>Ga0123353_10003028_pt1 | contig 21031 bp, 19 predicted proteins | sample TergutLab28metaG_3_FD_92763 | JGI IMG/M metagenome (GOLD analysis project Ga0123353, IMG submission 92763) | Labiotermes labralis P3 segment gut microbial communities from Petit-Saut dam, French Guiana - Lab288 P3 | ecosystem: Host-associated > Arthropoda: Insects > Digestive system > Gut ... | reverse complement strand
GCGGATCGTTCCACACCGTTTGCGCCGTGGAAAAATCAGGTGTTTCGTCGTCGGACGCGGGCGCTCGCGCCCGCGAGACACGCGGGCAAGATGCCCGCGTCACGTACCATGCGTTTGCCCTGTAGTATAACGTCTTCCTCCTTTACCATCACCTCGCCTCTGTGGTATCATGTCCGTGTATTAGACTTTCTTGAAAGAGACCCTTATATGAACATGGACGTGATGAAGACGTTCTGCGACCTCGTGAACACGGGGAGCTTTTCCAAAGCCGCCGACGCCAACTACGTTTCCCAGTCGGCGGTGTCGCAACAGTTAGCCAAGCTCGAGCGGGACATGGGGGCGCCGCTCATTCGTCGCGGCGGCGGGCTGGTCGCGCCCACCGAGGCGGGCAAGGCGTTTTTCGAGGGCGCCCGCGAAATCATCCGCCGCTACGAGCAACTGCTCGGCGAAGTCCGCTCGGCGGCAGACTCCATCCGAGGCGTTCTCCGCGTGGGCACGATTTATTCGGTGGGCTTCTACCTGTTAGCCCCATTCGTACGACAATTTCTCCAGGCCCACCCCGACGTCAACCTCTACGTCGACTACACCCGGTGGAGCCACATCTACGCCTCCGTCATTTCCGGCGAGATGGATCTGGGCGTGGTGGCCTTCCCCGAACGGCACCGCTCCATCGAAATCATCCCGCTGGCCAGCGAGGAACTCGTCCTGGCCTGCGCGCCGGGACATCGGCTGGCCAAACAGCCGACGATCGAGCCGTCCGACCTGGCGGGCGAGCGATTCATCGCCTTCGAAAAAACCATCCCCACCCGCCGACACATCGACCGCCTGCTGAAAGCCGAAAAAATCGCCGTCAACATCAGCATGGAATTCGACAACGTCGAACTGCTCAAACGGGCCATCGAAATCGACGCGGGCGTCAGCATCCTGCCGCTGGGCAACGTCGAACGCGAAGTCTCCTACGGCGACATCCGCTTCGTGCGGTTCAAACGCCCCGCCAAGTGGGTCAGGCCGTTGGGCATCCTCCGCCATCGAGGCAAGGCCGCCAGCCCCGCGGAAAAAATGTTCCTCACCATCCTGCGCGACAAATCCGTCGCCACGCCGCGATAGCCGCGGGACAATCGCGTGTGCATTCCTTTTTTTCCATACGGGATTCATGTTCAGACGTGACTGGCAGGGCCATCGCATCTAAATTTCCGCGTTTTTTCGCGAAAAGGCTGTAGGCTGTGGGCTGTAGGCTGTAGGCTGTAGGGGACATGCCTTTGCGACAGGTTTTTCGTGACGGAAAATCAACCTACAGCCTACAGCCCACAGCCTACAGCCGAAAAATGGGCCTTTTTCGATGCGTTCGCCCTGGCGTGACAGGCCACAGGCCCTGCCATTTTGCGTCGTAAACCGTTATGAACGACAGAGCGCTTCGTCTATCACAACGATCGACAACGCAAAATGGCAGGGCCTGCGGCCTGTCACGCCGAATACAAGGTGCACGCGAAAACCGGAAAATGTACATGCATTTACTCCGTTCAACCGCACCCATCTGTTGTTTTTTCCGAGGAATCGGTGGTACATTTCGTTTCATGAACAACAAAAAGAAAGCCTCACGCGCCGGCGACGACATGGCCAAAGGCAAGTCCACCCGCGCCAGCGCCGAGCGGCGGTGTCCGCATTGTGGGTATCGCATGGCCGCGAAAGACGTTCCGCCGGGGCCTGTCAAGTTGTGTCCGACCTGCCGCATGATCCTGCCACAGGACCACCTCGCATGAATGCATTCATGTGACGCGGGCATCTTGCCCGCGTGTCTCGCGGGCGTCTCGCCCGCGTCGGACAGCGAAAAGCCTTGACGTTTTTCACCGCGTCAGGCATATGGAACGGTCAGCGAGGGCAAGATGCCCTCGCCACACGCGGGCGGGACGCCCGCGTCACGTAAGGAGACCACCTCGCATGAACGCGATCATTATTTCCATTGGCGACGAGTTGGCCAACGGGCAGACCGTGGACACCAACAGCGCGTATCTGTCGCGAGAGTTGGCCGCTCGGGGCATCCCGGCCGTCATGCACATCACCGTCGGCGACGACCAGGCAGCCATCGCGCGCGTGCTGACCGACGCCGCCCGGCAGGTTCCGCTGGTGATCGTCACGGGAGGTCTGGGCCCCACCGCCGACGACCTGACCCGGCAAGGCCTTGCGCAGGCGATGGGCAACGTGGCACTGCGTCTTGACGAGCCAAGCCTGGCCGCCATCGCCGAACGCTTCCGCCGCATGAATCGCGTGATGGTCGACGCCAACCGCGTGCAGGCCCTCGTGCCCGTGGGGGCCGACGCGCTGCCCAACGAAGCCGGCACCGCGCCGGGGCTTCATGCCCGGCTCGGCGGGGCGGATGTCTACGTCATGCCCGGCGTGCCGGGCGAGATGCGCTGGATGTTCCATCACGTCATCGCGCCGCGGCTTGGCGTGTGCGAGGGCGTGCGGCTGCACCGGATACTGCACACGTTCGGCGAGGGCGAGTCGAACATCGGCGTGCTGATCGAGGATTTGATGCGTCGCGGGAACAACCCGACGGTGGGCACGACGGTGGCGGCGGGGTTGGTGTCGGTCCGCGTGGTGACGTGCTCGGACACACTGGAGCACGCGCGGGACGAGAGCGAGTGCGTGATGTGCGAGTTGCGGCGGCGGCTTGGCGACCTGGTGGTCGGCGAAGACGACCAGACGCTGGCGACGGTGGTGGGTCGGCTGTTGCGGGACGCGGGGCAGACGCTCGCGACGGCGGAGAGCTGCACGGGCGGGTTGATGGGCGAGTTGATCACGAGCGTGAGCGGGTCGAGCGCGTATTATCTCGGCGGCGTGGTGAGCTACGCCAACGCGGTCAAGGAGTCGCTGCTGGGCGTGGAGACGGCAACGCTGATCGAGCACGGAGCCGTCAGCGAGGCGACCGCCCGCGCGATGGCCGACGGCGTGCGGCGGCGGCTTGGCAGCGACTGGGGCGTGTCGATCACGGGCATCGCGGGCCCCGGCGGCGGCACGGCGACCAAACCCGTCGGCCTGGTCTGGCTGGCCGTCAGCGGTCCGAACGGCGTCGGCGCGTGGAAACTCAACACCCACGGCCCGCGCGACCTCATCCGCCTGCGCGCCGCCCTGGCCGCAATGAACTATTTGCGGCTTGCGCTGCAACACCGCGGGTGTGGTTGATTTTTCCGGCACGGAGTCGTTTTTGAAAACAACCGACCGGCCTCCCCGGCCACACATTGGAATGCCGGTTCACAGCCCCGGCAGGGGCGTCTTGGGTAGCCCAGGGTGAGCGGTACGCCGCGAACCCTGGGTATGGGGATTTTTCCTTCTCAATCCGTCGTGCCTGACGCCACTGGCCGAGGGCGCACCGTCACGCGAAGACGGCGGCAGATGACACGCACAAGGGAATGTGCACGCCGTTCGAGGCCGTCTTCATATGACAGGGCGACTTCGGCCAGTGGCGTCAGGCATGATGGAAAATCCAAAAACGCCCGACCCCAGGGTTCGCGGAGTACCGCTCACCCTGGGCTACCCAAGACGCCCCTGCCGGGGCTGTGGCCCGGCCCTTCTACGCGAGGCCGGGGAGGACATTCTATTGTTTTCAACATCCTACATCACAAACAGGCATACCCATTTCCACATCAATCTGAATCCATTACTCCTCGCAAATACTTTCGGACCTGAAGTCCATCAACGATTTCACCGATAACTCTTGACGAGGCCGGCTGGGTTCGCGCTGGTGCCCGACAAGAGGTTTTTGTTCGATGAAATTTCGCTGGTCTACTTACCTTCGCACCTTCGGTTTCGCCGTGGCGGCGGCTGTGTTATTGACGTACGCCGCCGTCGCGCTGGCCAATTGGGCGCTGGCGTCGAATCAACCCAACGCCGACGAGTGGCAGAAGGGCACGTTCATCATCGTCACGTCCGCCAGCGCCGCCTGGGCCAGCGGAACCGCCCTGGTCGTGCTCTGCACGCTGGTCTATTACCGCCTGCGAAAAACGGAAAAAAACCGCCAGGAAATCTCCGTCTACTACAAGCATCTGCTCGACACGCTGCCCTCGCCGTTTTTCTGCCTGGACACGAGCCTGCGATTCACCGGCTGCAATCCGAAATTCGCGCAACTGCTGGCCAAAAACCCCGAACAAATCCTCGGCCAGACGCTGAGGGAACTCGGTCTGCCGTTCACGCATCAGCAGTTGCGGATCATGGAGGACTTCGACCGCCAGGCGCTTCAGTTGAATCAATCGGTTCATTACGAAACGCCGATCGTCAACGCCGTCGGCGAGCGGCGGGAGTTCGTCTGTTATCAGTCGCCGCTGCACAACGCCGCCGGGAAAGTCGTCGGGCTGGTGGGCACGCTGCTGGACGTCACCGAACGCAACCGCCACGCCAACGAAACCCGGCAGGCCAAACGAAACGCCGAAAAAGCGTTCGAGGAAGTCTCGCGAATCAACGACAAGTTGCAAGGCGCCATCTCCCGCGCCAGCGAAATGGCCGAGGCCGCCGAGGCCGCCAACCACGCCAAAACCGAATTCCTCGCCAACATGAGCCACGAGATTCGCACGCCCCTGACGGCCATTCTCGGCTACACCGAACTGCTCATGGACGGCAACATGCCCCCCCCCGAGCAGAGCGACCGCCTCGCCGTCGTGCATCGCAACGGGCGACACCTGCTGGGACTCATCAACGACATTCTGGACCTCTCGAAAATCGAGGCCGGCAAGCTTGTCCTGGAGACCCGCCCGTGCAGCGTGCCGACCGTCATCGCCGACACGGTGAGCACGCTCCGCGTCCGCGCGGCGGAGAAGGGCATCGAACTCCGCGTCAAATACGCCACGCCGCTGCCGGAAAAGGTCCAGCTCGACGACCATCGCCTGCGGCAGATTCTCGTGAATCTCCTCGGCAACGCCGTGAAATTCACGTCGCGAGGTTATGTGTCGGTCACGACGACGCACTTGCCCCACTGGCATCAACACGGACCCGCGATCCAGATCGAGGTGCGCGACACGGGCATCGGCATCCGGCCGGAAAAACTCGCGCTGGTCGGTCAGCCGTTTTATCAGGCCGACGCGTCCACGTCGCGACGTTACGGCGGCACGGGCCTGGGCTTGGCCATCGTGCGAACTCTCGTGGAAGCCATGGGAGGCGAGCTCGTGATGGCCAGCACCGAGGGGCACGGAAGCTGCTTCACGTTCACACTGCCCGCGGAAACGCTCGCGGGCGCGCGGATGCTCGAATCGCCCGCCGACGTCGCACCCATCGACGCGACGCCGCCCGCGGCCAACACAACGGCCGACGACCGCCCCGCCGCCACCGAACTGCCCCTCGAGGGCATGCGAATTCTCCTCGCCGAGGACGGCCCAGACAACCAGGTGCTCATCCGCGCGCTGCTCCAACGCGCGGGCGCCGAGGTCGATCTCGTCGACAACGGACGCTCCGCCTGCCACTGCGCGCTCGTCCAGCCATACGACGTCATCCTCATGGACATGCAGATGCCCCTCATGGACGGCTACGAAGCCGCCAGTTCCCTGCGGGCCAGCGCGTACACCAGGCCGATCATCGCCCTGGCCGCCCACGCGATGTCCAGCGACCGGCAGCGGTGCCTCGACGCCGGCTGCTCGGAGTATCTCACCAAGCCCATCGACCGGGCGGCCCTGATTCAGACGATCCTGCACCAGGCAGCCCAGTGGCGGGAAAACACGCACGCCGCCGCCAAGCCGGCGCGGACGGCAACGCGACATCCGACGATTCATCTCGACCAACCGACGCCGCCGGAGGACGTCGTGCACGCCGCCGGCGTCACGCCGACCGCCAAACCAGCCGGCACGCCGGTCATCGACATCGCGCCCATTTACTCCGAACTGGCGGACGAGCCGGAATTGGCCGATGTAATAGACAGCTTCGTCCGGCAACTGCCCCAACGGCTGGCGGAAATGCAGCAGGCGTTCGCCGCCGGCGCGTACAACGAACTGACGCGGCTGGCCCATCGCGTCAAGGGCGCCGGCGGAAGCTACGGATACCCGACCCTGACGAACCGGGCGAAAGAACTCGAAGACGCTGCCAAGAACGGCGACCGCGAAGCCATCATCCTGAGCCTCGCCTGGCTGGGCCAGATGGTCAACGCCGTCGAACGGGGCAGGACGCCTCGCCTCGAGGAGACGCGACGATGAAAATTCAGATTATCGACGACAGCCCCGAAGCGTTGGCCATCGCCCGCGCGCGACTGGCGCCCGAGGGCGTCAACATCACCACCGCGCAGGACGGACTGACGGGCATCGCGATGGCGTGCGAGGACAAACCCGACCTCATCCTGCTCGACCTGGACATGCCCGAACTCGACGGCTTCGAAGTCTGCCGCCGCCTCAAGGGCGACGCCCAGACCTACATGATCCCCATCATCTTCCTCACCGCCAGCGGCGACCGCGCCAACACCGTCAAGGGACTCGACCTCGGCGCCGTCGATTATGTCACCAAGCCCTTCGAAGCCTACGAACTGCAGGCCCGCGTCCGCGCGGCGCTGCGGACCAAGCGGCTTCAGGATTTGTTGATCCAGTACGCGCAGATCGACCCGCTGACGGAATTGGGCAATCGTCGGGCGCTGCTGGAACGGCTGGGACAGAGCTGGGCCCGCGTGCAGCGAGGCGAGTCGCTGGCGTTCATCATGTGCGACGTGGACCGCTTCAAGCGGGTCAACGACGAGCACGGCCATCTCGTGGGTGACCGCGTGTTGCAGGCCGTCGCCGACGCCATCCGCGTCACCTGCCGGCAAAGTGATTTCCCCGCCCGTTACGGCGGCGAGGAGTTCGCCATCCTCGTCCACGGCGCCAGCCATCAGGAAGCGATGATCCTGGCCGACCGCTGCCGCATGAACATCGCGCAATTACAGATTCCCCTCCGCGGCAGCACGATCAGCCCGACGGCCAGTTTCGGCGTCGCCGACTCCGCCACGGCCAACTCGTCGGAAGAATTGATCCGCCAGGCCGACCGGGCGCTCTACCACGCCAAATGCACAGGCCGAAACCGAACCTGCTGCACCGCCGACACGATCGACACGGCCACGACGCTGGACAACCGCAACAGCCGGATTCAGGTGGCGTGAGGACGAACATCACCGCCGCCACATCGCCGCCGCCCACAGGATCGCCGCGAACACCGCCGCCGTGACGCCGCACAGCAGGGCCGCCGTCGCCGAACCCAGCACCGACGCGAGGGCAGCGTACTCGGCGTACACCAGCATCACCACGGCGAACACCGCCACCAGACCCGCCACCAACAGCATCACGCCGTGCGCGACCACCGACATCACGCCGCGACGGGCCTGCCGAAGCTCCGCCTGGCCCAACTGAACCAGCAACGACAACAAATCGCACAATAATCCCATAATGCCTACCGTCGGCCGTTGATCAGCCGCCCGATCACCATCCCCACGGCGAACGCGGCCAGCATGCTCGTCACAGGCCTGTTGCCCAGCGTTCGATGCGCCTGCTTGCATAACTTCTGCCCGGTGTCCCTGGCCGACCCGAACGCGTCCTTGACCTGCTCCATCCGATGCCTGGCCTCTTCCTGAACTTTGTGCGCCATCCCCACCGCATGCTCCTTTCCCGAAGACGTCACCGCCTTGAGCAACTCCCCCAAGTCACGCCGCAACACGCTCAGGTCCTCCCGCAACGCGTCCAACTCCGCCTGAATCTCCCGCTCAGCCATGACGCCCTCCTCGATTGCCCTTGTGATAGACCGCTCCCCATCGTAGGCCGCCGACGGGAAAAATCAAATCCGTAGGAGCTGGTTTGCGTGGCGTGTGGGGAACAGGAATGGTTTGTGCGAAGGAAACAAGCCACTAGCCACCAGCCACTAGCCACCAGGGTTTTCGCGTACATGACGGTAAACGCGAACATCCCTTTCGAGAGAGGCATCCCGATGCTTCGCTGACACGAAAATCGTCAGGAGCGGCCATATTCACCGATTATCACGTCTGCGAAGCATCGAGACCACTCTCGCCAGCGCGAGGAGCGAGTTTACCGTCACGCCGCGCAAGCCCTGGTGGCTAGTGGCTGGTGGCTAATGGCTTTGATCCCCTCGAACGGGCGATACGATTTCACCGTCGAGCAACCGAAAACCGAAGCCCCTTGTGATTGCCCCCGCCGAATTCTACAATGCCGATCATGAAGGCTTCGCACGTGCTGCTGTGTGTGACGGTGACGCTCTCCCTGGCCGGTGTGGCGATGGTGAGTTGTCGCGCCATCAGGCCGCCTTCGCCGACGACCAGGCCCACCGAGTCACAACCCACGACCCAAACAACCACCGCCAGCGCGCCAGCGCCGAAGTTCGTCTGGTACACCGTCAAGCGAGGCGACACGGCCCGATCCATCGCGCCCCGAATGCTCACCAACGGCAAGGCCGACGATATCACGCTGAACAACCCGGAAATCACGGACTGGCGAAAACTGTCGATCGGCGACCGCGTCCGCCTGCCCATCAGAAAGCTCAAAGACCAAACCCTCGCGGGCAGCCCGTCGCTCCCCTACGCCGACGACCCGCCGCCCCGACAAATCCCGCCCGAAGAAACACTCAAACACCCCTACCCCGACATGCACGGCAACCGGTAACGTGACGGATTCGTTACTCGTTCCTGCCCACCGTCAGCACGATGTCGCCGGTTCGCATTTTACGGTCGTACGGTACGCCGCCGTTGTCCTTGAGGTCCGGGCCGACGCTGTAGATCGTCACGTCGCCATCGTCGGAGACGGCCAGTTTCATGCTCGTGCCGGTAAACGGATCGACCGGGGCGGCCAGGAGATATTCCGGCGCCAACTGCGTCAACTCCTCGGGAAACGCGCCCTCGGCCAACCGATACCGCCACATCGCGACGGCGGTGAGCATCAATCGGCGATTGGCGTCGGCCATGGCGGCACGTTCCGCGAACCCGCTCAATGACGGCGTCATGATAAAGGCCAGCAAACCGCTATATCCGGCGGACCGAAGCTCCTGCAACGTCCGCGCGGAATCCACCTGTTTCATTGCCGCCCAGGTCCGCGCGATCTCTTCGGGCCGTCCGGATAACAACAGATGATAATGCATATCCTGCATTCGCGCCCACTGCCGATTGACCTCCAGATCCGCCCGCCAGAAGAACACCCGGTACGGATGCGCCATGTTGCGAACGATGTACTCGCGAGGTCCCGGCGTCTGCGTGGCCGACATCGCCGACGAAAAATCCTCCATGGTGAAAATCGACAATTGCCCCGCCGATTCCATTCGCATGCTTCGACGACACGCCCGCATATAACTGACGGACGGATTCAGCGCCAGCGCATCCAGACTCTCCACCGTCACCGGGCCGTTCTCGAACGCGTACTGCAGCGCCCTGGACGCGAGGTCGTCGATGGCGACCGCCGTCAGCGTCGCGATAAGCGTCGGATCGGCCAGGCAATGCTCGGACATGGCCAGGGCTGTGCTGATATCTTCCATGGCCTGCGTCATGTCGCCCCGATGGGCGGCCGCCTGCGCGGACAGGCAAAGCAGTTTGCCCAGGCCCCGCATATGGTGCAGGTCCGGCATGAGCGTTTCGATGCTCAGTGGAATGTAATGGTTGCCGGTATCGTAGCCGGGCATTTGGGACGCCTTGCGGACCAGGCCGAGCACCGGCTTTTGTTTGTGCAAAAACTCCAGCATTTCCTGGTTGTTTGGGTCGAATTCGCCTTCGCCCTTGTTGGGGAACAGCCAGGCGTCAACCATCTCGCTCCACGGTTGGCCCGTGCCCTGCTGGGCGATGAGGATCTCATTGGCCTGCCGATAAAGCGGCGCGGCGTTTTGCGAATCCGGCACGGGCGGCGACATCATGGACTGGACCAGCGCGCCGGCTTCGACCTTCAACGTGGCCATCTCCTGCCGGACGGCCAGGTCGAGATTCCAGAACGTCATGCTGGCCAGCAGCACCGCGCCCAGCCACGCCAGGGCGAGATGGCTCACATTCCACGTCGACGCCCGCCAGGCCGACGACGACGGCGAAGGCGACACCCGCGGAGAAGGCACCTGCCCACGGACATAAACAATCATCGTCGCCACAAGGCAGGCCATCATAATCAGCACCCACAGAACAGCCGGCCAGTAGAACGGTCCGAACAGACTGACCACCCACATCAATCCGGTCAGCGACGCCAGTCCAATGCAGGTCCACTTCCATGCCGGCGACCGCCATGCCGGCGCCACCGGGTCCGGCGATTCCGTCGCCACCGAGACGTCGACAACAGACAACGGTCGTCGCCCACGCCGACCGACGAGGGTCGCCGCCACGACAAACGCAATCCCCGCCAGCGTCGACATGGCCTGCGGCTCGACAGGCCCGCCGATCCAGTACACGTTATTAATCGCCCAGAACGCCACGATGACGAAAACCCACGGCGGGTACGCAAGAAACCACCAAACCCCGCCGAACATCCCCCGCCACACACGGTCGCGAACGCGGGCCTGCAACGCGACGCCCAACGCCACAAACAGCACCGACGCGATCGCCGCTTCCAGCCAGAAAAGAAGTTGTCCCATGATGTGTCTCCCTGTAGCACGGGCGTCTCGCCCGTGTCTGGTCGTGACGCGGGCATCTTGCCCGCGTGTCTCGAGGGCGTCTCGCCCTCGTTAGACGTTCCGCATGACTACCGTAATAAAAACGTCAAAGCTTTCTACTGCCCAGCGCGGGCGGGACGCCTGCGTCACGGCATGCCCACACCACGCCGTGGCACGCCCATGGGGATCAATTCGTCGCCGGCGGCCAGCAGCAGCACGCCGTGGCGGACGAGGTCGTCCGTGGGGATGTCCAGTTGCAGCCGCTCGATTTCTTCACGCAGGACGGCCTGCCTGACGCTGTCCATGCCAGGCCGGCGCGAGGTCGTCGTCGAGGCCGCGCTGACGCTCAGATTGATCGCGAACAACATCACCGCCGCCACACCGGCGACGTATCGCCAAAACTGCCGCCGCTTCGCCGCCGCCAACTCCCGCCCAACCCCGGCCAATATACGATCCCGCAACGCATCCGCCGGTGACGGCCCGGAGCGAAGCGCCCGCTCCATCGCCGCCAGTTCAGGCGGTAATGGCTCCTCAAAAAATTCATCGTGACTCATCGTGTTCCTCCGCCATGTGTCGCAGTTTTTCCAGGGCGTAGCGATAGCGGCTTGCCGCGGTATTCACGCCGATGCCAAGAATCTCGCCGATCTCCCGGAACGACAACTCGCCCTGAATTTTCAACGCCAGTACCTCGCGCTGCTGGGCGGGCAACCGCTGGGCCAACGCCCACAGCCGCTCAGCCGTCTCCGAATCATCCACCGCCCGCCCGGCCCGGTCGTCGCCAACAGGCCCGTACGATTCCTCAAACCCGCCCGCCGGATGCCGCCGCTGCGTGCGCCCGATCCGCTCGGCGGCGTGACGCAACGAAACGAACAAATACGCCCGCATATTCGCCACACTCGCCAGCCGCTCGGGATGCCTCGCCATCGCCACGAACACCTCCTGAACGGCGTCCTCCGCGTCGTGCCGACTGCCCAGCAGCCGACAGGCCACGCGAAACATCGCCGCCCCGTACCGGTCAACCATCGCCCGATACGCAGCCGCGTCGCCCGCAACCAATGCTCTCCGCGGATCGCCGTTCAAAAAATGCCCTTTACCCCACAAGAGACATCATGCTCGCCGTTTTGTCTAGAAAGGAACAATTTTTCCGCACGAATAATCTACCGTGGCGTCGCGCACGGTAAAGACCGGGGAGGCCAGTCCGTTCTTTTTCATGTAACGTGGCTACAACCTCGAAAAAACAGGGATTTTTGGTGCGTTTGCCCTGACGTGGTGAGACGATACTGGCATGTCGATGACGGCCGGGAAAAATCATAACGGCATCCAGGCCCGCCACCGACGAACGGAGTCGTGCGATGCGGTTTTTCATGATCGACAAGATCATCACGTGGGACGTCGGCCGGTACGCCGAGGCGGTCAAGAACGTCGCGTTGAGCGAGGATTTTTTCGACGACCACTTTCCGCGACGGCCTGTAATGCCGGGCGTGCTCATGATCGAGGGAATGGCGCAGGTGTCCGGCCTGCTGCTGGAGGCCAGTTTGTTGTCCAAGTACGGCAAAGACGCCAAAGCGGTGCTGACGCTGCTGGAGCGGACGAAATTCCGTGATATCGTCCGGCCTGGCGACACGCTGGTCTACCGGACCGAAGTGGTGGCGGTGAACGAAAACGGCGGGAAGGTTTCCGTGCAGGCGTTGCGCGACGGGCAGCCCGTTGTGACCTCCGGGATGGTGTTCGCGTTCAAAACCGTGGACGATCCGCTGCTGGGCGAGAAGCGGCAGGCGTTGATGAAACTGTGGATGCAGCCGTAGGTAGCATGGGCGTCCCGCCCATGAGTCCCACGGGCGTCTCGCCCGTGGCTGGTACGGCAAGATCATCCGTTTGGAACCGTTTGCATGGGCGAGACGCCCATGCGACTCACGGGCAAGATGCCCGTGCTACGATTTGGAACGATGGCATGGTTCGAGAGGTTGTCATCACGGGGATCGGGATGCTGACACCGCTGGGCGCGTCGCCGGCGGAGGTTCTGGAGCGCGTGGAGCGCGGCGAGTCGGCCGTTCGGCGACCGGCCTTTGACATGTCGTCCATGGCGTGCACAGGCTATGCGCCGATTACGGGATTTGAGCCCGAGCGGCACATCGACGACGGCAAGAGCGTGCGGTTGATGAATCGCGATGCCCAGTTGGCGGTCGCGGCGGCCCGGCTGGCGCTGGCGGATGCGAACGTGCGGCCTGACGAGACGTACGCATCCGAGGCGATCGCGTTGTACGGCGCCACGGGCATGACGGGGATGCCGGTTGAGGAGGTGGCGGCGTTGGTGAGGCACTCGGCCGACGCGGAGGGGACGTTGGATTTGCGGCAATTCGGGCGGGTCGCGCTCAAGCGCGTTCGGCCTGTGCTGTCGTTCAAGATGCTCGCGAGCATGCCGATCTGCTTCGTTTCGATTCACGAAAAACTTCGCGGCGAAAACGGTATTTACACGCCGTGGGAAGGTCAGGGCGCCTCGGCCATCGTCGCGGGAATCCGGGCGGTTCAGGAAGGCGTGTCGGCCTGTGCCCTGGTGGGCGGATGCGACGTGCGGACGCACGAGTTTGCCTTTGTCAGCCTGGAGCAGCTCGGCGCGTTACGATCCTGGAGCGACCACGGCGAAGGATCGGTTCCCGGCGAGGGGGCCGCGTTTTTGGTTTTGGAGGACCAGCAGCATGCCCAGGCCCGCGGGGCGCGGATGTACGCCCGCGTCGTTCATCATGCCCTGGGCACGATCTGGCGGCAGTCGCCTGCCGTCGACACATTCACCGCGTTGATCGGCGGCGCCGGGCCACAGACTATTCGCCACGTCGTGGCGGCGGGCGACGGCGATCGTGCGATCCGGCTGGCGGAACGGGAAGCGATGCGGCGGGCTTCGTTGACGGCGGCGGCACAGGCGGCGGTGGTGTATCCCAAACGTTCGCTGGGCAATCTATACGCGGCCGCGGCAGCCGTTCAGGCAGGACTGGCCGCAACGATAGCCCTTCGTACAGGGTGCGGGCAACGTGTGCTGGCCAACTGTTTCGGCCACGGCAGCGGACAAGGCGTGTTTGTGCTGGAGGGGCTGTCTTCCCGTGACGCGGGCATCTTGCCCGCGTGTCGCGAGGGTGTCTCGCCCTCGCCAAACGCAGCCTGTAGACAAAACATTCCATATGGCCAATCCGACGCGGGCGGGCCGCCCGCGGGACACGCGGGCAAGATGCCCGCGTCACGAGAATGCGCCCGCTCCGCCCCTGCACTACGAATCGTCATCACGGGCATCGGCGTGGTCAGTCCTGTCGGCTGCGGGCGTGAGGCCTTCTGGCGAGGCCTGGTGGCCGGCCGATCGGGGCTGGGGCCGATCACGTTGTTCGACGCGTCGGCGTTTCCGGTGCGGATCGGCGGCGAGGTCCGGGACTTCGACGCCGCGCGTGTGTCGCGGGAATTTCCACAGGCCGCCCGCTGCCGGGACCGCAAGGTGCTTCTTGGATTGAAGGCGGCGGCGGACGCGATGGCCGACTCGGGACTGGAGGCGGCGCGGTTTGGCCTGGCATCGCTGCATGTGGGCGTGGGATTGGAGATGTTGTGCATGGAGGATCTCACGCCCTTCGCGCAGGCCGGCGAGCGGGACGATGACCCGATCCATGCCATGCGTCAAGCGATCGTGTCACGTCTGCCCGCGGCGCTTGGCGAGCGGCTGTTGCAGACGCCCCTGGACACCACCGCGGAGATTCTGGGCGAGCATTACGGGTTCCTCGGCGGGCGGTTCACCAATTGCTCCGCCTGCGCCGCCGGCGCGCAGTCGGTCGGCGAGGCCTTCCTGCGGCTGCGTCGCGGGGAGGCGGAGTTGGCCCTGGCGGGGGCGACCGACAGCATGCTCAATCCGCTGGGGCTTGGGGGCTTTGGCTTGTTGCGTGTGTTGTCGGCGGAGAACGAAACGCCGCATCGCGCCTGCCGGCCTTTCGACGCGTCACGCACGGGAACGGCGCTGGGTGAGGGGGCGGCGTTTGTGGTTCTGGAGACGCTGGACCGGGCCTTGGCGCGGGGGGCCCGTTGCTATGCGGAGATTCTGGGCTACGGCAGTTCGATGGACGGATTCCGCGTGTCGGATCCCGAACCCAACGGCCGCGGCGCGGTGCGGAGCATGACGGCCGCCCTGGCCGACGCGGAACTCGGGCCGGGACAGATTGATTGCGTCAGCGCCCACGGCACGGGCACGCCGAAGAACGACGTCGTGGAGACCGGCGCGATCAAGGAGGCGCTGGGCCCCCGCGCGTACGAGGTGCCGGTGCACGCCCTCAAGTCGATGACCGGGCACATGATCGCCGCCAGCGGCGCGGTCGAAGCCGTCGCCGCCGCCCTGACCATCCGCGAACGGACCGTGCCGCCCACCATCCACCTCGAACGGCCCGACCCCGCGTGCGATCTGGACTACGTGCCGAACACGGCCAGGCCGTTCGAAGGCCGAACCGTGCTGTCGAATTCCTTCGGTTTTGGCGGTCAAAACGCCACACTGATCTTCGGGAGGTGCCCGTGACAACCGCCGATCCCTTCAACGCCGACGCGTTCTTCAAGGTGCTCCGATCGCGCCGGTCGGTCCGGGCCTTCACGGACCGGCAGCCTGACCGGACCTTGCTCGACCGGTTGATCGAGGCCGCTCAGTGGGCGCCCTCCAATCACAATCGCCAGGGATGGAAATTCCTGGTTTTCCAGGCCCCGTCGCAAATCGGCGCGCTGGCGGAGAACGTTCGGCAGGCCTTGAGCGAACATCTGGCGTCGGCCAACCGACTGCTCGCGACGCAAGGGCAGGAGTTGCTGCATTTCTCGACGCTCTTCGCGCAGGCCCCGACGATGATTCTGGCGATGCACAAAAAAAGTCCCGCCGTGGGCAAAGCGCTGGTTTCCGCCAGCGGCAATCGGTACGCTAGCGGCGAAGCGTTGAGCACGGCGATGGCGGTGCAGAATCTGTTGCTCATGGCCCACGTTCTGGGCCTGGGCGCGTGCGTGATGACGGCACCGCTACTGGCGTCGAGTGCCTGGGAATCGCTGGATTTGCCGGCAGGCTTCGAGCCGACGTGCCTCGTCGCCGTCGGCTATCCCGCGGAGAATCCCGCGCCGCCACGACGCAAGGCCGTGGAACATATTGTGGAGTTTTTTGAGAACAGGTGAAAAGGCACCGTTATTTTTACCACAGAGACACAGAGGATACAGAGAAATGGTTGTGTGAATTCCCAACATCCACTCTCTGCGTTCTCTGTGTCTCTGTGGTAAAAATAACGGTGCAGAAAACAGGTGAATCATGACCGAAACCGACGTATTCGAAAAGCTCCTGCCGCTGATTCGCGAGGTGACCGGCGCGCGGACCGAGCAGGTGACGATGGGCAGCAATCTCATGGCCGATCTCGGCGCCGAGTCCATCGACCTGCTGGATCTGAGTTTTTTGATCGAAGAACATTTCGGCATCACGGTCGAGGCGGACGAGTTCGAACGGCAGGCCGTCGCGAAAATTCCCGACGGCCAATACGAGCGGGACGGCGTGCTGACGCCGCAGGCGATCGAGGAATTGCGAAGAGCCCTTCCGGAAGTGCCGCCAGAAACATTTCGGCCTGGCATGAAAAAGATCGACGTGCCCGCCGTGCTCACCGTCGCGGTGTTCGTGCATCTGATTCAGCGGAAAACGACACAGAAACAACAGCAGGAGGCCGCCGATGCTTGACGGCAAAACCGCCTTCGTCACCGGCGGCAGCGGCGCCATCGGATCGGCCCTCGTCCGCGTCCTCGCCCGCGAGGGCTGCCGCGTCGCGTTTTCCTTTCACTCACGCGAGGAGGAGGCCCGGAAACTGGTGGACGAATGCAACGCCGCCGGCGGCAACGGCGTTGACGGTAACGTCCGCGCGTATCCGTTGGATGTGTTGGACGCCAAAGCCTGCCAGTCGCTGGCGGAGACCGTCGAGCAAGAATTCGGCCCTGTGGACGTGCTGATCAACAATGCCGGCATCGCACAGATCATGCCCTTCGCCATGATCGACGAGAAAGACTGGGATCGGGTGATGGACGTCAACGTCAAAGGCATGTTCCTGGTGACGAAGGCGTTCGCGCGGGGCATGATCCGCCGCAAGCGCGGGAGCATCGTCAACATGAGTTCGCTGGCGGGCCTGCGGGTGCTGGAAGTGCCGGTCCATTACGCCACCGCCAAGAGCGCGGTGGTCGGCTTCACGCTGTCGCTGGCGGGCGAGTTGGGGCGGTACAACATCCGCGTCAACGCCATCGTCCCTGGCATGCTGACGGGCGGCGTGAGCGTCAACATTCCGACAAAACAGCAGGAAAAATATAAGGATTTTTGTAGTCTGTCCCGAGCGGGCGAGCCGGAAGAGGTCGCCGAACTGGCCGCGTTTCTCGCCAGCGACCGCAGCAGCTACATCAACGCCCAGGCGATCTTCGTGGACGGGGGCATTTAATCATGAAGTTCCGCATGGTTGACCGTATTCTCGAATGGCAGCCGCGACAGCGCATCGTCGGCGTCAAGGCGGTCTCCTTTGAGGAATACAGTCTGCGGTCCTGCCTGGAATGTAGCACGGGCGTCCCGCCCGTGAGTCGCATGGGCGTCTCGCCCATGCAACGTGGCCTTGGAAACGACGCGTTGGAGTCGGCACGGGCGGCAACGGTTTTGTGTGATAAAGTCCAGTTCATCGCAACCACGGGCGAGACGCCCGTGGGACACATGGGCGGGACGCCCATGCTACACTCTACGGCCGCCCTGCCGGAGAGTCTGCTCATGGAGAGCCTGTTCCAGTTGGGCAACTGGCTGATCGTGCTGTCGTCGGACTTCACGCGGATGGGGTTGCTGGTCCGTGTGGAGGAGGTCGCGTTTTACGAGCCGTTGAGGCCGGGACAAAGTCTGCGGATGGACGTCGAGGTAACGCGTTATCGCGAGGACGGCATTGCGTTCAACGGCATCGCGACGGCAGCCGGTCGACCGATCGCGTCGGGCAAAGGCTGCCTGGCCACGCCGGTCGACCTGGCAGATTTTCACAATCCCGACGACCTGAAGGTGCTGTTTTCGGAAATCTATGCGACTTAACGAAAAAGACTACACGTACTTCACGACCGTTCGCGGCCTGTGCCGGCGGTGTCGGCAGATCGTGCCCGCCCGCGTGTTTTTCCGCCAAGGGCAGGTCTGGCAGCAGAGCCTGTGTGCCAATCCCGCCTGCGGCGAGGCCCCGCCGGCCCGCATCGCCGCCGACCAGAACGGGTTCCTCGCCTCCACCCTCAAACCGATGCCCGACCACTCGCCGCTGCCGGGTTCGCACGCGCCGGCCCGAGGCTGTCCGCACGACTGCGGCCCCTGCGCGCTGCACGCCTCGCCCTGCCAACTGCCCGTGCTGTCGATCACCAACGCCTGCCAACTCCGCTGCCCGATCTGCTTCACGTACAACCGCGCGGACAAGCTCTACCACATGCCCGTCGAAGAAATGCGACGAACGGTCGACTGGATCGTCGAGTCCTCCGGCCCCGTGGACCTCATCAACATCACCGGCGGCGAGCCGACGCTCCATCCGCAAATCCTCGACATCCTGGATTGCTGCCGGCGGCCCGAGATTGGCCGCGTCACCATGAACTCCAACGGCCTGCGGCTGGCGGAAGACAAATCGCTCTGTCAAGCCCTGGCCGAACGGAACGTCTACGTGATCCTCTCGTTCAACACGTTGGACTCCGCCGTCAGCGAGCGGCTGCACGGGCGCGATCTGGTGGCCGTCAAACGCCAGGCCATCGACAACCTCACCGCCGCCGGGGTCCGCATGACGCTCCTGACGGTGCTGATCCGTGACGTGAACGAGGACGCCCTCGGCGGCATCTGGTCACTCATGCGGCAAAACGATAATGTCCTCAGCCTGACCGTCCAGACGATGACCTACACCGGCCAGGGCGGCGGCAGCTTTCCCAACACCGGCCACATTCCGGTGGATGAAGCCGCCCGGATCGTCTGCGAACAGACGGGCGGCGAGTTGACGTTCACCGATTTCGTCACCAGGCCCTCCACGCATCCGCTGTGCTACCTCGTCAGCTACGCCCTGAAGGCAGGCCCGTCGAATTCGGCTGGGACGAATATACTCCCATTCGCCCGGATCGCGTCGCCCGACCGCCTGGCGGACCTGATCCGTGATTCGTACCTCGTCCGCCCCGAGGAAGGCCAGGAGTTCTTCGCCGACATGATTAATCCACTTTACGCCCAGGGCAACTCCGAACACCTTGCGACCTTGCGTGAACTGGTCGAACGGCTGTACCCTGTTGGAAAATCGTTGTCCGCGTTCGAGCGTCAGCGAATCGCCGAATCCGCCGTGCGAACCGTGTACATTCACGCGCACATGGACGAGGAAACGTTCGATTGTTCGCGGGCGATGATGTGCCCGGACCTGGTTCCCGCCGGGCCTGGCAGGCTGATCCCTGCCTGCACGTACAACCTTTTTAACCGAATGCAGGATGAACGATTTTATGTTGAGTGATCAGGACCGTGAACAATTGCAACGCGAGAAACAGGCCTACCGCGACTGGTGGGCGGGCGACCGGGCCACGCCCTTCGTCCTGGAGCGTCACAAGAGCTACCGCGTGTGGGACGTCATCTGCCCGAGTTGGCTGGCGAATCTGCGGTTCTGTATGCGGTTCGTCGTGATGTACTTCATCGGCAAGTGCCCGGTTTCATGGATCAAAGTGAGGCTCTTCCGGCTGATGGGCGTGCGGATCGGGCGGAGGGTCTACATCGCGCCGGGCGTGTTCCTCGACGCGTTTTATCCGCATTTGATCGAGCTGGAGGACGGCTGTCTGCTGGGCATCGGCAGCCGTGTGCTGACTCACGAAGTGACGGCGGGCACGTTCCGGGCGGGCAAGGTCAGCATTGGCAAAGGGTCCGTGGTCGGGGCATGGTCCATTATCCGCAGCGGCGTGACTCTGGGCCAAGCCGTGACGACCGGGTTCGGTAGCGTCGTGGTGTGCGACGTGGCGGACGGCCTGACCGTCGGCGGCGTGCCGGCCAAACCGCTTCGCCAGGCCGGACCGCTTCAACGGAGCGAGATCAAGGAGGGCGGCCCCTGATGGGATTCCTGGCCAACTACGTGCGGAATCTCGCCAGTTTGGCGGCCTTCGGTCAGCCGACGCGCCCGTTGCTGTTCTCGTATTACGTCACGCACCGGTGTGCTCTGGCGTGTCGGTACTGTAGCGACGGCCAGGGCAGGCCGTTCAAGGAAGATGTCGTGGAGGAGCTGCCGACCGATCAGGCCAAGGCGTTGATTACGCTGCTCCGCGCCGACGGCGACACGCTGGATATCACCGGCGGCGAACCGATGCTTCGGCCGGACCTGGAGGACCTGCTCGCGCACGCCAAACGGATCGGTTTCCGCACCGTGCTGAACACCAAAGGCGTGGGCCTTTCGCACCGGCCTGATGTGATGCGACTGTCCGACGTGTTCGTCCTGAGCGTGGATTCACTGAACGTCGAGCGGCTGGCGGAAATCATCGGCGGTCGTGACGCAGGCGAGACACCCGCGTCACGAGAATGCGATTCCACGGCCGAGGCGGAGGATATACTGACAGCGCTCGACTGGATTCTCGCCAACCGAGGCTACCACCCGACACGAATCGTACTCTCCGTCGTCGCGACACCCGACAACCTCGACGACGTTTCCGACGTGCTCGCCCTGTGCGTGCGACACCGACTGGGCTTTCAACTCTCGCCGCAAATCGTCGGCACCGCCGTGCACCCGGACCTGCGGGACAACCCCCGATTCCGGTCGCTCGTGAACGACGTGATCGCCGCCAAATCCGCCGGCGCAGCCGTCGTGGGCGTCTTCGACTATCTCCGCTCCATCCGCGATGCTCGTCCCTATCGCTGCCACCCCCTGCTCATGCCGACCATCCGCCCCGACGGAACAGTGAACCTGCCCTGCCTCGAACAGCCGACGCATCGGCCCGATGTCGTCGCCGCCGGCGGGTATCGACGCGCGCTATCCCAGGCAGGCCAGGCCGCCAAACCGCCACGCGACTGCCGGGGAAAATGTCACATCTTCTGCCACATGGCCCTGTCGCTTCTCCAGCGCCGCCCCCTGGCCGCCTTGCGAGAACTTACCGGCTGGAGGAACCACGCATGACCCATTTGCTGACGGGCCTTCGCAAGGAGTTTCACTATCAATACCGCTGCCTGCGGCTGGGGCGGAACCTGCTGACCCGGCGGATGCTGCACTGCAACCTCCAGGTGACGTACCGCTGCAATTTTCAGTGTCAGATCTGTGACTTCTGGAAACCGCACTACCAGAACACGCACGAACTGTCGCTGGACGACTTTCGCGTGATCGGCGCCAAGCTCAACCGGCTGGGCACGCTGATCATCTCTCTCGCCGGCGGCGAGCCGCTCATCCGCGAGGACCTGCCGGAATTCATCACCATCCTGAACCAAGCGAACCATTTTCCGATTCTC
>Ga0123353_10003027_pt1 | contig 21035 bp, 15 predicted proteins | sample TergutLab28metaG_3_FD_92763 | JGI IMG/M metagenome (GOLD analysis project Ga0123353, IMG submission 92763) | Labiotermes labralis P3 segment gut microbial communities from Petit-Saut dam, French Guiana - Lab288 P3 | ecosystem: Host-associated > Arthropoda: Insects > Digestive system > Gut ... | reverse complement strand
TGACCCTGTCAGCCAGCCCCTACAAGGACACACCGACCAGGCGGACCAAGGTCCACTGGCCGATGACCCGCGGCTGCCTGAATTCTTCGGGCCGGCGTGGCCGAAGGTGCCGCGGGTGCGGTCAGCCGCTATCGGCCAGCTCGAAGGACGCGCCGTCGTGACCACCGGCAGCGAAGATGACACGGTCCAGGTGTGGGACCTGGACACCAACGAACCTGTCGGCGACCCGTTACCACACACCAGCCGCGTGTTCTCAGCCGTGTTCGGCCAGCTCGAAGGACGTACCATCCTGGCCACCGGCAACTACGACGGCACAGTCCGGCTGTGGGACCCCACCAGCGGCAGACCGGCGGCGCCCGCAATCCACGCGCTCGCACCAGTCAACGATCTCGCGGTTTCCGATGGTGTTCTGGCACTGGCAACCGACGCTGGGTTGGCCGTCCTGGGACCGGAGTTCCTCGCCACCGTCCTGGACACCCCAGGTCAGGATCAGCCCTGACTCCCTGCCAGAAATCTGCGCGGAGAGCCAAAAACTGACGTTCTACGCTCACCAACCCAACGGGTGCACGAACGGGTATCCCGAATCAATCAAGCACTGAAGGTAGTCCTCGAAGCTGTCGGCAATCACGTCATAGCTGTCGGGGTCGTGCAGGAACCGGGCAACCTGCCCAACACGACCGGAGCCCAAGGGATCAAAGTCGATGAACAGCTGTGAACTGCCTCCGCTGTTCACACAGTCAGAAAAGTGCAGCCACTTGCTCTCGGGGAGGTCCGGGTCGATCCGGTCGTCCAGGTTCCCCTTCCCTGCGACCCACCACACCGGCAGATCGTCATCCAGGTCGGCCCAACTTGAGCCCCGCCCAACAGGAAGATATTCATCCAGGTCGTCACCGTAGTGGTCACGGATCGTCTCGGCGCTCACGGGGTCGCAGGCATACTCCAGGATCTTGGCGACCGGCAGCAGATAGTAGGGGTATCCACCCTCCTCCACGTCCGAACCAAGGACAAGTCCCGATGACATGTGCACCGTTCCGTCGACCCTGCGCAAAAGTTCGACAAGAGCGTCCGGGCACAGCGGGTAGGCTGCCCGCAGTCGCGCGATATCTTCGTCGCTCGCACCGTGCGTCATGGCGAACTCGCGTGGAGATTCCTCGTCGCCCACCTCGTCCCACGCTGCCGCCAGACCTGCGAGGTAGTCCACCACGATGCTGTCGCTCACGAACGGATCGTACTGCGCGCCGGTCGTAGTGTGGCGCAGGCAAACCTTGCCAGGCCGCGCTCATGTCCGCCCTGCTCAGAAGGCAGAAGACAATGGGGGACATGTCCTCACAGGTCGCACCCAGTGGCCGTGGTGGACATCGACGACGGGTTAGCGGTGACGTTCAAGGTCGAGTCGCACAACCACCCGTCCATTATCGAGCCGTACCAGGGCGCATCAACAGCGGTACCTGGGTCGTGGAAGCGCGATGGCGCCAGGGTCGGCCGACGCCGTCTTGCGTCCGGCAGATCGTGGCGGACTGGCAACCACCGTGTGCGAGCAACTGCCGACTGTTGATGTCACGGACCCAGACGCGCCAAGGGGCAAGTGATCGTCCCGTCGTCGACAGTGAGGGTCGGCCCGGTGCCGGTGACGACCAGGCGGAACGCTGGGGCGCCTGCCGCAGCAGTGTCGACCTGTGCGACGGCGTCAGCCAGGGAGCGGGCGCCAGCGGCAACCTGCCGCCCGCCGAGCTTGACCTCGACCGCGCCCCAGCGACCGTCAGGAAGGACGACGACAGCGTCGATCTCGTGGCCGTTGGAGTCTCGGTAGTGCAGCACCTGCCCTCCCAGTGGTGCCGCCAGGACGGCCAGGTCGTGCACAACGGCGCTCTCGAACAGCAGGCCCAGGGTGTTCAGGTCGGTGCGCAGACGAGCGGCATCAGCACCCAGGAGCGCAGCAGCGAACGCCGGGTCGACCAGGTGGAGCTTGGGCGAGGTGCGCAACCGGGCCCGCGAGCGCAACCGGGTCGCCCACGGGCGTTGCGCCTCGACGACGAACAACCGGCGCAGCAGGTCCAGGTAGACGCTGATGGTCTCCGCCGTGATGGTGGGGGCCACAGCACGCACGTCAGCCACCAGCGTCTGGACCGAGACATCGGTGGCGGCGGCGCGGGCGAGCGCAGCGAGAAGCTGCCACAGGACAACAGGTTCGTGCCGGACGTCGGCGAGGCGGCGCACGTCGGTGTGGGTGACCTCTTCGGCGTAGGCGCGCAGCAGCGTCGCAGCCTGCGCGGCTGGTAGGTCGGTCATCGCGGGGAAGCCCGGCCGCAGCAGCATGAAGACCACGTCGTCCAGCTCGGCGGTCGTCGTGCTGGTGGCAGGCTGGTGCCCGTCGAACAGGCGGGCCAGACTCACCCCGTCGGCAGGCGAACTGTTCTTCTCCCACCAGCTCATCGTCCGCTGCCGGACCCGCAGCACCCTGCCGGCACCGGTGTGCCGCGTCTCGTCGTCGGCGGGCACCGCCGACCCGGTGAGCAAGAACCGTCCCTTGTCGGTAGAAGCGTCTACCTGGCGGCGGACGAGGTTCCACAGCTGTGGTGCCAGTTGCCACTCATCAAGCAGACGTGGAGCGTCCCCGTCGAGCACAGCCTTCGGCGAGATGTCGAGCAGCTGTTCCACGTCAGGGTCATCGAGGAACACGCACGACGCAGCAGCGTTCACCGCTGTCATCGTCTTGCCGCAGGCCCGTGCTCCCTCGACGAGCACCGCCCCAGCAGTCTTTAGAGCAGTCGCCACCACAGCGTCGACCACTCGCGGGCGGTACCGCTGCCCAAGCACCTCGTACGTGTCCACACGCGCATGATAATCCCCTATGCCGAAGACTGCAGCCCTGCTAGGCCGGAAGTTGCAGGACCTCTAAGCCGGAAGTTGCAGGACCTCTAGGCCGGAAGTTGCAGACGCCCTGGTCAAGAGGCTGGATTCGGGCGTCAACGGCAGTCACTAGAGTCAGGTTGGCCAAGACCCGACGACAAGACCCGGCCACGGTGTCCCGCGCCGGAAGCAGGATCAGAGACCGCGAGATGCGACCTGAGACACCAGATGCGACGTCGGGACGTCGCATCTGGCGTGGCGGGGACCAACGGGCCGGTCCACAGGTGCGAAGCCGGACCGGTAGCCTGGCCACGGCGTGCACCGCACGGGCTCGCCGACCGCAGACCCGAGGGACGTCCAGGCTCATGAGCACCACGCCGATGACCGCCCAGCACCGCTCTGACACCGTGGCGCACGCTGCGGCGACGCCGGACGAGGTCCAGCCGTATGCCGAGCTGGGGCTCAAACCTGACGAGTACGCCCGGATCCGCCAGCTGTTGGGGAGGCGGCCTACTGCTGCCGAGCTGGCGATGTACTCGGTGATGTGGTCGGAGCACTGCTCGTACAAGTCGTCGAAGAAGCACCTGGCGGTGTTCGGCGAGACGATGACCGAGGCGATGCGCTCGCACCTGCTGGTGGGGATGGGGCAGAACGCGGGGGTGGTCGATATCGGCGACGGGTGGGCGGTGACGTTCAAGGTCGAGTCGCACAACCACCCGTCTTATGTCGAGCCGTACCAGGGGGCGGCGACGGGGGTGGGCGGGATCGTGCGCGACATCATGTCGATGGGGGCGCGGCCGGTGGCGGTCATGGACCAGCTGGCGTTCGGGGCGGTGGACCACCCGGACACGGCGCGGGTCGTGCACGGGGTCGTTTCGGGGATCGGCGGGTACGGCAACTGCCTGGGGCTGGCCAATATCGGCGGGCAGACGGTGTTCGACGCCAAGTACCAGGGGAACCCGCTGGTCAACGCGCTGTGCCTGGGGGTGCTGCGTCACGACGACATCCACCTGGCCAATGCTGAGGGGGTGGGCAACCTCGTGGTGCTGTTCGGGGCGCGCACCGGTGGCGACGGGATCGGCGGGGCCTCGATCCTGGCCTCCGAGACCTTCGACGACGAACGGCCGTCCAAACGTCCCAGCGTCCAGGTCGGCGACCCGTTCATGGAGAAGGTGCTCATCGAGTGCTGCCTGGAGCTGTTCGCCGCGGGGGCGTTGGCGGCGCTGCAGGACCTGGGGGCTGCGGGGATCAGCTGCGCGACGTCCGAGCTGGCGTCCAACGGAGGGTCGGGGATGCATGTGGACCTGGAGAGGGTCTTGCTGCGCGACCCGACGCTGACTGCTGGCGAGATCATGATGAGCGAGTCCCAGGAACGGATGATGGCGGTCGTCACCCCGGACAAGCTCGCCGTGTTCGAGCAGATCGCCGACCGGTGGGACGTGGAAGCCACGGTGATCGGCGAGGTCACCGGTGACGGACGGTTGACCATCGACCACTACGGCGAGCGGATCGTCGACGTGGACCCCAGGTCCGTGGCACACGACGGGCCGGTGTACGACCGTCCCCACGCCCGCCCGCAGTGGTTGTCCGCGCTGCAGGACGACACGGCTGCTTCCCTGGCCCGGCCGACCACTGGTCCGCAGATGTGCGAGGCCCTGCTGGCTCTGCTGGCCAGCCCGAACCTGTGCTCCAAAGCCTGGATCACCGACCAGTACGACCGTTTCGTCCAGGGCAACACCGCCAGCGCGCAGCCCGACGACGCCGGGGTGGTCAGGGTCGATGAGACCACTGGTCTGGGTGTGGCGCTGGCCACCGACGTCAACGTCCGCTACTGCCAGCTCGACCCGTACGTCGGCGCCCAGCTAGCCCTGGCCGAGGCGTACCGCAACGTCGCGTGCGCTGGTGCCCGCCCTATGGCCGTGACCGACTGCCTCAACGTCGGCAGCCCTGAGCACCCCGACTCCATGTGGCAGCTGGTGCAGGTGATCGGTGGCCTGGCCGCAGCGTGCGTCGCGCTGGAAGTCCCGGTGACCGGTGGGAACGTCTCGCTGTACAACACCACCGGTGACACCGCGATCCCTCCGACGCCGCTCGTGGGCGTGCTCGGGGTGCTCGACGACGTGGCTGACACCGTCGGGTCAGGCTGGACACGTCCGGGCCGGGCGGTGTACCTGCTGGGCACCACACGTGCCGAGCTCGACGGCTCGGCGTGGGCGCAGGTGGCCCACGACCACCTCGGTGGCCGTCCGCCTGCTGTGGACCTGGACGCCGAGAGCGCCCTGGCCCAGGTGCTGGTCACCGCCGCCCGCGACCACCTCGTCGACGCCGCCCACGACCTGTCCGACGGCGGGCTGGCTGTGGCTCTGGCCGAGGCGTGCCTGCGCCACGGCGCAGGTGCGTCAGTCGACCTGACGGCCCTGTGCGCCCGCGACGGCGTGACACCGTTCGAGGCGCTGTTCTCTGAGTCCTCGGCCCGCGCCCTGGTCGCGGTCGCCAAGCACGACGAACAGCTGCTCGTCGACCTGTGCACCTCCCGGAGCGTGCCGCTGGTGCGCCTGGGAGAGACGACCGAGACCTGCGAGCGCGGCGCTGGCGAGGCCGCGGCCGACGTCCCCGCCGACCACGTCCACGAACCTGCGCTGGAGGTCCAGGGCTTGTTCACCCTCCCGCTGTCTGTGGCACGCGACGCCCACGAGTCCACCCTCCCGGGCATCTTCGGCTGACGCTCGTGCCCAAGCACGATCCCGTGGCGCAGCGTTGCCAAGGGCAAGGTGACGCCGACGAGATCGATGCTCAGAACATCTTCGGGTTCCCCCACACCGCTACTGCTTCGTCGGCGCCCGTGCCGCGGGTCCGGTAGATCTCCAGGCGGACCCTCAGAGTACCTTCGACGTCAGCCTCCACCTCGGCCGAGTCGCCGTAGCTGACGTTCTTGTGCCACAGCAACTTGCCCGACGCCGCGTCGATCACGTTGAAGACGAAAGAAGACTTCGTCTCCGCGGAGCTGTCGTCGAGACCGACGGTGGCTGTGAAGGTGGTGGCCCCAGCGGGGACCATGTAATCCACCGACGGCCGGTCGGAGACGAAGGAGCACACCAGGGCCGAGTCGTAGCGGGTCCGCTCGATGGTCGCCGACGACCACACGTACCCCCCCTGCGTACAACCGGACGTCGAGGTGACCGGCTCGCCCAGCGGGTTTCGCACCTCCACCACGAGCTCGTCGTCCGGGGGCTCAGTCTCTGTGGGTTCGGGCGTTGGTGTGGTGGTGTCCACCGCCGCCGTCGTCGGGGGCGCGACTTGCGTCTCAGGGGTGGACCCGCCGAAGACCGACGGCCCGAGCGCCGCACCCAGCCAGACCCCCACAGCCAACGCGACCACCGCAGGGACCGTCACGAGCAGGATCTGCTTGCTCGTGCTCGGAGGCTTCCTCGCAGGGCTGGCCGGCGGCACCGGGTAGGGCCCAGGAGCGGCCATCGGAGGCATGGTGGGTGGGTCGTGCGCTGGTCGGCTTGTGGAGATCTGTGCCTCCACCGGTGGCATGACAGTGGTGGGGACGTCGGGCCGTACCGGCTGCCCGGGCTCGGCCGAGTGCCGACCCGTCCCACCAGACTCGGCACCACGCAGGTGCTCGCGGCTCATACCGGCTCCTCACGATCAGCGAACGAGTCGAATCATGCCAGATCACCTCCCTGTTTTGGCCCCAAGTCCTGGTGCACCGGGGTGAACCTCCCCCGGGCGGACCAGAGGTCAAGGCGCCTGGCCAGCCGGTCGGAGCGGTCTGGACGGGGTAGATCTGGTCCGAAAGTCCTCCGTGCGCACCACGATCGGGCGAAAGTGACAAAGTTGTGTCCTGAAGTGGCACCCACCACGGTCTGACCCGAGCTAGTATGGCGTGTGCGGGAAGACTGCCCGATCGAACCCCTCCAGGGATTGTGGCTTCCCGCAGTGTCGTGAGCCTGCCCTCACGACCCCGGGGCCCCGCGCCACCCCCCTGCAGCGCTGGGGCCCCGGCCTGTCTTCTTCTCGTCTGCTCACACACCGGCTGGAAGTCGTCCCATGTCTCGACGACAGTGTGGTCAGGTGCGGGAACCGGTCGCAGTCATGTACGGAACGGGTCGCCATCGGCACCGTTGAGGCTCTGAACGGGTCGACACACAGCAGATCAGGTACGGAAAGAGTCGCCAGACCCGCCGTCGTGATGCGAAACAGCCCACCGTGACGGCCCACACGCCGCCAAGACGTCTGGTCAGGACGGGTTGCAGTAAGCCAGAGCGAGGGCCACCGGGTCCACCTCGGGCCGCCAGGGCTCGAGGTTCCAGGTCGCCTTCTCGGGGGCGCCGAACTGGTGGCACTCGAGCTGGTCACGCATCGTCTTGCTGTCCGCACCGGGCTCAGCAGCGACAACGGCCCACACCATCTCCGCGGCAGCGCGCGTGCCCGAACGGCCCCACGCGCTCGGTTTGACGGCCAACGAGCTCCCGCCCTCACGGTTGCCCCAGTCCAGGCTCAGCACCGCTGTGTCGGTCATCCACAGCACGCCACCGTCGCCTGCGGACAGCACAACCTGGCCGTCGTCAACCATCCGTGCACGTTTCGGGCTGATCCCGGCGAGGATGGCAGCGTCGTCACGGACCAGCCCAGAACCGTCGGTCAGGACCTCCAGCCTCGTCCCGTCCGCCACGGTGATGGTCGCCACCGTCTCCAGCGTCGTCGATGACGAGGCGACCTCGAGCCGGACCGACCCGTCAGGGTCCGTGGTGACCGTGAGCGTGCCGCCGTCGGCGGCGAACGAGGCTGTCGGCACGACTGTCAAGGCCACAGCCCCGACGGCGAACGTCACCGGCGGGCCACCGGGCTCGTACTCCTGGCTAGATTTGTCGTCACCCAGCGGCCAGCACCCGCCCAGGACGAGGCCCAGGGCCACAACACCCAGAACTCTGGCAGCTGTCTTCACCCCCAGGACGTTACCGCCTCCGGCGCCTCATACCAGAATGTCACTTATACGCACGTTCGGTGATGTTCACGAACCAAGTGATACCAAACCGGTCGGTGCAGCCGCCCAGAGTATCACCCCAGGGGGCTTTCGACAGGGGCATCGTGATCGTCCCGCCGTCCACCAGGCCGTCCCAGTCACGGCGCAGCTCTTCGGGCTCGTCGCCGGACAACGACAGGGAGACCGAACCTCCGGGGGTGAACGGCACGGCGGCAGGTGTGTCCGCACCCATGAGGACGAGCCCGCGTTCGGTGGTGAGCATGGCGTTGATGACCTTGCCAGCGTCGGCTGGGTCCTGGTCGAGGTGCAGCTCGGCAAACGTCTGGATCTCCAGGTCACCACCAAAGATCGTCCGGTAGTACTCCATCGCCTCACGTGCGTTGTCGCGGAACGACAGGCACGGGTTCAGAAGCATGGTCATGCCATTCTCCATCCGTTCAGGCAACGACCAGCCGGCCCCTACCGGACGAGCAGCGTTCGCTGTCCACCCCATCGACAACACTGTCGAGGCACGGGCTGTGGACCACGCACTCAGCGTGGGTGCCCGGGACTCTCCCGTCAACTGCTCAGCCACACCTGTGGGCCGAGCGGGCGACCATACCAGCGGGTCACCCCTGCTCGACAAGTGTCACCACACCGGGCCCGTACCGCTCCAGCTTCGCCGCGCCCACGCCGCTGACCTGGGACAACGCCTCCAGACTCGTCGGGCGGACAGCGGCGATCTCGCGCAGCGTGGAATCGTGGAACACCACGTACGCCGGCACACCCTGCTCGCGTGCGGTATCGGCACGCCACGTGCGCAGCTTCTCGAACAGCCCGGGGTCGGGTTCACCGCCACCGTCGGCCACCGGCTGCGTCTTGGGCTGTGCCGCGCGTTTGGGCCGCGGCTGGGCGGCAGGTTCGCGCCGCAGCCGCACCTGGCGCTCGCCGCGCAGCACCTCGCCGGACGACTCGGTCAGGCGCACGGTGCTGTACGAGGACTCCACGTGCACCAGCCTCGCGGCGAGCATCTGGCGCACCACCGCCCGCCACTCCCGTTCGGACAGGTCAGCGCCCACACCGAACGTGCTCAGCTGGTCGTGGCCCAGCTGGGCGACGCGAGGGGTCTGCTTGCCGCGCACGATGTCCAGCAGGTGCCCCACGCCGTAGCGCTGCCCGCGCCGGTCCAGCCGGACGATCGTCGACAGCAGCTTTTGTGCGGCGAGGGTCCCGTCCCAGTCTTGCGGAGGGACCAGGCAGGTGTCGCAGTTGCCGCAACCGTCCGCGGGGCCGTCCTGGCCGAAGTAACGCAGCAGCTGGGTACGACGGCAGTCCACGGTCTCGCACAGGGCGAGCATGGCGTCCAGGTGGCGGCTGGCCTGGCGTTTGTACACCTCGTCGCCGTCACCGGCGTCGATGAGGCGCCGCTGCTGGACCACGTCGGCCAGCCCGTACGCCAGCCACGCCGTGGACGGCAGGCCGTCGCGTCCGGCGCGGCCCGTCTCCTGGTAGTAGCCCTCGACGGACTTGGGCAGGTCCAGGTGGGCGACGAACCGTACGTCAGGTTTGTCGATACCCATGCCGAACGCGATGGTCGCGACCATGACCAGCCCGTCCTCGCGCAAGAACCGGGCCTGGTTGGCTGCACGCGTCCGCGCGTCCATACCCGCGTGGTACGGCAAGGCGGCGACCCCTTGGGTGGTCAGCCACGCGGCGGTCTCGTCCACCGAAGCCCTGGTCAGGCAGTACACAATGCCTGCCTGGCCGTCGTGCTCAGTACAGATGAGGTTGAGCAGGGCTCCGCGCGGGTTGTCCTTCGGCACGATCCGGTAGCAGATGTTGGGCCGGTCGAAGTCGGCGACGAACATGGCAGCGTCGTCCAGGTTCAGCTTCTCGACGATCTCTGCCCTCGTCGCGGCGGTCGCTGTGGCCGTCAGCGCCAGACGAGGCACCTGCGGCCACCGTTCGTGCAGCACCGACAGCCGCAGGTAGTCGGGCCGGAAGTCGTGGCCCCACTGGCTGACGCAGTGCGCCTCGTCGATGGCGAACAACGCGACACGTGCGCGGTCCAGCAGGTCCAGCGTCGCCGGGACCGTCAGGCGCTCAGGCGCCAGGTACAGCAGGTCCAGCTCGCCAGCGAGCAGAGCACGTTCGGTGCGCGACCGCTCCAGGCCCCCCTGGGTCGAGTTGAGGAACCCCGCCCGCACCCCCAACGCCGACAGCGCCGCCACTTGGTCAGCCATGAGCGCGATGAGCGGCGACACCACCACCCCTGTGCCCTCACGCACCAACGCAGGCACCTGGTAGCACAGCGACTTGCCACCCCCCGTCGGCATGAGCACCACCACGTCACCGCCCGCCACGACAGTGTCGATGATCGTGGCCTGGTCCCCCCGGAACCCCGGATACCCCCACACGTCGCCCAGCACCTGGAGGGCACTCCCCCGCGACGGTGCTGCTGTAACGTCGAGCGGCCCGTCGTCAGGCGGCTCGTCGTCAGGCGGCGGCGGAGCCCCCTCGGTCTCGTACCAGTCCGGTGGTTCGCCCTCGTCGTACCAGTCCGGCGGCTCGGACACCCACCCCTCGTCCACTGCAGCGGAAGTCATGCGCCCACCCTAGCCGGGCCCTCCCACACCCTGCGGGGCACCCTGTGGATAACTCCGCGAGCCGCGAGCCGTCGCCGCTTCGACGTCCCGGCGGTGAGGTGTCCAGCACCTTCACGTGGACATGGCCGGGGTCTTGGGTCAGATCCAGGTGCCGGACGCCATCGCGTCATAGTTGAAGTAGTTGCGGTGTCCGATGTCGGTGTAGTTCTGGTGCAGATCGAGCATGGTACCTGGCGGGTCACCCCAGACTCCATCGTGATCAAAATCAGAGAGGATACCGAGCATGTCAGACCGGAACGTGCCGGGTTTTCCTTCCCGAACAAATCGGTCAATAGAATCACGGTTGGCAAAGAAGAGATAGATGTGTGTATCCCACCGGATGTGGTGCACCACTTCTGGGTATTGTCGTGCCAGGAGCCCTTCGACGCGCTTCCACGATCGACCGAGCGACCAGGCCTGCGACCGCTCGCGGAAATCGTGGACAAACACGCCGTTGGAGTTGATCTTGAGTCCGCGCAGCGGGGGTGGGTCCAGAAGGGAGACAACATTCAGGAAAATGTCCCGGAGTCGTTTGTCGCCCGCAAGAAACCATCTTCTTCCTTCAGCGCCGAACGATGCGACCAGATCCTGAAAATACAGGTCTACGTTGTAGAACGTCGCCGCGGGCTTGACACAAGAGATCTTGCAGTTGTACGGACGAGCGCCCAACGACTTGGCGGCTCGGCTCATAAATTCTGATGTGACCGGGGCGCGCCAGTCGTCGTCAGGGTAGAACTCCGAAGCAAAATGGTAGTCTTCCGCAGGTCGAACGTCGTGCCGATGGCGGTGGTGGAAGTCGTCGGTACTCATGTGTTCACCATTCTTGCGCTACCGGTCAGCAGCCGTTGTCGACGGACCTGTCACAGGCGGTCCCCGAGGCCGGCCAGCAAAGCACCCAGCCGGGGTGCAGCAGCCTCGCCCGCTGCCATGACCTCGGCGTGCGACAGAGGTTGGCCTCCCACCCCGGCGGCGGGGTTGGTGACCAGGGACAGACCCAAGACCTCCAGACCGGCGGCGCGGGCGGCGATCGCTTCTAGGGCGGTGGACATACCCACGAGGTGGGCTCCCATGACACCGAGCATGCGCACTTCGGCGGGGGTCTCGTAATGGGGGCCGGGCAGCTGGGCGTAGACACCTTCGGGCAGGCCAGGGTCGACCTCGCGGGCCAGGGCACGCAGACGCGGCGAGTACAGGTCGGTGAGGTCGACAAAGGCGGCGCCTTCGAGCGGGGAGACGCCGGTGAGGTTGAGGTGGTCGGCGATGAGGACCGGAGCACCGGGCGGCCAATCAGGCACGAGTGAGCCGCAACCGTTGGTCAGCACCACGACCTGGGCACCAGCCGCGGCGGCGGTGCGTACCGGGTGGACGACCGGGGCGGCTCCCAAACCCTGGTACAGGTGGGTGCGGGCTCCGACGACGAGCACATGCCGCCCAGCAGCGGTCCGCACCGCCCGCAGCATGCCGGTGTGCCCGCCGACGACAGGGGCGACGAACCCCGGGACCTCGTCGGCCTGGACTGTGGCCAGGGTCTGGCCGAGGCTGTCGGCCGCCGCGGCCCACCCGGAACCGAGGACGAGCGCCGCGTCAAAACATCCCACCCCCAGACGGTCAGTGAGGCACTGCGCAGCCTCACGCGCGACAGCCTGGGCAGACACATCCATGCTCCGCAGGGTAGGCCACCCGGGTAGTGGACGCTGTGAGCAACACCTGCTGGACCGACTGCCATTTCCGGCCAGATCAGGCAATGATGGATCTATGACAGCGCGACAGATCGTGATCATCGGTGGCGGACCAGGTGGGTACGAGGCGGCACTGGCAGGGCAGCGGTTGGGGGCGAACGTCACCCTGGTGGACAAAGCGGGGCTGGGCGGGGCGGCGGTCCTCACCGACGTTGTGCCGAGCAAGTCGCTGATCGCCACCGCCGAGTGGATGACGATCGTGGCCCGGGCCCCTGACCTGGGTATTCGGCTTCCCGAAGGGATGTGCGAACCGGACCAGATCGTGGATATGACCGCGATGAACGCCCGGCTGCAGAGCCTGGCGACAGCGCAGTCGAACGATATCGAGGGCCGGGTGCTGCGCGAAGGGGTGAAGATCATCCGCGGCAAGGGGCGCCTGGTGGGTCCGCGGCAGGTCGCGGTGCAGCCCAACGACGGGGGCGACCAGCAGGTGATCGACGCTGACGTGGTGCTCATATCCACCGGTGCGACTCCGCGGGTGCTGCGCACGGCCGTGCCCGACGGGGAGCGGATCTTGAGCTGGACCCAGCTGTACGGGCTGACGGAGATGCCTGGGCGGTTGGTCGTCGTCGGGTCCGGGGTGACGGGGGCCGAGTTCGCCAGCGCGTACTCGGCGCTGGGTGTGGACGTCGTGCTGGTCTCCAGCCGCAACCAGGTGCTGCCCAACCAGGACCCGGACGCCGCGGCGCTGATCGAACGGGTTTTCACCGACCGCGGGATGACCGTGCTGGGCAACTCACGGGCCGAGGCCGCCCGCCGCACCGCCGACGGCGTGGTCGTCGAGCTGGACGGCGGACGGACCGTCGAGGGCACCCACGCCCTCATCGCCGTCGGGTCGGTACCCACGACCAAGGGTCTGGGCCTGGCCGAAGCCGGTGTGAACCTCACCGAGTCAGGGCATATCCAGGTGGACCGGGTCTCGCGCACGTCGGTGTCCGGGGTGTACGCGGCCGGTGACTGCACCGGTGTGCTCCCCCTGGCGTCAGTGTCCGCCCAGCAGGGCCGCATCGCCATGTCCCACGCCCTGGGCGACGCCGTACGCCCGTTGTCCCTGAGCGCTGTGGCGACGAACGTGTTCACCGCCCCCGAGATCGCTGCCGTCGGGCAGTCCGAGGCCGAGCTGTACGCCCGCGGCCGTTCCTACTCGGTGTCGCGCCTGTCGCTGGCCCGCAACCCCCGCGCCAAGATGCTCGGTATCCACGAAGGTTTCGTCAAGATCTTCACGCACACCACCTCCGGGACCGTCCTGGGAGCCGTCATCGTCGCCCCCCGGGCCGGCGAGTACATCTACCCGTTGTCCCTGGCCGTCTCCCACGGCCTGACCGTCGACCACCTGGCCGAAGCCTCCACCGTCTACCCCTCCCTCTCCGGCACCATCGCTGAAGTAGCCCGCATGCTCCACCAGTCCGAATCCGAAGACTGACCGCTCGGATACGAAGATTTTTTATAAGCGTGCCAGAAGTTTGTCGATGACAAGTTCGGTTGCGACGTCGACTGAGTAGTCGCCCGGCGGAACGGCCACAAGCCGGTCGATATCACGGCGAAACTCTTCGTCGGACGATTTCGACCTCAGGTTTGCTACAGCCTGCTTGGCGGTCAACCGCTCGGGACGGTATGAAGAAAAGGCTTGAAGAATTTCGTCAGGATCAAGGTCCATCTGAGTCAGCGCCAGCCACAGGTCGAAGAGGTCGCGACCTTTGGACCGTTGGTAAAGAGCCCTGATCTTCGTCGCCACCAGTTCGGCCGGCTGAAACGTCTGCACAGCGGCCTCCCCAACCCACCAACTCGACACCACCGCCATGCGCTGATGCATCAACGGCAACGCCGAAGTTCGCTCGTGCGTGTTGATCTCGATCTTGAGGCGCAACGGAAGTCCGTTATTTGCCGTCGTGCGCCAGAATACCTTGGGATGCTCGGTGATCCGAGTCTTGACCACGAAACCGAGATCTCGACCCAGATCTGTCAGACGACCGCTCACCTGGCCTATACCACCTGTTGAGCAACGTACGTAGTCGAGGTCTTCGCTGTAGCGCAGCGCGCGAGAGAGGTGGAGCTTGTGCAAAGCGGTACCTCCTCGGAAGACCAGCTCCCGGCCGAGGTAGTCGTCGGCGGCGATGACGCAGATGGCCCTGGAGAGGAGAAGGTCTTGCTCAACCTGGTCAGGGTTTGGCCAGGGATGGTCAAATGACCACTGGGTGATGGCACGGCTGGGGATCACAGGTCTGGCTCAACCTTCTTGTTGACGTACAGGTTCCACACCGGGTCCACCCCGCCGGTGCGGGGCTTCAGCGGCGACAACGACGAGGGTGTTGTACCACCGTCCACTGACAGCTCACGCAAGACTTGAAGGTTCGTCGCTTCGGTGAAGTGCTCCAGGAGCCAGCCGACACGGCGCAACGCCGCCACCGGAAACAGCCGGGAGGCCTCAGCCAGGCGGTCGACATCAACACCCGGGTCGTCGGCCAGATCGATGACGATGTTGGCGACATTGTCGATGCCGCCGCCGCGCCCTGGGTTGGCGGCCAGGTCCAGCGCAGTGGCCTCCACGGTGGTGACCGGGACTGTTCCGGTAGGTACTTGGTGCGCCACCGTTGGCAGGTCAGCGACCCGCTGGCAGACGAAGAGCTCCACGCGCGAGCGACCTATCTGGCGGTTGGCCACCGGCTTGTCCACCGCGACCTGTGTCACCTGCGCGGCATGGTGCGCGGCACCGTGGACGGCGGCAGCCGTCAGCCAGCCCACGTAGTACCGAGCACCGAGGTGCCCCATCCAGGCATCCAGGTACTCCAAGACCGGCGGAGCGCCCCAGGTCCGGTAGTGCGGCGGGACGGGTACCCACAACCCACGGGCGGGACTGACCCACTCTCCGCGTCGCGCTGGGGCCCGGAGCCGGACACGAACCTGATCGTCCGGCACACCGAGCAGTGCGGCTGCGTCGGCCGTGGTCACAGCAACGTGTCCCCGAGACAAGAGCCAGTCCGCCAGCAAGGGTGCCCGGACGAACTCCGACGTTGGATCTGTCTCCATAGAGCCTATCGTTACATATTACGTAACGTTAGACGATCTCAACACACCCCGACCCCGGGTTGCGAAGAGCTGGTCAGGGCGCGAGATGGGCCACGGGACGCTTTGGCCACCGAGGCTCCAGGTCGCCGTCCTCGCCGCAGACCTCAAGGCGCAGGGCGGGCCAAGTCGTGGCAGAACATGAGCCAGGGTCTTGGCAGAACATGCGCTAGAGTCGTCGCAGAACATGCGCTAGAAGCGTCGCAGAACGTGCGTTAGAGGTACTCTACCTGTATGGACAGCAGAACTGAGATCATCCGTCGGCGCGTGCTGGATCTCGTGCCGCAGCGGGCGTCGGAGTCTCCCGTCGTCCTGCTCCAGGGGCCCCGCGCGGTCGGCAAGTCGACCGCGCTGCGCTTGCTCGCTGCCGCGGACCACGCCCCCTACATCGACCTCGACGACCCGATCGTGGCTGACGACGCGGTCGCCAACCCCTCCTCCTTCCTGCCCGCGGCACCCCGGATATACCTCGACGAGTACCAGCGAGCGCCCGTTCTGCTCGACGCGGTCAAGGCCCGGCTCAACCGTGACGGCCGAGCCGGTCAGTTCGTGCTGGCCGGGTCCACCAGCGCCAACGCGCTTCCCGCGGGCACACAGGCCCTCACCGGGCGGCTGCACCGGATGCCGATCTACCCGCTCAGCCAGCGTGAGGTCGAGGAAGACAACAGCAGCGTGCTCGCCCGCCTGTTCGACGCCCCCGAGTCGTTGTCGGACGCCAGGTCGCAGACCGACCGGGACGAGTACGTCAGCCGGATCGTCGTCGGAGGTTATCCCCAGGCGTTGCGCGCGTCCGGCGGACCGGCCCGGCAACGCTGGTTTGCCGACTACGTCACCCAGACCATCCAGCGCGACCTGCCTACCCTGGAGACGATCCGCCGCCCCCAGGCGGTGCGCCAGCTGCTGAAGCGGGTGGCTGCCTGCACCGGCCAGGTCACCACGCTGGCTTCGCTGGCCGAAGGCACCGGAGTACAGCCACGTACCGCGCAGACGTACCTGGACGCGCTGGAACAGGCGTTCGTCGTCCACCGGCTGGAACCGTGGACCCGGGTGCTGACCAGCCGTGCACTGCGAAAGCCGAAGCTTCACATCGTGGACTCCGGGCTGGCCGCCCACCTGCTGCGCCTCACCGGAGACAAGCTGGCGGCCCGCACACCCGAGACACTGACCGCTTTCGGCGGTCTGCTGGAATCCTTCGTGGTGGCCGAGATCTGCAAAGAAGCATCGTGGCTGGACGAGGTCGCATCGGTCGGCTACTGGCGGACCCGCGACGGCCTCGAGGTCGATATCGTCGTCGAACGCTATGACGGGGTCGTGGTCGCCTTCGAGGTCAAGAGCGCCCAGCGTCTCAAGGACGGCGACCTGGGAGCCCTACGCACCCTGCGCGACAGGCTCGGCCCCGACTTCCGCGCCGGGGTGGTCCTTCACACCGGCCCCCGAGCCGCCCACCCCGAGGACCGCCTCTTCACCCTGCCCATCGACCAGCTGTGGAACTCGCGGGACGCTGTTCGGGCGTCCTAAATACTCGACACCGAACAGCGACTGGGGCGAGGTCGAACGACAGCACAGAGAAGAAAAATTTACGACTCCAGATTAAGCCAAAACGCGGGACGGACTCCGGCGTGGGCTCCTACCCAGAAACCGCTGAGACGGTAGCCAGGGTCAGCGCGAGCCGATGGGAATACAAGCAAGGCATCGCGAGGAAAATGGCCAGGAGATCGCAACCACCAGAAGCCTGGCAGTCCGCCCTCAGAATACGCATCGACATCTGCCCCTCTGAACCGGCAGGGGGCATCGTCAGAAAAGATCTCTTCCCATTTCAGCAAATAGATGGTCTCGGTCGTCGGGTCCTTCGCAGCACCTTTTTTTCTGCTCTTTGGGTTTGTCTTCTCGCTCCAGTTTCCTTTTTGGCCCACCCAGTCGGTCTCGGTACAGATCCGCGTTGGACTGATCCTTCTGATGACCTCGGGAGGAAGACAGCCTGTGAAGTCTTCTCTCAGCCATTCCCGGATACTCGATCCGCTCCACAGGACCGGTCCGTTGAGGACTGGCGAAGCCTCGATCGACCCGTTCGGCGTCGCACCGGGGATCGCCCTCATCGGGTCGCCGTGGCTCGACGGTCGCCGGGTCGCCCATGGCACACCTCCCACCGGTAACAATGGTTACCAGACTACCGTCAGAACAGCAGGTGGAGGGCGTGGGCGGTCATCTGGCGGTTGTCGTGGGCGACGTCGGGGACTTCGTGGAGCTTCCAGGTGAAGGGGAGGCGCAGGGAGGAGGCGTGGGATGTGGCGGACTCGAAGAAGGTGTGGCCGCGTTCCCAGCGGGTCAGGCCCTGGGCGTCGGAACCCTCGTCGTGGCGCAGGTTGTCGTCGTCGACGTCGCGGTCGCCGAGCATGACCGTCAGGTCCGTGGAATAGACGGCTTGCCAGTCGAACAGGTCCGCGGGGATGCCGCCAGCACCGTAGGGGTAGGCAACGTCGGGGTCGGGCATGGTGTACCAGCCGGCGTTGGCGGCGAATGCCCGGCCGATGGGGGCTGTGGGCATGAGCTCGACGTAACGGTGGACGAACTGGGCGCCCGCGGAATGGCCGAAGATGTCGAACGTCGCCTGGTTCCCGCCGATCCGGTCACGTACTTCGTCGAAAAGTGGCTCGATATAGGAGAACGTCCACTGCGAGGCTGGCAGGACCATCCCTTCAGGGTCGAGGATCCCACCTTGGTGGTACGCGCGAGAACCACGGAAGCCAGAGCTGGTGAACTCGGGGACCACCACTGCGATGTTCTGGTCGTCGATGAGGTCCGCCCAAGCGTCGCGGTAGCCGACCGCGTTGCGTTCGTCACCGTGCATGACGACGACGATCGTCGCACTGCTCAGGTCGCCGGAGCCAAGGACGTAGTGCACACGGATCGGTTTGAGGCCCTCTGGAGCAAAGCGGAACGAGCCTGTGCCGCCCGGCGCCCAGTGCGTCTGCGACTTCGAGCGCAGGGCGAAACCAGTACCAGCCACGGTGAGCACCGTGCCTGCGCCGAGCACCAGCACGGTGCGTCGGGTCAGAAGGGGAGCGTCCCCGTCGGTCCGGTCCACACCAAGCCTCCCTGAAGGTCGGTGGCCGCGACAGCAGACTCGTCCGCGCCGCACTCGCGCGGGACATACCCGACGACCATGTTGTCAGTACGGATACAACGCAGTGCGAGCGTTCCACCGTTGGCGTCGAAAGACACGGTGGCGACCGCACCGAGACCTGCGCGGCCGAAACCCGCAAAACGTCCGGGGGAACCGAAGACGAAGTTGCCGAGGCTGTAGACCACCGGGACTCCGTCGACGATCTCGACGGGATTCAGCACATGGGGTCCCGACCCGACGACCGCGTCGTACCCGGCGGCGACGAGCTCACCCGCCCAGTACCGCTGCAGGTCGTTGACGTCGGAGTAGTTGTCGCCCCAGTGCACCAAGGCGACGACACGGTCGGCGCCAGCCCTCCGGGCGTTGCGTTCGGCGGCGATGACCGCGTCCACCGAGAACGGAACCATCCCAGGCAACCCGTCGCCAGATCGTTTGGCAGCTCCGTAGTCCTCGCCGAAAGAGACCAGAGCGATGGTCAACGTGTCGGTACGCACGAGCACCGGACGCGCCGCCTGGGCCCGGTCGGTCCCTGCGCCGACGGTCACAAGCCCGGCCTCTTCGGCGATGGTCATCGTGTCGACGAGCCCAGCGACGCCGCGGTCCATGGTGTGGTTGTTCCCCAGCTGGAGCACATCGACACCGATCGCCGCGAGGGCGGCGGCCGACTCAGGTGAGCTCGCGTAGGAGAACTGCGCTCCGGGGTTCAAAGGCTCGGTGAGCGTGGTGATCGGTGCCTCGATGTTGACCACTGCCACATCGGCGTCCTGGAGCATCCCGGCGACGCCAGCCATAGTCGCCTCGACACCCTCGGCTTCGATGAACGCGGCCGCCCCGTCACCGAACAACGTGTCGCCGGCGATGGCGATGGACACCTCACCGGGCTTGTGCGGGACGACCGAGATCTCGACGTATTCCGGGTCCGGAGGGACCAGGGCCGATGCCACCTGCCAGCCCACGAGGGTGAGGCTCACGGCGGCGAGCCCTGCGAAACCGCCCATGATCCGACGGTCACGTGCCAGGGCACGTCGGCGGTGGCCGCGCCGGTGGGTGCCGAGCACCGAGCGGACCAGACCCCGGGCACGTCCTAGGACTGCGCGCTGGCCCATACCAGCCCCTTCCGGTTGTGCTCCCAGCGTTCCTGGGCGTATTGGCTGCCTGTGCAGCTGCGGGCCAGACGGCCGTCTTCGACGAACCAGACCTGGTCTGCGAGGACGAGGTCGTCAGGTTCGCTGGTGTGCCACAGCACAGTGCCGCGGTGGCGCACGATGAGGTTGCGTGCGGCTTCGCGGTCGTCGGGGTGCAGGCCGGACAGGGGGTCGTCGAGCAGCAGGACCCGCGGGTTGCCCATGAGCGCCCGTGCGAAGGCGACGAGGTTACGGTCGTGCGGGGCGAGGTTGCGCCCGCCTTCGGTGACCCAGGCTTTGGTGCCCTGCGGACCAAGACGAGCGAGCAGGTCGTCAAGGCCGAGGAACAGCACGATGCGCTGGATCTCGGCGGGGTCGGCGTCCGGCATGGCATAGCTGAGGTTACGGGCCACCGTGCCGCGCATGAGCAGCAGGTCAGCGCGGTAGTAGCCGATCTGGGTGCCTGCGGACCACGGTGCGGTCGCCATGACGTCCTGCCCGTCGACACGCAGCGTTCCTGCCACCGGGTCGACCAGGCGGGCCACAGCCTCCAGGACCATACCCGCCCCGGACCCGGGCGCTCCGACGACCGCCACGATCTGCCCACGGCTGGCCGACGCGGTGAACCCGGCGAGGGTCCCGGGCACGTGCACGTCGTCGAGCTCCAGGTCTCCGCGGCGCACCCGCAGACGCGGCAGCCGTTCGGCCTGCGCCGGCCGGGCCGACGATCCCAAGAACTCCACGATCTTCTGGCGCGAGACCTGCCCGCGGTGCCAGTAGTCGTGCGCCAGGCCCAGCGAGCGCACCGGCCTGGTCAAGAACCGCGAGACCGCGATCTCTGCCACGACGACAGCGATGGTCGTCCGGCCGGCGTAGACCTCGACCATGCCGACGGCGAGCACCGCCGCGGTGGCCAGCAGGCCTGAGCCCATGGCCAGCCCACGCAACCATCCGCGCAGCCAGGCGATACGCACCAAGGCGCTCATGAGGGCGTCGTTCTGGCGTGACAGGCGCGAGTACTCACCGCGTGAACGACCAGCCATCTGGACGACCTCGAGCGCGTTGATCTGCTCGTCGATATTGCCCATGACCAGCGAACGGCGGCGGCGCATCGTCCTGGTCGCCTCGCGCATCGGAGCCCCGAAGGCCAACGACGCCACAGCCCCCAGGCACAGCATGGCCACCAGGACCACACCCATCGCCAGGTCCAACCAGACCGCGGCCACGATCCCGGTGAGCAGGACGATCGCCGACGACGTGCCGATCAGCACCCCCCGGCTCAGCCACATACGCAACATGGACAGGTCGCCGGTCAGCCGCAGCAGCAGGCCCCCGCGCGCACGTCCGCGCAGCTGGGCTGGCGTCATCCGCTGCAGGTGGCCGTACATGACCATACGCGCACGGCGCACCACCTGGTACCCGGCGACTTCGGCCACGGAGAACTCCATGGCGCGCAGGCCGCCCAGGACCAGGCCCGCCCCGGCGATCAGGCCGGTGAGCACCAGCGCGCGACCAGGC
>Ga0123353_10003026_pt1 | contig 21036 bp, 15 predicted proteins | sample TergutLab28metaG_3_FD_92763 | JGI IMG/M metagenome (GOLD analysis project Ga0123353, IMG submission 92763) | Labiotermes labralis P3 segment gut microbial communities from Petit-Saut dam, French Guiana - Lab288 P3 | ecosystem: Host-associated > Arthropoda: Insects > Digestive system > Gut ... | reverse complement strand
GCTGCCACCTGTCCCTATCCTGAGCCAGATCAATTCAGTCCATGCTCCCTTTCCCACTTTCTGAAGATGCATCTTAATATTATCCTTCTGTCTACCCCTGGGTCTTCCAAGTGGTCTCTGTCCCACAGGTTTCCCCACCAAAACCCTGTATACACCTCTTCTCTCCCTCATACGCTCTACATGCCCCGTCTATCTCATTCTTCTCGATTTGATCACCTGAATAATATTTGGTGAGGAGTACAGATCACTAAGCTCTACATTATGCATTTTTCACCACTTCCCTATTATCTTGTCTCCGTTAAACCCCAAATTTTCTCCTCAGTACCCTATTCTGAAACGCCCTCGGCCTACGTTTCTCCCTCAGTATGAGCGATCAAGTTTCACAGCCGTACAAAACAACAGGCAAAATTATAGTTCTGTGTATCTTAATTTTTATATTTTTGGATAGCAAATTGAAAGACAGTAGCTTCTGCACCGAATGATAACAAGCATTCCTTGACTTCAGTCTGGTCTTAAATTTCTTCCTGAATAGAATTTTGATTCGTTAAGGTTGTTCCCAAATATTTGAACTCTTCCACCCCATTCAAAGGAGCTATTACCGATCTTTACATTGTGACTTCTTTCTGCATTCTGATCTCGAGACATGACCATGTTCTTAGTTTTATTAGCATTTACTTCTAGTCCATTCTCGTTACTACTAAAGATACTAAAGCTTCTGTGTTTTTTAAATAAAATGTGCGCTTCTGCCCAACGATTGACGAACACTAGACGTAACAATTGACAGCGTCGCTAAACAAAATGTAAGAAAATAATGCTATCCCCTTTGTCTGCGCAGTACACGTAATATTCTGCTGTTAATGAGAGCTCTCAGCAAGATGTGTGTGTTTGCAACTGACTGAACATGAAGACCAATGGTCTGTATTAAATACCAAAGTTCACATTTGGTGACTGTACAATGAAGTGGAATACAGTTCCTTTTCAGTCATGTTGATATGTCTGTCGCAGGCTTGATGACGAAGACAAGGAGAACATGATGCCAGACAGCCTAGCATTACAAGAGTTCCACAGTAAGAAGACAAGCATTGGTAAGTCTAGACGACTCTTTTTTTGTACCTCCCTGTTTTCGAACAAGTGTAGGCCAATAGTGCAGTCGTTGGCTCCTTACGGTGAGCTAAGTCCAAACGACTTCTTTGATTTGTCTTTTTTTTAAATTTTGCTTTTCAAAAGATTACTTTTGACTCTGATTTGGACCCTTTTGTCAAGCGGAATATTAGTTTGGATGCGCGCTTGCCTTGCATTAGTAAGGGACTCAGTTCGAATCGAAGCCTGGAGCGAGCAACTTTCTTAACCATTTTTCCACTCCTCTTCCTCTGCCGCTCCAGACAAATGGGGTTACTTTGTCTAAATGACATAGAAACTAAGTTATTTCAATACGCATAAGTCAAAAGGAAGCTACAACACGGTACGCATTTGAATATATTTTGAGATGAGGTGAGAGACTGTAAGTCATATGTTCTGAATTTGCTGCTTATGTAGGCTGGTGAACTGATTCTTTGTCAATGGTTTCACGAATTTCTGCAGCAGTAGTAGGTATATCTTTACTCTGTGTTATCTACACATCGGAAAATCCCTCGCTGAGCGTACACGTATCTACGCGGGTTGTCGACAGCAGTGGGCTGTGCCACGGTGTTTTCTCGCGTCTTCGGTTTTACTGTACTTTGTCTGTGGCATTGCACGTAGTTCTATTTACGTCGTCTGTTTGCCCGAATGGCATAAAATGAATTCACTGAAGGCGTCTGTTTCTGTATGCCGACATGTTAATGTGCCAGCCGCTCCACAGATCGTTGATGTCGCTTGTGTGAGAGACCTACATTGAAAGTTGTTGGTTCGAATCGAGCTCTCTTTTCTTAACAACAACAACAACAACAAGAACACCAACAACGACGACGACGACGACACGACAACAAAAACAATACATCAACTTAAAGATTCGTGTATGACAAAGAACAGAGGCCATTTAACTCTAAATCTTCTCTTTGAAAAATGTGTCGCTGTTGAGATATTCGCTCTTCTGGAATGTTAAGCAGCGTAGATTGGAATTATTTACCGACGTTTCGGGACAACCTATCGGTTTCATCTTCAGGGGTCAAACAGTCAAAGATACGAATCTACGCTGTAATTTCTGTAAATAACTAAACTGCATAACATCCCAGAAGAGCGAAGAGATCATTTACACCGTGGCGGAAGCCTAAAATCATGAACGTTTCGCTGTTGTGGCGAATATTTTACGCAAGACAAAGAAAAATATTTCTTGGCTGTACAGTAAGGAAACTGTATTGTGATTAACTTTGCAATAAAAACTTTGTCTCTGCAACAAGAAAAGTTTATGGCTAATAGGGTATACAAAGTAACAAAGAACACATTTGGAATGTGCAGAGCATACCTCTAGTCGTGTCCATGAACAATGCATCGCTCACGGGAGCGTTATCGCACTGGCAGTCTGCATCCGCCGGTATTGGCAAGTATGTTTTTCTCCTGCATTTATACTTGCCTCATTTCATAAAACAGTCTTTCAGTGGCGACCTGCAGCTTCTGAGCAGGCCTCATTCGTACCGAATGAATGTTCCTACACACGACGAAGATCTAGTCTTGAAAGTGTACGTATTGGCATTCTTTTTTCAAATATTGTCTTTTAGTTCTTGCAAAGAACGTGAAATGTTTACATAAATTATCTGGCAGTGTTTCCTCACAACAGATAAAGGCATAGGTCCGAATATGAGAATCTAGAAGGTCACAATTGGCGAGTTATCAACCGGTATGCCGAATACCTCTTCTGGGGCAGTCGCTGAGAAATTTTCTGGGTGGGCTGCGGTATTGTCCTGTATGAACAAACTGCACATATTTTCCTTCTTCTGTTAACTGTCTTAAAGAGGGTCCTTTCACTTCACATCAGATTCAGATTTTAAGGTTACACAAAGGAATACTATGCATTTTATGTTTTGTTGACCGTGCATCTTATTACAATCTTTATAAATAACCAACTTGTCATACAATTCTTTTTCTTATATTTGTTTATTCCAGATCTCTACATGTTTCAAGCAACCAACTGCTCATCATCAGGAGAGTCAATTTTATCAATATGACCTCTGGTATAGGTCACTTTATGTAGGTGACCGTATGGTATGCAGGTTTAGATGGAATCCATGGAGTTCCATCTAAACCTGTATACCACACAGTCACCTACATAAAGTGACATATACCAGAGGTCGTATTGATACAATTGACTCTCCTGTTGATGAGCACTTGGTTGCTCGAAACATGTAGAGAGCTGGAATAAACAAATATAAGAAAAAGAATTTGCGTCAAATTGGTTATTTACAAAGATTAAGAATACTATGAACTTAGTTTGGCTATTTGGACCAACATTACCTGTTATTCTGGCTGCTTAATTTGCATTAAATGTAAACCATGCTACAACTTTAAAATTGTAATAGTAGCTTTAAAATTTTAACTGTTACTACACTGTTAATTATTACAAAAATCATACACAAACTCACAGGTACATTTACTAGGCATTTACATATAATATTTAATAAACATGAACTATATTTTGAAACTAGGAATTCTGGCCAGCATCAGTCATTTTATGGTAATACTGTGTGATCAGTTTGATTATTCCTAGAAAATGTTATGATTTTGGCGTCTGAAATGTGTTAAATTTCGTGTTCCAGATGGTGTTGTACAGCCGCATTGTCACATTACCATCAAGTGTACACGAGAAGTAAGTGTTGCTGTTTATTGTAGGCATAAGGACACAGTTTGATGTAATCAGTTGCTCTACAGATATTATATGCTCAGATGTGATTAGAACTGGTTCAATGACATGTCTCATGGGTTTTTTTTTCTCCACCAGAATTTTTGCAACAAATGTTTTTCAAATTCAATATAATGCTTATGTAGAGGATATGCCAAAAGTTGGCTTTAGTTTGTTAAACAGACAGTTAAAAGGATCTATTTCTTCTCCATATAGTATTAAAAATATCACTTAACTTACTGCCTTGAGTGGTAACTGCTCAAATGATCAGAAGGTTCTCTCTGTTTTATGAAATGTGAACTTTTTTTGCTCAGCTCATAAGATAAACAATTAGACCCCATTCTGAACCAGCAGGATCCCATGTACTCTTGCATGCTGTATGTGTAGGACTTGCTTTAATATTATGCTCTCTTCATAAAACAATTGCCAACTGTTGGTGTTTTTAGAAGGGTACATCAAATATTTATTATGCTGCAATCAAAATATTCAACAGTTTACTGTGCGAACTCACAAGTCTGATAAATGAAAAGGCTCTATTTATATCAGCATTAAGAAGATGCTTCAGTACACACTGCTTTTATTGTGTTTATAAGTTTTTGATACCACAAATGATTCATAATTCAATTATCAGTTGTGTACAATGAATTTGATATAACAGTTGAATCCTCTATGTGAAATACTTCTAATACTTTATTGTGCATTTTATGTTTTTATGGCTTACGTCACTTCCTATTATCACTTTGATTAAATTCTGGATCCATTATATATATATATATATAGAGCATGTATATATGTGTGTGTGTGTACGTGTACATATGTATGTATGTAGGTAGGTATGTGTGTATGTGCATGCATGTTTGCATGCATGCATATATATGTACATATGTATGCATGCATGTATGTATGTATGTGTATATATATATATATATATATGTGTGTGTGTGTGTGTGTGTGTGTATGTATGTATGTATGTATGTATGTATGTATGTGTAATTGTATGTGTGTGTGTGTTTATATGTTGATGGGTGGATGGAAGTAACCAATATGCATGAGATATTTGCTGTTCCTTGATAATTTGGTCTTCAGTTCTGTCATGTGATGATTACGCAGAAAATCTGGATAAAAGTTTTGAGTAACAGTTGCTCTCTTCATATCTGAATAAAATGTGAGTGATATATTGATATTTTTGTTGTGTGACCATCATAACCTGCCCTGTGGGAAGTCTGTTCTAATTTTGGTAACTGTATGTTTGCAGATTGCTGGCTTCAATGGCTTAAGTGATGCATTTAAGCGCCTTGACTTCCGGAGTGCTGTGCATGATGTTCGTCGATTTAACTACATCTGTAAACTTCTAGACCTCCTTATTACACAAAAGCTGACAATGTTGTCAGGATGTGCACAGAAAGTGCTGTTCAATATGCTGGAGGAGGTTGCTTACCAAGGTGCATTTTCATGTACTGTAAGGGCTGTGTGCCATATTGCAAGGCTATTCACATTGTACCTTGCAGGTGTTTTGCACTGAACTATAGGTGTAAATGAACGTAAATCATATAAATAATATCCAGACCAAATCACTTCTGAATTGAGTGTGTGCAGGTCATTAACACTGTACTAGTAATCACTTGACTTGCATAGGACCCTACTGTAAATGTGACGTTTCTTTCACAGTATCAGCTAGTCAGCAGAACATCCACATGTTGAACAAGCTATTGCACCAGCTGCGAGCCATGGTTGACTGTGCCTGCTGGGGTCGACCGTTAGGAAGCACCTTGCTCTGGGAGCAACATCTGCGCACTATCAATCGCATCCTGTCTATTGCAAATCACATACAAATTAGAGAGGTAAGAGGAACATCCACTTTTACAAAAAGTTCAAATCATGAAACAGAATATTTAAATTTAACAGAGTAGCTAACACAACAGGCATCTCATTTGGACTGAGTGTATATGCCACAAAATGTTTATGTTTGTTCAAATGACTTATATCTCAATCATTGACTTTATTTATTGCTAGAACAATGTTACATTGAACACATATTATGTTCAATGTAATTTGTTCCCCCTGTTAGCTAACAACATATTAACGAAGTGGTAAAAATTAGAATGATGTGCTGGAATTGCAGAATAGTGCAAACATGAACAGCATGGCTTGTTAATAAACTTGTCATACATAATTTTTAGATGGTGAATGCTAACCTTGAACAAAGCTTTGACATTTTGAAGCCTCCTTCTTTAAATTTCACTGCTGCTGGTATGTTGCAGCCCGGGGATGATGTGTTCCCAAAGCTGCAGAACCTGCCTGAAGAATGTGTTCGCGAGGTGCTACTGCGCCTCGCAGATCACAAGGATCTTGAGAATAGTGGAAAGGCATACAGTGTGATGCAACGTCTTGTTGATGAACAGCGCATATGGAGGGAACTGTGTCGCTTCCACTTCACACCGCAGCAGATAGGCTTCATACTGCAGTCCTGCCCACCACAGACAGACTGGCAGGGCATCTACCACAAGTTGCGCAAGTGAGGACACTACTTTTATTTATGATACACGGTACATTTTTACTTTCTGTAGACTATGTAGACGTCTGCCAAACTTGGTTTTATACTTACTGATCCCTTCCATTGTCTTTCATTTGTGCTGATTGCCTGTAACCTTTATATTACGGAAACAAAATGACATGAGTACTTGACAGCGCCTATCTTACATTTAAGCCATGAAGGTGATAACTTCATCGCTGACTCTTACTCTGGGTTTCATAAAATTGCTTCAGTGGTTGAGAAGTTAATTTGAGGTTCAGATATGACAGTTGTACACAGCTGTACACAGACTCAGTTCTAAAAAATGTCATGGTCCTCAGGTCATTTGGTCTGCGTGAAGAATATGCAGAGATTATCCAGCTGTGCCGCAACTGTCGCTGCCTATTCTGGAAATCAATTGGACACCCTTGTATTGCGGACCAAGATCCAGAGTTCCAGGAGAAGCTGGAGAATGTGGACAAGAGCTCACTGCATGTGCCGATACCACCACAAGCCTTTCTGAAGTTCTTTTCTCTGTGACAGGTGACAGATATTCTTGTGGTTTGCACCATTATATTCTCACTGAACACAAGCTGGAAAACATTGATTAAAATTTATGTATTTTTTTTGCCTCTGTGTGATGTTTCATGTTAAAAAGACTGTGACGTCAAGAAGGTAACTGTAATGTAAGATAGTCACCGCTGCATCTGTGTTGTAAGATATAAGGAGGAAGTTTACATTTGCTTTGACCCAGTAGATAAACATTAACACTAGGCCTTTTATTTTCTTTCTATTGTCTTTCCATCTTTCTTTCCTTGTTTTCATGTTTCCATGTATGCCAGCCTTTTGGGACCTTGGTTATTTAGTCCATATAGGGACCAGGATATGGGACGAATGACAGAGAAATAGTGGTCCAGTTCCTGGTAGGGGCAAGAGATTTTCTGTTCTACAAAACATCTGAACTGACTCTGGGGGATCACCTCATTTCCTGTTCAGTGGGTTTTAGAGGCTCTTTCCCTCAAGGAGTAAAGTGATTTGTGACAACCTTATCTTGACTTTTACCACTCTTCTTTCATTTTTTATACTATTTATTTATTCTTTTGAGATGTGTGCTCTTTTTCTGGTTGGGGATTTGCAGAGGCCAAGTTTGTGAAATGCTGTTACAATACTACAGTAACTTGACTAGCATTATTTAATTGTTCTCATAGAGTATGCTTCTTTTTGGAGTAGTCTCTAGGTCTTATATCTTAATTGTCTAGACAGTGGACCACATCCAAGGAGGTTTTTTGTTTAGTCCAATAGTTTTATTGCACTCATAATGCTGATACAAAATTCTATAGAATATCCAGCCTAATAAAAACACACTGAATGTGGGGTCAGACTATGCCTTTTGGAACTGTGGCTTCTTATGGACCTATTGTCCATCTGCTGGATGACAATGATAGAGTAGTTTGAATTGGTGGAATGATAAATTACAGGAGAAATGCGATATCCTTGAAAAATTCCTGTCCACTGTCATTTTGTTTCCCATAAATCTGACATGAACACCTAGGGGTCCAACCCCAGTCACTGCAACGAGACAGTGGCAACTAAGTTCCTGAGCCGTAGCATACCCCTCAAAGAATGCAGAATGTTTCTGCCACTTTATCCCATTCCTGTACCACATAATGCACACTGCTGACCTGATCACCTTTGTGAGGGCCATGAATCTTATAGTTTTCATTGACTTTCATAACTTACTGAGAAACTACTAAGTGATGCAGGAAGGCATACCTTTGAGTTAATGAGTTCGATTTTAATATTCACTAAGAGAACTGATAATAGAATTTAAAATCTCATAGGACAGGTAGCCTCCATGTACCCAGGTCCAACATAAGTGTGTCTGACACTTAAGGTGGCCTCTTAGATATGCACTCCCTACTGCATTTGAATAAAGGTTCATGTTTTCTGCGCTGTGATGCCATATTGACTGATAATAGTCATTGACATGTCAGAGGAACTTGCTGCTTCCATCTTCAGGGTGTAAATGGTCCTAGGACTACTTGAACCTTGAAGATGGAGGTAGCAAGCTCGTCTGAAATGTTAGCAACTACTCTTCAGAATTTTGTCACATCACCCTCCTCCTCCTCCTCCTGAGGTTGACACCCTAAGTGACCCCTTGACCCCTTAATTCTGCTAATGGGTAGAGATGGCCCTGCATGTATCCACTATCTGGGAACAGGATTAATTTCACAGTGTATGGAAGGTATTGTGTTCTGTAGAAATGAATGGAGGTGTAAGGATCCTGATTCCTGCAGTTTCTGAGGAGCTTTGGTATAGTCTACCTTCAATAAAATACTCTTATTTATGCTGGATATATTTTAACCCTTCGCTGCATATATGTATGTATATTTATGTGTCAATGAAAGTGGTCAGGCTAGTTGGTACATTTAAGTTCCCTAATATTACATTGGCTGAAAATATATTCTGTTTAAAAATGTCTGTCATGTTTATTGATGATTATGTTATGGTTGTTGTGCAAAGTAATTTGAGATTTTATACTTTATTTCTTGGTTGTGAGATAAATAAAACAAAGTGGGCCATCTGAACTTTCTATATTCATAATAACATGAAGGAAATATAGAAAAGCTGTTACTGAAGAACATATTGTAAAGTTATTACAATTTATTGAATAATGTTGTCAAGATATTGATTGTGATGAATCATTGAGTTGTATGTAGTGAATCAAATATGATTATGGTTATTAAATTTTCAGAAATGTAAGAAAATCCCACTCTGTAAGGCAGCCATTCCAAGTTTGTGTGTTGAAAAAGTTTCCTTATGTAATTGGTACCATATATTATGAAAATCTTAATTTCTGGCCACATGTGATAGGACTGGCTTAAAGGTATTGAATCTGACATTGTAGATTCTGCTATGTGTTATGAAATGATATGCATCAGTGGGGTACAAACTCCAGTGATTCTTTTTGTAGCAAGTGGGTGCTAAGTGATACAGGCTGCAACTGATGTGGTCCAATCATGATCTTAAGGTTAGTGCATAGGTTCTATCTTACTCCAGTGAGGACTTCTTTCTGTGAAACATTTTACTTAAGTAATGATGAATTTAAACTTTGACAAAGAATGTATTGGCTATGAGTGTCATGTGTGCTGTGCTAGTCAGTCAGTGAAGTTGGCAACTACTATTTTTGTGTTAATTTATTCTGTTTTTGAACCTGGGGATGGATATGAAGCATGACATGTACAGTTATGAGTGAAATAAACAAGCAACTGAATGGGATATTCCATTGCAATTTTGTCCTTTGCCTAGCATGCCTGTAATTCTGTAGGATTTTGTACATTTTAATGTTTCAGGGAAGGATTTAAATGCTAATTGTGTCTCTTGATGGCCTGAATTTTTTTTTTGGTTTAGCATGGACATTAAAATTGTTACCAAGCAATCACATAGAGACCAGCATGTGATCTTAGTGGGCGCACCCAAGGGGCCGGGGGGGGTTACTAGGTTGCATCCCCCAAATTGAAATTTAAAAAACACAGATTTTGTGGACAGTGATATTAAATGAACATGATTTACCCTTCAGCCAAAATCAGCTACTGAAATCAGCTGGTGACTAGAACATTCAAATTTTGAAAAATAATATAAACACCTGGGATGTCTCAGTTGCAATAAAAAAAAACCTGTGATTTGAAAGTGAGTGAATCGTGGAACATGTAGTTATATTTGTACGTATATAAATGTAATTGCAAACAGTTTTATGTTACAGTTATACTTACAAATTGATTTTTATAATATAATTTTTAAAATCAAACATAAATTATATATTGCCTCAGTATCAGCTCCCTACCCTTCCCCATTGAAAATTCTGGGTGCACACCTGGTTAAAACCATATCCTTCTGTAATGTAAATCTAGTTTCTTTTACAAGCATTGTTAGTTCATTTTTTCATGCAACAAGTCCTTTGTAATTGTACATCAAGCCATCCATCCTGTTCTCTGTCTCATCCCATCTATTTCATGGTCTTTACAAATGTCATCCTCCATTTGACTATATTTCTTCACAGTTTTTGGCAACCTTTCATGAATTATTCTTATAAAATTTTTACACCTTTGTTTTATAGTTTGTGGTACTAGGTTTCTCAAACTAAATATTTCTTGAGCACTCTATAAAATATTCTTGGGCCAACAGCAGTTGGGGGAGGGAGGAAGAGACAACCACATATACTACATTGGGTAAAACCTTAACAGACGTGTGTCAATTGAACAACATGCGCCGTAAAACCCAGAAAACTTAAATGGTTGTTCTAGTTGTAGCTGTTTCCAACAAGCATGTGAAATATTAGAGGAATTCATACAATTATGGAGTGCTTCATGTGCAGGCGAAAGAATTAGGGATATGCTGCAAATAAATGGATACAAAACTGAACGAAATGGAGTCTTTACATAATTAATAGGCCCACCACCACTCAGCACTGTTAACTAATACTCCAGCCTGGGTGGGAATGAACGGTCAAGGATTGATTAACTGGAAACTGGTGAACGAGACGGATCTGTGGGTTTCGTGAATGAAAGGGAATACAGATTCGCGAAGAGATTACTTTTAATGACTGATGATTGACTTGTGATCGAAGTATGTTAGGGAGGGAAATGCTTTAAAAAGAACGATAACAAACCAGTCCCGACCTACGTGAACGACGGGTCCGCGGAACCGAGACCCAAATCGTAACAGGCAGCACGATTATTCGTTTTCTTTGATCCGTTAAGTTAGTAACGTCACATCGCTATCCGTGGTCGATGATACAAACAACAATGTATTTGTAAAATATCAACGTGGTGTGTTGCATCACGTTTGAAAGACAGATAATTGAAAATGAGGTGGGAGTGGTGACGGTAATGTTCCTGATAGGAATTCAGTGTGATGTTCGTCAGCGATAAGTGAATATTAGCAAAATTAGAGAAATGAGTCGCACCAATTTGGAACTGAAGATACCCATTGAGAACACGAACATCGATAAGAACGAAGATATAAATTCCGAAGTAAAAATACTATTTTACGATATCAGACATTTAAGTCCACTATCCCAGTTATTAATATGCAGCTGTGGCGTTTTCATCTTCTACTTGATGTATGGATATATGCAGGTAATTATTTGTATGACTGTTTCCTCCTTTTTCTGGACAGATACAAGATTGAGGTTAAATTTCGCTTTCAATGACAACCACATTGAGTGACTCTTTTTGCCATTTATAAGTTTGCCCTCGGTTCATTAGTGTGGTACACGAGATCACCGGGTGCATGTAACAGGCGGTACTTATTAAAATATTGAAGTAAATATTAAAATATTAAAGATAGAGTCATAACCGCTGTGTAACATACCTTCCTGAAAACTGTGTATGCACATGGGTAACACACATGTAAATTAGTATGCAATTTAACAGTTTTTCCGTTTGTAGGAAATAAAATATGAGACACAAATCTTTTGTTGCCATGTGTTAGTAAATATAGCTACAATCTTACATTGATATTAGTAACGGGTGCTTAGTGTACTGGGCTCCTCTGTGATGCCTCTTTGAAGAGGAATACAGAAATTTTGAAAATGTAATGAGAAGTAAAGACCCCAGGTTTAATGACTGTAAACACACTGAAATAAACAGCTAACCCAATGTAACATTGGTAGCATAAAGGTTGCTCCTTTGAGGGAGATCATTGCTATGTGGCATCACAAGCCTTCCTGTTGTCTGTGCTGCATTGGTGTCCCTGAGTAGAGTCCCAGTGGAGGTGTCAGGAGAGATTAGTGTTGCTTGACATATTTTAGGTAACCCTAAAATTAATATGGTTTAAACAGATATGTTTTATTCCTCTAATTTTTGTGTGTTACCAGTACACTGCATCATGTTCATTTTAACAGTTTTATTGGTATGCATTTTATTATCCAATTATTTGATATAATAAAATTATAAGCTTGTAGTTTAATTGTAAGGGAGAGACCTCTAGCTTAGTTTTTCCGTTTTATATAATTGTGGCACTACCAGATTATGGCTTCAGTTTCCAACCAAAACATGTCCCAGTGAATGTAGTGAAGAGAAGAATCTACACTCGGTTATAGTGTTGTATTAATCAGGAAGTCAATAAACTAACTTAAATATGTTGTAGTCTAACAGTGTCAATTTACTTAACAGGAATTGATTTTTACTCTTGATGGGTTCAAGCCATTTGGGTGGTACCTAACACTGATCCAGTTCGCATACTATTCATTGTTTGGGTATGTTGAAATGAAGGGGAAGAAGATATCAAGAATGTAAGTTGCACTGATACTGTCACTGATTAAGAAACTCTTACCAGCAACATTAATGCACAAATTCTGGGCACTAGGTCACCCAAGCAACTGAATTTTGTATGGCAATGTATGTGGGTCCTCATTATGTAACTTGGTGTATGTTATCCTTCAGACATCAAGCATTTTGAGGTGGCTCCTGGGTTTTTGAAGAATTTGTGGATAAAACTGCAGTATAATGAACATGTATTTGACCTTCTCCAGCATGTACCAATTGATGTGTTTTATCACAAAATTTATTCTGAAATTCTTGTTTAGTTTATAGTTTTCAGCTCCAGTAGAACATAAATTTAACTAATTCAACCTGCCTAACCCAACCTGGTGTGACCTAATTTGTCTCTTAATTTGGTTCTGTGAGAATAAAAATATATGTAATATGAGAAAAATTTACAAGTCTTCCTACAGATTAAATGTCAGTCCGTAAGAAGTGTAACTGCATCACAGTATATGAGAATTGAGATGTTATTAACTACTCACAGTATGCTAAAGAGTTACTGTAGTTAGATTTGTATGTCTTATCTGTCAGCACTTCTATAGTCTTCACTTTCCTTCAAAGCTGTTTGAGATGTTGAAGTACAGAGTGTCCAGCTGAACACTGAACCCATGCTTAGAATCTACAAACCCTCCCATAGCTCTATTGCTGCATGGCTTTTGATGATGCTTCCTACTCTGCAGTACTCAGTGCCACATGGAACTCTGTGTCCTAGAGCAGCACACATCAGATGTTACATGCTCACCAGTTATGGCCCTGCTCTCCCGCACTCATCTCCGCTTTATAAAAGTTGTCTGTGGAAAGACTAATTTCACTTTGCTTCTAAACTGTTTAGAGATCTTATGATAGTGAAATGTCATAACTCTGCTTCTAAACAGTTACAGATTTTATTATAGTAGTAAATGTAATATGAATTACAATTCAAGAGTATTAACTGCAGCGTACAGTTGCCATTCAGCTTTATAGTTGTTGAATAGGTCAGTATGGTGAGAGTACTCTAGGTTTGTGCTTAGTATGCGTGCTGTTGAAATCTTGGTTGGGATACCAGCTAACCTGTTTGGGGTTTTCTGTGGCTTTCTGCATTGTGTGTATTTATAAATGCCAAGATAATTCCTTAAAAATAGGCTGTGATTGTCTGCTTCAAAACACTTTTCTACTCACCATCCATTGTCGCCTTTCATCTATCTTACTCCGTATAACCCTTGCAGTAGAAACATCATAATCTAAGACTTATCATTTATGTTGTGTGTGCAGGATTCCTTTGAAAACTTACCTCCTGCTAGCTCTGTTGACACTTGGTACCATGGGATTCTCGAACTCATCACTGGGGTACCTGAATTACCCCACACAGGTGATCTTCAAGTGCTGCAAACTCATTCCAGTGCTTGTGGGGGGCATAGTAATACAGCAGAAACGTTATGGCAAGCTTGATTTTCTAGCAGCAGGCTGCATGTGTCTGGGACTCACACTCTTCACTCTTGCTGACAGTGATGTGTCCCCAAACTTTAGTGCAATAGGTTTGTTATCTCAGATCTTTTGTTTTCTAAATGTAGTAGTAACCACCAGCACAACTGGGGTTTAATTTTAGATTGTATTTTCAAGAATTCTTGTACTTGTGTAATATAAATCAGTGAATTCCAATTGTTCACTGCTTGCCGTGCACGTGGGGTATTAGTCATCACACTCTAGCAGTAGAACAGAGAACTGAAATCTGTGATAAGAATAAACATATTTTTAAGTAATGTTATTTATTGATTAAAAACATGAACTTATTGTAAAGCAGGATGTCATTCTAATGCATATAACAGTTTATAAATTTTAAGAATATGCAGTGGTTTCCAAACTTTGTATAATGTTTAAAAAGTTGCACTGTCATCTGAATGTGAGTCAGGCACCATACTGTCTCACTGTCTAATCTGTGCAAGTTTATGTCAATTACAGGCATATTCTGGTAATGAATACAGCAATGTGTGCATTTACAGGTGTACTGATGATCTCAATTGCTCTGCTCTGTGATGCAGCAATTGGCAACGTTCAGGAGAAGTCCATGAAAGAATACAAAGCAACAAACACAGAAGTTGTCCTGTACTCATATTCAGTTGGCTTTGTGTACCTGTTCCTAATCATGCTCGTCACTGGCGACCTGAGCCGAGGAATAGCATTTTGCTCCATGGTGAGTTGTACCAACATGAGGAAGTGCTGTGCCAACTGGCTGTAGTTGGTAATATTTACAGCACGGCACCGAGTGTCATAACTTTACAGTTCAAGTATTGTTATACTTCTGACTGAGAGATGTGAGGACTTCGTTACTGCAGGCTAGAGATGGCAGAAGTTAAGTGAAGTTGGGTAGGTCAGTGGTTTTAAAGCAGGGATTTGCCACAGCCCTGTTCAGTTTCATACATCATTCTAATGTGGTTGATGGAAACAATTTATAATAATACTCAGTAAATGGATATGTACAAATATACTGAATTTTTTTCTGGGTATGCAGAAATGGGTATGTTTAAGCTTTAGACTTGATAATGCCTTCAAAAGTTATGAAGGTTTTTTCTTTTTTTGACTTCTGAGTTTTCATATTTAGATGCATGTGTGTGTTCTGCATTCAGCAGACTAAGTAGTGGATTATAACCACTTTTGTGGTTGATTTTACAATCTGGTTTGCAGCATTTGATGGAAACGTATGGTTACGCACTGATCTTCTCACTGTCAGGATACCTAGGGATACAAATTGTCCTGACTCTTGTGAAGACCTGTGGGGCTTTCACAGCTGCAACTATCACCACGTGTCGCAAAGCTGTCTCCATCGTCATCTCCTTCATGTTGTTCTCCAAGCCTTTCACATTCCAGTGAGTTATAGACCGTACATGGTCATTAACCCTCATTATGCAGGCTTTTTAATAAATAGACTTTCTCTGTTAGTATAATTGTGTGGCAAAGTATAATTTATATTTTTGAAGAGCTACACATACTTAGCTTAACTGTTGAAAGATGAGAAACAGGTTTCATTCACTGAAAATTTCAAGCCCAGAATACAGTGGGCAGCACTTTGACATGATGTGGCACATGTAATATGGAAAGGGTTAACATATTCACAGACAGCACTGATGGTTGCGTGTAGTGATTGGTAATATGTAATGTAACTGTGATTTTGAAGTGTAACAGTGTTGTTTGGATCAGACAGGGTGGATTTCAGTGTGTGTTGGTGATGGTAAGGTGAAGATTGTGGATTATGACAACGTAAAGTTGGCTGTAAGGGTAGATTTATTTGGCTCTTGCTACACCCCTGGGAAAGTGTCAAATTAATTTAATAATTGTCCAACAAGATGCGACTTATTCAGTTTATTACATTTCTGTAGGCAGCTCTACATGTTTCTGGTGCTGACACCCATCATCAGGAACTAGTACAGCTGTAATTACAGCTTCTGGTATTGATTAACTGTTTTAGTTATTACAAAATACTTCGGGAATAACACTATTGAATAAAGAATAGTCTTTACATACCTGGATCCACTACAATACGGATGGTAGTAGATCCGGGTATGTAAAGACTATTCTTTCGATCTCAATAGTGTTATTCCCGAAGTATTTTATAACAACTAAATCAGTTGATCAATACCAGAAGCTGTAATTACAGTTGTACGAGCTCCTGATGATGGGTGTCAACACCTGAAACATGTAGAGCTGCCTACAGAAATGTAATAGACTGAATAAAGTCACATCTTGTTGGACAGTTACTAAATTCGATTCATGATATACGGACCCATGTATATAAAATGTCAAATGAATGTTCTGTGACATAGAAGACAAAGATTTGAACAATACTGTTGGAGTTTATTCAGGGTATCCTCACAAAGAGAAAGTGAAAGAGTAATGAAACAGTAAAGTTCTGTTAATCTGGCACCCATGGCACTGGACAGGTGCCAGATGACTGCATATTCCAGATTATTAGTCAGTAATGAAAAATATTTTTTGTGGTTTTACAGTGTCATAACTTGTGTAATAAAATATAATACAATAACAGCATTTAAATCTTAGCCAAATTAAGTCATTGGAGACATTATTGACTTTGCTGTTTCATTGGTATGTAAAGGAGTGCAACAGTCTTAAAGTTATTCATCTCCATTGGTTTTATTTTGTGAATTGATTGTGACAGTGTTTTATGTAAGTCAGATCCATGACAAATTGTTCATTTTGTTTCAGATATTTGTGGTCTGGCCTGATTGTTGTGGTTGGTATTTATCTGAGCATTTATAGCAAGAACCAGAATAAGATGGAGATGCAAGGTTTCTTGAGTAAGCTCCACAGATTTTTTCAGCGGACTCTATTGAAGATTAAAGTTCCAAGTTATTCTGTGGATAAAAATATGCTGTCTAATGTTTAGGCAGCTGAGACATGCTGCTGTCAACATTCTGTTTATGGGATCATGAGCATTGTGTCAAGAGAACATGGTAATGTGGTGTGAGTTGGATGTGATGAGAGAATAATGTTTGTATGTTGTATAAATGGCTACCAGATGCACCATGGATGGATCACATGTCATTACTTAGACAACTGCAGGTATGCAGTCACAGATTTATGTAATGTGATGAGACCCAATTCAATAAAATGGTCGATATGCAACTGTGGATATAAGTTTGCATCAGATGATGTTGAGAGATGATTTTGTGTGATGAAGTTGAACGGGAATGGGGAGGTTAGCATCAAATGGTGTTTGAAGACACTTATATATGATTAAGTAGAAAGGACTGGGGAGAAAATGGTTAAGTCCACTTTTCATCTGCCATGAAAACATTATCTTATATTCAGGCATTTGAGGGAAAGTTTGTGTTTTAACAGCCATACCAAACTTTTTATGTATCTTTAAATTTAAGTGTGGCAGAAAATACAAATACAAATCCTGTAATAGAGTATGAAGGTAGTTATTTATTCACCTGTCTGTGACAGGTATTAATTTAACATGCTTTCATCTAAACATTACAGAACCTTCCCCATGTGTTTGTATTCATCACTAAAATCACACGATCCTGGGCTACATTTGTACAGTAATAAAGCTTTTGATTGCCTTTGTACTGTGTATGTTTTCACCCAGTAAATTAACATCGTAAGTGTTGACCACAAACTGACGAGGACCATTCGCTGCCGGTCCTTGTTTGTTTTCATGGCCCAGCCTCATGACATATTCTGAAGCAAAGTTGAAAATCATTTGGAATGTAAGAGTTCCTTGTTCCAGGTTTTGTAGAATAAGAAATTTATGAGCATCTGATAAATGTTTACCTGTACAGATGGTTTCATTGAAAACTAAGTATGCTCATATTGACACCAAACTCAGTGAGAATATGGTATGAAACTTCTCATGTAACTGGATTGGACGCTGTCTTGAAGTGTTATAAGGAGCTGAGGTACTGGCCCATTGTGGTCCCATTTTTGCAGTGGTATATAACAAATGCAGAATGATGTTGATCAGGAATGGATCAGTTAAATCATAATCTACACTGATGATCTTCCATTAATTTTGTCTACATGTGTAGTTAAGGTTGACAGAGAAATGTTGGATAAACTTTGCGTGTAGTGATAACAGTGATGTGCATCGATAATTATTAAGGCACATCACTACATGCAAACTTTATCACAGTTACAATTGTATGTATGTGTGTATGTAATTGATTTGTTCAGTTTTATCACCCATGTCAATAATTGCAGCAGTAGACTCCTGCCACTGCTGCTGCAATTCTTCCTGATTCCAAATAGAATTGTACATTTTTGGAACTCAGAATATACTGTTTTACTTCCTCATATCATTTCTTATGGGATTTGATGCACACTTAATTACGTGTATGTTAAGTAATTGACAGAATTGGTTCTGGTATTAAAAATGTTGTGGGAATCTGGAAGCAACCTCTCTGCATCCATTACCAAGGTAGTGCTAAGTTGGCAACTCAAAATTATTTATGCACTTACAAGTCTCCAACATTCCTATTCATGCTGTTTGTTACAAACTCATGAATTTCATTTTTCAGATATATATATATATGGTTTGTATCTTGTAACTTTTTTCGTGTTTTTACACTCTGCAGTTCATTTATGTTAATGCGGCTTGTATCCTGTAACAGTTGCATTTTGGGTCACTTCCCGTACTCTGAAAGTTTTACTGTTTGGCAAACCATGGTTTATAGAGTTCAAATTCATAGTAATTACACTTTTGCTGAAATTTGGATATCCTGCCAAATTCTTTTAAAAGCCCTGCTTATATTCCCACCATCATGCACATATTCAAAAGCAGCATACCCCATTAAGATTTCTGTCACTTATGTTGTTTGTAACTTCCACATTGTCTTGCTTCTTGACATTTTTTAAGTCTACCTGACACTGGTGCCCATGAACTCCTCTCCTTAACTTCGTCTGAAACGGTGGGTATCAGAAATGCACGTATTCGATCTTCTGTTTATCAAAGTGCGGAGAATCTTTGTGGCTGCCCATCAAGGCAAGTCCATTGTTTGTTTATAAATGCCCAACGTTGGGATAATTATTTTTTTGGATTTGGCAAAGTTCATCATTACAATATTTCCTTGCAGGTAAACGTTTGCCTCCAACTGATGGGTTATAACTACTGCACCCCTTGATTTCTTATTGAAATATCCTAATGATGCTTTCATGTGGTACTTCCACATTCCTCGATTGTCTGCAGATGAGGCATTAACTCCATACGGTAGATCTATATAGTTTATATTTGCCGACCAAACGCTGCTGTTGTCCGGATTGTTTTACCCGTTGTTTGCATATTGTTATGCTCTCTGGTCATTGGAACAATTGGTCGTAATTCTCTGTTTATGATCCGTGGTGGCAAGAGAGAGTCGTCGAAGAATGGCCGCTGCGTTCGGTATTCACGTTGGGAACACGTCGGCATGCTTGGCTTTATTTAAGGTTTTATGCTTGTTTGATGACGTAGTGTATTGTTAACGAAAGTAATTAATAGTGAATTACGTAATACTGTGACACAGTTTTGAAGTTCTTGTGTGAGTTCTCATGGGACTAGGTTTTCGGTCTCATGTAGGTTAGGATTATTGCACGATATGACCCGCAGTTTGATAACACTTAATTTATCTGTGTGATGCTTAACTAAAATGTGTCCTACGCAGACTGAATATTGCTTGCACGAAATTTATTTTTTGGAGTTTTTTTTTATTTTTTATTTTCCTGAGTGCAGAATCTGTTTCTGTATTAGAGGTTCTGTTCAAGTAGGTGGATCTTACGGTCCCTTCATTTGAAATTCGTTTTGTATACGTTGTAGTGAATGTCAGGTATGTGAAAATATTAACGTGTAAATTATATCAGACTCAGTGTGGCGATGAATGGTAATTTCTTGCATTGCTGTACAAATTTGGATTTCATTTATTTGCTGCTTGAGTGAACACAGATCCTTAGTTGAGCTGGGTACTAGTCCATGTAGGCTGTGTTAGGTTATTCTCCTTTTTGTTTTGGTTAGCATTAGTCAACAGTGCTTTGAGACTTTCACCGAACATAGATTGCATGCAGTGTTAATTATCTAAAAAATTGACCTTGTCATTAAATTTGCACCTGAAGGGCAAACCTTCTTGGGGTAAGTGTTTTTTGCTTTTAATCTGTCTTGGGGACCTGTCACTAAAATGAAAACTCTAATCCCCAATTTGACACATTAAATCGTTTTTGTCTTGATATTTTGGCAGCACGCATCTGAATGAACCCTACAAACGTAACCTTTTTGAAGTCAATGTTTTTGTTTGTCGTGGGTTGTGGTCATTAAAATGAAACCTCAAAGGCTAGCTGCCTAGAATGTAGTTTGTATTTTAAGCATACGTTGGTCACTATATTCCTGTCACTAAAATGAAATTTCATTTCTTTGTGTGCCTTTGGTACTTGTTACTGAAGAGAATGGTGGAATACGTTTTTTGACTTTGGGTTTGTATGAATAGCGTGAATTCTGGAAGACTCAACTTACTGGAATCCAAAAGGCCCACATTAGTCTTATGCAGCTTGTGCTTTAAATGTGTGTTGACCAACATAAATTCCTTTCTGTTAGTTACATCAAATGTTACAGCCTGAGAGTGGATTAAATGAATTCTTTAAAATACATCTTGTGTTCCATGACTTAGGTTTGTGTGACTGTGTTGTGTTGGCATCCGTAATCTAATGTACTTTGAAATGTGTAAGATGCAAGAAGTATTGCAGTAAATCGTGAAGGTATATATTATGCTTACAGTGCCATTTTTATAAATATATTGCTTTGTGCAAGGAACTACTACAGGGCTGGCAAACCTATGGCATGTGGAAAGATTTCCTTGGCACATGGCATTCACTGCTGTCCCAGCTTTTTATGTCTTTTACCCAACCAGCATGTCTATATTGTGAAG
>Ga0123353_10003025_pt1 | contig 21037 bp, 27 predicted proteins | sample TergutLab28metaG_3_FD_92763 | JGI IMG/M metagenome (GOLD analysis project Ga0123353, IMG submission 92763) | Labiotermes labralis P3 segment gut microbial communities from Petit-Saut dam, French Guiana - Lab288 P3 | ecosystem: Host-associated > Arthropoda: Insects > Digestive system > Gut ... | reverse complement strand
GCAAAGGAAATACAACATGAGAATAATCCGTGTTTTCCCGCGCAGGACGAGCTTCACACCTGACGACGATATGGTGTTTATCGGTGAACCGCCCGGACTGTTAATCCCGCCGCATGACGAGGTGCATATCTCCTGTGTCTTTTCGTGGGATAGAGAGTATTGCGAACAGCTGAAATTTCAATGGGAAGCATGGACGGACAAGCCTGTGCTGCTCGGCGGCCCTGCATATGATAGCCCAGCCGATGAATTTATACCCGGTATGTTTCTGAAAAGTAACATTATTATGACATCGCGTGGCTGTAACAATAATTGCCCATGGTGCTGTGTTCCGAGACGAGAGGGTAAAATCCGAGAGTTACCAATCTTCGAGGGCAACATCATACAGGACAACAATTTCCTGCAAACAAGCCGTGCCCATAAAGACAAGGTTTTCGCAATGTTGAAAAGGCAGAAAAAGATTGCGTTCAAAGGTGGATTGCAAAACAATCTGATTGACGCTCACTTTATCGAAAATGCTCAATCTTTGCGGATTTCCGAGTTGTGGTTGGCTTGTGACACGGACGGCGCAGTGCAGGGACTGGAACGAGCGGCAGAGAAGCTCACAAAAGCAGGGTTTAACTGCAACAAAATATACTGCTATGTTCTGATTGGCGACAACATGGAGGACAACGAGCTTAGGCTGCAAGCCGTCTATGCTGCCGGTGCTATGCCGTTCGCACAGTTATATCGGTCGAACGCCGACATAAAGATTAAATATTCGGCTGAGTGGAAGCGTTTTGCCCGAATGTGGAGCCGTCCGGCAGCGACACGGGCGCACGTTGAGCGCGGCACAAGCATGTGGGATTTTAATACATAGGAGGTTTTACAAATGAAAATTAAAGCAATCGCCGGATTGTGCAAAAAAGGCAAGACAATCATTAAGAACCTAAAGGCTAGGGCTGATATGGTGATAGCTTAGGGGTAATAAACATGAATGATTTACACTTAAAATCCATTAGCGACAGCGATCAGTTACCGCCGGAGAGAATCGACAGGCTGATCGCCGCCGCTGAGGATGACCCATATTATTTTGATACGGAGGAAGAGCGAAATGAATTTAGTGAAAATCTTAGAACTACATAAGAAATGGCTAGATGGCGACATCGAAGGTTACCGTGCCAACCTGGGCGATGCCAACCTGTGCGGTGCCAACCTGTGCGGTGCCAACCTGTGCGATGCCGACCTGTGCCGTGCCGACCTGTGCCGTGCCAACCTGCGCGGTGCCGACCTGTGCCGTGCCGACCTGGGCGGTGCCGACCTGCGCGATGCCAACCTGCGCCGTGCCGACCTGCGCGGTGCCAACCTGTGCCGTGCCGACCTGCGCGGTGCCGACCTGCGCGGTGCCGACCTGGGCGGTGCCAACCTGTGCCGTGCCGACCTGCGCGGTGCCAACCTGTGCCGTGCCGACCTGCGCGGTGCCAACCTGTGCCGTGCCGACCTGCGCGGTGCCGACCTGCGCGATGCCAACCTGTGCCGTGCCGACCTGCGCGGTGCCGACCTGCGCGGTGCCGACCTGCGCGATGCCAACCTGCGCGGTGCCGACCTGGGCGGTGCCGACCTGTGCGATGCCGACCTGTGCGGTGCCAACCTGCGCGGTGCCAACCTTGATTTCTCTTGCCTCCCTCTTTGGTGTGGGTCTTTGAATATGACTGTAGATCGCCGTCTCTCTGCACGAATTGCATATCATTTTTGTAGTCTTAGATGCGACGACCCCGAAGTTAAGGCGTTTCAAGAATCACTTTTTGAGTTCGCCAACGAGTTTCATCGCGTGGGTAATGATGTGCCTAAATTGGTGATAGCCGAAAACAGAGAGGCGGCAGAGTCATGAGCTACAACCCGGGCGCACGTTGAGCGCGGCACAAGTATGTGGGATTTTAATACATAGGAGGTTTTACAAATGAAAATTAAAGCAATCGCCGGATTGTGCAAAAAGGCAAAAACAATCGTGCTCCATTACGATGAAGAAAAAGAAGTCCAATGGCTCGGTGACGGTTACGCATCATATCCGTTGCTCAATCTGCCGTGGCTGGTCGAGGAAAACATCTTTGCCATGTTCGATGTGCCGGAGGACAAGCAGTCTAAGTTCGACATTTCCAGCAAGCCCATAACCGCCCTTTTCGACAGCACGACCAAAACCGAGAGCGCAATCGAATCATGTAAAATCTCAATTATAGCGCACGACTGCGAACTTCTGCCGCTTCAAACGTCGCTTGGATTGGTTTTTATCAACGCCGCATACCTTAAACCTGTGTCCGACATGGAATTATTAGATTTCTACGAGCGGATTATGGAGGACGGTAAAATAATAATCGCCGTCAAATGCGGACTATTCCTCGTCGGACTGATTAAACCGTATGACATTATCCGCGAGGGTTTTATTGAAGGGTTGGAAAATCTGACTGCGCAATGCAAAACGGCACTACATAATCAAACCACGCCGAGTGATGAAATGGAGGATTGAATATGGAACGGTTGACAGGACGAAGCAAACAAGGAACAGCATATTTAGTCAAGGTCAAAAATAACGAACAAGTTATTGAATCATCGAAAAATACTCTTGAATGTATTTATGAATCATTTCAACGTCTTTCCGCCTACGAGGACACAGGGCTATCACCCGAACAGGTTGCCGAACTTGCGAAACTCAAAAAGCAGACCAATTTCGAGCGATGGAAAAATGAGTTGACGGTTGAAAGATTCGTCGCAACGATTATTAATTGCAAAGATTGCGATTATTGCCCATTGGCGGGCAACTGCCGGCCGGGGACACCTTGCCGCAGTGTGTTAACGGCGTGGGCGAATACGGAGGTGAGTGGTTATGAATAAACAGCAAATAGACGCGGTACGATTATGGATTGAAGTTTGCGAAAAAATAGAAAGAGAAGATAATGATTTAGACTATCAAAAGTTTATCAGATATGCATTGATTCGGATTCCGAAGTTGCTTGACGTGTTGGAAGCCGAAACCGCACGGGCGGATAATGCGGAAAACAAACTTGATGAATACATATGGAAATCACGCGCTGAAGCGTTGGAACGGGCAATAGTCGCAGATAAACAAAAGTGCAGAACATGTAAGAATTACAAACTTGGTTACGATGTCGGTGACCCCAAAGCATACTATTATTGCCGACAGCGGTCAACTAATTATCCATGCAACTGGCAATTTGATGAGACGCGGTTTATGAGGGAGGGCTACAATGAGCATCATACATAATTACTATGAGTACCTGCTCTCCTGTGACAACTACTGCGGACAAGCAGGTGTATTCGACAGCTTTGACGCCGTTGCCGGTTACGCGAGAAAAAACGGATGGAAAATCAAAAAGGTAGACGGCAAGTGGATACATATTTGTCCGGAGTGTAAAGGGGAATAGAATTATGATGGTTGGGAATAAAATCAAACTGAAAAGAGAAAGCCGCAACATGTCAAGAAAAGAGTTGGCGAAAATGTCGGGCTTATCGTCGGAGGTCATTGCACAATACGAGCGTGGTGACACAAGTCCGAGCGTAAAGTCAATGGTCGCGCTGTCATCCGCTCTCTCGACGCCGCTATCATTTCTATTTGATTTTGAAAAACTACCGTTGCCGCCGTATGCCAAAAACATCTTATTTCTGCGGTCGTCGCGCCGTTGGACACTATCACGGTTAGGTGCTGAGGTCTTTGTTTCGCCCGAGACTATCCACAAATGGGAAACTGGCACAACGATACCATCGGCGCAGGATATTATTAATTTAGCAAAGGTTTTCGCTGTTTCGCCTATATACATATTAGAAAACACTATATTTTGAAAAAAAGTACGCGATTTTTAGTTTACAGTAATGTTATACATTACTGTAATTTTTTGTTTTTGGGGGAATTATGCCTACTCATCCGGCTAAAAAGAAGTTTTACAAATCCAACCAATGGCAGTTTGCGCGAATGGAAGCCCTGCGCCGAGATGAATTCATGTGTACCAAGTGCGGGGATCCTGCCGATGAAGTACACCACATCATACACCTAACGCCCGACAACCTCCTCGACCCCGCCGTGACCCTCGCCCTGGACAACCTCACCTCGCTATGTCGAGATTGTCATATGCGGGAACACGATGACGACCGCCGCGATAAGCTACGGGACTGGAACAAATCAAGAGGTCAAACAGCAACAGGAGGAGATTATATATTCGATTCCAGCGGAATGTTAGTACCAGCCGCCAAGAGGGCAATCCTCGTCACCGGCGCACCGGCATCCGGTAAGACAACTTATATCAGAAAACACATGAGCGTTGGCGATTTGGTTGTAGACATGGACTTTATATCAGCGGCTCTGTCCCTTCAAAATTTCAGGGTTTTGCCTAAAGAGTTAATTAACACCGTCCTAGAAGTCAGAGAGACCCTGCTTACACTCGTATCAGAGCGCAAAGGTGATTGGGCTACCGCGTGGGTATCGGCTACCCTACCCGACCACCGCAAGCGTGAGTTTATGATTAAACGTCTGCGAGCGGAACATGTGTTCATAGATGCGACAAGAGAAGAGTGTCGCGCCCGCGTACAGAGGGATGGCACACGAAAGGACAAACAAAAGCAATTAGCAATCATTGACAAATGGTTTTCAGAGTACGAGAAAAGTTTTTGACGCGCCGCCGCGCTCTCCACATCGAACAAGTGTACTCCCCCCCATATTTTCAAAAAACTACCCTCGCGGGGGAACGATGTAGCGGGAACTTTTTACACATTCCCTCACGAGTTTGAAGGGGGTGTGGTGTGCAGACACAACGCAGTGTGTGATTATTAGGCGTGGCAAGAAAAATCGGGAGGCTGGGGTATCATGGATATTGATAAAAATGAGAAGAAAAGACGCCAAAACAAAGCGAAACTTAAAAAGATTTACAGTGGGATTCCCGAAAATAAGTTGAAATTTGCCTATCAGTTAATAGATATAGCATCTTTTTCTGCGGCGGCTATCGAGGAACTTCAAGAGATAATTTTGGCCACTGGATACGTTGTTGAGTACAAGAACGGTGAAAATCAATTCGGGACAAAGGATAATCCGGCTGTAAAAATGCGTGTGGCAGAGATTACAAATTTACTTAAAATTATGGAGGCTCTAACTGACATGAGCGCTGGTGAGTCGGTTTCGGATGAGTTGGACAAATTCTTAAAAACGGTGAGGGAAATCAAACCGGTTACGCCTGTTAAGGTGGCAAAGCGGGGGAAAAAGTGAACTATATCAAGAAGTATTACGATGTTATCAAACGCGGGAAAATAACCGCCCCGCAGACGATATGGCGCACATTGGAACGCGAGCTTGACTATATGAGACGCAAGGATTTTCCGTTTTACTTTGATGAAACTATCGGCAGTATACCGATTGAGTTCATAGAACGGTTTTGCAAGCACTCAAAAGGTAAGTGGATTGGAAAGCCTGTCAAATTGGAGCTGTTTCAAAAAGCGAAAATTCAGCTCGTTTATGGCTGGCTCGACCGCGAGAGCGGACACCGCCGCTTTAATGAGGTTGTTGATGTCAGAGGTCGCAAATGCGGAAAATCAACCGAAACGGCAGCGGTACAGCTTTTTAGCCTTGTAGGTGACGGTGAAGGCGGCGCGGAGATATATTGTGTCGCCAACAAGCTCGACCAAGCACGGATTATATACAACGAGGGTTGTAATATGCGATTACAAAGTCCTGCGCTGGCTAGGCTTTTGAAGAAAAGGCGGGATGATATTTATTTCCCGCAAACATTTAGCTTCATTCGCGCTATCGCATCAGACAAGTCAACTATGGATGGTCTAAACGCGCATTTATTTTGTCTTGACGAATGGCACGAACTCCGCGACCGGCAAGTCTACGAGGTTATGAAACAATCACAGTCAGCGCGTGAGCAGCCCCTTGCGTGGCTTATTTCAACAAACGGATTTGTCCGTGCCGGGTTCTTTGATGAAACCTACAATAACGCCCTTATGATAGCAAATGGCGATATGCGCGAGGACACAACCTTGCCATGGCTGTATCAGCTTGACAGCCGCGAGGAATGGGACAACCCCGAAATGTGGGAAAAGGCAAACCCCGGCCTTGGAGTTATCAAACGTGTTGACGCCCTTAGAATCGAAGTCGAAAAGGCACTGCGTACACCGTCAAGGTTACCGACGATTCTAACAAAGGACTTCAACATACCCGCCGCACAAGCTGAGAGTTGGCTTACATATGACGCTATACACAATGACACCATTGTCGATGACGATTATCTTAATAACAGTTACGCCATTGGTGGGTGTGACCTTTCGGCAGTCGGTGACCTGACTTGCGCGACACTGCTAATAGAAAAACCGCATGACGCAAACATTTATGTGCTTCAAATGTATTTCTTACCGCAAAGCAAAATCGACAGACAAGAAACAGCACATGCAAAAGAAGCCCCTTACCAACTGTGGGCAGATCAAGGCTATTTAACTATTTCCCCCGGCGCGGCGGTTGACTTTACACAAGTTACAGAGTGGTTTGTTTGTATGGTGCGCGCGCGGAACATACGTCCGCTTTGGATATGCTACGATGCGGCATTGTCCGGGTACTGGGTGCCTGAGATGAAAGAATACGGGTTCGACATGAAAAAGATACGCCAAGGATCTTATACATGGACGTACCCGATGAAGAACATGGCGGCGGCATTCGAGGAACACCGAGTAGTTTATCAACGAAACCCGATATTACGGTGGAGTCTCTCCAATGTTGGCAAAAAATCAAAGAATCAAGACGGCATTGAGAGTATGCAGCCGGTAAAACTAGGGACAACGCGCCGGATAGATGGGGCAGTATCGCTGCTTAACGCATGGGTCGGGCGTGTAAATCACTTAGATGAGTATTCAAGATATATCAAATAGGGGTGCAAAATGGGATTTAGGTTACAAATGCCGTTTTCGTTCACATCGAAAAACAACGCCAAAACCGAAAATGAGGGTCGTTTTATAAAATTAACCCTCGCCGGTGATGTCGGCGTATTTCATGGTGACATCAACACAAACGATTTAGTCAGAGATTCCATACACGCAAACGCCACACATACCAGTAAGGCTGTTGCAAGGGTTTTCAGGTTGACAGAAGAGGGCATTACAGAGAGCGATGCAACAAAAAAACTCGCTCGAACATTGAACTACACGCCCAATTATCGCATGAACGGACGCGATTTTTTATACAAAAGCCGCGCTCTGTATGAGCTTCACAATGTTGTTTACATACTCGTTGACCGTGCGCCCGATGGCACGCCGGTAGCATATTACCCGATACCGACAAAAGGCACAGCGATTGAGAACAAAAACGACAAACTGATTGGTTATTCGTTCAATCTACGAAACGGAAAACAACTTCTCGCGCAACTTTCGGACTTGATTATCATTAAAAAATATCAGTCCACAAATGATTATTATCCCGATGATGACCTGCCTCTTTTGTCCGCGCTGGGAATGTTGGATACGGCTGACAAATCGCTGAAAAATGCCGTAAATCTCTCAACAAAAATCAGGGGCATCTTAAAGGTCGAAAAATCCATACTCGACCCCAAGGATCTAAAAACAACCCGTGACGAATTTGTCAAAGACTATATTGCACTCGAAAATGAAAGCGGTGTTGCGGCGTTAGACGGAACATCAACATTCACGCCTGTTGATGTCAAGCCGACAGCAGCGAACTCAGCGCAAATCAAGCTATATGAAAATCGTATCATGCGTTTCTTCGGTGTCAATGAGAATATCCTCACCAACACATACGATGATGAACAATGGATAGCATATTATCAGGGCAGCATCGAGCCTTTTTTACTCGCTTTGACATTGGAAATGACAATCAAATCTTTTTCAGACCGAGAGCGCGGCTTTGGAAATGAAATCAGATTTGAGAGCAACCGCATGAGCTACGCAAGCAACCAATCAAAAATGAATATGGTTAGCCTTGTTGACCGTGGGGTACTTACCCTTAACGAATACCGCGAGATATTGAATATGTCGCCGGTTCCCGATGGGGACGTGCGCGTTATCCGCAAGGAATATATGAGTACGGACGATTTAGACGAAAACGATACAGAAAACGAGGAGGACACACAAGATGCCGATGAATCTTAAAGGCTATATCATTCCGAATGACTATGTTGATATTTTCCGCATGATGAAGATTGATGCAACATCCCCCGGCGAAGTCGAGGCATGGCTAAAATCAGACGACCCCGACAAGACGCTGAGGATTAACTCAGGCGGCGGCAGTATGTTTGCCGGTATTGAAATGTATTCGCTCATAAAAGAACACGGTGCCGTTAATGTTTTTATTTCAGGTGAGGCCTGTAGCGCGGCATCAATCGCGGCCATTGCCGGACGCACTGTCAAAATAAGCCCTCCGGCGATGATGATGATACATAACGTCTCGATGGGGGCGCGCGGAGATAAAAACGCGATGAAACACGCCGCGATGTCGCTTGATGAGTGTGATTCGGCCATTAGTCAGGCTTATCAACTCAAAACAGGGCTTGATGAAAGCGTATTGCTCGACCTGATGAACAAAGAAACATGGATGAGCGCAAAAAAAGCCAAAAGTTACGGCTTTGTTGATGAAATCGCCTTTGAAAAAGGACAAGAACCCCAAGTATTTAACGCCAAGGCACAATTGGCGGTGAATATAAACACCAATTTGAGGAGGAATATAACAAATGGACTGGCAAGAAATGCTTAACGCCGCGATTAAAGCGCAGGAGATGCTTGTAAATCTCGCCGAGGGTGAGAAACGTCCCTTTACAACAGATGAGTCTGACAAGTTCAACGCTTTACAGGCTGAAATTGTCGAACTCAATAAGTCTATCGAAATGAAAAACGCCATTCAAGCCGAGCTTGCGGCGGGCAGTCAAGTTGCGCCGCCGCCACCGGCCGCGCCCACCGCCATAGAGGAAAATGACCCAGCCAACTCGAACGAGTACAAAGTGGCGTGGTTAAACCATACGCGCGGTGTACCCCTTAACGTCGCGCAACAGAAGATTTACGACGAGGTCAATCTTCAAAATGCCACGACCGGCGCGGGTTCTTTCATTCCTACCACTATAGCAAATGAAATCATCTCGCTTATGAAAAAGGCGCACCCGATTCTTAATGACATCCACAATATGTACGTTAAGGGCAATTTCACAATCAACGTACATACGGGCATTGAGGAGGGCGACGCTGATGTTGTCGAGCAAGGTAAGCGCATACCTGCAGAGAAAAACACCTTTGTCAGCGTGACGCTCGGCGGCTTTGCCTATGGGAAACTCGTTGAAGTGCCTTGGCAAATGAGAGCGATGTCTATTCCTGCATACGAACAATATCTGCGTGATGAGCTTGTTTCCCGTTTGGGTACGGCCATTGCAAAAGATGTTCTCTATGGCGATGGCAGCGGTAGAATAACAGGCATTATCCATGTGTTGACGAAAGATGCATCCGATCAGATTCACTCATATGGTGCCGCGATGGCATATACCGACTTTACCACCGCGATGTCTTTGACATCAAAGCCAGAGGGCGAACGGGTTATATATGCCAGTGAGGAAACATACTGGGCAAACATGATGACTGTTGTAGATGGCATGAAGCGTCCGATGTTTTTAGTTGACCCCAGCACCAATAAGTTGACAAGTATTTTCGGCGTCGAGGTTAAGATGGAACCAGCGCTGAAAAAGGGTCATGTCCTTAACGGCAAGCCAAGGACAGGCTACATTATTAACTGGAATAAAGATATGACGGTAGTATCTCAGGATAATGCACCGCATCTGCGTACTGATGTCGTGGGCTGGTGCATGGCTGACGGTCACCCTGTAACTGAGTTTGCGTGGTGCCTGATGAAACCTAAAAATGAAACAACAATCTAAAGACATTCTGCCGGAGATAAAGCTCGCGCTGCGGATCTCTCATAGTAAGCTAGATGATGATATTATCGCAAACATCGATGCCGCCATTGCTGAGATGATACGGCGCGGGACACCGGCAACGGCGGCACGCAATTTAGAAAATTCTGATATTCTTGCGGCGATACGGTTATATTGCCGTAAAGAGTATTGGATTAACGATGCGGCGCGGTATGAACGGTTACAAAAGGCATGGGATGTCAAAATTGATGAGATAAGGCGGCATTATCGAGATGATGACGGACGTACTGACCCTGATACAAGTTGAAAAAATACCCCTTCCAAACGGCGGTGTGAAATCTACCGAAACGCTGCGGGATGTATTTGCGTCCCGCCGTTCGGTGGGTATGCGCGAGACTTATCAGGCGTCTATTGCCGGATTCAAACCGGAACTCGTTTTCAAGCTGGAGGATGCGCTTGATTATAACGGTGAAACACACGCTGAATATGACGGCGTAAGATACCGAATATTGCGGACATTTCAGCCCGAGGGCAGTACAGAGTTTCAGATTGTTTTGACCCGTGAGGTTAATAAAAATGCCGGTTCCTAGGTCAGTTACAAAGGTAATGAAAGGCGGCGTTAAGTTTACCGACAGCGTTGACCGTTGCAAATATACCCTTAAAGAGCTATCCCGCGCAGCTCTGCGCGATGTTGGTAAATATGTTGTCAAAGAAACCCGCAACAATTTCAAAGCTGCCGGTATTCACCGCACGGGCCGCGGCTCGAAAAACACACAATACTGGGTGCGTAAACGTGAAACCGACTTGCAAGTCGGTTTCAAACGCGGCGGATTTTACATGGGGTTCCAAGAGAAGGGCACATCAAAGCTGCGCCCCACAAATGCCCTGCGCGACGCCGCGCATGACAACATCAAAACCATACGCGACATTGAAGGGCAATACCTCTCGCATATCGAGGATGAACAGCGCGCACTTGCGATGATTGATGACAGAGAATATCAGGGGGACTAGATGGTTAATACAGAGGCTTTGCGAGTTTATATCAACTCTGAAATAACAAAAATATTTCCCTATGCCGGATATGAAATTCTGCCGGATGATATTCATTTTCCGTATATTTCATGGGAAATCAAGTGGGTGTCCGGCACGGCCGGTTATGCTGTCGGATTGATTGAGGCCGATGCGTGGGACAAGACAACAGATGCTGTCGAACTGGAAAAACTGTGTGACGCACTCTGCAAAAAATTAAACAAGTTTTCACATATCCAACCTGAGTTTCATATTTCAATCAGCTTTTTACGGCGCACTCCGCTAGAAGATTCTAACCCAGATTTTCGCCGCCGCAATTTGCAATTTCAAATCAAATATACAGGAGGTTGTTAAAAATGAATGTAACGCAAAACACCTATACCGGCTTTACTGCCGAAACAGCAAAGCGTCTACTTTTGGACGCGGGCGCATTTTACAAAAATTTCATCGTCGGAGTCGATACGCCTGAGACTGCAATACATAAATTACTCGGGGCGACACGCGGCGGCGGTGCGTTTAGCGCTATCCCCACTTTCACGCCGATAGAGGTTGATGGTATGCCCTCAGGCGCACGCGGGATGGACAGGCTTACCAGCTGGGCAGTTTCATTGACCGGAAATCTTTTGGAAGCAAAGCCGGATACGTTCAAAATGGCTTTAGGTGCGGCCATCATCGACGACGCCACTAACCCGAAGTATACGATAATCAGGGGCAGAAACTTTGTACATGATTCAGATTACTTTGATAATATCACATGGGTCGGATCGTTGTCGGGCAGCAATGACCCCGTTATCATTCAAGTGTTAAACGCCTTTTCAACGGCAGGGCTGACATTTACACCGGTTGATGAAGACCAAGCGGTTTTTCAGGTTGCGCTACAAGGGCGTTCTGACCGCAACTGTGCGGGTTTAATAGGCGGCGCGCCTTTTATCATTTACTACCCTAAACAAATATTCCTGCCCGCGCCGTGCGCTAATCCGTTCTTTGATGATGAAACAAAGATAACCGGCCGCGGCGCCGTCGGAGCAACGATAACAGTCAGAAACGAAGATGCCAAAGCGCCGGTCGGAACCGGAGAAGCTGACAATATCGGAACCGGAGAAGCTGACAATCGCGGCATGTTTGAGATTACCGTTGCAAAACAAAAAGTAGGAGCGGTACTTCTCATCAATCAGAAAGTCAAAGAGGAAACGAGCGACGACTTCCGGCTGACCGTCATGCCCTCGGATTACCGCCCGCCCGCAGAGGATGACGGGATGGCGACCCCCGCTATAGCACCCGCAATAGCACCGGCGATGGCAACAACCACAACGTCGAAAAATGCTAAAGAAAAGGCGGCAGATGAGCTATGAGAAAAATAAATACGGGCGATATTTTCAAACTCGCGCGGCTGCTGAAAAGAATCAACGTCTTTGAGTTTTACAAAAAATTTCAAGCTAAGGGCGCGAAAATAAAAAAACTGCCCGAAAAAGAGCGCGTCGTTGCTACAAGAGAGCTGGGCGTCGAGGCATTCGTGGAGGTTTTGATGACGATTACAGATGCCAACATCGAAAAGGAAATTTACTCTCTGCTGGAGGGCATCACCGGCAAAAAAAACATTGCCGAACAGGACATTGATGTCACTGTTGTGGACATTATCGAGATTTTCAAAAACAACGACATTTCCAAGGTTTTTTCGCTGGCGCAAGGGTGAGTCCCGAAGAGTTAGATTTTCTTATTGCACGTTACGGCGGCGGCATTGATTATTTTATGAACTTGCCGTTTGAGGATGGCATTGATGTCATGGCCGCCGCCGAAAAGCAATACGAAGGTAGAAACTGGGGCGAATTTATTCAAAAGAACACAGTAAAGGAAAAACCCTTGCGCCCCAAAGCACAAACACAAGACGAAATCATGTCAAACGTGAACGATATTATCCGCGCGACCGTGAGGTGAGAAATCCTTGGAAGTTTTTAGACTATTCGGCAGTATTTTTGTAGACACATCAGAAACCGATAAATCACTGGACAATTCAGGTAAAAAGGCCGAGGGGTTCGGAGAAAAGGTCGGCAAAGTAGCGACCGGTGTCGGCAAAGCATTCCTAGCTATAGGCGCCGCCGCTGCTGGTGTTGTTACCGCTATCGGCGGAATGGCGATGAAATCGTCCGAATCGCTTAATAGTATTGATAAACTGTCTCAGAAAATGGGGTTATCTCGTCAAGGTTTTCAAGAGTGGGGCTACATACTAGAACAAAACGGAAAATCAATAGATACTCTTACTGGTAGCTTTAAGTATTTTCAATTAAAGTTAGCTGACACCGGCGCAGAGGGCGACGAAGTAAATAAAAAACTTCAAAAACTGGGCTTTACGATTGAAGACATTAAAAATCTTAGTACCGAAGAAGCATACGATAAACTTATAACGGCTTTCCAAGGTATGGAAGAGGGCGCGGAAAAAACAGCACTTGCTGTTTCACTCCTCGGCGGTCGTTATGGTGTCGAACTTATGCCTTTGCTAAATCAGACGGCAGAGGAAACAGAACGTTTACGTCAGCGTGTACATGATCTCGGCGGCGTAATGAGTGATGAGGCCATTGACGCCGGTGTCGAGTTCTCAAACGCCATGACGGACATAAAAACAACGCTCGGCGGCTTAGTTAACAGCATTTCGGCTGATATATTACCCGCGATGTCTGATTTTGTATATGGGCTTGTCGGCATCGTGACCGGCGCGGAGGATGCAGATGAGAAGTTTCAGGTAGCTACCGCAAGCATGGTTAACGCGATAACAAGTAAAATACCGATGTTTTTAGCGGCCGGTGCTGAAATCGTCACTCAATTGGCAGTAGGCATCGCAAAGGCTATCCCTGACATCATCGCGGCGGTCGCCGCAATCGCCCCGCAAATAATCAAAACAATTGCCGAGGGGTTAGGGGATATTATACCGATAATCAAGCCAATTACGGCTGCAATCGGGTTTTTGGCTGATAATTTCGACAAACTGTTACTCGTTGTTGTACCTTTGACAGCGGCGTTTATTGCGTTCAAGGCAACGCTGGCAATCGCGGGGCTTATTACAACGATGACTGCGGCAACAAAGGGGCTGACAGTCGCAAAAATATCCGCTACGGGTGCGGTAAAAGCCCTTAATGCCGCATGGTTGGCGAATCCTATAGGCTTAGTTATTGCTGCTGTTGCGGGGCTTGTGGTAGGAATCACCGCGCTTGTTAAGGCGTTACGCAAAGAAACGGATGAGCATAAAGCCCTTAAAGAGCAAACGGAAAAAACCATCGACGCGCACAACAGGCTTGCGGATGCCGTGAGGGGCAGCGCGGAGGCTTTTGAAGAAAAGCAAAACCGAATTGCCGACCAAATCGGCGCAAGCCAAAAACTGGCCGCCGAAATCCGAGAGTTAGCCGCGCTCGAAACCCGAACAGAGGAGCAAAAAGCGCGCCTCGGCGTTTTGGTTGACACGCTTAATGACAGCATGGGTGAAAGTATTGTGCTATATAGCGCAGAAACGGACGCCATTAGCCATACAGCGGATGAACTCGACCGCCTGATAGAAAAGCGCGCCGAGGAAATACGCGCGATAGCGGCCCGAGAGAGGGCTATAGAAGTCGCCAAGGAACAGATGGAGATTGAGCGGCAACTCAGAGAGTTAGCAGAGCAACGCGCCGAGCAAGAGGCCGCCTTTGCTGATGTATTGAATATGACAAACCGCGAACGGCGGGACTGGATGCGATTTGACAAAGCAAACTCCGAGGCAACAGCCGAATTAACAAAAAAGCTCGACCGGCTTAAAGTCGAGTTTGGCGATTTAACAGATGTAATCGTCGAAAACACCGATGTCACTGTCACGGCAGTACGGACAACGGACCGCGCAGAAAAAGCAACCGTCAGTTTTTCGGATGCAATACATGAACTTACAAAAGAAATCGACTTTTTATCTGCCGCCTATTCCGAAAACAACACCGAAAAAGGGCTGGGTATAAAAACCATCAATGAACTCATTGACGCGGGTTACACTGCATTATTGCAGATTGACGCGGAAACGGGCGCGGTGCATCTTAATACGGATGCTTATTATGACCTCAAACGCGCAAAAATTGATGAGCAAATCATATCCGCACAGGCTGACCGTGACAAATTAGTCCGTGAACTCAGCGCGGAGCGCGATGCGGCACTAAGGGGCGCGGGGGCATTTTATGACCTCGCAAAAGCAAAGTTAAATGAGCGTATCGCGTCAAATGAGAATGTCATAGCCGCCAACGCTCAACTTGCCGCCCTGCAATCCATGAGGGACTCTGTAGGGCGCACGGCTGAAACGACTACCCGCGCGGCGGGTTCAAGTTCACGGGCAGTGCAACGCGCGACCGACGAAATTAAGGAGTCTATCAAAGACCGCCTGTTTTTCGAGGAAATAACCACCGCCGAGATCGTGAGCATATGGGAAGAAGCGACCGAGCGGTTTATCGAGGGAACGGAAGAACGCGCCATTGCTGAAAGGGAACTCTTTGCGGCGCGTAGAAATCTCTCGAATGAACAAAAAGCCTTATATGAAGAACTTTCAGCACACCATATGTCACTATACGAACAAATGGCAGAAGCAGAACAAAAGTACGCGGACGCTGTAAATAAGATAACCGAAAATGTAATCAACGGATTCAAGCGGTTATCTACGAGCATCGGTTTGTCCCTTGATGAGATGATAAGTAACGTCAATGATAATGCCGATGATTACACGGAATATACGCGCTTGATGGAACGGTTATCGGATGACATGTCCAACGAAACACGTGCGGCATTTGAGCGGTTAGGTATATCAGGGCTTGACGCATTACGCGAACTCGAACAGGGCGGCTCATCGTCCATGAACGACCTCAATGCCGCGATTGCTCGCGCAGTGGATGCGTCCGAAGATAGCTTACGCGGATTTAGGGAAGAAACAGATGCTATTATCACCGACTTAAATGAAAAATTGCAGGCATCTTTTGCCGAAATGGGTCAACTTATCCCCGAAAGCTTAGGCGGCGCAATGGATGAATATGCACATATTGCGGTTGAAGCTGCCGGAGATATGGCTCAAAAGGTTATTGACGAAACACTTGATGTATTAGAAATCGCGTCACCGTCAAAACCATTTTGGGATATGGGCATCAACATTATACAAAGTTTCTATGACGCGGCAGCGAAAATGGTTGCGGAAACAGACTGGCCACAGCTGGGCGATGACATCATCGACGGTATCATTGAGGGATTAAAGCGCCGAATGGATGCTTTGTTAGACGCATTTCAAAACGCGCTTGACAGAATGGCGGCGCGCGGAAATCAAACGCTCGGCATTTCGTCACCGGCAAAAAAACTCATTCCAACCGGCGAATTTTCGCTGGATGGCGTAATTCAGGGTGTCAAAAACAGAACTGCGGCATTACGCGCCGCATGGTCTGAGGCTATGGAAATAATGACGCAACCGTCAGGCTTCGGAACATCGACGCCCCAATTAACCACCCTCGGCGAGTCCAATCCGCCGCAACAGACGCGCGCTGGCGATACGTATAACATCAATATCCAATCAGTTCCTCAAACACCGTCACAAATAGCCGCCGAAATACAAAATGCTACGATTAGAATGAGGTTTGCCTAATGCCTGAATTTGTATATAGCCTAATCTACGAAAATGAATATGGCGAAAGCATGAATTTAATGCACTACAATGAAAACGGAGGTATTGTTGTTGCATCAAAAACCGGATTTATGGAGAATCAGATTGAAATATCAATGTCGCAGGGCATAAATCAAATAGGCGGAACTCTTCAAGGTCAGAGCGTACAGCCGCGACCAGTGACAATCAATGGTGAATTTATACGGGACGCAAAAGCAAAACGAGCGGAGATACTAAGAATAGTCGCACCAACTGTCAGAGGACGCTTGATATATAATAACGAATGGTATCTTGACGGTGTACCGACAACAACGCCTTTTGTCGAAAGTTATAACTATGACGCAAAATTTCAGTTTACACTTATGGCGGCATATCCCTATTGGCAACGTTTAGACGCCAGCCGGTTCACACTCGCGGGATTCTCGCCGCTGTTTAGATTCCCATGGAATATATCAGACCCAACCCCTTTTCGGTTCTCTGAAATTAAAGAGGATTTATTTACCACTATTATCAACAATGGCAGTATACCCGTCCCATTTACACTTGAATTCAGAGCAAACGCTACTTTAACCAACCCCGCGATTATCAACGTGGCAACGCTTGAATTTATACGCATAGGCACAGATACACGCCCGTATGAGATGGAAATTAACGAAATTATCACAGTATCACACACAAATGATGAGATAACTATAATTTCACGTAAAGGCGATACCGTCACCGATATATTCATGTATGTGGATATAGACAGTACATTTTTCCTGCTTGACCGCGGCGAAACCGTTATAAGACATGACGCGAGCATGAACCTCCAAAACATGAACGCATGGTTAACTATGCGCGAAGCTGTAGTCGGCGTTTCATAGGGGGGGCAAAGCAATGATACTTCACATATTTAATGAACGCCTTGAACGTATCGGCAAGCTAATCACATTCCAATCTCTTATATGGGAAGAATTTTACCGCGATATAGGCAAATTTACACTCATTACTGCAGACAGTCCGCACAATATAAGCATTTTACGGCGCGGAAACATCATATACCATACCGGCAGTGACACCGCAATGCGTATATCTTATACCGAATATAACACCGCTGAAAAGACTGTTATGGTTGCCGGATTTACAACGCTTGAATTGCTAGCGCAACGTTGTCAGCCGACACCGATAACAATAACCAACGCAGAGCAGGGCATGTACCGCATTGTACGCGAAAATCTGAGAGGATTACCTGTGGAACTTGCTGAGCCCATCGGATTGTCTGAGACGTTCCACACCGAGGTTATAGGACAAATTGAGAAAGAGTTGCAACGCATAGCCGCTAAAGCAGACCTTGGATACATAATGCGATTTGACCACCGCGCCGAAAAACACGTTTTTTGTGTTTACAAAGGCTTAGACCGCACATGGGGGCAATACGTAAACCCGCCGCAAGTATTCTCGGCAGAGCGCAAAAACCTATCGAATATGCTGGTTGTAAACGATGACAGCCTTTACTACAATATCGCGTATGTCCGCGCTGAATTTCAAACAGGACAGAGCCGCTTATTGATAGTTTCGCCGTTCGGAGATTTCGAGGGTCTCGACCGCCATGAGTGGCATGTTCCATTAAGAATATCATTAGAACGCACAGGACAAGATGCCGCCGGAAATCCCATATACGAAAGCACTGATTCTCTGCGCGTAACCCAAGAGATGATGTCTAAAGGTTTAGAAGAGTTAAACAAGCGCTTAAAAATCCAAACATTCACAGCAGATGTTGACCCCAAAGACTGGCGCGTGAAGTATCACTTGGGAGATATGGTGACTTGCAAATCCAACCGTTACAATTTACGATTCGATGCTCGAATAATGCACTGCAAAGAAGTTACCGAAAACAATCAGACCGTAATCACATTAACATTAGGCGAGCCGCAATATACAAAATTTGATGAGGTGAAGTTATATGGCTGAAAAATCGTTTCCGCTTGAAAATACATTGTATAGTGCCGAGGATGCCCAGTTATGGATGTGTACGCGCACAACCGGCGTATGGGCAGCGGATGACAACCTCCGCGTGGATTCTATCGGCGGTATGACTATCCGCGTCACTACGGGCATAGCGTGGTTGAATTGGGCAAAGATGAAAGGCATTGTTTACGGCAACCGAGAACCCGTTTCATTCACACTCGCGCAAGCGAGCGGCACACAAGCGCGAATTGACCGCGTGATTGTGCGTTTTGACCAAGCGCTAAACGCTGTTAATCTTATTGTACGCCAAGGGACACCATCAACAAATCCGGTACCGCCGCCGATGATACGCGAGTTAGGCGTTGCTTATGAGCTAGTGCTTGCTGACATCTTCATCGCTGCGGGCGCTGTGACAATCACTCAATCTAACATAACAGACCAACGTCCCAATCTTGAACTCTGCGGGTTCATGCGCGATGGCGTGACTGGGATCTATGATGAAGCGGCGATAGCTAACTTCACAAACAGAATGAATGCGTGGGAAAGTGAATTAAACCTTACGAATTTATTATTATCCCAGGCAAGAGACGCAGTATTAGATTTATATTTTAACACTTTTGATCCCAATACATTTCTGGGACAATTTACTACAATTGATACTAGTCGTTTATATACTGTTCCAGAAACCGGAACGTACCAAATTATTGCTATCGGCGGTGGTGGCAACGGCGCTAGAGGTGGCGACGGCAGCGCCTCCGGATCTGCTAATACCGGTAATAATCACGGCAGAGGCGGTGGCGGCGGCGGCGGCGGCGGCGCGGGCGAATTTGTAAGAATAACAGCAAATTTAACGGCAGGGGCATCAATACCTGCAACTATAGGAAATGCAGCTCAGTCTACATCATTCGGCTCTCTCGTTACAGCGCGCGGCGGTCAAAATGGCAATCCCGGAGGTAATTCAACAGGCAACGATGGCATGGCTGGTTCCAGCGGCGTACAAGGCGCAAATGGTATCAACGGCAACGGTTTTCCAGGCGGTTCAAACACATTTAACACCTTGCCTACAGGAGATATCCCATCTATAAATCCAAACCAAAGAGGAAGGGGAGGTGCGGGTGGCAGAGGCGGTGCCGGTGGCAGCGCCCCTGGCTTCGGCGGGTCGGCGAATCCCGGTAGTCCCGGTCAGAATGGCACACCAGGTAACCTCGGCTTAATTGTAATTATTAAAATAACATAGGAGGTTAACATGAAATACATATACCTTGAAAACTTCATAACCCTTGAAATAATCCCCGAATTTAACCCCAGCTTTCCCGACATTCCAATAACCGACCGCTATTCACCCGAATTTATGTCTCACTGTGTCGCTGTCAGTGATGATACCATTGTACAAGAGGGTTGGATTTATGACGTCGACACGGGAACATTCAGCGAACCGCCCGAACCTATACCGCCGGAGCCTGTACCCGATACCCGATCTCCTGCTGAAAAACGCAAAGACACCTATGAGCACATGCCAATCATCGACTACAACGGCAACCTTATTACTGTAGATGACGCTAACACGCGCTGGTGGCATTATGAAGCCGAGGGCAATATGGATGCGGCGGACAATATTACAACGCTGATAGCGGCAGCAAAGCGGCAGATTAGGGAGATGTTTCCCGATATATAAACAAGGAGGACAAGCCCATGTCAGTAAAAACATATTCACTATCTCGTGACGGCAACACCAATCTAACCGCGAATTTCAAAGTTAAGGAGTTTGCTCAAAAGGACGGCAAAGAGGACGAAATACTTATAGACAGCCGCCTTGCCCCGATATTGCAAGATATTCGGGCTGAGTGCGGCAACAAGTCAATCAACATCAACAGCGGGTATCGCTCAGCGGCATACAATAAGAAAATCGGCGGCGCGACCAACTCACAGCATATCCAAGGCACGGCGGCAGACATAAGAATATCCGGCGTTACCCCGTTCGATGTGGCTTGTGCGGCTGAAAAGGTGCTTGCTAAACACGGAGTCACCGTGGGCGGTATTGGACAGTATTCCACTTTTACACATGTAGATGTCCGCGCGACAAACAGGTGGCGCTGTAACATGGTCACGGGCCAGAATGTGCAGAGTTTTGGAGCGACCACCCCGCCGCAGAATCCCCCCGACCCTGCGGGGTCACCCCCCTTTAGCAAGGGGGGCAAGACACGCTCTACGCTTCGCAACGGGTCACGCGGAGAAGATGTAGCGACGCTGCAAAGCTTGTTAAATACCAATATCAACGCAAAACTGAAAGTAGATGGCAATTTCGGCAATCAAACGCAAATGGCTGTCATGGCGTTCCAGCGGTCTAAAGATTTGAAAGCTGATGGTATAGTAGGCGCGTTAACATGGGCGGCATTGGGGTTATGAGAATGACTGAAACAAAACTGCTACTCGCTGTGGCCGGCGGCGGCATCTTCTCATACTTCGGACAAGTGTGGGTGTGGGAAGTGATGGCGTTTGCCGTTGCTATGATGGTAGT
>Ga0123353_10003024_pt1 | contig 21039 bp, 22 predicted proteins | sample TergutLab28metaG_3_FD_92763 | JGI IMG/M metagenome (GOLD analysis project Ga0123353, IMG submission 92763) | Labiotermes labralis P3 segment gut microbial communities from Petit-Saut dam, French Guiana - Lab288 P3 | ecosystem: Host-associated > Arthropoda: Insects > Digestive system > Gut ... | reverse complement strand
TGTGGGAGTTGACGGATTCGAACCGCCGACCCTCTGCTTGTAAGGCAGATGCTCTGAACCAGCTGAGCTAAACTCCCTCGCGTTTGGGGCGGCAAAAATATACTTTTTTTAATACCATTGTTGCTTGTGGAACAATATTTTTAAAATAATATGAGATCGTGCTGCTTAGCTGTTGTTTCTTATCTGTTCTTCGCCTTTTTATACCTCTGTGGAGAAAGATTTTGTGACACAATATTATTGCGTAAACACAAGCATTAAAATGTTGGCACCCATTTGCAGCGCTTTGGTACGCGTAGCTTCCGAGTTTTTGTGAACAGCATAATCTTCCCAACCGTCGCCGAGGTCGGTTTCATAAGAATAGAAGCAGATGAGGCGGCCTTCCCAAAACAAGCCGAACCCTTGCGGAGGCTTATTATCGTGTTCATGAATTTTTGGCAAGCCGTTAGGAAAACTATATTTTTGATGAAAAATAGGATGATTATAAGGCAGTTCCACAAACTCAAATTCCGGAAATACTTGTTTCATTGCCGGACGAATATATTTATCTAATCCATAATTATCATCAATATGCAGGAATCCGCCTGCAATTAAGTAATTGCGTAAATTTTGCGCTTCCGCTTCATTGAACACCACGTTGCCGTGCCCGGTAAGATGCACAAACGGATACCGATACAAATCAGTGCTGCCCACCTCTTCTACTTCATACTTTGGATTTAAGGTCGTACCCAAATTTTTATTGGTAAATGCAATAAGATTGGTTAATGAAGTAGGGTTTGCGTACCAATCGCCGCCACCCCGATATTTAAGCACGGCAATTTGTTGTGCATTAGCCAATACAATCAATAATAAGGTTGTCAATAAAAATAATGTCTTTTTCAATGCTGTAATTTTTAGGTATTATCGCTAACGTTTAAATCTTTAGAAAAAGTATATTTTGTTACCGAAACCGCCGCAACCTTCCCACCCAATGCCGGATTCATCTTATGTACCGTAACCTCTGCGCGAGTTACTTGCGGGTACTTTTCTTTAAGCATCAATAAAATCTTTTGGCAAAGTGTTTCTAACAGATTTACAGGATGTTGCATAATCTCTTTAACATCTAAATAAACCGCTTGATAATTAACGGCTTGGGCAATATCGTCGGTTAGGGCAGCCTGCGTAGCGTCATATTCCAATACCAAATCCACTTTAAAATGGGCACCCACTTGGCGCTCTTCCTCAAAACACCCGTGATGGGCGTAAAACTCCATGCCCGAAAGGTGAATTTTACTGCTCATTGGCGGCTTTGCTTGCACGTTTTCTGTCGTTTTCGTCTAATAATATTTTGCGCAATCGTAATGACTGTGGTGTAATTTCCAAATACTCATCTTTGTTAATCAATTCCATATACTCCTCAAGCGATAACTTAATGGCAGGGGCAATTCGCACTTTATCATCAGCGCCCGAAGCGCGCATGTTAGTCAGCTTTTTCGATTTTGTAACATTGATCACCAAATCGTTTTGACGGATATGTTCGCCAATCACTTGTCCGGTATATACATTTTCTCCGGGTTCAATATAAAAAGAACCTCTGTCTTGCAATTTGTCAATAGAATAGGCGTAAGCCTGTCCGGTTTCCATCACAATTAATGCACCGGCATGCCTTCCGCCTATTTCGCCTTTCCACGGTTGAAATTCTATAAACCGGTGCGACATAATCGCTTCGCCTTCGGTGGCAGTGAGAATTTGACCGCGCAATCCGATTATTCCGCGGGAAGGAATCATAAAATCCAAGTGAATCCTGTCGTTTTTAGTTTCCAAATTGATAAGTTCGCCTTTTCTGCGCGAAACATAGTCAATAACACGACTTTGAAACGCTTCCGGCACTAATACTGTAAGTTGCTCTATCGGCTCATACTTTTCTCCGTCAATCTCTTTAATAATTACTTGGGGTTGACCCACTTGCAACTCATATCCTTCGCGGCGCATCGTTTCAATCAAAATAGAAAGATGTAAAATGCCGCGTCCGAAAACATTCAGCATTTCGGGTGAGCCTGTTTCTTCGATGCGCATCGCCAAATTGCGCTCTAATTCGCTAAAAAGGCGGTCGCGCAAATGCCGTGAAGTTACATATTTACCCTCCTGCCCAAAAAACGGAGAGTTGTTGATGGTGAACAACATACTCATCGTTGGTTCATCAATCTTAATCGGTTCTAAGGGTTCCGGCGTTTCAAAATCGGCAACGGTATCGCCGATCTCAAAATCTTCCAGCCCAAGAATGGCGCAAATTTCACCCGGATATATGGTGTGTTTCATCTTCTCTTTTCCCAAGCCCTCAAATACATACAACTCTTTTATTTTAGATTGAATGACTTTTCCGTCGCGTTTTACCAACGACACGTTTTGCCCCCAATCTAATGTACCTCTTTTCAGGCGCCCCACCGCAATTCTTCCCACGTATGAAGAGTAATCCAAAGAAGAGATCATCATTTGCAAATTTCCTTTTTCTGCTTTAGGCTGAGGAATATGCGCAATAATTTGCTCCAATAGATAACTAATATCGCTGGTAGGATTTTTCCAATCGGGGCCCATCCAGCCTTGCTTTGCAGAACCGAAAACGGTAGGAAAATCCAACTGGTCATCGTTAGCGCCCAAATTAAACATCAATTCAAACACGGCTTCCTGCGCTAATTCGGGATTACAATTGGGTTTATCCACTTTGTTAATTACCACAATCGGCTTTAACCCGAGTTCAATAGCTTTTTGCGTAACGAAGCGGGTTTGCGGCATCGGACCCTCAAACGCATCTACCACGAGCAAAACGCCGTCTGCCATATTGAGCACGCGCTCTACTTCTCCGCCGAAATCGCTGTGCCCGGGCGTGTCAATTACGTTTATTTTCACGTCATTATAACGTACCGAAACATTTTTAGACAAGATGGTGATGCCGCGTTCGCGCTCTAAATCATTGTTATCCAAAATCAAGTCCTGTATTTGTTGATTGGCTCTGAACAGGTTGGCTTGATGTAATATCCTATCTACCAAGGTGGTTTTGCCGTGGTCTACGTGTGCGATAATCGCGATATTTCTAATATTTTGCATTCTTATTTTTTCGGGCGATACATAATCGCAGCAATGGGGAGTATGAGTCCTATTAACATCAAGATGGGTGCTACCACTAATCGGCGTTTGTCATAAATGGCAGGATTAAAAACTTCGGGATCATCGGAGCCGCCGCCTGATAATAGAATGTACCCCAACACTAAAAAGAGTACACCTACACCTACTAAAATATAATTGGCTTTCCGAAACAAGGGTTGTTTATTTGGGGAAATTTCTCCGGTATTTTCTTTTAGTTTGCTCATGACAGGTTAAATTAATTGTAACGTAGAAACGGTGAGTGTCAAAAGTTATTATACGCATACTGAATTTATTCCTTTACACAGCTCCATAAAACAACGAGACCCCCGGTCCTAACGGCAGCCCGAACAGAATCCAAAAAATAAGCAACGCTGTCCAGCCAATAAAAAAGACGATGGTATAGGGCAGCATGGTGGCTATCATGGTTCCGATGCCGGCTTTTTTATCATATTTTTGATAATAAACGATAATCAATGCGAAGAAACTCATCATGGGTGAAATGACATTAGTAATGCTATCGCCCACACGAAACGCTGCTTGTGCAAGTTCGGGAGAATAGCCCAAAAGCATGAAAATGGGAATAAATACAGGTCCCATAATTGCCCATTTTGCCGAGGCGCTACCTATGAGAAAATTTGTAAACGCAGCAAATATTACAAAGAGAATCACCAAAGGGATCAAGCCAATATTGGCACTTTGCAGGGCATCGGCACCGTTTATGGCAAACAACAATCCCAAGTTGCTCCATCGAAACCACGCTACAAATTGTGCTGCAAAAAACACCAAAACAAGGAAAGCGACGAGAGTTTTAAAACTATCGTTCATTCCGGTGATCACATCTGCTCCCTTTTTAAACTTGCCGACCGTGAACCCATACACAGCTCCGGCGGAAGCGGTCATTAAAAACAGCACGGAGATAAACCCTTTTATAACAGGAGAATAAAGGACAGATCCACCGGATCCGCGCAAAATGCCGTTTTCGGGAATTAATCCTATTGCCAAAAGAGCAAACCAGCCCAAGAAAACCCATCCGGCTCTCTTCAATCCTTTTTTCTCTAAAGCAGTGGGTTGTGCAATGACTTCCTGTTCTACATCGCCGGTATATTTTCCCAAACGCGGTTCTGTCCATTTTACCGCTACTATCGTGCCTAATATAGCAATAAAAAATGTAGAAGCTGCCATAAAATAATAGTTTGCCGTGGGCAATACATAATAATCGGGATCAATAATCTGTGCTGCTTCGGTAGAAAGGCCTGCCAATAGCGGATCAATGGTGCCAATAAGTATGTTGGCGCTAAAACCGCCGCTCACACCGGCAAATGCTGCCGACATTCCGGCAATGGGATTTCTACCCAACGAGTGGAAAATAACGCCTGCCATCGGAATAATCAATATATAGCCTAAGTCGGATGCCACATTAGAAAGAAGCCCCGTGAAAATTACCATAAATGTAATAGCTTTTGCCGGAGCTTTTGCCAGCATGGCGTTAATGGCTGTTTTTATCAGCCCGCTGCTTTCCGCTACGCCAATTCCCAGCAAAGCGACCATCACAATGCCCAGCGGCGCAAAACCGGTATAATTGTTAACCATGTCGAGAAGAATACGATGAAGCCCGTTGCGCGACAGCAAATTAACCACTTCAACTTGTTCCCCTGTAGCAGGATGAACGCCGTGCCATCCGAACAGCGAACCAATACCCGACAGCACTAACGTAGTGAGTGCAAATAACCCGAACAATAAAGCCGGATGCGGCAAGGCATTCCCTCCTTTTTCTACATAATAAAAAAATCCTTTCTTAGATTTCGTAGATCGTTTATCCATATAATTGTGTTTTTATAAGGTTTGAAAACTTTAACTGAAAAAATACATAAAAATTGCCCCGCAAAGCAAAATCAGGCTAAATCTCTAATATTTAACTGCTCAGTTATATAAGAGTCCCTTTATTTATTTACATTGAATGAGGTAGAGATTGCCAGCATAAACGGTATTAAGGGGATTGGTATTTTTCAAAAATAGTTCTATTTTTGCCGTTGTTATGTATAAAACATATTAAACCATGGAAATTGATTTAAGATTGGATTGTGACAGATTTGTTCTTTCGGAAGAACATCTCATTATGATATGATACAGTGGAGAGATAGGATGAAGTAAGATTACCGGATGCGCTCATCTCAGCAACAAAACTCATAAAACCAAAAAATAATTATGAAAAAACACACACACCGTCTCCCTTCTCCTGTCTCCTTTCGCGCTTTCGCCCCTTCGCCCCTTCGCGCCCTCTCCCTTCTCCTTTTCTCCCTTCTCCTTTCCCCTTTCCCCCTCTTCGCTCAATACACCGAAGCCGACATCCGCAACTACATCGAAACCTACAAAGAGATTGCCATTCAAAAAATGGTGGAGTACAAAATTCCGGCAAGTATCACTTTAGCGCAAGGCATTTTTGAAAGTGGCAGCGGAACAAGTCGTTTGGCAAGAGAAGCCAACAATCATTTCGGAATAAAGTGCCACAAAGAATGGACAGGCGACACCATAAGACACACTGATGATGCACCACAAGAGTGTTTCCGAAAATATGAAAAAGCGGAGTATTCTTATGATGACCATTCTCTGTTTCTAACTTCGCGACCGCGTTATGCCAAACTTTTCACCCTCGACATTATGGATTACAAAGGCTGGGCGCACGAACTGAAAGCTGCAGGATACGCCACAAACCCACAATACCCGGAACGACTAATCAGTTTAATTGAACGTTTCGACCTGGCAACGCAAGATACTATTGCCATGCAATTATTCGGAGATAAAATAAAATCTGAATAATTCTGTTTTTACTAAGATTATTTCTGAAGAATGGCACGAACTTTTTATTTCTTCAACCCCGATACGATGTCGTTTGAAAAAGCGAAATTGTCGTTTTGGGGCATCGTAAAAAGAACTATTTGGCTTATAGCTACCGCTATTGCTTTTGCAATCTTGACGTTATGGATCGCTTTTTATGTGTTTGATTCGCCCCGTGAAAAAATGTTACAACGCGAAAACCATGAATTAAGAGAGCAACTCCAACATATCAATAAAAAATTGGAGATTATGGATATAGTGCTCGAAGATATTCAAGACAGAGATGATCAAGTATATAGAGCTATTTTGGAAGTAGACCCAATTCCTTTGGAAAAAAGAAAACCCCTGTTCGATTTTAAAACCCGGTATGATTCCATTGCCCCCAATGAAACCATGAAGTTGCTGATGAGCATTGATTTAAAAACCAATCAATTATTAATCAGATTGGACGAAGGGCGGAAATCTTTGGACACCCTTTTAATTTTGGCGGAAAGAAAAGGCGAGATGTTGGCCGCTATTCCGGCAATACGCCCTATTAAAGGCATGTACAATGTAACGTCCGGATTTGGTATGCGCATTCATCCCATCGTAAAAATAAGGCGGCCTCATACCGGAGTGGACATTACGGCACCGCGCGGCACACCGGTGTATGCGACTGCCGACGGTGTAGTTTCCCGCAAACAAGCCCCAACAGGATATGGAGTCCACGTAATTATTGAACACGGCTATTCTTATGAAACATTGTATGGTCATTTGTCTAAAAAAGTTGTCAAGCCCGGACAAAAAGTAAAACGCGGCGAATTGATTGGCTATGTGGGCAGTACCGGATTTTCTATGGGACCTCATTTGCACTACGAGGTTTGGAGAAATGGAAACCCCGTAAATCCCGTGTTCTTTTTCATTAGCGATATTACCCCCGAAGAATATAATGCGATTTTAGAATCTTCAAAAGTAGTGAATCAAGCATTATCTTTATGAAAACAAAATTTCAAAACATAAAACTCTTTTGGCAAAAATTGAGAAAACACTGGTCAAATCGTTTTCACTTTATTATTAGAAATGAAAAAAATTTGTCCGACATATTTACGCTGAAATTAACCCCCAGAGGAATATTTGTGCTTGGCACTACGATTTTTCTGCTCATCATTATACTTACGGCAATGCTCATTGCTTTTACGCCGCTTCGTGTTTATGTGCCCGGCTATACCAACCCCGTAGAGCATCATCTCTACAAAAAAATGCTCACACGTATAGACTCCATTGATAAAATAAATGCCATACAAAGTGTTTATATGGACAATTTTTATAATGTGTTGAATGATATTGTAGTTTTTGAAGAGATGAATGCGCAGGTAGAGAGTAGCTCTGAAAAAAGAACTAAGGATAGCCGGAAAACGGAGCAGGCACAAAAACAGGTGAGTGATGCGGCTGAACAACTTTTGATTGAAATTACAGAGAGAAATACCAAAACACACATTCCACTATCTCAACATGTTTCAACGCCCACATTTGTGTTTACCATGCCGGCACTGGGTACTGTCGTAAACCGGTTTTCAATTCAAGATCGCTATTTTGGCATTACTATTGAGAATGAGAAAGGAACGTTAATTACCGCCATTGCCGATGGGGTAGTCATTCGTACGGAATCTTCCGAAAAAGAGGGAAATACATTGATTATTCAGCACGCCGGAAATATGGTTTCCATATATAAAAATGTGGACAAAGTGTTCAAAAATACAGGCGCCCGGGTGAAATCCGGAGATCCGATTGCCACAATGGGAAATAAAGGGAAGGTGTCTCAAAGACCTTATCTGCATTTTGAAATGTGGTATAACGGTACACCTATTAATCCGTTGAATTATTTTGTTGGAAATTAAGGCGCATGGGCTTGCAGTGCTTTTTTTGGTGAACGGAACTCAGGTTTATTGATATAGACGCTTTTTGCAGGATGGTCTCATAATTACAAAGAGGAATACGACCTTAAACGTGAAACATTTTTAAAATCTTTAGGCTTAACGATTTTTAAAATACCGGACATGGAAATAAAGAGAAATCTTTCGTGGATAATGGGTTGTTTAAAGGATTTTATCATTACTGAATAATGCTTGACTTGGATTTGGCAAAATTATATGAAGTTACAACGTCAAATCTAAATAAAGCTGTTCAGCGAAATTCAGAGCGTTTTCCCGAAGATTTTATGTTTCAATTAACCGTTGACGAATTTCACTTGATATTCCAAAATGGAACATCAAGTTGGGGAGGAACTCGAAAACTTCCCTTTGCATTTACCGAACAAGGCGTTGCTATGCTATCGCACAAAAAGGAACTTGAAAAACCGCCAAATAGAATTGGTTTTGTTTTGAGATAAGTGCGGCTGTAAAAGGGGTAGTGGTTCGCAAGGTGGTGAAGGAGTAGTTACCGTTTGTCAATCTGCGACAAACTAAACCCCACCATCAACACCGACATTCCGGTGAGGATCAACAAATATTTTCCGATTTCTATAAAGGTAGCGCCTTTTAGCATCACATCTTTTATGGCGATGATGAACCATTTGGCGGGGAAAATATCCGCTAACCACTGGAAAAAGAGCGGCATATTATCTAACGGAAACAAAAAACCCGAGAGCAAAACGGTGGGCAGAAACAAGCCCATCATGGTTACCATCATGGCATCTAACTGTGTTTTGGATACCGCAGAAATGAGCAACCCGAAGGAAGCAGCGGTGAACATGAAAATAATGCACAGGAACAGCAACAACCCAATGCTGCCTTTTATCGGCATGTGAAAAACAAACACACTGATTAGCAAGATGAAAACCGTGCTGACTAAGGAAAGAAACATGTACGGAATAACTTTCCCGATGGCGATGTTGATTTTTTTAACTGTGGTGATCAACATCATATTCATGGTGTTGGTTTCTTTTTCGCGGGCTAACGTAATGGACGACATGAGCGCCGTGATGATAATCATAATGAGCGTAATAATACCCGGAACAAACATATACACACTGTTTAACTCCGGATTGTATTGCATGGCGGTTACAATAGAGATGGGATTTTCCGGCGCGTGGTTTTCATAATTGTATTCGGTAATAAAATCATTGAAAACAGCTCTGAGATAGTTGTTTAGAATTGAAGCAATGTTAATATCCGACACATCATTAATGATTTGAATACTTGCGATGCGCTCCACCGCCAACGATTCTTCAAAACGCGGCGGGATAATCATCGCAATTTTTATCTGTTTGTTTTTGAAATCGTGATCAATTTCGGCTTCATGATCTAAAAAACTCACTACTTGAAAGTAGCCCGATGCCGTAATTTTTTCAATCAATTGTTTCGATTGCGAGTCTTTAGACTGATCGAGGATAGAGATTCTGGCATTTTTTATTTCCGTGCTTATGGTAAATCCGAAAAGCAAGATGAGCGCAATGGGCATTGCCAAAACGAGAAACAACGATACGCGGTCGCGCCCGATGTGGATAAATTCTTTTTGTAAAATTGCTAAAAACGCTCTCATAATCATCTATTTACAAATTTTCCAAAGAGATCGCTAATCGTTTGCACGCCCATTTGTTCTTTCAACTCGGTGGGTGTGCCAATGAGTTTAAGCTCGCCCTCTGCCATAATTGAAATGCGTTCGCAGTACTCGGCTTCGTCCATATAATGGGTGGTTACAAAAATGGTAACGCCTGTGGCGGCGGCTTTGTAAATCAATCCCCAAAACTCTCTGCGCACAATAGGGTCCACGCCGCTGGTGGGTTCATCTAAGAAAACAATTTGCGGTTGGTGCAACATGGCGGTGGCAAAAGCCAAACGTTGCTTCCAGCCCAGCGGAATGGAGCGCACCAATTCATTCGCAAAGTTATTCATATTCAATTCATTCAAACTGTCTTGAATGCGTTGTTTCAACGTTTTTTTCTCAATCTTATAAATCGTGCCGAAAAGCTGCATGTTTTCATACACCGTTAAATCATCGTACAATGAAAACCGCTGGCTCATATACCCAATATTTTTTTTAATCAATTTCGATTGGGTAGCCAAATCATATCCGGCGATTTTGGCATTTCCGGAGGTGGGCAGCAGCAGTCCGCACATCATTTTCATGGCGGTGGTTTTGCCTGCGCCGTTCGCCCCGAGAAACCCGAATATTTCTCCCTTTTTTATGGAAAAGGAGATGTCGTTTACCGCGGTAAAGTTTCCGAATTTTTTAGTAAGATTTTCTACAATAATGCTATACATTTAAAAATTTAAAATTTAAAAATTTAAAAATTTAAGGTTCAAGATTCAAGGTCTCCCCTGCCGGCGGGGGATTAAGGGGGTGGAGTTCAAGTTCATCATTAAATAATTCCTTCAAATCGATTTCCAACTCTTCAAAAATGTGTACCGGAGCTTTTTGGTTACATTCATATATAGTACCGGAATCATATTTTCCGTTGGGCTGCAATAAAAAAGTATTGACCGTTTTTGTTTTTGGATCCACAATCCAATATTCTCTTACGTCGAATTTTTCGTAAAGATGGAACTTCTTATCCTTATCGTATTTTGCTGTTGAGTGCGACAACACCTCCACTACTAAATCCGGTGCGCCGATACAACCATTATCATCTAATTTAGACAAATCGCAGATCACACAAATATCGGGTTGTACGACATCGTACACCTTATCGTCTTCCTTGTAACCATCTTTAGGAAGACGCACATCGAACGGTGCGTGATAAATTTGACATTTCCCTTTTCTTTTTTTAATAAAAGTTTTAATAAAAAAATGCAATTCGCTTGAAATTTGAGCATGAATGCGAACAGGTGCCGACATTAAATGGATGAAACCATCAATCAGCTCTCGCCGCACATCGTCCATCCATGTTAAATAATCCGCATAAGTGTATCGTTTAGACATGTCTAAATCCAATGTGGGATACTTTATAAACGGTTCTTCCACGATGGTGGGTTTCTCTTTTTTTACTTTGTACTGGGATTGGTTTTTCTTTGTGTTCATAATATTTTTATTTAAGAGGTTTTTCTCTGTGTAAATTTTGGGTGCAAATTAAGGATTTTTTCTCGCAAAGGCGCGAGGAAAAAAAAACTTTTTGTCTCTGCGTCTTTGCAAGAAAAAACATTTACAGTCATTTGAATACTGTGTATATCAAAACTGTAGAGACGTTGCGCGCAGCGTCTCTACCAAAGGTACAAATTTTGGATATGACAGGGCGTATGGTTTACCAAACGGTTTCTCCACGATGGTGGTTTTTTCTTCTTTTACTTTGTACTTGGGTTGGTTTTTTTTGTGGTCATATATTGTTATTTTAGGATTGGAAGCACGGAGGCGCGAAGTTATTCTATTTTGGTATCTTATTAAAAAATCTATTGTAAAGACCTTCAAACACTTGTCCATGACGCGCTTCATCTTTACACATTTCATGCACAGAATCATGAATGGCATCGTACTCTAATTTTTTAGCCAATGTAGCTATTCTTTTTTTATCAGCGCAAGCTGCTTGTTCAGCATGCATCCGTTTTTCCAGGTTTGTTTTAGTATCCCAAACTACTTCGCCCAACATTTCTGCAAAACGTGCACAGTGTTCTGCTTCTTCGAAAGCAATTCTTTTGTAAGCTTCGGCAATTTCAGGATAGCCCTCCCTGTCTGCCTGACGACTCATCGCCAAATACATACCTACTTCTAAGCCTTCACCTGTAAAATGCGCACGAAGCCCTTCTACAACCTCTTCATTTAATCCTTGAACAACGCCAAGCCGGTGTTCATCAGCCCATTCCAATTTTTCGGTTTCTTCCAATAATTTGAATTTTTCGTGTGGTTGTTTACATTGCGGGCAAAACTCAGGGGCTTGTTCTCCTTCGTGAACATATCCACAAACAGTACAGATCCATTTTTTCATAGTATTTTGTTTTAATTATGAATAATTCTCATTAACGCAGCAATATCTTGTTTTATTACACGTCCCATCACTCACGATATTAATTAGCAAAGTTTTTTTGAGGAAATATTCTGTGTTACAGTCAATATTAAGCAGTTTTTACTAACACAAACTTGGAAAATTTTGTGTTGTACACGGTTAAAAAAATATTAATCATATTTTAATATTGTCAAAGTTCTTCCCAAACACACTGCTTGTTTTGGCAACAGATACAAAAGCGTTACCGTCAATATCTTTAATTACGCGCATAATACGCGCCCTATCGGTGCGGTGAGATATAATTAACAAAACATCTGACTCCTCTTTTGAGTGGGAGCCGTAAGCTCTTAAAAAAGTAGCTCCGCGTCCTACCTCAAACATCACCTTTTCGGCAATCTCAGGATTTTTTTTCGAAAATACCATAAATTGGAAAGTTTGTTTATTGCCCTCAATCACAATATCGGAAACAAAAATATAAACAAACATTGCGACCATGCTATATACTAATTTTTCGACAGAATGAACCACAAAATAGGAAGATGCGACGATTAAAATATTGGAATAAAGCGACATACGTCCATATGAAATATTCCGGTATTTTCCAACCATCATCGCTATGATGTCTGTTCCGCCCGTATTCCCGCCAAAACTAATGGCAACACCTACGCCAAATGCAGACAACGCCCCGCCAACCATAGCGCACATAGCGACATCGTCAATTAAAGGTTGTGGAAAAATCTGTTGCCCAACTCCCATAAAAAAAGATAAGATTATGGTGCATATTATCGTATTGATGCTGAATTTTGGTCCCAAAATTCGCCACGCAATAGCAATGAGCAGAGCATTGACGACCAAGATAGTAGCTCCCATCGGAATGGAATGTATAGCAAAGTAAATAATGGCAGCCAAACCGGTTACCCCGCCACCGGTCATCTGGTTAGGTGTTAAAAAGGCTGTCCAACCGAATGCAAAAACAGCCAAACCCATGCAAATGAAAAAGTAATCGTAAGTTGCTCTCCCGAATGTTTTCAGATTTATTTTTTTCATAATAGATTTAAAAATTTAAGATTTAAAGATTTAAGGTTCAAAGTTTAAAGGTTTACGTTTTTAAATTTTTAAATTTTTAAATCCCTTATCTTATCCGTAGCCTTTGCCCTTCGCGTAGAAAATCGCTCTTCATGTTATTTAGTCGTTTTATCTTATCCACCGTTGTTTTGTGTTTTTTCGCTAAAGCACCCAATGTATCTCCTCTACGAACTATAATATACATAGGTGATCCGTCTCCAATTTGAGCACCTGCATCGTTCCTTGCAACTGCATCTGTATTCGTTTTAATAACCTTTCCACCTATATAAAGGGTGTCGCAAGCCAATTTGTAGTTTTGAAAATCAATAAAACGGGCGGGGTTAAAATGTTGTCCTAAATAGCGTGTTTCAAAATGCAGGTGATTGCCCCTGGAGCGTCCTGTATTTCCACCTAAACCAATAATATCGCCTGCTTTAACTACTTGTCCGGGGTTCACCAAACGGCGATCTAAATGCGCATAATAGGTCTCCAAATGATTGTCATGGCGAATGACAACTAAATTTCCGTAACCTCCGTTGTTATAAGTAGATACCCGTACAATTCCGTCGAAAGCAGCTGCTACCGGAGTCCCTTCGGAAAATGGAATGTCAATGCCCCAATGTATTCTGCCTCTACGCCTTTTTACACCATAAAATGAAGTGGCTTTATGTTTTGCCGGATGTACATAATTTCCGAGCACTATGGTATCGGGGCTCACGGTGCGGTCGTGCACATAGTGTACTCTTAAAATATCAAAATTTGAGTACAAGCCATACCCTGACATCCATTTAAAATAGATAAACATCATAGATTGATCTGCGCCCATATCGTCCTCATACTCGTCATAATCTTCCTCTCCCTCCAATATAGGCTCTTCAAAAAAAAGGGTGTCACTTTCGCTAAAATTAAGTTGATTTATTCTGTTTTGATTTTCCTGAGCGTTACTTGCATACGAAATGAATAATATTAAGCCTGTTAGACATAATAGTTTTATCTTTTTTATCCGCATTTTTTAAAAATTATAATTTGCGAAAGTAAACTTTTTTTGAAACGAACGAAAAAGAAAAAGTCTATTTTTGTAGACTCAAATTTCAAAAGTATGAAAACCAAAGATGTTATTCAATTATTAGAGCAAAAATTCCCTTTGCATTGGCAGGAGGATTTTGATAATTGCGGCGTGCAATGCGGCGATAGAGAACGCGAAGTCACCGGCATCGTAGTGTGTTTCGACATGAGCGAAGCCGTAATTGATGAAGCGATTGCTAAAGGCGCTAATGTCGTGATTTCACATCATCCCATTATTTACAGAAACGGTTTAAAAAAAATAGAACCGACAGACCGTGTAGGTAAAATATTATGCAAAGCACTGGAAAATAAAATCTTGCTTTATTCCATGCACACCAACATTGACGGTGGAAAAAATGGAGGCAATGTGCTTTTTGCCGAAAAATTAGGACTGCAAAAACTATCGGTGTTATCGCACAAAGAAAACCAATTCTGTAAACTTATCGTTTTTGTGCCTTCCGAAAACAGTGTTGTCTTGAAAGATTCGTTGTTTAGAGCGGGTTGCGGCAATATTGGAAACTATTCCCATTGTAGCTTCACTTGCGAAGGTATTGGTTCATTTAAGCCACTTGCCGGCTCCGAACCGCACATTGGGCAACGCAACCGCATTGAACGTGTGGATGAAGAACGCATTGAAATGATCTTCCCAAAAGCAAAAAAACAGCAAGTGATTGAAACTTTATATCAGCACCATCCCTACGAAGAACCGGCGTTTGATATTATCGCTTTGGAAAATCAAAATAGAGAGGTCGGATTGGGAAGAGTGGGTGTGCTGCCTCAATCTATGCCCGTAAAAGATTTTATTCCTTACGTAAAAGAAAAGCTGAATCTTGAAGCAATAACGTTTTCGGGAAATATGAATATGGAAATTAAAAAAGTAGCCGTTTGCGGCGGGGGCGGTGCCTCGTTTATTACAGATGCTTTAGCTGCAGGTGCCGACGCTTTCTTAACCGGTGATTTAAAATACCACGACTTCTTTATTCCAGAAAATACAATGCTGCTCATTGACATCGGACATTTTGAAGGAGAACACTTTATTCGGGAAATTATCGTTACGCTTTTGCAAGAAAATTTTGATACTTTTGCGACCCATTTTACGGAAGCAGAGTTTCCGGTAATTTGTAGAGCATAATTTGTTTAACAAGACCCAAAATAAAATAGTATGGCTAAGAAAAAAGAAGCTAAAAATCAACCTGTTGTTGAATATAATGAAAAAATAACCAATCTTCCTCAAGCTATTCCCCAAGATGGTGTGGAAGAGATGACCATAGCAAAGAAACTGCTTTCATTGTACAATTTACAGCAAATTTGTTCACAAATTGATAAAATTCGTGTAATTAGAGGTGAGCTTCCTAACGAAGTGCGCGATTTGGAAGATGCTTTGGAAGGTATGCAAACACGTATTGAAAAACACAAAGAGGAACTGGAAGAGTTGCAACAAAAAATTGTAGCGCAAGATGTGAAAATGAAAGAAGCGGTAGTTTTAATTAAACGCTACGAAGAACAACAAAATAATGTGCGTAATAACCGTGAGTATGAATCGCTTACAAAAGAAATTGAATATCAAAAATTAGAGATTCAGGTAGCAGAAAAATATAAGGGAAAATTTAATACGGACATCGCCGTAAAAACAGAAGATATTGCTGTATTTGAGGAAAAACGGCAAGAAATGGAAGATGTTTTGAAACAAAAAAAGAATGAACTTGCCGATATTATTGCCGATACAAAAAAAGAGGAACAAGAGTTAATAGAAAAGGCTGAAGAACTCAAAAAGAATGTAGATCATCGTTTATTGAGTGCTTTTGAGCGTATTCGCAACAATGCACGCAATGGCTTGGCATTAGTGTTGATAGAGCGTGATGCCTGCGGCGGTTGTTTCAGTAAAATTCCACCGCAACGCCAATTAGATATTCGTTTGCACAAAAAAATCATCGTATGCGAAGCATGCGGTAGAATTTTCATTGACAAACAGTTAGTGGAAAGTCTTCATCCTTTGGAAGCCTAAACTATGATGGAAATAACGTGGCTCTCTGTCACGATTCTTATAGGATCGGGTATTATTGCCGGTTTTATTAATACACTTGCCGGTGGAGGCACAGTGGTTTCTTTCTCCACTTTTATGTTTTTGGGATTACCGCCCATGATGGCAAACGGCACAATTCGGTTGAGCGTTATTTTTCAGAATATTACGTCTGTAGCTTATTTTCAAAAAAGCAAACTCATTGATTGGCGCAGGGTGTTACAGCTGGGTGTTCCTGTGGTTTTGGGGAGTATTGTCGGTGCGGTGATTGCCGGTTTTATCTCCAACGAGTGGTTTCGATACATTTTTGCGGGTGTCATTGTTCTGTTCGGGTTCTCCATGCTCTTCAACCCCGACAAATACCTTCACGAAAAAACAGATTTGGTAAACCGAAAACTTTCAGTATTGCAATACATAATCTACTTTTTTGTAGGCATTTACGGCGGGTTTATACATGCAGGCATCGGTTATGTGTTTCTTGCCGTTTTGGTATTGAGCAATGGCTATAATATTTTTAATGCCAATGTGATGAAAAACGTTTTGGTATTGCTTTATGTGCCGTTTTCTGTAATCGTTTTTGCACTACAGGGTAACGTGTTTTGGTCTTTCGGACTTATCCATGCTATTGGAAACATTATCGGCGCGGGCTTGGCTGCCCATTTAGCAATCAAAAAAGGCGCGGGCTTTATTCGTTATATTGTGCTGGCGTTGATTATTGTGGTGGTTTTGCAGTTGTTTAGGGTATTTTAAATCCGTCAGTTAAAACTGACGGATTTAAAATTGTTATTCAATTATTTTGTTTGGTCAATCCACTCCCGCAATACCTCTACCACTTTCTTCTCAGAAAACTGTTCAGATACAATCTGTATAATTTCTTTATGCGAAAGATGTTTGTTTTTTATTATTTCCCCTTCAATCGTTTCTTTTTCTTTGCGATTCATTTTAAGTGAATTAACTTTGCGACACACGTCGCAATTGCCGCACGGCTCGCTTTTGGTTTCTCCAAAATAGGCTAACAAGAGCTGGCTTCTACAGGTTTGTGTGTTTTCCACAAAAGACAAAACAGAATCTAATCTTTTTTGCGCTACGGTTTTACGCTTTTTATAAATCTCATCTTTAAAATAAAGATAGTTTTCCGGCACTCTGTTTTGTAAAAAAAGGATATGCGGTTTTGCGCTGCGTTTGGAATAATGCACAATACTTTTGTTCGATAACTCTAATAAAAAATCCTCAACCTCAGCTACTTTCATTTCGGCGCGGCGGGCAATCTCTTCTTCACTTATTTTAACATAGTTTGAAAAAAGTCCGCCGTAAGAACGCAGCAACATCTTTACAAACTCTTGTTTATCGTGGTTGTAATGGTAAAAATTTTGCAACGTTCTCTCATCAGCAATAAAATGCAAAGTAGATTGTTTTTTCACATCTTCCGAGAGCATTAATACGCCCGTTTTTTCTAAAAACGATAAAGCGTTGAGTAATTCTATCGGTTTAACTTTTAGCTTTTTACACAATTCATCGGGGGCAAATGGAATGATTTTATTTTCGCCTGAACCGATCGGAATTTGGTAGTGTTCACACAAAATCTTATACACATTTTTTATCGCAGTAATGGGCGGAAAAGAGAGTTGAAAGTTGTTTTTCAGTTCTTTAATATCGTTATCATCGTATAACATTACTGCGATAGAGGGCTTTAGGTCGCGCCCCCCCCTGCCTGCTTCCTGAAAATAGGCTTCCAGTGTGTCAGGAATATCCAAATGCACCACCCAACGCACATCGGGTTTGTCTATGCCCATTCCAAAGGCGTTGGTGGCAACAATTACCTGATTTTTTCCGCTCATCCACTCCGACTGTTTTTTGTCGCGCGCTTCATTATCCAAGCCGGCGTGATAAAAATCGGCGGTAACCTTGAAATGTTGCAAATATTCGGCAATCTCTTGGGTGCGCCTCCGGTTTCGTACATACACAATGCCTGTTCCCGGTTTTTTTTCGATGAGCTTTAACAACCGTCCCATTTTGTTTTCTTCGTGTATCACAAAATAAGTTAAATTCCCTCGCCGGAAGCTTTGTTGGAAGAGATTTTTCTTACGAAACAGCAATCTTTCCTGAATATCGTTTACCACTTCGGGCGTGGCGGTAGCGGTGAGTGCCAATACTGGAACGTTTGGGAAAAACTTTCTGATTTCGGCTATTTCCAAGTACGGCGGACGAAAATCGTAGCCCCATTGTGAGATGCAGTGTGCTTCATCTACCGCAAGCAACGTGATATTCATTTGTTGCAAATTGATCCGGAAGCCATCAGTTTTTAAACGCTCAGGAGAAACATACAAAAATTTGAATGCAGGATCGTGAATACAATTTCCCAAAATGGTGTCTATTTCATGATTGCTCAATCCCGAATAGATCGCTTCTGCTTTAATGCCGCGCTTTTTCAGATTTTCCACCTGGTCTTTCATCAGCGCGATCAGCGGCGAGATAACCAAACACAACCCGTCTTTTGCCAACGCCGGCACTTGAAAGCAGATGGACTTTCCGCCGCCGGTGGGCAATAGAGCCAACGTGTCGTTTCCGGCTAATACCGAAAGTGCAATCTCTTCTTGCAGAGGTCTAAACTGATCATAATTCCAGTAGGTTTTTAGGATTTGGTGGAGCATTGGGGAGGGCTAGAGTAAAGGCTAGAAACGAATAATGGAAGTTGGATATTGTAAAAGTATCATATTAGATGGGTACACCTGCATTTAACATCAATGTAGCGTATATATGCCTTGCGAAGTGAAATGTTACCTTTTTAGTTCTTCCGACCGCGTAATTGCCTGCAAAACTCATCTAATTTTTCTTTGGGTAAAACATGTCGCGAAGATGCATAAAAAATCCATATTACTTTTTTTATATCTTCGCGCCGCGAAAAAGCAACCTATTTATTCACTTAAAAAACAAACATATCATGGACGACGGATGGCCTAGTTGCAAAGTTATGAGAAATCGGTCGCAGCGATATTGATCTGTTGTTAAACTATCGCTTCGGCTCATGTAGAACCATTAAAAAAAGAAGCGATGATTAAATATTTAGTATGTACAAAAGGCTTTTACGAAGTTGAAAAATACTCTTCGAAAGCTTGGGTGTGCGCAATGCTGCCCACCCCGGAGGAACAAACTTTCTTGGTAGAAGAGTTTGGCGTTCCCGAACCATTTTTGAAAGACATTGAAGATGTGGAAGAACGCCCCCGCATAGAGTATGAAGACGGGTGGCGCATGATCATTGTTCGGGTGCCTTATAAATCTTTAGAACAAGAAAACCTTTATGCTACGGTTCCACTCGGTATTTTAACTTCCGGCGAGAAATTTATTACGGTTTGCCACAGCGAGGTAGAAATGATGGACGATTTTATTAAATACACGCGTCGTAAAAACTTTGAAGAAAAAAATGCCGCCGACCTCATTCTGCATCTTCAACTTTCGGCAGCCGTTTGGTTTCTGAAGTATCTGAAAATGATAAATTATGAAATTAAAGATGCAGAAGATCAATTGCAAACTTCCGTTAGAAATGAAGAGTTGTTGGAGTTAATGCGCTTGGAAAAAACATTAGTTTACTTTGTAACCTCCATACGCAGCAATGAAATTTCACTACAGAAATTTCAAAGTATTTTAAAGCTGCGGCGCATAAAATACGACGACGACCTGTTTGAAGATGTAGAGATTGAAATGCAACAAGCACGTACTGTGGCAAATGTATATAGCGAAATTTTAGCAGGTATGATGGATGCGTTTGCCGCGTTAATTGCAAATAATCTAAACGTGGTCATGAAACGCTTAACCTCAATCTCCATCGTACTTATGTTTCCCACCTTAATAGCAAGTTACTATGGTATGAACTTGGAGGAGGGCACCACTATTTATAACCCGAGGTTTTATTTGGTAATCGCTGTTACTTTACTGTTCTCCTTTCTTATTGTATTGTTTTTCAGGAAAAAACGGTGGTTGTAGGGTTACGCTATCACCACTTTTTTTTATCCGTCTCTATAGAGCAGGAGGCGGAAGAATGAGAATAGACGGAACATGGTACAATGTTCTTCCACCCGGGGGAGTAATAGAAGAAGAATAAATCTAAAAAGAATGAGGGTGGAAAGGACAAGATGCGGTTATAACATTTTAGGTTAACTTTATTTTTCCTTCGCGCATGAGTTTCCAATAATCTCGTTTTTCCTGCAAAGTCATTCCTTCTGTAGCTTTTGCCATTTTTTCTTTCACGGTGCGAAAAAATGCAACCGTGTCAAACTTTTTTTCTTTTTTTACGGTAGTAATCATGTTTTTAAAAATTCTAACGGTGAACGAATATCTATTAATGGGTAACCAAAACGCATATTAATTGCATTAAACATTTTGATTTTGTCATAATTTACAATGTTTTTAAAGTTCCAGCTAATTTAAACAATCAACTCTGTTTACAGAAGCCAATGCTATATGGTAAGCATCGTTTTCGCTGGCTTTTCCTAATGCTTTTTCGCTAATGTAAAGTTGCATAAGTGTTTCTGTCTCGTCAGTAACATTTAGATTGCGTGGCTTCATCATTTTTACGTTTTTTTAAATCACACCGCAAATATCATAAAAAAAATCAAATACACATAAGAGAAGTAGTTTGTCTAAAAAAATCTTTTAATATATTGATTTGGAGGTGTATAAAAAACAATCCACCCGCTCCACCACACCTCTCACACTATAATGTGGCGTTATAGTCCAGCCCCGCGATGCCGGCGCGCAAGCCGAAGATATCCTATAAAAACATTATGCAAAATAGCCGCACGCCTGCGTATAAAAAGAAAAAAATTGCATTTTGCTTTTTTGTAAGCAAAACTTAAAAGAAAATTTTGTTGGAAAATACAATGTTAATGTTTTTTTTTACTTTCGCAGCCATCTCTCTCATCTAATTCATCGCTCATAAAGCCCTTATCCCATCTTGTTTTTGCAGTATGATTATTCGCTATAATACAATTAATATATGAGAAAAGCGACTTTTATTCTTTTT
>Ga0123353_10003023_pt1 | contig 21043 bp, 16 predicted proteins | sample TergutLab28metaG_3_FD_92763 | JGI IMG/M metagenome (GOLD analysis project Ga0123353, IMG submission 92763) | Labiotermes labralis P3 segment gut microbial communities from Petit-Saut dam, French Guiana - Lab288 P3 | ecosystem: Host-associated > Arthropoda: Insects > Digestive system > Gut ... | reverse complement strand
ATTTCGGGCGTCAGCCATTTCCTCGAACACATGATGTTCAAGGGCACCGCTCGCCGATCCCCCGCCGACGTCAACCTCGAATTCGACAACATGGGCGCCAACTACAACGCCTTCACCTCCGCGGAATCCACCGTCTACTACGGCGCCGTCCTGCCCGAATTCCAGCACCCGCTGATGGACCTGCTGTGCGACATGCTTCGCCCGGCCCTGCGGCAGGAGGACTTCGACGTCGAAAAAAACGTCATCCTCGAAGAGATCGCCCTCTACGACGATCAGCCGCGATTCCGCGTGTACGACGGCTTGATGGGCCATTTTTTCCACGGCCATCCGCTGGGGCAGAGCATCCTGGGGTCGCGGCAGTCCATCGGCGACCTGAAGCGTGAGCAGATGCAGGCGTACTTCGATGCCCGCTACGCCGCCGACAACATCACCGTCGTCACCGTCGGAAACGTGAACCTCGACGCGCTCGTCAAACAGGTCCACGCGATGTGCAACTCGTGGCGCCCCAGCCGGGCCGGACGGGCGACACCGCCGCCGCCCGCGCCGGTGGGCGTGAAAATCATCCACGACGAAAAAATCGTCCGCGAACACATCGGGCTGATGAGTCCCGCCCCGCACGCCCAGGCCGACAATATCCACGCCGCACAACTGCTCGCGTCGGTCCTCGGCGACAGCACCGGCAGCCGACTCTACTACGCCCTGGTCGAACCGGCCCTGGTCGACGAAGCCTCCATGGCCTACGACGCGCTCGACCAGGCCGGCGGATTCATGACCTTCCTCTCCACCGACCCCGACCGGGCCAAACACGTCCTCGACATCGCCCACGCGGAATTCCGCCGATTCATGGACGACGGACCCACCGAGGCCGAACTGGCCGCCGCCAAAAACAAAATCGCCTCCGCCGCCACGCTCAAGGGCGAACTCCCCATGGGCCGGCTCACCGCCGTCGGATTCGATTGGGTCTACCGCCGCGAATACGTCGGGCTCCCGGAACGCATCGAACAACTCTTCGCCGTCACCGCCCAGGAAGTCCACGAACTGGCCCAGGCGTTCGACCTGGCCCAAACCGCCTGCCTCGCCCTGGGACCGCTGGAAAATCTCTAAAACCCCGCCGGCCGCCATCGCGTCGCGCCGACCTGCCTCTCGTACATCCGGGCGGCGCGGAGCAGCGTGTCTTCGCCGAAGGCGGGGGCGAGCAGTTGGATGCCGATGGGCAGGCCCGTTTTGCTTACGCCGGCGGGGAGGGCGACGGCGGGCAGTCCGGCGAGGTTGGCTGAGCAGGTGTACAGGTCCGCCGAGTGCCTCGCCAGCGGGTCGCCGATTTTTTCGCCAAACGGCGGCGGCGGGGTCGGGGTCGTCGGGCACAACAGCACGTCGCAGCGTTGCTCGTGCTGTGCGCGAAACGCCTGGTCGAAATCGTTTTTGATCAGCCGCCGGACCTGGAGGGCCTTGGTGTAGTACGTGTCGTACAGGCCGGCCGTCAGCATGTGCGTTCCGAGCATGACCTGGAGTTTCACCTCGTCGCCGAACCCCTCGGCCCGGCTGCGGGCGTAGAGTTCGTGAACGTCGTTGCAGGGCTGGTCGGTGCGGCGGTCGAAGTGCATTCCGCCGAAACGGGCGAGGTTGCTGGAGGCTTCGGACATGGCGATGATCCCGTAGGCCGCCACCGCGTGACTGTAGAGATTGCCGCGGGCGTCTTTTCCGGCGCGGCTGTGGGGCAGGCTGACCTCCACAAGCGTCGCCCCGGCGGCCTTGAATGCCTCGACGGCCTGTTGCAGGGCGGCGAGAATTTCCGTGTCGAGGGCCCCGGCGGCGAGGGCTTGATCGTCTTGATGAAAAAATTCTTTCGGCAGCCCGACGCGCAACCCCGTCGGCGGCTGATCCAGGCCGGCGAGGAAGTCGGCTGCGGGCAGAGCGACGGAGGTGGCGTCGTTCGCGTCCTGACCCGCCAGCACCGACAACAGCACGGCCGCGTCGGCGACGTCGCGCGTCATCGGGCCGATCTGCTCGAGGCTCGATCCGTACTCCGCCAGCCCAAAGCGGCTGACGCGGCCGTACGTGGGCTTGACGCCCACCACCCCGCAAAACGCCGCCGCCTGACGAACCGCCCCGCCGGTGTCGCCGCCGATGGCCGCCGCCGCCAACCGACCCGCCACGGCCGCCGCAGCCCCGTTCCCGCCCGCCACGCGAGAAGCGTCCCACGGATTCCGCGTCGGCGTACCGCCGCCACCGCCACCCGGCTCCGTCGACGCCCCCATGCCGAACTCGTCCACTGCGGCCTTGCCCAGCACGATGGCCCCAGCGGACTCCAACTTCGCCACCGCCGTCGCGCTGAAGGGCGACCGAAACTGCGCCAAAATTTTCGACCCGCACGTCGTACGCCCAAACTCCGTGCAAATGTTGTCCGCCACCGCCACCGGCACCCCTGCCAGCGGCCCAGCCGCCCGCCCCGCCGCCCTGGCTTCGTCAATGCTCGCCGCCCGCTCCAGACTCCGCTCGGCGAACACTTCGACATACGCCCCAACCGCGCCATCGCGTTGCGACACGGCCTCCAAATACGCCCGCACCGCCTGCTGCGCCGAAACCGCGCCCGAAGCGACGGCGTTACGAAGCTCCACGGCGGAAAGATTCAGAATGTCTCTTGTGTTGCTCATATTGTTGTTAACCCACAATAATCTTGTTACTGCTGCGCAGAGCGATGTAAAATCGAAACAGATGGTTTTTGAATGCATACTCGCCAGGCTTTTGTCCTGGCGTCAATACGTCCATTTCTTTCATTTTTTGCAGAAAACTGTCCAAACGCTTCCCGACATCCTGTGGTAACCGTTCAAGCAACTCTGCACGGCGGAATGTCAGAGCGTTCATGCCGCCGAGGTACACAAGGATGACACGGTAGGCGTCGCTCTTTAACTCATCGTACAACGGACGCTGGAGATATTTGTGACCGACATTTTCCATGGCGGCTATCATTCCTGAAGACACATCCAACCAGCCAATATGGCCGTCCACATCCGCCCAATAGACAGCATCACCCAATTCGTGCCAGATCACGGGAGCGCCGCCCGCCACTTCCGCCATGTTGTCAATGGCCTCGTCATCGAACGTATGATTGATAGAACGAAACGCGTTACGATAGAACTCCGCAGCCTGTTGACTTTCCAATGGCGGTAATTCAATCCACGAAAAAATACGAACAACGGACGGCTGGTTCGCCCGCAGGTCGTCCATTCGCTCTGGAACGCCGACCAGCACGAATAACCATGGAAAATCACCCTTGTCCGTAACGGAAATTTGATCCACCATGCTCTTGAGGAAGTGCGCCAATTTGGGATCGCGTGCGACACCGTTAAGATCGTCCGCGACGAGGATGATACCTTTTCGCCCTGATTCCTCCGCAAGACGACGAACCTCACGCAACAGCGGTAGAAAGTTTTCCGCCAACGCTTGACGCGTTTCGACATCCTTGCGAAATTCAATGCCTACACCAAAGAGTTCGACTTTATCGATCACTTTCGCAAACAACGTCTTAAGTTTGTCCAGAAGCGGCTTATCTGTAAGTTGGCGCACCAGTTCCTGATACAGCAAACGACAAAATTCACCGAGCGTTTCGGCACTCCCCACCATTGCGTGAGCGCCAACGAAATTGTACTTCTTCTCCGCAATATCAACAGCCATCCGCGCCAAGCTGCTTTTACCGATGCCGCGTTCGCCGGTGATGAAAACATACTGTGGCTTGCCGTGGCTAGCCTGCTTCAACGCTCGATCTATAAGCGTGAGTTGCTCATGCCTGCCCATGAAAAATTCCGGTGACACCGGTTGGCCTGGTAAGAAGGGACTGCGTTCTTTTGAAACGGTCACGGGCTTCTCCTGTTAACTGTCGCCGAGGACTTTGGGGACTTTGAAGTAGCCGCCGTCGCGGTCGGGGGCGTTGGCGAGGGCGGCGTCGGGGGTGAGGGAGGTGTGCGGGACGTCGGGGCCCAGGACGTTGACCAGGTCCACGCCGCGAATCATCGGCTCGACACCGTGTGTGTCCACGGTCCGAAGACCGTCGAAGTACGTCAAAAGGGTCGCCATCTGCCGGCCGAACGTTTGCGCCTGCTCATCGGTCATCGCGATCAGGCTCAGGCCGCCGATGTGCCGCACCAGGCCGAGTTCCATGAGGTTGTCCGTGTCGTTGCTCATATGCCACATCATGGCAAATCCCGGCCAAGAGTCAACACAGAAAAGGCTGTTAGACTGTTAGGCCATTAGACGGTTAGGCGCCGGCTTCGAAGCATTAGGCCTAATGTTTCATCAGCCCACGCCTAACAGTCTACCAGCCGAAAAGCCTAACAGCCCGTCGTCACTCCGCCAGTCCCTTCAATTGGTCGCGGAGGGTGGCGGCCTCTTCGTAGCGTTCTTCGCGGATGGCCTTGGCCAATTCGTTGCGGAGGCGTTGGACCGGGTCCATGGGCACGCGGGGTTCGAATTCGGAGATCATCGCCCGCAGCACGGCCAATTCGCCGCTTTCGGGAATGGCGTCGTCCTGACCCCACTTGCGGTAAAACCGCGTGATCCGCTCGATACCCTCCCGCAGCAGGCCGATGGCGGCCTTGACGCGGTTGGCCCCGGCCGCCAGACGGGCGCGGGCCCGCGTGTGCATCATCATCACGTACGGCCGATATTGCTCCATCGCGAACCGGTCCGAGTCCTCCTCCGCGTGCTCGTTGAGGAAATCCATCACACGCAAATTTCGTTGCGTGTCGCGCTCGACGGCTTCGTAGTCCTCCAACACGAACTCGGCCAGATAGCGGTGGTAGTACATCTGGGCTTCATTCCGAAGCCGCTCGCACCCGTCCTCGTCCACGTGGAACCCGTCCCCCTCGCCGGTGCGCCGACGGTGAGCGTCGAGTTGGCTTTCGTAATAACTCAGCAAACACTCGCAGCCGAAAGGCTTGGCGCCATCGGGTCGGCCGGCGACCTCCATCTGGAGCAGCCCCATGTCCAGGCGCAGTTGAATCTTGTCCCGCCCATCCGCACCGCGAATACGCCGGGCCGACACCTGCCCCGGTTCAAACGGCCAATCGTTCAAAATGGTTCCAATGTCTACGTTCACGAGTACATTGTACCAGCGACAAGCGATCAGTGACAAGCAACAAGAGACAAGCCTATTTTTTCGGCAGATTCTTCGCCACGTCCGCCGTGGCGGCGATGAGTTGCCGCCGCAGGTCGTCGAGTTCCTTCGGCGACATGACGGTGGTTCGCATGTGCAGCCGGTCGGGACCGATGCCCTGCAAGCCGCGGGCCTTGTCGCGGATGGCCGTCAGCAGATTCGACAGTTCGGCGGCATCGACGTTGTGTTTTTTCGCCAGTTCCAGCACCTCGTCCGCGCGGCGGGCGAGGAGAAAGTCGTTCTGTCCCTGCCGGGCGCGAAGCATCGCCACCGTGGGCGAAAGCTGGCCCATCTCCGGTTCGGGAACGAGATAGCCCGGCGAACCGAATCCCCATCCGCTGTACGGTCCCGGCCTCATGTGCAGGCCCGCGCAATACCACCCCTGCACGCCCATGCCGAACGCGTAGAACCCCATCATGTACACGTCCGGAACGTAAAATTCGAAAAACACATCGCGCGACGCCGATTGACCCGCGCCCGGCTGGGCGAACGCCTCGATTTTGGAATACACCGGATTGCCCGCGCCAACGACGATCGCCGAAAAACTGTCGCGGAATCGGGCAATATCCCGGTCGTTCCGGGGCTGGAGCACGTATCCGGGAACAAACGCGATGCTCCGCCCCTTGGCGCTTTGAATGTGCTCGCCGGCCTCCAGCACGTCGTCCATCCCGCGGTCGTTCCAGATCGTTCCGGCATTGAACAAAATGCCGCCGGGCACGCCCGCCTTGCGGGCCAGATCATGCGTCCGCCCAATCGCCCCGCCGATCCCGCGAATGTAATTCTGGTTCATTCCCACGCTGAACCGGTTGGACAGCACGTTGCGGGCGGACCCCAGGTCGCCGATGAACACGCCCGGCGCCTTGCCGAGGGTCCGAAGGGCCTGCACGCACGCGTCGTCGTTGGGCGTCATGTCACGATCCCAGTTCAACCCCGATGCCGGAATCGCAAACGCGTTAAACCCCGCCTTGAGCAACTCCTGCCGAACCAGCGAGCTGAGACGGTCCTGCTCCTTCTTGTCCACCGCCGCCGCCACCGGACCGTACGCGTCGCGGGCCGACGAACCCGCCGACACCCCGAACGTGGGCATCGGCGACGGCATGCCGACATTCCGAACCGTCACCTCCACCGGAAGCGTGCAGCTTCCGTTGGCCAGGGCAAGTTTGATCTGCCCGTTGTACGTTCCCTCCGCCGCGGTGGGCGCGATCGGCAGAACCACCGCCGCCAGAATCACCTCGCGCTCCTTCGTCGACGACACGCGGGACCGAAGCACCCACGGCTGCATGTACACGCTCGCGTCCGCGATACGCGGCAGCCTCGCCGCGAACTCCATCTCCGCCGGTTTGGACAGGGTCAGCGGTTTCCCGCCCTCGGCGGAACGGAACGCGCCCGGCGTGGCCGCCAGCGGTGCTTTCTTCAGCGGAATCACCGCCAGCGGAAGCACCACCGTCGCGCCCGCGAACGCCGTCGCCTCCAGTTTCGTCAGGCGCGTCTCGTCGGTCGGCTGCCACGTCGGAGAAAACGACGTGTCGTCCGCCGGAAGCAGGATCAGCCCGCTTTTGCTCTCCTCCTCCGTCGCGGCGAAGGTGCAGGTGGGTTCCACCCGCCGGCCGGCGACGAACTGCCTCCGGTACGTCGACAAATCCTTCTCCACCTGCTCGACGGCCTTGGCCAGGGCGGCCTTTTCGCTTCCCGGCGCCACCACGACGGCCGACACCTGCATGTTGATCAGTTCCAACTCGTTGTTCCCGGAAGTCAGCACGATGGGAACCACGTCATAGAACGTCGGCGCGTACGTTTTATTAAACCACGCCGGCGTCCATTCGCCGTTCATGCCGACCATCAATCCCCGTTTTCCATCCGTGGAAACCATCGCGCGGGGCTGGTGCTTCTTGTTGACCAGGAATTTTCCGTTGAGTCGGGCCGAATACTCCACCGGCTGCATGTTGTTCGTGCTGACGTGCGACAGCCAGAGGAACCCGACGGTCGCCCCCTTGGTTCCGCCTTTGAGTTGGAGGTTCGTGACGGTTCGATCCCCCGGCCAGGGGCCCATCGTGCTGTTCACCAGCGGGTGCGGGTATCCGAAATTCAGCGTGTTGTTGTTGGTCCGGTCCCACCTCCACAGACTCGTGTCCCAGTCGGTTTCGGCGGAAAACCCCGGCCAGCCGAACCGCGAACCCAGATCGTACGCCCGGGCGTCCTTGGGCCAGTCGGCGGGAGGTTCCATCCGAAGATTGTCCACGATGATCGGCGACTCGGAGACGTTGCGGATCGTCAGTCTGCCGTCGTCGTCCCATTCGCGTCCGGCCACGATCGACGGCATGGACAGCGGCATGGAGAGCGTGTCCTTGCCCGGCTGAACGACGGCGTGAATCTGCGCCCCAAGCCCGCCGGAAAACTCCAACCGCAACATCTGCGACTCGGGCTGGACGTTGTACGTGTCCAGTTTCAACCACCACGGGCGCGTCAGGTCGCGCTGCGTGAGGGAGATCGTGACGGCCCCCTGCGGGGGAATCTGCAAGGCCGCATTGCCCTGCGTGACCCCCTGCCCCTCGGTCACCGACACCAGTTCCCCCTGCCGCCCCTGGAGCGCGCTGAGCGATTCAAACCCCTCCAGCATCCGCGACAGCGACACCGGCGGCTCGGCCGCCTTGGCCCCGTCGGCCGCCCTGGCGGCCTGGGCGAGTGCGGAACCGACCAGACCCACTGCCATGATCACGGCCACCGCCCGCATCCATCGCGTCATGTTATTCATAAATGATCCGTCCATGAAGACCCAAAGGTTCGTCCGCTATTAGCTTAACGGATCAGTCTATGATTTGTTTCGATCAAAACGGGCGAAATGGGAAGCGTTTTTTACCGCATCCCGTCTCACCGCCGCCGGCTTTTGACCTCGAGTTTGCTCTGGCCTTGCATGACGACGCTGTCGGCGGGGATCGACTCGGTGACGAACGTGTTTCCGCCGATCACCGACCCGCGGCCGATCACGCGGTCGCCGCCCAGAATCGTCGCGTTGGCGTAGATCGTCACGTTGTCCTCGATCGTCGGATGGCGCTGAAGGCCTTTGATCACTCTGCCCCGTTCGTCACGCGGGAAACTGAGCGCCCCGAGCGTCACGCCCTGGTAAATTTTCACGTTATCGCCGATGCGGCACGTCTCGCCGATGACCACGCCGGTGGCGTGGTCGATGAACACGCTCCGGCCGATCGTCGCGCCGGGGTGAATGTCGCACCCGGTCACGCTGTGGGCGTGCTCGGACATGATCCGCGGCATCAGCGGCACGCCAAGGGTCAGCAGTTCGTGCGCGATCCGGTGCACCGTGACGGCGTAATAGCCGGGGTAACAATAAATCACCTCGGCGATACTTTTGGCGGCCGGGTCGCCGTCGAAGGCCGCCTGGGCGTCCAACGCGAGCAGTTCGCGGATGTTCGGCACGCGCGCCAAAAAGTCACGGGCCAGCCGCTGGGCGTCCTGCCGGCAAGGGGAGGAGGTTTCCGTTTCGGTATCGGAGCATCGGCGCTCGGTGCAGAGGCAGCGTGTGATCTGCTCGATCAGCCGCTCGCCGATTTTGTTCAGCAAATTGCCGATGTGGAACCGGACATTTTCCTTCGTCAGCCACTTGTTGCCCGAAAATCCAGGGAAGAGCATTTCGCGGCAGAGGTCGAGAATTTCGACGATCGCGCTCCGCGAGGGCAAAAACGCATGCCCGATCCGCTGCGTGTCGCCATGAGCGGCGTAACTGTCGAGCACCTGGTCGGTCAACGTGTCCAGATTCATGTTCGGCGGGGTTGTCATAGTTTGCCTTTCCTTACCACTACAACTACCTCTTGTCGCTTGTCACTATTTTTTTCGTCACAGCCTTCCACACGTCCTCGTGAACGACCTCCGCCGATCGCGTGGCGTCGACGACGGCGAAATCGGCAGGTCGTTCGCGGGCCTGCTGGAGGAACAGGTCGCGGACGCGACCGTGGAACTCCAAACCCCTGACTTCCATACGATCGCGCCGATGGCCCGTTTCAGCCGCCCGACGTCCGACACGCGCTAAACCCGTTTCGGCGGGGAGGTCGAGGATGACCGTCACATCCGGCCACAGACCGCCGACGGCGATGTCGGCCACGCGGCGGATCGCGCCCGTGTCCGTTCCGCCCGCGCCTTGATACGCCACCGTCGAGGAGACGTACCGATCCCCGACCACGCAGGCCCCCCGTTCCAGCGCGGGGCGGATCACCTGCGACACCAGTTGTGCCCGGCTGGCCATGTATAACAGTAGTTCGCATTCCACGGCCATGTCGTGGTGGGCGTTGTCCAGAAGAATGCCCCGGATTCGATCTCCAATGACCGTTCCACCGGGGTCGCGGACGGCGACCACCTCCACCGCCCCCCGCAGCCGCTGGGCCAGCAGGGCAATCTGCGTGCTCTTTCCCGCCCCGTCGGGACCGTCGAGCACGACAAAACGGCTTCGAAATTTCTCCAGGTTGGACATACCATCAGTATCCGAACCGGGGGCGACAAACGCAATAGGTTTGTGGCTACTGGCGATTGGCTACTGGCTCGTCTGTGGCTTTTTTCGTATTTTTTCTCGTGTTAGTTAATCAAGTCCCCTGGCCTTCCGATACATGGGGTGAGCACGGCTACAAGCCCGCAGGCCGTTGCGATATACGCATTGTACGCGGAAAAAACAAGGTCAGCCGCCACGGGCAGGAGGATCGGACGTTGGGAAATTCGAATAAACCATTGCCGATCGGGATCGATCTGGGCAACAGCAGCATCAAATTGGCCCAGCTCAAACCCGAGCAGGAAACGCTGGACCTGGTGGCGGCGGCAACGTTCGACGTGCCGGCCAACTGCCGGACCGATCCGGCCCACCATCTGCATTTCGCCGAACAATCCATCCGCGACGCCCTGCGGACCTCGCCGTTCCACGGGAAAAAGTGCATCGTCTGCCTCCCCGACGCACAAACGTTCCTCCAGCACATCCGTGTCCCCAAGCTGGACCAGTGGGCCATGACCAAGGCCGTCCGAACCGAACTGACGGGCAAACTGCCCTACGACATGGATGACGCGGTCATCCAGCACATCGTGGCGGGCAACGTCTTCGGCGACCCGGACAACAAGCAGGAAGTCATCGTCGTCGCCGCCAACCGCGGCACGGTGGAGAATTACCTCGCGATGGTCGGACGATGCAAGCTCGACGTCGTGGGCATGAACATCGGCAGTTGCGCGATCGTGGAGTGTTTCGCCCGGCTGTTCCGTCCGGGCGACGCCCACAACGTCGTCCTGTACATCGACCTCGGGGCGGCCTCGACGCACGTGGTGGTCGCCCATGGAAACAAAATGGTCTTCGCGCGGAACCTCGCGCAGGGCGAGGTGCTCGTGGATCAGTCCGTCGCGAAGGGAATGGGCATCACGCCCGAGCAGGCGCACGCCCTTCGGTGGGACCTGTGCCGGGCCGCACGGGGCGACGCGGCGGAGGATGAATTCTACCGCTACATCGACGAACCGCTGATGGGCCTGTCGCATGAGATCAACCAGTGCCTGCACTATTACGAGTCGGCCTTCCGCAATCAGCCCGCCGAGCGGCTCGTGTTCGTCGGCGGCGGAGCGTACGACAAGAGGCTGTGCCAGATGTTGGCGCAACAACTGAACATGCCCGCGCAGATCGGCGACCCGCTGGTCCGCGTGCGGAGACCCGAGGGCGTCCGGCTGCCGCAGGGATTGGACCGTCGCGAACCGCAGCCCAACTGGGCGGTGGCCGTTGGACTCAGTTTAGGAGCAGGCCTGGCGGCCTGAGAAACATCCATGAGCCTAGTCAATCTATTGCCCGAAGATTTCATCCTTCGACGCGCGGCGCGCCGAACCAACGCCATCGCCCTGGTGATGTTCGCGGTGGTGATGGCCGGTACGCTGGCGGGCGTATCGGTCAACCAGCGGAGCGTCAACTCCACCCAGGAGGTGCTCGCCCACGTGACCGGCGAGTATCAAAACGCCGCCAAGGTGATTGAAAAACTCAATTACCTCGACAAAACCAAGAAACTCATGCAGGAAAAAACCCGGGTGACCGGGTCGCTGGTGGAACACCAGCCCAAAAGCTACGTGCTGGCCCTGGTCACCAACTCGCTGCCCGAGACCGCCTGCGTGACCAGCCTGAAGATGGCGATCAAGAAAGTGACCATCCAGCCCGACAAAAACGCGCCCAAACCCGCCCGGGGCCAAAAACCCGAAGTCAAAAAGGACATCTTCTTCACGGAAATGGAGATCATCGGGCTGGCCACCACGGACCTGGACGTCTCCATGTTGATGGAGAAACTGTCGGCCTCTCCGCTGATCGACAAGGTGGACCTGGTCTACTCCCAGGACAAGCAGATCGACATCAAAAGCCCGGTCACGGAGAAAGTGGTCGAGCAGCGGGTGTTCCGCGATTTCAAACTTCGCGTCGCGCTCAGCCCCGACGTGGACGTGATGGACATCCTCACCGACCGCGGGGAATTCGCCATGTTCCGTGGCACGGGCGTCTCGCCCGTGAGTCGCATGGGCGTCTCGCCCATGCAACATGGCCTTGGAAGCGGCGTCTTGGAGTCGGCGTGGGCGGCGGCGGTTTGGTGTTACGAAACCCCAGCCCACCTCGCCACGGGCGAGACGCCCGTGCGACTCATGGGCGGGACGCCCATGCTACGCAAAGGAAACCGGATATGAAAAATTTACGAATCGTCCTGCTGGCGTTTCTGTTGGTGGCCGTGCTGTTCATGGCCTGGTGGTTCGTGCTGACCCCCAACAACGAGAAGAAACGGGCCATGGAAACGGAAATCACCGACAAGCAGACCAAGCTGCGGGAACTCAACCAGGCCCAGGGAATGGTGGGCAACCTGGAAAGCGAAATCCGCTCCTACGAAAACGCGATCGTCTGGTTCCAGGGCAAACTGCCCAAGGAACGGGAAATCGACCGGGTTCTGAAGGAAATCTGGGTGCTGGCCCGCCAGAACGACCTGGCGCCGAAATCCGTCAAACCGCTGGAACGACCCGCCAGGAACGCCCAGGCGCCCCTGCCGGAATTCTGCGCCGAACAACCCATCCTCCTGGAGTTGGAAGGCGATTTCCTCGGTCTGTACAAGTTCATGCAGGCCGTGGAAACCCAGCCTCGCATCATGCGGATTTCGATGCTGGAACTGTCGCGCGACACCAAACAACTTCCGGGCCAACTCAAGGCGACCTTGGCCATGTCGATCTATTTCGAGAAGGCCGTCGCGCCCCCGATGCCCGCCGCGCCCGCCAAAACGACCAAGACACGAGGGACTTAATGGCAACCAGTAACCATCCCAACAGCCCAGACCAACTCCCGCCCCAGGCGCCCGTGTATACGCCCCTGCCGCGGAAGTCCACGGTGTTTTCCAAGGCCAACATGCTGATGGCGGGACTGTTCGTGGCCGCCCTGGTGGGGTTGTACCTCATCCACGCCAGTTCGGGACCCACCAAGGCGTCGGCGGGGACACCGGACATCGACAAGCAACTGATCCAGTTTCTGAAGGACTTCCAGTTGCGGGACAGCCAACCGGACCTGATCGACACCGACCAGTACGACGTCCGCCTCCGCCAACTGCCGCCCGACGACGTGCGGACCGACCCGTTCCGGTACAAACCGATCGATACCCCCACCGTCAACGGGAACACGGTCGTGCCCGACGAAGCGGCGGTCAAACTCGCCAAGATGAGAGAGGACGCCCTGAAACGCGTCGAAAAGGTCAAGATTCAGTCTCTCTCGATGGGCAAAGAACCGGCCGTCCTGATCGAGAATTCCCTGTACACCATCGGTCACACGGTGGCGGTCGACTGGCTGCTGACGGAAATTTCCCCTTATGACATCAAGCTGCAATGGAACGGCGCCCCGCAGGTGACCTACATCGTGTTCCTGGACGGACAGGACGAAGAGAAGAAGAAAAAATAACCCAGGGACCGGTCTTGCCGCCCGCGAGACTGCGACCACGCGGCGTAACCATGAAGATCGCCTCGCGACACGAGGGAACGACGTGACACAAACGATAACAAAACCAGCGCCCCCACCCGGACACGCGGAATCTTCCGACGTCCTCTGGAAACCACAGGGCAACGCCACCTTCCGCGGACCCGAGCGTATCCTGCTCGAGCGCGGGCAGGTCACCGTCGCGCAATTGCAGCAGGCGTTACAGCTCCAGCGGCAGAACCCGCGGTTGAGCGTCCTCCAGACCCTGGTGCAGAACGAACTCATCGACCCCATTCTGGCCTTACAGGCCGTCGCGGAATATTTCAAGCTGCCCTTCGAGCGCGTCGCGCTCACCGACATCGAACCGGCCGCCCTGGGACTGCTGCCCCAGGAATACGTCAAGGCCAAGGGAATCCTTCCGCTGCGGAGAAGCAGCGAGGGCGTGCAGATCGGAATCAGCGACCCCGCGGACATTTTCCTCATTGACGACCTCAAACGCCGCCTCAAGGGGCCGATGCAACTGATCGTCGTCCCGCCGGGGGACATGCAGAAAATCATCGAGGAACTCACGGCCTCGCCCGCGCAGAAAGTCGACGAAATCCTCAAGGACGTCGTCGAGGACGCCGTGGAAGTCCAGGCCGAGAGGAAGGAAGAAAGCACCGACCTGGAAAAAATGGCCGGCGAAAGCCCGGTCATCCGGTACGTGAACTATTTGATCACGACGGCCGTGCGCGAGGGCGCGAGCGACATCCACATCGAGCCCGGCGAGAAGAGACTGCGCGTGCGCCTGCGTATCGACGGCGTGCTGGTCGAGCAGCCCTCTCCGCCCATCAGCATGCACGCGGCCATCACGTCGCGACTGAAGATCATGTCCAACCTGGACATCGCCGAACGCCGAATCCCGCAGGACGGACGCATCCGCGTCACGGTCAACGGACGCACGATCGACCTGCGCGTCAGCCTGCTGCCGGTCGTCCACGGCGAAAAATGCGTGATTCGTATTCTCGACAACCGTTCGATCCTGGTCGGCCTGAACAACCTCGGCCTGCTGCCGGACATGCTGGAAAAATTCCAGCACCAGATCGACCAGCCGCACGGTGTGATCCTCGTCACGGGCCCCACCGGAAGCGGAAAAAGCACGACGCTCTACTCCGCCATCCAGGTCATGGACGCGGTGGAAATGAACATTTCCACGGTGGAAGACCCGGTGGAGTACGAATTGGCCTCGATCAACCAGGTGGGCGTGCACGACTCGATCGGGATGAGTTTCTCGGCCGCGTTGCGAAGCCTGCTGCGTCAGGACCCCGACGTGGTGATGATCGGTGAGATTCGCGACCAGGAGACGGCCCGGATCGCCGTTCAGGCGGCCTTGACCGGCCACCTGGTGCTCAGCACGCTGCACACCAACGACGCGCCGTCGAGCGTGACGCGGTTGATCAACATCGGTGTCGAACCGTTCCTGATCTCCGCCGCCCTGAACGGCGTGCTGGCGCAGCGGCTGATTCGGAAAATCTGCCCCGCGTGCAAACAGCCGGTGGACAAACTCAAAGAGCACGAAGCCGTCTTCGCCAAGAAGATCGGACTGACGCTGCCGCAAAGTTTCCGCGGTGCCGGATGTGCCAAGTGCCGCAGCAGCGGGTACAAGGGACGGCTTGGCATTTATGAGTTCATGGAGTTCGACGACGACATGCGTGACCTGGTGGCGAGAAATCCGTCGCTGACGGAGTTGCGTGCCACCGCCAAGGCCAGCGGCATGCGAACCCTCCGCGAAGACGGCCTGCTGAAGGTGGCCCAGGGCATGACCACCATCGAGGAAGTCATGCGCGCGACCGAGACGTAACGACACGTTCGGCGTGGCGCATGGGTGAAAATGATCCGTATGTTACAGGGAAACGTTTCGTTAACTCGTTAACTGGTTAATTCGGCAAACGTGTTAACGAGTTAACGAATCAACGAGTTAACGAAAAACGTTCCCGCCGACTGGCAAACCAGACCATTTAATGTTTTTATGTAGAAAGTCGCAGCATGGGATTCTTACAGGATTTACTTACGACGGGCATTCATGCCGGGGCCAGCGACATTCATCTGGTTCCGGGACTGCCGCCGCTGTTTCGGATTCACACGGAAATTGTGACGACCGACCTGCCCGTCATCACGCCGGCGCAGAGCGAACAATTCGTGCGCGACATGGTGGGCGAACGACGGTTCGGCGACCTCATGGAACACCGCGACCTGGACTTCTCCACCACCGTCGACCGTCTCGGCCGATTCCGCGTGAACGCCCACTTCCAACGCGAAACCATCGCCGTCGCGTTCCGGGCCATCTCCTCGCGAATCCCCGAACTGCACAAACTCGGACTGCCCGCCGTGGTCGAACGGCTGTCGGAACTTCCGCGGGGACTGATCCTCGTCACGGGCGAAACCGGTTCGGGAAAAAGCACCACGCTGGCGGCCATCATCGAGAACATCAATCAGCGCCGCGCCTACCACATTATCACGGTCGAAGACCCGATCGAATACGACATCCGAAGCCAAAAAAGCGTCGTCGAACAGCGGGAACTGGGCATCGACGTTCCGACGTTCGCCAGCGGCCTGCGCCACGCCCTGCGGCAGGACCCCGACATTATCCTCGTCGGAGAGATGCGCGACCTGGAGACCACCTCCGCCGCCATCACCGCCGCCGAGACCGGACACCTGGTTCTCAGCACCCTCCACACGCAAAACGCCAGCCAGACCATCGAGCGTATCATCGACATCTACCCGGCCGAACAGCAAAATCAGATCCGCTCGATGCTTTCCAACACGCTCCAGGCCGTCATCAGCCAGGTGCTGCTCAAACGGCACGACCAACCGGGAATGTGCCCCGCGTGCGAGATCATGCTCTGCACCCCGGCCGTGCGAAGCTGCATCCGCGAAAACCGGATTCACGAACTGCCCAACATCATCGAAACCAGCCGCTCGTCGGGCATGTGCAGTCTGGACGAGTCGATCAAGGCCTTGTATCTCAACGGACGCATCAACCGGTCCTCGGCCATCAGCGAGGCGACGCACCCCGACCAGATGGCCCGCGCCCTGGCGGCGGCCTGACAACGTGACGCGGGCATCTCGCCCGCGCGAACGCTGCCCATGGGCACCGAGACCCTGCTGCGACAGGACAATCAGACGCGGGCCAGACGCCCGCGAGACACGAGGGCGGGACGCCCTCGCCACGAGGTGGAGCACCATGCAGTATAAATATGAAATTCAAGACGCAGCCGGACGTCCCGTTACGGGCATCATCGACGCCACGAACATGGACGACGCGACCAGCCAGCTTCGCAGTCGGGGGTACTTGCTGAACCTCACCCCCATCTCGGCCGGCGGGGGCGGCGACATCATGGCCAAACTGCGCAGCGTCAACATCGAGGCCGGACCCGGACTCAAGGACATTCTGAACTTCACCAACCAGCTCGCCGTCATGATCAAGGCGGGCATCAACATCCGCAACGCGGTCGCCAACATCGGCGCGCAGACCAAAAGCGTGAAGTTCCGCGGCATGATCATGACGATCTGCGGAGACATCGAGAGCGGCAAATCCTTCTCCGACGCCCTCAGCCGCTACCCCAAGTCCTTCAGCCCGCTGTACATCAACATGGTCAAGGCGTCGGAACTGTCCGGAAACTTCGGGCACATGCTCGGACGCATCAGCCAGTACCTCGGACAGCAGATCGAGACGCGCGCGATGGTCAAGGGCGCGATGGTCTACCCGTGCATCATCGCCACGATGGCCGTCACGACCATCATCTTCATGCTCACCTTCGTGCTGCCGACCTTCACGAAAATGTTCAAGGGAAAAGAAGACCTCCTTCCCGCCCCGACGAAGGTCCTGATGGCCATCAGCGACTTCCTCCGCAACGACTGGTACGTCCTGGTCGCCGCCGTGATCGTGCTCATCGTGGGCGTCATCTTCGGACTTCGCACCCCGATCGGACAGGCCATCTGGGACACCGTCAAACTGCGGATTCCCGTCATGGGGAAAATGTTCAAGGCCATGTACATCAGCCGCGGACTCCAGACCATGGGCGAACTGGTGAACGCCGGCGTTCCGATGCTCGAAACGCTGAACATCACCGCGGCCGTCAGCGGGAACAGCCTCTACCGAAACATGTGGGAAAACGTCAAAAACGCCGTGAAGGAAGGCAGCAAAATCGCCACGCCCCTCAGCCGGCAGAACCTCCTTCCGATGAACGTGGTCCAGATGGTCACCGCCGGCGAGGAAAGCGGTAAGCTCGGCGAAGTGCTCCGCGACGTCAGCGATTTCTACGCGGCCGAGCTGAAAAACGCCATCAAAATGGCCACCGCCATGATCGAACCGATCATGATCGTCGTCATGGGCGGCGTCGTCGGTTTCATCGTCGCGGCCATGATCCTCCCGGTCTTCAAGATGACCAGCATGGTGAACTGACGTTTCACACCGTGTCAAACAGTGGACGAACCGCGTTGTAGACGTTGCGGTATCGGCGGTAGTGGAGTTCGTATTTCTCGCGCATGGCCGGTCTGGGACGATAGATTTCCAGCGGGCGGACCAGCGTTTGGGCGGCGTGTTCGAGACTGTTGTATTGTCCCGTGGCCGCGCCGGTCATCATGATGCCGCCCAGCGTGCCGGCTTCATGGGTGTCGAGTTTCGTGACAGGCAGGCCGAGAATGTCGGCTTTCATCTGTAACCAGCGCTTGGAGGTCGACCCGCCGCCCGACGCGCTCAGGGAGGCCACGCGCACACCGCCCTCGGACAGCGTGTCCAGATTCATCTTCATTTCATAGACAATACCTTCCATGGCCGCCCGGTAGAGATCGGCCAGGGTGTGGGTCAGTTCCAATCCGATGACGGCCCCTTTGGACCCGGTGTCCATATACGGTGTGGCCGCTCCGGCGAAATGCGGCAACAACAGAATGCCCGACGGTTCGTCGAGGGTTTCCGACTCCAGTTGTTCAAAGACGGAAATTCCCCGCGCGGCCGCCTGTTCGACTTCTTTTTTCGCCAGGCGCGACAGGACCCACTGCACCAGCGAACCGGCCGTGAAGGAAAAGGAATAGGTGCAATACAACCCCGGTTTTACGAAGGGAACGATGGAATAATGTCCCCGTTGCATGGCTGGGTTTGTCGGCACGCCGCGGAAGATGGGCGTAACGCATTCCACCGTTCCGGCGCCGTTGGCGGAACTGCCGGGCGTCATGCAGTTGGACCCGACGGCGGCGGCGACCTGGTCGTGGCCGCAGAGGACGATTCGTACATGTTTCGGCAGTCCGAGTTCCGCGGCGAGGGACGGCAAAATCGTGCCGGCCTCGGTGCCGGAGGGCGCCAGTTCGGAGAACAATGCACCGTCGATACCGGCGGCGGCGAGCAGTTCGCCGCTCCAGGCGAGCGTGCGAATATCCAGCGCCATCGTCCGCGCCGCCAGGGAATGGTCGATCCGCCGCCGGCCCGTCAATCTATAGAGAATGTAGTCGCCGATCAGAAAACAATACTTTGCCTTTCTATAGATTTCCGGCCGATGCTGTTTGATCCACATCAGTTTGGGCAACGAATACATCGAATGCGGCGTGCAGCCGCTGAGGGTATAGATTCGCTCCGCGCCCAGGCCATTTGTCAACTGTTGCGCCTGCTCGGAACCGCGAGGGTCCGTGTACATCATCACCGGGAGCAGCGGTTCGCCGTCCTGGCCGCATAACACAAAACTCTCGCCAAAGGACGTGATGCCCAGGCCGGTGATATCCGGGACCTGCCTCGCCGCCTCGCTCAACAGTTGTCGGACGGTCTGCCACAGGGCGGCCGCGTCCATTTCATAGGTTTCGCCATGCGGCGACGCGGGATACGTGAGAGTCCCGGTGTGCAGCGTGACGCCCGCGCTGTCGATCACGGTGATCTTCGCGCCGGAACTGCCGATGTCCAATCCGCCGATGGCCATGTCAGTCAATCTCCGTGAGGTCATAACCGAGATATGTGCCGAACGCCTCGGTCAATATAGATTTCATATGTCCAACGCCGATCGCGGTATGGTGTTTAAATCCACCCCGCGCCAGTTTCAACAGTTTCGATTCCAAATCCGCGATTTCCGCCACGCCGGCACAGCCGAAAAATTCCGGTTCGATCGGATCGGCGGTCATGCGGCCTTCGCCGATATATACAATCAGTTTTCCGTCTTTCGTCTGGCAGTTGGAATACGTCATGTCGAAATCGGCGATCCGGCCTTCGTTGCTGCCCCAGCCGGAACCGGGGTCGTTCTTCGCGAACATCTTATGTTCGGTGACGACGCCCCGCGCCGTCATCAGTTGTTGCGCGACCGGGCCGCAATGGAACAGAATCACCTTATTTTCATGGCCGCCGTAATTGTTGTTCCAGTCCAGCACGGCCGTGGGCGCCCCGGACGCCAGGTGCATCGCGCGCATGACAATCGCCGAACACAAATCAATCTCGCAGGAGGCGACAACGCCGGAATCGTTCAGTTCACTCAACAGAACGCAGGGGCACACCCGGAGGATTGTCTCCATTTCGTTCCAGCAGCGCAGCGTGACGGCATCCAGATGGTACGTTTGTATATAGCCGTCGACCACCACACGTATTTTCGCCAGCGTGAGCAAATTGCATGCCGGCACATTCGAACAATCCGTATACGCGATCAACCGTTTGGCGGCCTGTTGAACCGTTATGTTGTCATCGGAAAGATTCTGTACTTTATAGATCAATTCGGACAGATCGAAACTCTCGACGGTGATTCCCAGTTTTTGCAGGGCCAGTTCGTCGAAACGCACGGTTTTGAACGCGGTGGTCCGCGCGCCGATCGCGCCGATCGTAAAACGTTTCATGCCGCCGACCACGCGGCAGACGGCGGCGAAATCCTGTAGATTTCGAACGAACGCGGAACTCGACGGATGCGCCACGTGCGGCTTCATCACGGTAAACGGCACATGATATTGCGTAAAAACATCCGTCACGCTGAACTTGCCGCAGTACGCGTCGCGGCGGTTTTTGAAATCCATTTTCCCGATTTCGTCCGGGTACGCCTGCATCAGGACCGGAACGTTCGCGTCCTTCAACGCCTCGATCGCGCCGTTCTCGTCCACGAAAATCGGCATGGAAAAAATCACGCCGTCGTATTGTCCCTGATGTTCGCGCAGCCACCGCGCGTACTGCCGCCCTTCGTCCCGGGTCTCCACCGCGCCGAACCGGGTGGCGGTTTCATCCATCATTATATAGTCGTACCCCTGACCGGCGACGGCCTGGATCATGTCCTGGCGGGCGGAGAGGATCAATTCGCCGGGCATAAAACCGCGGTTGCCGAAACATAACGCAAAGGTTGTTTTCCGTTTCATAAGACGCTCCTTATGTTGCATACCGTATTCATGGCGCCTTTATTTTTACCACAGAGACACCGAGAACCACAGAGAGAATGTTGAAAAATCGAGACAAATTGAGACTGTAGCATTGCCGGTGTGCTTCGGATTTCCAACATTCTCCCTGTGTCTTGTGGTAAAATAAAGGTGCCATTCAGAGGTGCTCTCCAAACAGAACATCCCGGCTGCCGGAAACACATAAAAAGTCGCGCAGGACGCTTCGGGTGCGGAGATACACCTGTTCGCGCGCGTACTCCACGTCGCCGGGGTGCGTTTCCATGGCCGCCTCGTACGGCTGGCGGATGTCGGTGGCCACGTTAATTTTGGCCACGCCGTTCTGGCCGGCCCCGAGAATATAAGACTGCTCGATGCCCGTTCCGCCGTGCAGGACCAGCGGCATGTGTCCGGTTTCGCGAAACAGGGCGGCAATATGGTCCAGGTCCAGCCGGGCCTGGGGCTTTTTTTGTTTGCGGGTGTTCTCGGCGATCGCGCCGTGGATACTGCCGGCGGCGATGCTCAGCCAGTCGCAGCCGGACTCCGCGGCAAACCGGCGGGCTTCGTCGGGGTTT
>Ga0123353_10003021_pt1 | contig 21046 bp, 12 predicted proteins | sample TergutLab28metaG_3_FD_92763 | JGI IMG/M metagenome (GOLD analysis project Ga0123353, IMG submission 92763) | Labiotermes labralis P3 segment gut microbial communities from Petit-Saut dam, French Guiana - Lab288 P3 | ecosystem: Host-associated > Arthropoda: Insects > Digestive system > Gut ... | reverse complement strand
GCCAAAAAATCAGATGCGGATTAGAATCGCGTGCGGATTAGATCGGCGAACTAACTTTTTTTTTTTTCGTTTAAGAAATCGGCAAAAACTAGTTCGAAGCGCTTTATTCATGCGGTGCATATGGACATAATTGGGTAAAGTGGCCGGAGCGTGAATCTGACAACAAACCATTATATAACGTGGAGTTAACTTGTGGGGCTATAATTCTATGCCTCTACATGAATGTACGAAGCATTTAAATGGCCGCAGCGCTAATCAGCTGTGGTGCGTTTGTACCGCTGGCAGTTAAATGGCCACTTTACACAAGGCGCGTTGGTCGGATAATGGATAAAGCATTGGTAACATTCAATATTATTCAATCAGTCTGCCTTGTAGGCAAGACGGTTGAAAGAAAGGTGCGGATTAGAGCAGCGAACTAACTTTTTTTTTTTTCGTTTAACAAATCGGCAAAAACTAGTGCGGATTAGATTCGAGAAAATACGGTACTAATCTTGTGTGCAGTCACAGCTCTTCTAAGAGAATCACAGTCAGCGATTTGGATTTTCATGCGGTAGTGAGCCCGGAGTTAAAGAAATTCAGGCTCATTAAATTGTATTATTATGTCGAAAATTAACGTTCCATGAATGGCTTTTTCTCACTAATGTCGACAAATTTTCATCTGCATGCAGTGATAAATTAGTATGTTAAAAGACAATGGTAAGGGGTATTACTGCACGAAAGGACTCATCGCATGAAAGGATTTGCTGATGATACATTATTCCCATCATATCTATAATTCTTATTTCAACAATTCCCCTTGTGCTGGACAGTTAATATTAATAACATATACACAAATTGAATTTTGTCATCACAAGAAAATGGATACCCCTGAATGGTCTAGACAATCTATGCCACCTTAGTCCTGGAACTGCTCAAGAAACTCCACTGTAATTATTCTGTAGATTTCTCACGATGGTATATGAGGTTCAGGGCCTGCCCACGACATGTGGTCGCCCGAAGCAAGCCACTAATTTTGTGCCCTGGGCAAGCTGATAAAGTGGCGCCCTTTTAAACACATGTTCTTTAAACTCTTCGGCATAAAACACGGCTGGAGAATATTTGTAAGGGCGCTTGTCAAAATTGCATATAATATTCGGATAAACTCATTCGCATGTGGATAACCTGTGTTTACTAGCACCATATTTCCTATTATTCCAGTGACATTTAGTGCTCACATACGTACCATCCCGAGCAGGTGCCTGGCAGGCTTGCCCCTTAAGCCTACTCCTGATCAGAATTATAATTAATGTATGTATGTATGTGTGTGTGTGTGTGTGTGTGTGTATGTATGTATGTATGTATATACGTACGTATGTATGTATAATTCATTAATTTTGTGGGCTTTTCCCATAGTCTAGTGTATTCAAATCAATGCAATAAATACACAAGAATATGTTTTGGGGGCAGAATCAGCCCCCCGTCTTGAGGCTTACTTTTAAAACATAACATTATCACACAATTATGAACACTGTTCTATAGCAGAAACTACAGACAAATCAGTGAACAAACAAAGTTCCAAAGAAAGTTTAGTAACTACATCACTGGTGAGGAAGATCAAGCATCAGACGTGCAGTGGGATGTGTGGTGAAATAAATTTGAAACATGCTTTGGGAAGTGTTTATATACTGATTTGACTGTAATTTGTGCTACAGACCAGTATATACAGTTGTGTGTTAATATTATGGTTTAGAAGCAAGCCTGAAGATGAGGGCTGGTCTTGCCCCCAAAGTGTATTGTTGTATTTATCACACTAATTTGAATACATTTGAAATTGGAAAAGTCCACAAAAATGGTAAGTATAACTCCAGTACAATGCTTTGTCAAAATTGGTATAGCCATTACTGACTCCAAAACTAGCCCAGATGGACACTATCAGCACATACCTCATTCCTGTCGAATTTCACTGCATGAAACATGTTTCTGCTAAAAAATTTAACAGGAGTTGTAAATTTACCAGTACAAAGCCCGCTGAAATTTCAACGATAAATTTCAACACATCTCATCTCTAGCCAATTTCCACAGACAAAACTTAAATTTATTCATTCGTATAAGTTATAGTCCTAGAGGAATATTGTGAAATACCAAGTTCATTGAATACTCACGCCATTAATTTGAGAAGTTTTTCAGAGAAAGTCTGATACATTTTATCGGCAAAGTACAGTACTGCAATATCTACCGAAGCATAGGAACTTCTTCACTGTCATAACTCAACAGAGTCTCAATTAATGTTCAGACAATGAATATAACCGAATTCTTGAGGGACAAGCTTGATAGATGCATTCGACAAGTACGACGCTGTAAAGCTTCACAACAACACTTTTTTTTTGGGAATCACTACCATCTGATGTATCGTCAACTATAAGAACACCAGGGTGTGACTGCGACAAATGAAGCTTATAACATACTGGGCTGCTTATTTATTAACTCTACGAATGAATATGCTGTGCAACATATTTGTTCATAGCTTGAACACAGTTTGCCTGAAACTTGATTGCAGGACTTATTTCATTTGAAGACAGGTTAAAACATGGATGTTTGGACACAGCAAATTACATACATGTCCATTTAGAATAATTTAAACTTTAGACGCCTAATGTCAACTATAGTGGTCGTACCACACTGCTAACCTCTAAAGTTGCATTTTGTATTTATTCAACAAATATAGGTACTCAATATTTTAAACATGGTATGTACTCTCCATTTTTTCCTCTTCAAAATGCAGTTTGTTTCATAATTCTAACGTATTTGGTTCCTGTATTATTCACATTTTATATACAGGGTGTGCTAAAATTAAAAAAATAATTCTGGCGCCAAAAGGTTAATATTGTATTTAACCATAAACTGATTTTCAGGATTTTGATATTTTTAATCTTATTTATAATTTTAATCAGTCTCTACCACATAAGTTGAAGTATAAGCTGCACGTCGCAAAAATTTGAGCTCCCTGACAAGGGCCAAGATCTGAAGCCGAGACATGTCACTGCAATAATTAACAAATAAAAACATTGTGCAAAAAGTTGGTGTTAAACTTTGAAAAGTTACATACTGACTGGGCAAACAATACATTTGCTTACATTCTTTTTTTAATTTCTTGGACTGTAATGTACACAGACCTTAAACTGCTACAAGAAAACATTGTTACAATTAACGTAAATTCCATCCAGTCTTGCTTTGTGCTGATGGACGCTTTGATTGAGGATCACGACCTTTTTTTCCTTGTGGTGCTGCGGCCCAATGTAGGCCATGGCCTCCTCATTCTTGAGGTTTCTACATCACACACAATGATGCACCACAGTCAGTAGGACTCCTTTGGATAAGTGATCAGCTCGTCTCAGGGACCTCTACCTGACAACACACAACACTCACAACAGACAAACATCCATGCCCCCGGTAGGATTCGAGCCCACAATCTCAGCAGGCGAGCAGCTGCAAACCTACGCCTTAGACCGCGCGATCATTGGGACCAGCTCACAACGACCTTTGGGCTGATAAATACACAAACATACAAGCTTCAATATAGGGGAGAATGCCACTGGCAGGCAAGGCTGGGGCAGGGAAATGTTACCAAAAATGCCATAAGAATGCTTGCTTTTGTTCCAAAAGGGCAGGAAAACTTCACAGATATCAAAATGTGAGCAGGCAAAAACATACGGCTGTGTGGGCCGTGTGTCTGACATGCTTGCAGTCTGTACTGTGGCTTCCCACCAGAGTGGTGTGTGAAACCTGGAGTGATAATTTAAAGTTATGCTGGTGCTCAATTTAGCACCACACCATGCAGTCGAGTGGGGGAGTAAAGGTATACCTCCACACATTCTTAACCTCCACTATATGGAAGTGATGTTAGCGTCTTGCTCCGGCCGCTTTATCGAGGAAACAGCCCTAGTACCCATTCAATACAAGGCTAAGTGGGGACAAGTGTTATCGTGGATGCTTGGGATAATAGGATAATCTTGTCCCTGCTGCGAATCAAACCACATTTCCTTGGTCATCCAGCACATAGCTTGGTTTCTATACCTGTGGGCAACCCCTATGTGACTTGTCCACATGGAAAGATATGCACTCAACTGTGTTTTCCCTAAACCTCACAGTCAAGCTGCAATAAAGTATGTGGCTTTCCCCTGAGTTGGTAAGAACTGTCTATGAATCCAAGGAATGGTATTTCTTTGGGTATTCCCTGAGAGAAATATCAAACCCTACTTCCTATTTCACAAAACTGATGTAGCCACCATGTTGTTATAACTGAGCACAGGAAATAAGAAGTACGTGGGGTAGATGGTATAATGCCAAAACCAGGTTTCATGAAAATTAGCCAAATGGTTGATGACTGTGCTGTGTCCCTCTCAACTTTTGAATTAGCCAGCCAGTATTTACAAAGCTTGACATTAACACTGCACCACGGGAAGGACATCCCAAACTGACACTGCAATTAACCACAATCCATAACTGCAGATGTGCAAAAGTGTGAGGTAGGAGCAACAACAGCACCACTTACTTTCAGGTTCCGATACAATGTATGGTCCAAGACCTTCGATACGTATGTAACTTCCGTTAAGGTAATCTTTTCAAAGAATGTAAATAACAAGGCAATCATGCAAAATTCTTCTTCAGCTTTAGGTTTTGCAACAGAAACACATGCCTTGAGTCACTGTCCCTGCAATGAATAATTTAACCCTTACTGTCAAACCCCAAAGCAAATCAATTTAATCAGTGTGTTATTCCAGCTCTCTACATGCCATTTACCGCTTATCAAAATTCATGTATGTTAGAATTTCTCTTGTGCACGTCACATATAAGGAAATATGTTTCTTACAATTGAGACATTACTCACATTTATTAAGCAATTCTTATCTGGCAACATTACATAAATATTACAGAATATGCGACTATATTAGACACCAACCTTGATCAATAATTTCAAGAATATATTTTTTTCCTCTCTTCCTTCATGGTATACTCTTGCAAAAGTTACAAGTTAAAAATAACGACCATTTTTTAAAAAACTGCATACACCATTAAAATTTGGTGTCTGTTCCGGTGTAATTTTGGCTGACTTTCAAATAAAACATCACACATTAATGTACACTCCAATTTTTTTGTAGTCACGAAAATATGATAACATGTAAGTTAACCATGATCAACAAATAATTACTACATGACTTGATAACCAAACCCACATTTTTTTTACCTAATTTATAGCATAAGAAATTGGATTATATTTTGTCCCCCTCCCCCTTTTTGGCAGGGAGGGAATGTTATGTAATCAAAAGTCTGTGATAAACGCTTCCAAACACATAGCACTTACATTTGTGTTACTTATGAAACCTGAAAAATACAACATTAACTAAAAAACCTGCATATCTAAATACTTACATACTCATGTATTATACTCATTAGGTTTGTAACAAGTATGTGGCTTTTTACTAACTCTCAATTTCCTGCAAAACAAATCAATTTAATATTACCAAGGAACGAACATTACACTCACACTGTATCTATACTTCATTTTACACAGTGTGTACTAACAAGGAGAGGGATGTGTGTAGAGCAATGCCAAAATGCTATTTCAGGGGTCTGAATGGACTTTTTCCAGGTAGTTGTATCCTTCTGAGCATGTAAATAGGATTTCAAGGCCATAAAGTATGTCTTCACAGTATACGTGCCCTGATAAGACATGTAGTCGGAAGAATTGCACATTTGTGCTAATACAGAATCTTACCACAAACTTTACACTACAAAACTTGTATGCTCCCACATATTGCAAAGATGCATATACATATCCAATTTTCATATTTTTACTTCCCAGGTTTCAACTCATTCATGACTTACAACAGACAAATGTTCATAGTGTAAAACCTGACGTCTTTGTAGAAAAAAGGTGATTTTAGTATAAAGGAAGTACGTATTATCACTGTAACTTCAAAATGTACAATTTTAAAACAGGATCATGCAGTGTTAATGGTAGTAAGAATGTGGCTAATAAACTGCACTTTAAGGCAGAGCACAATAAAAACTGATGGTTACTTCCAAATTACATGTATTACCATGACTCTGGTAACACAGTATATGCAATTTGAAGTAGATAATGTTTTACATTGATAGCCTAACTTGAAGCTTCCAACTGTTAATGTCTGGTACTATGATTAGTCCACAGTTGTTCAGATTAAACTTTGCTAACAGAACATTCTGATCTCTTTGATCTTCATTACTTTTGATAGTGCTTTGTCATGTTAACGACAGCTGACAACTGTGCCACAGCTTGTGCATTCTAACAGTAACTCTATTGTACAGTTATTAATTATTAATTCTCCATTAACAATGTGTAATGCTTGTCACATAGGATATGCATCTGTGAATTTACCTCCATGGGGTCTTGAAAGAGGCAAAGATAAGGCCCTTACAGACACTATGGTGCAGGAGTGCATTATGATCATCTAACACCACCATTAATCACTATATCAAATGAAGTTCCCAAACAAGGGCACATAATGATCATTAATGGCAATGCAACTTCATTTTTAGGTGACATACAAAAGAGCTGTGAAAAGAGAACATTAGTTTTGTCTTGTCTGTCCATGGGATTGGACGAAACAGACCCACACCACATTTATGTTGAAATATAACAAAGTGAAACTTATTTACTGAACATATCATGTGTGTCCACCTCAGAGGGCATCTAGTTTAGGACTGATCAATATCACTCCTACTCTTTTGCTTCCTGGTCAAAAGGAATTTTGTTCCTCAGATGATCTGGGTATCCAGCCAGCCAGCCAAACAATATTGCCATCTGCACCAGTGGCGGATTTTGCTCAAAAAGTGGCACTTGCCACAGCACAGCACTCCCAGCTGAGGCTGTTGCATCACAAGTAACAACTTGCCTCCTATACCTGAATGATGTTCATGAAAAATTATATCAGGGATTTTTATGAAAATCTGTCAGGTTGATTAAAATTTTGCAAAAATAACAAGGCTCTGTACACAAAGACTTACAAAGAATTATGGTATTATCTCACTAAATTCTCCTGGGCTTGAGGAAAGTTTCAGGGAAAATCAACAAACAATTCACGTAAAATACATTTTTCCAAAAACTGTGCTGTTTACAAAATAATTACAAGAAATATGCCACAGCCAGAGAAACAACAGATGATCTAAACTTGATAAGTGCCACAAAGATGTGATTTGCAGGCTCAGTAATTAAGGCAAACGCACAAACATACAAAACTTTAACCTGGTGAATCTTCGAGGTAATTGCTGACAAATTTAATGTAGGCAAAATCAATGCAGTCACATAAACAGTAATTCTTCAAGGAAATATAACAACAAATAATAAAACTTGTATTTAATACATACTGCTTTTTGTTGGATTAAAAAAGATAAATAACAACACTCTAAAACAGTAACAGCAATCTGTAAGACATCTAAAACTGTTAACAATAACATAAAGTATGTGTCCCAAAAAGTATGTGTCCCTCCCCAGTCCATGAATTACATGCTATGACTATTGGAGAAGAGTACACAATGCAATCAGCACCTCAATGTTATGTTACATGTAAGTTTCCCATCATTTTAATCAGTGAAATGAGAGCATTTTAATAACTCCAATGACCGGAGTCCAAGCTATGAGTTGTTAAGTTAGTCAAGGAACTCCACACCTTTTATGGAATTCAAAGCTTAACCACCATGTACACAAATGCTTGCCACTGGTTCTGTGTCCTGAGCTGGGCAAATTAAATCTACATCTGCCCATAGCAGTTCTTAAAAACCATTTGTAATTATTTCTCTAAGAATGCCTAGGTCTTCCAAGTGGTGTGCTCCATTCAAGTCTTCTAACCAGGACACCTACTAACTTTTAACAAGTAAGCGATTTCATGTGGAAGCTCAGCAAGCCACACACATAATCAAACATGTCCTGCACAAGTATTTTTCTGACAAGTGCAGAATGTGAAGGGGGTTCTTTTATATGCAGAGTTATTTCACACTCAGGCAAATACAGTGTCTGGTCAATCAATACCTTCCATTGATCTCATACCAATAAATTCTGACCATAAGGTACCTCAATTATCAGCAACAGGTTTATGGCATCTAATTAGGAAGAATAAACAATATAAATGATCGCCACAAAGAAAGTTCCCTTCATACGAAGTCAAATGTACATAATGTACATAACTCATACCTGACCTTAATGAATTTCAAACTATTAATTACTGAGACACACTTGACAAGTGGTATTCAGACTTGCAAAGTTTTAAAATATTTTTAGCGCTTCAGTGCTAAATACTAGAAAGGCAGTAACAGCCTTATACTGCATGATTACAGCATAGATTTCCACTGAGTTAGCAAGTTTTCACTAGATTTTGGATACCTAAGCATAACAAAGTCCCCTGCATTAGGTAATGCCAGTCATCATCCACCCAGAGAGAAAACTGCCAATGAGGAGACCACACACGTGGTCCCAGAAGTTTCAACAACTGCATCTACTGACAAGTATCTTATGTTCTAGAAAAATACCCTCATGAACATGCACTGTTGTCAGGTCCCTTGCTAAGCCTAACCACTTCCAGTGAGAGTTGATCCAGGTTATTTTGTAAATGCATATTCTTGGTTAGAACCTCTTCTAACATTCGCTGCATCCTTCGGTTTGATTCATGTACATGTTCAGGTCCTTTCAACATTTCAATAAATTTCTTCACTGATAGCTTCTCACTTGAAGGTGGTGGTGGTAGTGGTGATGGTGGTGATGAAGATGTTGGTGATGATGATGTGGCTGCCTGATCTGAAAGATGTTTGTATTTATTTACACACAGTGAACACCATACCTTCATAAACGCTCCAGCACAACATGAATAGGATTTTGTTTCCAAAAGTGTGACTGGCTGGCCAGGAGGGCCATACCAAAACAGAGGAACAAAAACTGGAAATTTTGGCAGTAAATGCAGTTATGAAAATTACAGGAAGGTGCACCTGTTTAGGACAAACACGTCTTCATTGGTTTAAATCAGTCAAAATTATACACTGTTTAAGAAAAATAACTGTAGAGGAAGCTGGAAGTTTCAGCCTTCTAGCCATTTGTGTGGGGAGACACATGCACAGCTGGACACAACTAAATAAAGCAGTTCCCAACATTTTGATTTGAATTCAATACATGTTCAGGAATTAAAGGATCTAATATATAGACAGATGGTACACTCACCACGAGACCCATATCTTTCACGGATGGCAAAGACACACAATGAATTCTCTTACATGATTTCAGACTTTTGAATTACCAACCTACACTGAACGAAATAACTTAAAAACTACTATTAAAATATTACACCTTGGCATTCATTACGTAAGTTTTTGACTAACTTAAGTACAAGGTGCAGAGTCTGTGAGAAGCTAACAGACACTTGGCAAGTCAAGAAATTCCCACACCGTAAGACTGGGTATCAGCTCACAGCACCCTGCCACTTGTCCCTATCCTGAACCTGAGCTAGAAGAATCCAGTCCAGATCCTCACATCCTGTTCATTTAAGATCCATGTTAAAATTACCCTCCCATCCAGGCCTTGCTCTTACAAGGACACTATTGCTTTCAGTTTTCCTATAAAAACCTTCGCCCCTTTGCATGTCACACACCCTTCCCATCCCATTAAGTTTATATACAAGTTTAAAATATGAGCACCCAAGGAACACTTTCACCATATGTAGTTATGTTGGGGAAATAACATATAAACTGCATAGAAATAAGATCAGTGTATTAATTACAGTACTGATGAAACAAACCTGATCTTCTCTCAGTAAAATAATACTGAATGAGAGCTGTTTTGCACATTAGGTCCTCAGCCATAGCAGCACTGCCTTGCTCCAGATGATTAATTTTTTCTTCCAGAACCCACTTCTCCTGTTGCAGTGCAGTAATCCTTGACAGTAACCTGTAGTTCTCTTGTTCCAAATCCTGGTCTTCAGGTGATGGAGATATCTTCAAACAACACAAGTTGAAACACACAGTGCAAAATTCTACTCTTGCTTGACTGAATAAACTTTGCGTTATTTATAGGGTTTAAGGTCATAGTGACACAATAAACAGAATTGAAAGTGATAATATGTGCATGCTAGGCATATGTGAACAAAACTTTACTACATGCAAAAACCCAAGACAATCATCATTTGATAATCCTTGTTCTTTTTTTCCTCTAACAAGGATAAAATGAAATTTGAATCTCTAGTTACATTAAAATTCCTAGATACAGTCATATTTATTTGAAGAGTATTATCAAATCAGCATCTGACACATAAAAATAAAACACTTTCCAACCTCTGACCATGCAAAGAATCCAGAAGCTATAAGAAAAGTTTCCATCATCCTCCTACAATGCATCATGTGTCAAAACTCTTACCTTCCAATGGCACAGTGCCATTGGAAGGTAAGAGTAGAAGTATTGCCTTGAAAACAGTATGGATTCTTAACCCTACAGCGTCAGCCTCAGTGCAGTGCAGGGATCTTTAATTCTTTGCAGGCTGTCACCTTCCATGCACCAAATGGTTGTAAATGCATTTAAGGGTACTATGTTTTCAAAACCCCTCCATCCTGGGCAGCAATTGGAATTTAAACTACTGCGCCTCCGAAGGTTTAAGGGCGTACATAATACTGCATTGCAAAACATCTGTAAGTTATTATATCAGTGCACACACTTAACACACTAAGTTTCCCAAACTTGAGACACATTTACAGCTTTCCTGCAAGACTTATGTATCATGCAATTCATTAAAAAACGAGGAACATGCAGCCTCAAGAATATGAACACACAGAGAAATGACTGACAAGACTAAATGTCATCTTACATTGCCATTGAGGTTGCTGATGGAACCTGCAACAATACTGTTCTCCCGAGTACCAGTACTTGTTTCCCGTGGTTCACAGTTACCACTCATCATGCTCCATGATGAAACAGAACTGGTTTCAGGATCATGACTTTTGGTTACATCTGCAATATTAAATTTTTCAATTCAATCTAAAAAAAGTACAATCCCATATTTAGCATGATATATTAAACACATGAACTCAATTTTATCACCTCTTCAAAAATTCTGGGACACTTCTTGTGATACCTAGTGAATGCCTCTATTTAAAGCCTGTTTATGCCATGTGTCCAATTCCACAGGCATGAAAGGTGGACTGTTGGATCTGGGACATGGAGGGGAGGAGGAGTAAAAAATAATGGAAAAGAAAACAAAGGAAAAAAGGAAGGGGGTGGGGTAACTTTAATTGGAAAACATGATTTCAGATGGAAACATATCTTCCAGTTGAGATCTTGCAATACAAAGTGTGCTGCCTGATTTCCAAAACTGAATAACTGATTGACAGTACATACTGGCAGGAAAATGGTTTTATTTCCATGTTCTGCCAATACAGAATCTTAACCAAAACTGTGGAACCGTCACTGAATGGATTATACAAAATGACCACATTAAAACTTAAGGACAAATAACCAATCAAATTTGGTAAATGTTTTTGTTGACACTAAAACATTTTGTAATGCACAAATTCACATTTGGAATGAGAGGATTGAATTGAACTGAATGACATTTGGGTTCGAGCCCTTCCAGGCCCAATGCACCTAGGCCTTTGGACAGGCCCTTTGTGCCCCATGCTCTGTACTAACTTAGAGGAACCCCGTTCCTTTAACAAAGTTCCAGATGACCTCTATTCTTAGTTTCCAAATATCCTCAGGGTCCAAGAAGAAGGAACCCAGATGTGTATGTGTGAGTGAAGCCAAGGCCTCACACTCATACAAAATGTGGACTGAGGTTTCCTCCTCAATACCAGCCGCACTATATATAAATGTCTTCTCAAGGTATTATGTCCAGTAAGCAGGCCAATAACAACCCTGGACTGTGTCCTACTAAAGGACAATAATTGGTCCTTTGTAGCCAGGTCAGGGCCAGAAGTCAATTCTCGAGCCTGTCTCTGTGTACTGCAAGGACCATGCCACAATACCAGACGCTGGTTTTCCATCCACCATTTTATCTTTCTTATGTTCTACCTAGAGATCGCCACAAAAGGCTCAGGTCCAAAATGAAAGGATTAGTTGGCTTTAAGAAAACAGGATTCCATATTCTGATGAAATGCTTGGACAGCATTTGTTTACACTGATTTTAATCATAACACACTGTTCTTAATTTATCTGCCTCTCCTTACCTGAAAAGCATGGAAATAATGTGGGAATGACTGGAAAATGTGTTGCACAAAGAAATGTTACATTCAAAACAGAGACTTGAAAAAGTGCATACACACAAGTTTTGAGCAGTGGGAATAAATGAGTGGCATCCTCTTGATGAACATACTAAGAATCATAAAATGGCATATATGGAAAATAAAGCACTGGTGTACCTAAGAGCAAAGCAGCAGATAATTCAACCCTCTAACACCGAACAACTTATATATATGTCACAAACTGTGTGTCAAAGTTTGGAGGAATTTTGTTCACTCCTATTCAGTTAAATGCTGTGGCTTGCTATGCTTCAGGACCCATGAAGGCCACACTTTCATTCAGGAGCCAGAATGTACCCCCTCCACCTCCTAAACCCCTCCACAATCAATGATATATGGGCAGACAGCTGACTAATACAGTTCTGACACTGCTTGCTTGATTGTCGCTTGTTCTGGGGTTCACTGTGGGTTGAAATATCAACACTGGCCTATGAAACGAACTCTGGTTGTTGACCAGGAAAGTTGTCTGTGGCATACTGCACCCATATTATTCAGACAAAACTTATGCTCAAAAATCAGAGATATCCACAAAACTAGATGTTTACAGCTACAGAACGGCCCACAGACATGCCTCTTGTAGTGCAGGGATAATCTGTAGGAGTTGTGGAGTAGTAACATGCAACATAGAGCCGTCAATCTAATAACAAGTCTTGGGCACCCTCGAATAGCTGGAATTTTTATACAGCCATCACATCGTAGCTTTAGATCTGTTTTGCTGTCACTGTAGAAGATGCTCATATCTGACTGGTATTATGTTTCTGAAACTGTGGGGAGTCATAATAGTAGACTAAACAAGGCAGGCGATTGTGGGTCTGGAGCAATGGCTGGAAAAAAATAAATAAAACTTTAGAAGGAAGCCATCAGTGAAATTCTGGTTGCTGACATGGCCTTGGAATCAGGTGCAAAAGCTAGCGATGTTAGAAGACTATTTTGAGGAAGAAGAGGAACAACAGCAGCAGCCAGGCTCAGCAGAAGTAGCCACAACAATGGCCAGCGAACTCAACCCACTGCTCTACCATCTGTGTTCTTGTGGCCAAAGAAAGGGCACAGTGAGGCAGATGTGATGTGGGCCTGTGCGTGGTGCCTTGTTTCACAGAATATCACACAAAAGTAAATTTGTAATATATCACCCTCTTTGTGAATACTGTGTGTTGTGATAAAACAGTGATCCAAGGTGCCACAGACCTTATGCAGCAGCCAGAATTATGTGAGTAATGAAATGTTTACTCCACATTTTATATAATACATGTGATTCACATGCCTAAATCTATTATAAAAATAGGTAAACATTTTTTCTCAGATCAACCAATTCATAAGCACAGTGCAAAATTTATTTCATTCAATTTTAAGGAAAATCTATGAGATATGCTTTTTTTTTTAAGTATAAGCATTAAAATTTAAAAACCCCAGTAAAAAATTCCAGCAGGCAGCGTTGCTTGGAGGGATTTAATTCTGGTGTCAAAGGGTTAAGTCACTACAAGGCAGAATGAATCTGAGAGCAGCAGCTGAACTTTCATGCAATGAAAATTTTTCCTTCTGAAGTATTTCATATATTGTAGCACAAATGGGAGTCCATAAGACATATACAGCATAGAACTAAACTAACAGACTATATCCGTTTCTTAAAATTTCCCTCTGCATTTGACACCGCTCACTGGCACAGCTATAATGGATATACCACACATCAGTATTATAAAATGTGGAACCAACAGGTTCATGTCAGGCTAATGGTATCCAAGCCACACATGTATAATAAATATTATGCAATACTAATGTCATATTATGTATTTGTATTTCTTAGTACATTTAGTAGCAAGTCACACATATTCTCTCCTACAGAAAACCAAATCTTTTCAGCCCATTAATGGAGTGATACACTTATTGAACTATTACAGAAACTTTCCATTTCTGTTTGTAAACTGAATAAACGTGGCAACTACCTGTACTGATATGCGTTCCCTCATTCAGAAGATCTCGAATGCGATCCTGTAATTTCTCTGCTCGCTTACGCTCAGATGCTAGCTGTCGCTGTAAATCTTTCATCACAGCAGCCCCTTTCTTTCCCGCCAGCTGTTTCTCTACTTCAGCATCACGTAACTGCTGTTCTAGCCTGTTCAGTGCTTCATCTTTCTTCTCTATATCTCTCTGTACTGATTCCAATTCTTCCTGTAATGCCTTAACACAAAGAGAATACAAATTTACAGCATACAGTTAACCTGAGACACACAGCCACAAAGCAGTAGTATTGAACATAAATAAATAAACTTCAGTGATTCTGCAAATGATATTATCAAGCATAACAATCATTACCTTTTCCTGATTATCATAGGAAAGTTTCAGCTGATGAACTTCTTCACTATGTTCAGCTTTTAAACATCCAATCACACTTTCATAATATGTCCGAGTTGATTCAGTTTTGTTTTCTGCTTCTTTATGGCAACGTTCCAACCATCCTCTTGTTGCTTCAAGTGATTTCACTTGAACTAGAGCATCATCTAACTGACCCTGTAATGGGGCAAGCTTCTCTACTTCTTCCTGGATAAGGAATAAAATCTAATGAATGGAAGAGAAATTTATCTCCTAAATTTAATGTCTCAGAACCAAAATAATTTTCCTTGAATGGTTGAATATACTGTGTACAACTAGTGCAAAATTACCTGCAATGCTTTTACTTGCTTTTGCAGTTCTTGTTCTCTGCTATTAAAATCATCCGTGAGATTTGAAAATTGAAGTTTATATTCATCACTTTTTTGTTGAATTCGTATAGACATTTCATCCACAAGTTTCTTTCTCTTCTCTGCTAGCTGTAAATATATTCAAGTGTAATTCCACACTTAACAACAATTAATTATTTTAAAATTGCCTTGTGATGTACAGTGAGGCAAAGTGTAGCCAGTTATTTTGACAATACAAATTTTTTGAACTGGAACTTTATGTTTTAATGACACAGAACGAAAAGAATATTTTCATGCAACTATACTGTACCTGTACAAACAAAGCTGTATGTCTTATGCACCTTGAGACAAAGACTTGGTTTGATTGTAGTTGTCAAAGATTTTGTCAGAGTGGTATCAGCAAATAAGGTGAGAAGAAGTGTCCAGTAATGAGCCCAGTAAAATTGTACTGAAACTTAAATTGAGCACTTTAAAGCCTCAAGTGGTTGGCTGCACAGATTCACATAGTGGCATGATGTAGGATACAAAGCATGTCTGGTGAAAGTGGTTAAGTCAGAAAAAAGTCTGTCAGTCACTGGATTGGAAATCTGGTGCCTGTTTTTATGCATGGATATGAAGGAAACAAAATGTGTGTTGCAAATTAAACTGTATTGTACCACTCCATAGCTGACAAGTATCTGATTAATAAACATACAGACTGCAAAAGGAAGGAAAAATTGAAAGCACAGATAACAGCCTTAATGTGATGCAACACAAACAGCATGGCCACTGCAGATTTATGCCAACACCAGGTGAATTCATACTTCACTCTATTCACAATTCTAATTGACTGATTCCTGGTTATGTTAAATGAACACTCTTTCTTCTCCTGTTGTCTCCCCCTTGCTAACATACGGATGTCATTTAGGAATATATCCTTCACACAAGTCTGTGTTCAACTCATTAGCACAAGTGTCAAGGTTCTAGTGGGAAATGATTTACAATCTTCTTGTGAGGAGATACTGCATTAACCTCTAGACACTGAGTTCAAATGTTGCAACAACATTATCACAGCTGGAGTTTTGCATGCTATGCATGTTCATTTGCATTTCTGGAATGCAGGGATTCAGAAACTGAAGTGCATAAATTACAGTTGTAAATTTATAAGGTACATATAAAAACTAGATTTTTAAGAAAGACCCTGCTTATTTGTACAGCAATTTGTAAATATTACGTACCAACCGTTATTAGACTGAAACTTTTTACATTTACTTAAAAAAATTTTGTACCTTTGCCTTCATTCTTTATAAGAAAATTATTTATAATATATGTTTGTAAGCTGCCAGCAAATGTACATTCCCGTATAGTCCTATGAAATTTACATTTTATGATATCTACCTCCTGCCTGCAGCTGGTATATTTATAAACTGAACACTGTTGTGTAATGAAAGGAAACTTTCCCTCAAAGATATTAAGCAGGTAATTGTTTTATTAAAAGTGTCTACACAATTTAGAAATGGAAAAACAGGATAGGTTTCTAATCCCAAAAGATAAGACCACATTTCTTAGCTTTACTTAACCTAGAATCTCAGAAGGAAGTTGATTGGACTGAATATCAAGTTATACCCCATCAAAGGGTATACAAACAGATCAACTGACAGATCATACAGGGGTGTACAAGGATACAACACAAATTGAAAGTGCACTGTCATGGAGTAGAACGCTGATTAGTGAAACAACTATCAAAGTTCATCAGTTCACAAGTGGAATAAGAAAACATTTTATAAAATAGGCATGTAACAACAAAGATTTATTTTGTTACATTTTCTGCAGAGAGCTGCAGGTTAAACCCACGCACACCAGTACGTGGCTCACTATGTGAAACAGCACTACAATTTAAGGCCTGCTTATCATCTTTTATGCCAAGGGTCACACTTACTTATTTTTGTTCAAAACTACCCAAAATTTTTAGTTTATTATTGAGGCCACAAGAAAATACCAGATCAGAAAAAATAAACCAGAATTCCAGAGGCAAGTAGAGATGCTGAATCCAGGTTAAACTGTTATGTGAAACAGTACAAGTGTAAAATGAATGTACTAAACACCCTTTTTAAATATAAACCTGTTCATATTTATTAACACTTTTACATCCACTTACCAAACTGACTTCATCCAATGCACTTGTCAGTTGAGTCTTCTCTTCTTCCAAACCACTTACTAAGGTCTGTTTCTGATTTAATTTCTCCTTTGTATCTGCTAAATGAGACTCAAGGTCAGAGTTCTGTTGCTGGACATGACCAAGTTTTTCTCTTGTTTCACCCAGCACACACTCTAACTCTATCACTTTAGCTCGAAGTTCCAATAGACGTTCTTCAGATACGCTTTCATTCTGGCAATAAAAGGGAGGGTGGAACAATTCATGTCATGCATTTTGAATATAACAAATTAAGAGAAAGAAACTTAACTCTAGGCAGCAGTCCTTCTTGAGAAGCTAACAGGTGCTCAGCTAGTCATGAAACTGTCAGTGTTTTATGGAACAGGATGTTCATTACTTCTCCACCCACCTCAATTCTTAAAGATCTGTTTTAATATTATCGCAAAGAATACTGAATTTTATGAACGGGCACCTTCAAGGGTTGTATGCTGGAGAAATCAACCCCACACTCATTCTGCTTAGCCACAAAGCCTGTCTTCATCTCAACACACATGTGAAGTCAAAGAATAAAGGGTACTGGTCTGCAGAAAATCCAGTGGTAATCCACACACTGTCATTACATAATGTTAAGGGTCATGTGTGATGTGTTGCAAATGCAACTAGGATTATTGGGCCCACATTTTTAGGCCAGAAATTCATACAAATACATAAAACACATTCTAACACCATATCTTACACACCTGTCCAATTAACAGAAAACACATGCCTTCTTCTCAGCAAGATAATTCAACATCAAACACTGCAAACTATTTCCAGGACCCATGATCAAATATGGTGAATAAAAATCTAATATTAACTGCAATATATTAAACTAAAATGCATGAACCCTCACTCAATGGAAACTGGAACATTGGCAATTGCTGCCCTGCCTACTTTCATATAAAATGGTCTGAGAGTGGGGGAATACATAGGGCCATTAAAAAAAAAATTCCTAGTATATGTTCATATACATGTAACACGATTCTACCCAAAAAAGGTTTACATATTATTCCAACTGGTAATGTGATTAAGGAAATCCAAAATTGATAATACAATACACTAAATTTTATCAATACATGTTAAATGTATGAAGTAACAGACCAAAGCCTTACATAGCCGCTATACAGAATCATCTATTTATAAGCCACTAAAAGTAATCACAATTACCTTTCTGGTCAGTAAAGAAATATGAGATTCAAGTTCTTGAATTTGTTGAGAAGATTTTCTTTTTAAATCTTGCAGAGAGAGCTGGGAGTTGTTCAACTGTACCTGCAGCCTCTGACTTTGTTCCTTTAAGATTCCCACCTCATGTTCTTTCTCTAGTTGTAGTTTCTCATAAGCTCTCCTAAAAAATTACAAACATGTCACGGATGATAACATATTGTAATGCATCCCTTTACCACATGTCATTCCAGGAGATCCAACTGACTTTCATTTTAACAGACTCAGTTGGACAATAGGATAGAAAATAAAATACTCCAAATGTCACAAGTCTAACAGATGATCCTTTGCTATTGTCTATTTGGACACACTAATTTACTCAGTTCAGTTTGTCAAACACAATCTGATGTAGGGCAGGAACATAATTTCCGTGAATATCACATGTAATTCAACAGAGGACCGGACCATGTACACATGTTGCTCTGAACACAAGTATAAGTGTCCATGTGGGTGGATCAGAAGTTCCTAAAACTTGTACTAAAAACAAACACCTAAATGTCATCCTGCTACACACTCATATGAACATTTGTTCTGGCATTCCTGCCATTGATGGAAGCACCTCAGTAAGTTTTCTCTTTGTATGCTTGTGAGACCTGCTATCACCACCTGCAGACTTTCTTCTTCAGACAAAAAGTTACGCCCTGTGAGTCCAATCCTGAATCTCTGAAAGCGCATTAAGTCACACAAATGAGGTAAGGACAATACGGTGGCTGACTGATGGTTGGAATTTGGCCAAAAATTACCATACAATTGCTTGTGTTATGCAATTGTTGATACAATCACATCACACTGACTTCAACCAAATGCAGTTCCTTTTCCTTCTTAGTTGCTAAAGCATGAACAGTACATAAAAAGCATTCCTGATTTGGCATTTCATTAACTAAAGAAGTCTTACTATGAGTACCCTGAATTTCTGCAACTACAAACAGAAGAGAATGTCATACATTACTCTGTCTTATGCCTCTGTAATAGAAGTATTACAAAAGGGAAACAGAATTTATTTAAAACACAAATATAAGCACAAGAGGTTTCTGGATTTGTTCTCACTCAATTATCCCTTGAAACGAGCTGTGTTGTTTTTCCGCCAACTGCCTGAGAATTTTGCTTTGTGAGCAAATGTGTCCATTAAGATTTTCTAATACAGATTTTAAATGACAATAAAAATACCTCAAATTTGTACGTTATTTTTTCCAGGAGGAATTATTATAATTATTATTATGACATGTGGCAGCATTACCCCTGCCTGAGGTGTTATGCTTGTGGTTGAAAGGCATTTACAGAAATGACACCTCACTCCACACCACTGGTCATGTCCATGACTTAAACTTATGGAGTCTTAAACAATGTGATTCATATATACATTACATGTGTTGTTTCTTGAAAGGATCAGCATAACACTTCCAAGAGCATATTTTGATATACTGGTGTCACGGGTAGAGGATATATGGTATGAATTAAAAACACTGAACTCACGTTTTACTCTATATACCTGTTTTCTGTATACAGCCTCTCTTTCTCTTCCTGCAGCTGGCAAAATGACTCTTGTTTTCTGTGCAATTTCTCTTGCAGTTGCTTCACTTCAGATTCAAGTTGCTTTCTTTCTTCCTGCTCAGCTTCCAATTGCATCACAACATCTGAGAAAGAAAAACCTGTACTAAATGCTGGGAACACTTCATTCAACTTTCACTGTAAGCAATGTGTGTTTTCATTTCACATGTGCTGCAGCACTACAACTGCTACAGTGCTCTACTACAGCTGTCACTTTTACCATATCAGCTTTGAACAGAAAAGACAAATGACAGAGATTAGAGAATGTATGTGAAATCCCCATCATGACAGAATATTTTTAAACCATGAACTTCAGGAGCACATAAAAATTCTCTACCCATATCTGCTATCTACCCCTTGTAGCTACTGAATGATCTTAAGTAAAACAGAAGATACTAAAACGTGAAAGAGGAAGCATTATATTGCACTCTGTGGAGAACTTGCTTTCAGAGTGGCTACAGGCCTGTCACAACACGAACTACATAACAAATGAATATGCTGTGAAACATGTAACACAAGTACTTAAATTTCCTTTCCCCTCCTTTCCTTCGTATACTCCCATATGATTAAACGGTTTGCTGCTAATACGTTAGTCTTAAATCTAGATAAAGCAAATATCAGGAAATTTGTAACAAAGAGTTCCAACACATTCTGCATTATGTATTGGTTATACAGAAAAGTATACAGAAGAGATGGTAAATTCGAAATTTCTTGGTCTACAAAGTGATGAACACCTGAAATGATAGAACCATAAGAACAAATTATTTGCAAGTTAAGTGGAACATGTTACGCCATTAGGTCTATGGTCCACATCAATAACAGAAACATTCTCAAACCAATTTACTATGTGTAATTTCATTCTATTATAAATTATGGAATAATTTTTTGGGGTAACCCTTCCAACAGCAGGAAGATTTTCACTTCAAAAAAATGGACAGAATTATGGCTGGTGGACAACCCAGAACTTCATGTAGAAGCCTGTTTAAACAATGAAAGATTCTACTTGTTCACTGCCAATATATTTCCCAATATATTAATACAAAGAACAAGCACCATTTAATGTTTGTTGAACCATGCACCATTGTGATCACTATAAGAAATACAATAAAATAATAAGTGGCATCTAGTTGGTTTTTATTCT
>Ga0123353_10003019_pt1 | contig 21048 bp, 22 predicted proteins | sample TergutLab28metaG_3_FD_92763 | JGI IMG/M metagenome (GOLD analysis project Ga0123353, IMG submission 92763) | Labiotermes labralis P3 segment gut microbial communities from Petit-Saut dam, French Guiana - Lab288 P3 | ecosystem: Host-associated > Arthropoda: Insects > Digestive system > Gut ... | reverse complement strand
TCCTTGTCAAGAAGAAGACGGCATACGATATAGCACTTAATGTTATGAATATGCCTGACAGGCTCGTTGTAGCGGATGTGGCAAAATCAACAATAGAAATGCTACGACGCGCAACCCAAAAAGCTGCGTTTGTAGATTTCGAGAAAATGAAGAAACCGTCAACAGTAATGTTGACAATGTAATTAAGAAAGGAAGAAGAAAAAAACATGGGTAAAATACTGTACAAAGGTGAAATCAATATAGTGGCGGGTAACGTCACGCAGGTATCTGAGGGCACAGGCGGAGCAGAAGGCAGGTTAACACGTGCGTCGTTAACCTTGAACATCTGGGACCCCGAGAGTAGGGAAGAGGTAAAAACATACCTCACAGCTAATGCGTGGAACAGTAAGAACCGCAACATGGCAGACCGCGCTAAGAAAGCCATACGCAGAGGGGATTTCTTTGTGTTCGTCTGCGGTGAACTTGAAGAAGACACACCGGCTACTGACGGCACGCCGCGCTTGAAAGCCAATATCATTGATTTTCAACGTAACTGGAAAAGAGAATTTGTTGAAGGTGATAACCGGAAAACAGTTCTTGTAGCCAATATTGGCGCAATTGACATTAAGGAAGACAAAACAATTGTCAGGCTTCCTATTGATGTGTGGAGTAAAGAAACAAGCTCATCCGAAACACAATGGATAGGAGTTTCCTTCAAGAATGGCAAAGCTAAAGGAGCCGCTAAACTTGAAGTAGGCGCGCCGGTAGCAATACTAGGCGGCAAAATCCACGAAACTGTTGTAGAAGAAAGAAACGCAACGTACTACAACATGGCCGGGTTTGAGTTCATAAAGGGGTACAAAAACAAAAAAGAAGAATCCGCAAATGGAACCCCTTCAAACGGAAATTCGTTCCAAGAAAACGTCGAACCTTCCGATTTCGCGGAACTCGATATTGACGATTCCGACCTCCCGTTCTAAACGCAAACATCTGATATCATTTCAAGAAATAACGTCCTTCGGGGCGTTTTTCTTTTGAAAAAATCGAGAAAAGAGCCAAAAGACCTGTATATGAGACTTATAGCTATAGCAAAAAACACATACTAAGTATAAGGACACAATTTAGATTATAGGAGAGCTGCTATTTTCATATTGTGTTACTAAAGTAAAGGAAGGAAATTTTTATGAAGCTTCAAGAGTTCCCAACACCGATAGGTTCTTTAAATGTACCTATTGAAAAAATGAAGAACGAGGATATCCTGCTCGTTCCACACGATTTTCTTGAGTCTCTAATCATGCATCCGGAAATGATAAAAAGAGGCGCAAAAATCGTTTACGAATATCTTAAGATGGATATGAGGCATTCTATATGCAAATGCATTTTCACCGATAATACCGGGTTGCATATAGAGTTTATTGGCGAAAGCACAAACGATTCGCTAAAAACGGATATAGCAAAGGAATATCCGTCATTCATGGCTGCCAAACGCGCATTCGATGGCGTTATGCTGATTTTTCTTAAAATCCCGAAGGCATACAGTGACGCTCAAATCGAAAAGGCCACAACGCAACCTGTGCCGCTGACGGACGACGAATCTCTCGATGCGTCCGCACCGTCTGTTATGCCTCGAACATTACCGAAAAAAGTAGAGACAAAAACAGTTGTGGAACCCGCATTACCGGAACCTGCGGATGTACTCCCTAAACCCGTAACGGAAGAAGATTCAGAGGTTGTAGAGGTTGAGGAAGATATCGCCGAACTTGAACTGGAAGAGTTTGAGGAAGCGATTACTGATACCGCAGACGAAATGGATGAGGACGACGCTCTTGACTTGACGGATGTGGTGGACGCTAATGCTGTTGTTACATCGGAAGTTGCGGAAGATGCTCCTGTAGCAGAAGCGGAAGAAATAGCTGCCGAATCTCCAAAACTGGTTGTGCCGGAGCTTGATATATTCCGTACCACAATTGTTGATGTTGGCGACAAAAAACATCTCAAGTTGTCGGTTGATGAACTCGGAAAAAAACACCCGAAATCACTAATTTGGGTTGCCGAAGGATTGATTGTCAATGACAAGAACGTCGCGCGGTACGGTAATATCCAAAACGTTTGCAGGAAATGGCTCGAAGTGCATCCTGAAGCGCGTGAAATGGCGGCAGGCGGTGCAGCATGAAGACTAACAACCTCTGGTTAAATGCGTCGAAGCTATTATCTGCTCATAAAGAGATAGTGGTATTCGATGTGGAAACTACCGGTCTTAGCCATAAAGATGATAGGGTCATTGAGTTCGCTGCTGTGAAGTATATTATTAACAACTTCACATTGCTTGAAAGCGATGCTCTTCATCTGTACATTAACCCCGAACGTCCATTACCTGAAAAGATAACGGAAATAACAGGGTTGACGGATAATGACCTCGTAGACGCGCCGAAAGAGCATGAAGTGTTTCAGCAAATCTATGAGTTCATGGGTGATGCTGTTGTTGCAGGGTACAACTCCGACACGTTCGATATAATGTTTCTTGAGTCAATGTACTTGCGGTTTGGCACTGATTTTGTACCCGCAGGTACTATTGATGCCCTGAAAATGGCAAGGGACAGAATCACGAAAAAAGAGTTAAAGGAAGCAGGCAAACAGGAAAAGCATAAGCTTGAAATTATCGCTGATTACTTCCATATCTCTTTCACCGCTCATGCTGCATTGGAAGATGTTAGAGCAACCGCTAAAATCTTGCAGATATTCATTAATGAGTATCGTAAAGAAGCGGAAGAGGTGGCTGCTCAGTATGGTATCGTTAAGCCCTATATAAAGCGCATATCGTATTGGAAGGGTTTCAAATGGGACCGTAACCGGATTTACGTTTCTACCTCTGCCGGTGATATTTACTATTGTCAGTATAAAAGAGAGTGGGGCGCAAAGGCTGGCGTTGAACTTGACATGCTTGATATTAATTGGATTGAAAAAGAAGCATGGAGATTAACGAATTCCACTAATGCGGATGAGTTCTTGAAGTTCACAGGAAACAAGCACATCGCTTAAACAATGTAACGCGATATGACAAGAAACGCTCCTTCGGGGGCGTTTTCTTATTGCCGATACAAATAAATATTTAAAAATCCTGTATAAGAGAACCCCATACACTCAAAAAACCACATACTACTTATATATGAGTATAAGGATGTGTTATTACGGGTACTTGTAAGTTGGGTTTTCGCCTTATCGAATGTTTCTGCTTCTCACAGGAGTAGAAACCGCTTTTTCATAAGTCCACTCTAAGTTATAAACTCTGGATTGGATTGTTCTGACCATAACACCTGTAAGAGCCGACCACTCTTTGACGGACATTGTGTGCTCTTTGCCTTCCCAATGAGCGGTTATTATCTTTTTAGGGCTTGCAAACGGTTTTGATACCGCTTCTTCACGGGACATGCCAATATGTACCCTGCCGTAAATATTGCCGGGAGGTACACCGTGTAACACCGCCCATTCGGGAATAGTAAGGGTTTGCTCTATACCGTTATAGATAGCTGTTACCTTTTGCTTCTTAGCATTATATGGCTTTGTTACGGCTTCTTTAGGTAACAGACCTCTATTAATGCGCCATTCGATAGCACGGCTTGGTATGCCGGTTATTTCAGACCACTCGTTAATCGTTCTTTCTGTTCCGTCAACGGATAACGTCTTTTCTTCTCTAGCTATCATTACTTCTTCTATACTCATCCCTCTTCTGACTTTTTTATACAACAAGGCATATCCCATACCGGTTATCTCTCCCCATTTGGAGAGCGTATGAGTTTCATCGCCAACTGTGTATAACCGGCCGCCTTTATGTCCTCTTGAAACAGCTTTTTCAAGTGACCACTTATTCTTTTTTACGCGCCTTTCAATAGCGTCAACATCAACGCCTATCATTGCAGCCCATTCATAAATTGCTTTCGTAATGCCATCAACAGTTACTAATGTGTCGCCAAATGGTAGCGGAACTACAACGCCTGCTACAACATCCACCTTCCCCCTGTAACCGAACCAAATGCCGCGCTCGGTTGTCCACCCATCCAAAATGACGCGTCGCCTGATAGTCTTAATATCAATGTCTGCCATTAAAGACCATTCAAGAAAAGTCTTGGTAACCCCCTCGACTGTCGCTTTAGTGTTGGCAAAGATGCATTCTTTAACTGTCATTGTCGGAGTTTCTATTGCGTGCTTGGCGGGGACACCCGCTTTCAATCTGTCTAATATGCATTTCTTTGTCATAAGTTCGTCTTTTCGTAAGCTATACAATTCGCTTAGATTAAATAATTGTCCGTTATATAAATACTTGTCTATCCCATCTTCTTTAGGAGAAGTAACCGCCTCTTGAAGTGTCCATCTTCGGCTAAGCCGTTTGGAAACCGTCTGCATGGACAACCGCATATGCCTTTGCCATTCTCTAGCAGAACGCGATATTCCGTCGATAGTGAAGATAGGATTAGAGTCTCTTTTTACTCTTATCATAACAAGCCTCCTTCCCATAAATTCGCCCGAATCCCAAATGTCAATGTGCATGACAAAATTGTACTTAATTTGGAACATTTTCGTCAAATTTTAAAACTCTCATACAAGATTTTGAAAAATAATTATTCGGGACAGCAATGCGGGCAGGGCTATTAATCTTCGTTTATAATCATGTTCTTGCATACTAATTATAGAAAGAAAAATAAGGAGATATCAAAAATGAGTGTTATTTCAGGTACTTGGGGCGACATAGATTTGGTCTGCACACACAGGCATGAAGAGCCTGTAAGGATGGTAATACAAACCGGCCCGACATCGTTGTTCTTTGCGTGTCCTAAATATGATATCGCTAACTGCGTAGAGGGTGAACCGCGTTGCAATAATAGACTCAACCTAATAGACCATGACAAGTTGATTGTGCAGTTGGACAAAATGCGATATGAAGCGGAAATGAAAAACGAGAAGATAATCCTTACTAACTATGAGTGGGAGATAAAGAGTAAGGGTATTAGCTTCAAGGTGTTATCACATGAAGGTGATAAGTTGGTTGTAGGAATGGTTAACAAAATGGCGATTAACTCTTAACAGAATAAATAGAGGACAGAAAAATGAAAATACCTGATTACGATGATTACGAAATATTAGTAGATAAGGGAAGAATGACAGAGACAGGGCTATATGGCAGCCCTTCTGCTTTGGAGAATTTCGACAGTGATTCCGCTAGAACGGGAATAGGAATACGCATTGATGAGCAAGGAAATTTAGCCGGCACATATAGTTTTGAGCGTCATGACGACAACACGAAAACAGAACGTGACCATGATGGTAAGTTTATAGTTCACGAAACCCATGACGGACGAAGATTTGAATATAACCTTGGCGATGAAAAGAAAATAGAAACGGTAGAAGTGTATTCAAGAAAAGGTGTGTTGATGGAGAAAACAACCGCCTCATATACTGCTGACGAAAACGGGCGCGAGATATTGGCGGAACACCGTACCTCAAAGGGGGACATTTTAGTAAGTGCGGAAACCAAATATGGGAATAATGACAATATCGAGTCGTATACATCCCGTAATGCAAGCGGCGATACAATCGCAAGAACATCTTACGAGTACAATCAACTAGGGCAATTAGAGTCCGTTACCCGTTATGACGGAAATGATAAAGTTACAGAAAAATATGAATACAAATACTCTAGCAGTGATAACCTCTTAGTGTGCGAAGTGTTTAAAAATGGCGAACTCGACCATACTACAAAAACCGGACGCGATATCGAGGGAAACACAACAACAACTTATTATGACCCCGACGGCGCAGTAACATCACAAGTGACGTTCGATGCTAATGGGAATAAAGATGAACCAAACACGGAATATAAAGATATATTGCAAAAGCACGAAGGAATAAGCGCAAAAATAGAAGCTTTTGTCGCTAATCTTGAAAGCAACGGTTACGACAAAGAAAAAATTATAGAAGTTATAGTTAATGATTATAATGACTTTACAGAACCGGGCGGACCGACAGATAAAAGCGTTTCGTTCGCGATAGAACAATACGAGCAAGCACCCAACCTCTTTGTGGAATCGTCAAATGTGTTAGCCTGCGAATCTTTTGCTAATGATTTAACCAAGGATATGAAAGACGGTCCTGGTAAGGACAAAATAAAGCTAGACGTTGAGAATATAGCGAAAGAATCTATTGAAAACCATAAAGTTGATGAAAACGGCAATATAGATAAGCAAGCTCTTAAAGAAGATATGTATACAAAGCTTGAAAAAGTTGTGCCGGATAATATAAAGCCGGGCCTTGAGGATGCGGTTAATAGCCTTGTTAATGAAGTGAAAAGCGGAAAAGCAACAAATGACGGCTCAGACTCTACCACAAGAAATGATGTAGATGGGAAAACAGAGCCAGAAGAAAAAGGTAAAGATACCGATTCCGATAAGAAAGAGCCCAAAGACCCGAAATTAGAGCGTTACGAACTTGCTAAAGAGAAATATGACGAAGCACGTAAAACATGGTCTAAAGGCAGTATGGTTGTAGCGATAGCTAGATGCGAACTGGATATCGCTGCTAAAGCATGTGGTAAAGAGGGTTCCGTTAAAGATAAGGTTCCGAACGCTATTGATATAATTGGAAGTATATATTCAATAACAAGAGCTAATATCTTTGAATTGGCGTTGGAAGCCATAGCAAGAGGCATTTATGCCGGGGTCTGCGCGGGTAATGAAAAGATAAAAGAATATTGCGCTGATAAAGCTGTAAGCGATAAAGTGTCAGATATTGTAGGGAAAACTATAGATGCGCACGAAGCTTATGCTGACGGAACAATTGATAAGGATAAAATTAGGGGTGAGCTGACCGATGCGCTTAAAGAGGCGTTCCCTGGTAAAAGTGCGGGTGAAATTGAGAGTGCCGTTAATAAGGCTGTGGACAGATTGGAGAATAGCGGCTCTGCATCACAGGGGGTCAGTAAAGAGGACTTACAGGCGGCGAAGGGTGATATTGTTGCGTCGGTTAGTAATGGCTTTAAGAGTGGAAGTAAAGATGGCGTTGAAGGGCAGCAGGACCCTGCAACTACAAGTGATAACAAGAAGATTGCCGGCGGGCTTATAGAAAAATTGAGCGAAGCGGTATCAACTAAAGGCATGTATGTGCGCGAAGCTAACAATAGTGCCGCAGAAATAAAAAGGTATGAGATAACTTGACAAGACCCTGATTGCAAGCGGGTAGTAATAAAAGACGATAAAGTGGTGTTAAATGACGACGGCACGGCTAAAACACACAATCTTAAAGCAGTTTTCGTGGCTGACAAGATGACGGGTTCGGTAAACGTGATTTTGCCGGACGGAGCCGTTGTTAATATAATTGGGGATACAATTAAAGGGGTTCCTTGTAAGGATTGGGACAAACTCACTGACGGACAAAAGAGCCAAATAGTGTCAAAATTAGAATCCGCGTCTGGAAAAGAATGGGCAGGCAAAATAGAAAATATGTTTGGCTCAGAAATAAGTGCCCCTTACAAAGAAGCGATAAGGGACATAGATGCGAAGATAGGGAGATTAGACACATTTGCAAAAGATAACGGCTATGAAGGAAACACAGAGATAACGGCGACTAGGAAAGAATTGGTAGCCCTTAAAGAAGGGATGGAGTCGAAAGGCTTTGCGCCTGTAATGGAGAGGGTTTCTCTCTGCGTTACGGGACGAACCGAGGAGAGCATAGAAAAAAAACTTGAGACAATTGAAGCAAGAGTGAGCGAAGTAACCAGACCCGAAACAAAAGAATCTATAGAAGCAAGAGGCATGCTGCGAAGCGCGATAAGCGGTATAGAGACTAAAATAGAAAACAGTAGCGTTACCGCAGGTCTAACTAAGGATGAAAAGGATGCCGTGACCGGCACAATCTTTGAATCAGTAGCTACATTCAGACCAAACGATGACGGCACGTATGACAAAGAAAAGCTAAAGGAAACTATAGCAGTAAACATCGAGGACGCAGCACCCGGGCGAATAGACGGCGCAGAACTAAGGAGAAAAATTGGTGTCGCTATAAGTGAAGCGAATTTGCCTGAACGCACAACGGTTGACTCCGCTGACGCAATAGATAAAAAAGACCTAGACTCAAAAGCAGAGGGTATCGCAAAGTCAATAGCAGAAGAACTAAGGGTCAGCAAAGAAGATATAAAACCGGCAGTAGAAGCCGTTATAGAAAAACTGGGTACCGACAAAGATGGCAACGTCAGTAAAGAAGAATTTGGTAGAGAGTTAGCAGCAGAGATTAAAGATAGACTCTCCGCGGATGTGGCTGCACCGGAAGCGATAGAAAAAGCTGCCGGCAACGCTATGGAAAAAGAAGGGCTTAAAGACCCGGTAACAGCAGATAAAAAAGATGCAGCAGATAGTGAACAAGCGCAAAAGGAAAAGATTGAGAGCGTTAAAGGCTCCATAACCAACGACTTAACTGAAGGCATGACGGATAACGATGCTAAAAAGGGTGAGATTAAAGACGCTGTAGGCAAAGCCGTAGACGACGCTTACGCTGAACAAAAAGCCGACAATGGGGCAGGTAAGGATATTGACGAGCGCATAGCTGATAAACTCAAGGAATCGCTGCCCGATATAGGGGTTAATGTAGAGCCAGGCAAGATAGAAGGTGTGTGTGCTAATGCTGTTGAAAGCGCGGAAGCAAAGAACGCTGACCCTGCAGCAAATGACACACCCGACGTAGTTTCAAAAGCGGATTTGGAAGCGTCTAAAGGTAGTGTGGCGGAATCAATAAGCGGGAAGTTGACCGCGGGCCTTGACGAAGACAAAAAGGAAGCAGTATCGAATGAAATAGCGAAAATTGTTGGAGATACAATTGACGCTCACGAACCCAACGCAGACGGCTCAATAGATAAGGATAAGTTTAGTGATGAGTTGACCGGCAGACTCAATGATGCTGTGGCTGATGGTACACTGCCAGAAGAGTTAAAACCGGAAGACGTAAAGACTGCTGTTGAAGGTGTAATTAGTGAGTTAGGACATGAGGAAGCCGCTCCTGAAAGCGGGGATATCGCTGTTCCTGAAAGTGAGTCAATGACTGATGGCGTTGCGAAAAAAGAAAGCAAAAATGAAGATGACTTAAAAGTTGCAGTGGTGGGAGCACCACAGGTAGATGGACAACAGGAAAAAGCGGACTCGGAGGGCGTTGTTGATAGCGATGAATCTGAACAATTAGAAAAAGGAACAGATGAAAAGACTGATGATATAAATGTTGACCCTAGCGTAGCGTTAGCGGAAGCAAAAACAGATATCGACAAAGTTCTATGTAAAATTGATGATGCGGATGCGAATGGCTTGCAAGAAATTATAGATAGCGGTGAATACTTAGACGCATTAGAGTCTTTGATAGATGCATACGAAAAAATAGCGGATAAGTCCAACGAGGACATAAATTTAGGTCACTATTTAGAGGCGGCGGTAGATTTATATGGGAGTTATGAAGCAACTCAAGATGAAAAGCCGGATGGATATATGAGCGACGAAGCAATTGCCGATGCCTATGCTGACTTTTTTGGGAGTAGAGAAAACGAAAGCGAAACCAACGTTATACCGGACTTAGAAGCGTTGTGGGCAAGTTCGGCATCATTTGAAGGCACTAGCGAAAGTCTCGTAGATGCTCCTTCGCATAATGACTTAGATGGAGGAACAAGCCCGCAAAATACAGTGGCCGATATTAATGATTCTACAACGAGCGATTCGTTAACTTACCCTGTTGAAACAACTCCTGCTGGAAATCTTGACATAACAGATAAAATTACTGACAGGTTAAGTGCGATGTTCGAGGCCTCTAGCGGCGAAATGCCAGTTGTTGACGCAAACGATAACGGTAGCAATATACTTGATAAACAAGGGGAAGTGGGTGCTGCTGCAAAACAACTAGATATCTTCAACGTGCCTGAACATCAAAACACCGACTTTAACGTACCACAACCGTCTAGTAATACAGAAGTGCCGCAAGCGCCGGTTAACGATGCGGATGGACGAGAAGATAATCTGCGCCAAATGATTGCAAACGCGCTTGACAATAACATCAGCAAAGTCGATGCGGGCCCGCGAGCACCCGATTTCAAGCAAGACGTGGAAAAACCCGCGGCAATGGCGGATAGGTAAGAAAGGAAAAAAACATCATGGATTCAAGTTCAATTGCTATTTATTACATAGTATCATTCTTTGCCTTATTATTCGGCATATATTGGGGTGTCGTGGTTGGCGCGAACGCTATCAGTAACTCCGACAGTATAGGGAACAGCTTTAAAAGCACATTCGCACGGTTTAAAGGCGTGTTCTCAGCACGTGTGAAAAAAGAGAAGCCCGAGAAGTATAAAGAGCCGAAGATACGGAAAGAGAAGAGAACACCGAAAAAGGGGTCGCTGCTTGATTCAAGGGTCGCGTCCAGAACATCGTTTACGGAAACTCAAGCGTATATGGAGAACACTGATGCCAGCAGTATAGTTAAGCAGAACCAGAAAAACAACGTCAGGCAATACGATATTATGAGCAGGCGAAAAGCCGAACGAGAACAAAACGAGCCGGAACAAGAGGGAGCGGCCGTGCAGGAGAGCATTTGACAGAAGAGCCAAAAATGGTTACGTGAGAGAGGATATACAAATGACGAGGACAGAGGAAATCAAGATATTCAAAGCACTGTACGATAATGCAAAACAAGAAACAGAAGACTTGTTTAGCGATATAAAGACAAATAACGAGCTATGCGTTGATAGGGCGTATTCGATAGTGCGCGGGATGTTAGAATGTAAGCACAGTTTTAGGGAAATCCATACCTTCATAAGGTGCATGAGGGAAACAGATAATCATACCTATGCTCATTCTGTGAATGTCGGCATATTATGCAATATTTGTGGTAATTGGTTAGGCTATAGCGAAGAAGAATTAATGGTACTGACAGTCGCGGGCCTATTGCATGATATAGGTAAAATAGTGACCCCTAAAGAGATATTGAACAAACCCGGAAAACTTACCGCGCAAGAATTTGATGTGGTAAAGCTTCATGTAGCAAAGGGATATAACTTGCTGAATAATCTAAATATACCGGACGAAATTAAAATGGCTGCTCTAATGCATCATGAGAAACAGGATGGTTCGGGCTATATGTACGGGCTGAACAGCGAAGCTATTCCGAAACACACGAAAATAGTCGCGATATGCGATATATATGATGCTATGGTATCGGTACGTGTGTATAAAAATAATATTAATCCGATTGCCAGTTTAGAGTCAATGGAAAGTGATTTGAGCGGAAAAATAAGTTGGCATTATATGCAAATCTTCAAAAACAAGCTTATGGAAACGTATATTGGTAAGCCGTCAAGCTGCTCCGCATAACAAACCACAAACAACAAGTGCTCCCTACGGGGAGTTTTTTGTTTGCAAATTGCTGTATATGAGGCTTATGGGCACCCCAAAAACTGCATACTAATAGTATACCAATAAATATTACATGAAAGGAGTTACTAACTTAATGGATGTTTCAAAAGAGAAAACAAGGCAAAAGTTATCGCTTATCAATCTAAAAGCATTGCGCAAGGACCGTGACGCGGAGTTTCATAACTACAATTACGCATTGTCATATCACGACGAAAGCAGAGACACGTTTTTGTTACAACCGTTTTTGAACGGTAATCGCGGCGGCGGTGATGAAATAAGCGCATATAGAGCACGCAACCTAATTAAGTCTTGGCTGGAACAGCCCGGGTATTGTGTTTTACGAACCGGGCATTAAAGAATAAAGAAAGGAAGAATTAATGGTAGCAAATTTAACAGTTACGGAAGGAGTTGGCCAATTTTACCCCACACCCGCAAAACTAGCGGATAAAATGTTTGAGGGCATAGATTGGGGAATGGTCGATTCCATACTGGAGCCATCAGCAGGTAAAGGCGATTTGGTGTACGCGGCTATAAAGGCGTTTGCATACAGCAAAGAAGCGAAGAACTACGAACAGCATTTGGAAGTAGACTGTATTGAGATTGACCCGTATCTGCGCGCGATAATCAAAGAGAACCATAACAACGAATGGAAGCGGCCACTGGAAGCGCGTGTAGAAGAACTCAAAGATGAGAACGATGGAACATTTTTCTCTGAGGAGAAGTACGATGTCGAAAGACATATACGAAAAATAAGAAACGCAAAAGTAAATGTGATACACGACAATTTCCTCACATATCGCGGTTATAAACCGTATCAGTTGATTGTGATGAACCCGCCGTTCGCGGATGGGGATTTGCATTTGATAAAGGCTCTTGAGGTTCAGAAAAACGGAGGTTCGATAGTGTGTCTGCTCAATGCGGAAACGCTTAAGAACCCGTACACAAACTCACGCAAGGTTTTAGCGCGTGAACTCAAAAAATACGATGCCGATATAGCGTATGTCAATTCGGCGTTCACCAACGCGGAGCGTCGTACAGATGTCGAGGTAGCCATAGCGCGTGTAAATATCCCGCATGCAACAGAGAAGCATAGTGATATCTGGGAACGCATGGAGCGCGCTGAATCAGAAATACCTAACGAAGACTACGATGTGACAGACCTTGTCGCTGGCGACTATATCGAGCAAGCTATTACTCTTTTCAATATAGAGGTAAAAGCTTCGATAGAACTGATAAGGAAATACGAAGCACTGCAACCGTATATGTTGGAATCGCTCGACCCTGACAAGGCGTATAACGACTCAATCTTGACGCTATCTGTTGGTAAAGAACGTAATTATAAGCAGAAGGTTGATATCAACGAATACCTTGAAGTAGTACGCGTCAAATATTGGAATGCCTTATTCTCTAACGAGAAGTTCATAGGGAAGCTTACAAGTGGATTGCGTAATAAATGGCAGCGTTCGGTCGAAGACATGAAGAAATATGATTTCACGATGTTTAATATCCGGACAGTCATGCATGAGATGAACTCACAAGTTGTCGACGGTATAAAGAGTTCGATACTGGAATTGTTCGATAAACTGACAGCGGAACATTCGTATTTGCCGGAGTTTCAACAGAACATACACCTGTACAACGGCTGGAAAACGAATAAAGCCCATAAGATAGGGAAGAAGTCAATTATACCCATACATGGGATGTTCTCATCCTACGAATGGAAAACTGACACCTTCGAGGTTTATACAGCGTACAGCGTTATTTCCGATATCGAAAAGGTGTTCAATTATCTAAGCGGCGACACGAGTGCTGAGAGTTATCTTCAATTTGCGCTACATAACGCGAACGCGATGAAGAAAACACGGAATATAAGACTGAAATACTTTGATATAGACCTCTACAAGAAGGGCACAATGCACATAAAATTCCGTGACATGGAGCTCATTGACAAAATGAACATCTATGCGGCACGTAACCGGAACTGGTTACCGCCCAACTACGGAAGAGTTAAATACTCTGATATGACACAGGAAGAAAAAGAGGTTGTTGACAGTTTTCAAGGCGAAGCGGAGTATGAGAAGGTTTTGGCAAGAAGCGATTACTACCTTGCTGAACCGATGAACAGCATGGCAGCGCTAACAGATGGAGAAAAGGAGAAAGTAGCTTGAATAATATAGAGTATATAATCAAGTCGAAAAACGAAATTGACGGCAATTACGACGGTTATTGGCATAACGAGGACGGTTGGTGCGATTACCCTGACGAAGCGACTATCTTTAGCTCAGTGGAGAAGGAAACGTTCAATCTTCCTGTAGGCAATGACGTATCATGGGTTGTTCTGGCAGACGAGCAGGTCGTTATAGAAAACTATAGCAAAGGCGACTTTATTCTAAGGCTCGTTCCGCATGTCGACAGAAAATGTACGTTAACGTATTGCTGTCCCGAGTGCGGTGACCCTACAGAGCTCGATATTACCATAACCAGAGAGATGCTTGAAAGCGTAATCGACGATGACGAGCCCACAGAGTTTGTCTGTTGCTGTGACGAATGCGATAAAGAACAGCAATACTATCCCTTGTTTAGCATCAGCGATGTGACGCATATAGAGTTGCATGAAGAGGCAATGTCGGAGGCACTTGCGGAGTTTGAGTGTAACGAGTGTGAGCTTATGTGGGCTGTCAGTAGCAAAACAGTAAATGACGAGCCACCGAGATACTGTCCAGCCTGTAAATCGGAAGATATAACAGAAGCATAAGGAAGGGAAAAAGAAATTATGAAAACTTACAAATTCAAGCTTGTGGAAACACGTACAGCGTATGTGGAAGTCAAGGCTGAGAATGTGGATGATGCAAGAGAACTGGCAGAGCGCATAGGGAACGGTAGCGACGGTGCGACTTATCCTGAATGGGACGACAACACATTAATCGAGGTGACAGAATTATGGAAGAAGTAAAGAAGTACAAAGACGCAAAAGAACTGTATAACAGCGAAACCTTCGTGTTCCTGATAAATGCTGCACCGGAAGAAACGGGTTGCGGCGAAATGGGAGAAGTCACAGACGAGCATTGGGAGATGTATAATGAAATATACCAAACTGTTGCTTCGTTAAAAGCGGATGTACTCCCATATCTTTGCAGAATCGGAACAAACCACGTCTGGGTACTCATCTGCGAATACTGCGATTATATATCAGAACATCATTTCAACAATGATAATGACGCAATGGTTAAAGCTGCGTCGGAAATTGCGCAGAAGATAGCTTCTGATGAGGTGTTGGGCGAATACTTTGTGTACTTCGGTGAAGACACAGGGTTGCCGACAGATACCAGAGAAGGACGCAGTGAGGTTATTGTTACCTTGCATGTAGGCACTGATATAGCCGTTGTCAAAGAAGTCGTTGAACGTCTTGGCGACATGGCGTATCAGTTCGATATGGTGCAAGTATGAAAAGGTATTTTGTTGACGCATCGCTTAACACGGTTATCGAAGTTGATACCGAAGCGAAAGTGATTAAGAATCTGGGATGCCTGTATACAAGAGGTTTCATTGCAGCGACAACGCACGCAGCCGTCAAGTACAAAAACATGAGATACAAAACGGGCATGTACAATCGCTGTATTAATCATCTCATAAATTTTGTAAACGGCTACGACAAAACGCTTCACAGCTTCTACAACGAAGATGCAGGATTGCGCGAAGTAGTGGAAAATCATTAAAAGAAAGGAACAAAGGTATGAGAATTAAAGTGGAGATGACCTCTGATGAGTTTGAAGAGTTTTTAGCTTTTCAAAGAGAAAAAAACATAAAACATTCAGAATGGACAAGGAAGTTCGACGAATTAACAAGAGAAACAGAGTCGATGCTTAATGCTCTGCTGAGTGTATTCCCGGGACCTTGGTGCGATAAGGAAGGCATACTGCAACCTCTTGTAATAAAGGACGATGGACTGTTGCGGTACCTGCTGAAAGAGTCGGATAGTTGGTTAAACGCAAACAGAGAATTACCATTCTAGGGAAACATCCATTAAACAGAAAAAACGCCCCTTCGGGCGTTTTTCTGTTTAATGGAGTTTGATTAATGCCAATTAGTAACAGTGTCTATATCGTCAAAGTTTTTCAATAAATCCCAAACTACGCGGCTGTTAACATTGGCTGCTGTTATTGTAACGGTCTTGTTTCCGTTATTAATCGAAAGGATAATGCCTGTAATTCCGTCTTTGAACGAAACTTGATTGCCGATACGCATATTCTCAATCGCTTCTTCACCCGACCATGAGATGAAGTGAGTGCGCCAGTTCGGGTATAAAGCATTGATTATTTTACGCACATATTCACTAGCGTTACCTGATACTGATACATGTGTGCCTGCAGGGTATACCTGCCTGAAATCGCCGAGTGAAGTAGGTACAACTGCCGGGGCAGGTGTAGGTGGTATAGGGCGCGGTGGTAGCGGTGTCGGTTCGGGCGTAGGTGAGGGTGACGGGGATGGCGGAGCCGTTGACTCGGGTGGCAATTCCGTTTCTCTTATATTGGGTATTTGCAATGTATACATTTCCGCATCTCTCCCTGCTAACACAAAGTTCGCAACACCATAAACATCATTGTTTATTGTTACTTGTGCGTCGGGGTGCAGATAAGCAACACTGCCGTACCTTAGACCGATAATATCAGCCCTAAGTATCTCAGGTACATCATAAGCGTTTCTTCGCCATTCCAAATCAACAGTTACAGGTAATATGAGAATTATATCCTCTTCATCAAATTCTTCTTCCTCATCATCTTCTTCGCCGACATCGGGCTCATAAGCGATGGGGGCAATATTTACCGGTTTCGATGATTCGGGCTTCTCTCCCGGCTCTTCTCCCGGCTCTTCGTTTTGTTCTTCCTCTTGAGCGGAAGGTGTTTGTACAGGTACAGCATCTTCCGGCGATGGAGTATCATCTATAACTGACGTGTCCTGACAACCGTTGAACAAGAATAACGAAATTACTATCATTGCAGCTAAGCCTAATAGTATATATTTGCTAACATGTGATGTTTTTCGCATTTTTATATCTCCCTTACACTGAAATTGTATTTGCGTCTCTATATTTAGTATGCGTTTTCTTGTTTTGGAATCATTTCCTATTTGTGTTCTTGCATACTATATACATGAAGAGAAATATTATTTTAATCAGTTTAATAATGCTTGTGTCGTTGTTGCTTGGTTGTGAAGAGCAATTTGAACCACCTGTTCCTCTTACACAGGAAGAGATACACGGGATAAGGATGGAAGATACTCAAGCTAATAACAGCCTTAGTAACAGGGATATAGCGCAGTTACAAATAATGGCTGCGCAGTTGGTTAATGCGGTGTTTAACGTTGGCGACGACCATGTGGTTAGAGGGCTTGATGTGTTGCTTTCGGATAGGGAGCAAAGCGATAGAATAGCAAATACGTTCAAGGATGAGCTAAGAATCAGCACTCTGATAGACCATAAGATTATAAACATAAACATGGATAGCGCAAACAGGGGAGCCCTGCTGATAATGAGTCATGTTGAGTTTGAGAGCTTTTTTATTGAAAAGGGCGAATACATAATGGTATCAGACGTAACATTCGGCATGACAGGAAACGGGTTTGTCGCCGAATATTTTGAGATATTGTTCAACATCGAATATAAAGGAGGATTATCTCTTGTGTGGGATGAAACACGCCGTTCGCACAGGTTAGTGAAAAAAGCAGACACAGTTAATTATGAGGAGGTAACATTCAATGATTAAAAAAGTATGTGCATTTATTTTGATAATGATATCAGTGATGAGCTTTCCTGTAATTGCTAGAGCAGATGGTGCTAGGCAAACCACAGGCGTAAATGATACTGTATGGGTTGAATCGGATGTGCTGCCGGGTGGCAGAAGCGGTCAGGGAACGGGTTCCGCAGAAAGAAACAACAGAGATTCGCCAACAACACAAAATAATAATGCGGCGGATGCCCTTAACCGTGAAGCGCGCACAATAAGAGAAGAGTTTTCAACGGAAACGGAAGTCTTTTTGGTCGCTCCCACAGTATCCATTACATATGAACGTGTCACTATCCCGAATTATAGATTTAGAAACTTCGCGTTTCTGTTGGGAGATTTTCCGCAAAACGATGATGGGTCCCCGTTTAGACCTTTACCCACTTTGAGTCCCACTACGATTCCCGATATTAAGTTTGATTTTCAGGTGGACGGCATGAATCAACTCACAAGCGACCGAGCCGAAGGCAATAGCAGAGGAGTACAAACAGGAAACTTGCCGAATTTAATGAGTCATCCTGAATGGCAAAGGTTTGTATTGTCGGAATCTCCAGCGTTGCCTGAGCCCAACCTTCCAGGCATGAGAGGTATCAGTATTGTTGGCGGTGATTTTTATATTGATGGCTATTTTTACGATGGTTTACGCCCTGTGCATACATTAGGAGCGGGGGAGTTGATATTCACAAACAATCCGCTAATGAGAAGTGCCTTGATTTTAGCGTTGCTTAACAGCATGAGCGGCAGAGAAAATATGGATATAACAATAATCAGAGAGTATGTTGCTGTAGATGGGCTTGAAAATCAGTTTATAGACGAGCGTGCATTGAATGAGTTTCGGTGGTGTTGGAACAGCGTTCCTGTGCATAACGAAGCACTGTGCGGTTCCTGCATACCGGGAGCTACCGGCAGGACTTTGTCGCTTGTGTTTACATCAGCGGGCGAATATAATATAACATCCTATCAAGCAATGACAGCTACAAGAGTGGATACTACAGTGTTTAGTGTGCAGGAAAAATGGGTATGGAACGGATTAGTAATATATAACAGAGCTGACGGGCGTGTCACTCGAAATTCTAACGCAGGTAACCCGGAACGCATATTGAAACGCACAAGAACAAACCCCATAAGCGTTTTTGATAATCAGGTCGGGATGGTATTTATAGTAACACAAAACGGAGCATCAACATCCGGCGGTCAATCTTATGCAACACAACGATTACCATTCAACTAGAAAAGAAGAAGGAGAAACATTATGCAACAACTTCTATTTATCATCGCTATCTTCATATTATTCTTCGCGCTCGGTTTCGCTGTCTCGTTTGGGTTCACTTTACTATACAAAGCTTTATCAAAAATTAAGCCGACTGTTTATCAGTACAATGAAACTGTTGATATGCACAGGTTACGAAGACAGCCGGCACCCAGCATAGTATCAAAAGAAGAAACAGCGGACGGGCAAACAGGGTATACGGATTATCACTTACATTGAAATTAATTTAAAAAAATGCACCCCAAACATCTCAAAAACCACATACTTATATGAGAGACAAAAAAGGTGGTTATACAATATGTCATATGTACCGGAAATAGTATTAGCAGAAGCGGAGAAGCTAAAGAGCAGATACCCCGATAAAGACAACATCACTCTAAAGGAGTACGCCGATTATTTAGGGATAAAACGTACTTATGCCGCCGAACATTTTAGAAGGATGAACTCAGGCGAAAATAAAATACCTCATATTAAAATTGGGCAGAAATTGCTAATCTCCTTCGAGGACTTCGCTTATTGGATATTACAGTATAAGCGTATCGGAAATTCGCCCGTTCAATTACCGCAACTAGGAGTAGACGGTAAGTATAAACGTACACGCGGCTATACATTCAACTAGCGCAAAAAAGCAAATGTGTTATCACAAAAAACACCCGCGGCTGATTGCCGTGGGTAAAATTATGAGTAAAAGCTGTATGCTCTGAACATAAAGATGTTGCTATTGTGTTGTCAAACAAAAAAGCAGTAAGCCTAATCGCCTACTGCTGCAAACACTATAAGGAATCACAATCCCAGCTTGGAAGGCTGGAGCGTTACCATTACGCAACACCCGCATTTTTCTAAATACAACTTTATAGCAATCTTCGCTCTTGTTCATGCTCAAACAAACTTGGTCATGACTCTCACTTCGCTCGATTATAGCATAATCAGCAGCAGCTTGTAAAGTGAAATAATTGAAAAAGCATGCTCATATAAAATCAGAAAGCACAGCCTTGCGGGAATGCATAAATGTGCTGTATAATAGTAACCGAATGATTGGATAATCTGAGTATTGGGGGATGTTTTTATGTCGTTTTATGAGAAGCAGCTTGAGAGTGAGAAAGTTTACAATGGGTTAATTGTTGATGTTCGGATGGATATAGCAGAGCTTCAAAACGGACGAAGGGTGAGAAGGGAAGTTGTTGAGCATCCCGGTGGTGTTTGTATTGTTGCGGTGACAAATGATAATAAAGTACTGTTGGTTAAGCAGTTCCGATACACGATAGGGGAGGAGCTTCTTGAAATTCCCGCGGGGAAGCTTGAAAAAGGAGAAGACCCGTTTGAGTGTGCAGTTAGAGAGTTGTCCGAAGAGACAGGTTATACAGCGAAAACATGGATAAGCCTTGATATGATATATCCGTCTGCCGGAGTTTACAAGGAAATATTGTACCAATACCTGGCCCTCGACCTGCAGCCCGGTAAAATGCATCTTGATGAAAACGAGCTGCTAAGTGTCGAGGAAATAGATATTGATATAGTGATTGAGAAAATAATGGCAAATGAACTTAGGGATGCCAAAACAATTATTGGTGTTTTGAAAGCTAAAAACTATCTGGAAAATTAATTACGCTGCTTTTGTCATACGCATCAGCCTCAACTGCTCAATTGCCTTCATAACCGGTGGCAGTGAGAGAACAATTAATGTTATTGCTGCTTCCGGTGCAATGTAGGTAGCATTGTATATTGCAGAGTAAATCCAAACCGGCTGATCCGGTGGAGCAAACTCTCCGAAGAACACAATACCTCCGATAAAGCTGCACAGAAAGCGTCCAATTGCACCTGCTAAAAAGCTGATTTGCAAACCGAATCGCTTATCTCTGAATATGCAAAATGCACCGAGGGCGGCATATGCAAGAGGATAGTCAAGAATGAACTGGACAGGATGAATCACAGTTGCTCCCAGCATAAGACGCAGCAGTCCATATACAATACCTGCCGAGATGCCTGCTTTTACTCCGTACCAGTAACCGACAAGAACAATCGGAAGCATACTAAACGCAGTTATCGAACCTCCTTGCGGCATTTGGAACAAACGTATTTGCGATAATACTACAGCAAGAGCCACACACAGAGCGGAAAATGTCAGAAGTGATATATTGCTCTGTTGTATACGTTCCATTTTCTGCTTATTTGGGGAGTTAATAATAAGTAAGCCTCCGCCTATGAAAAGCAAGAAAACGGATACTACAAGTATTATCAACGTAATAATTGCATTTGTGGTCAATGGTTCGGCATACTCTCTTACAGGACGCACAAGCTGCCCGGCAATATCAGGGTAAACTTCCTGAATACTGTCCGAAATATCTTGATATACTTGGTTATTAACCGGAAATACACGCTGTATTGCATCGCCGTCTTCAGGCGATCTTCCCTGAAGAATGACCCTGAGTGCCCGGAATACCTGGTTGTCAGCTTGAAACGCTTGTTCGCAAGCGTTGATTGATAACAACGCATAAATCGAACCAAGTATGCCGAGACACAGCATGACTGCAGCTAAGATAAGGATAGTACGTTTCTTTGGACTTGTTTCTTTCATAATGAAATACACCTC
>Ga0123353_10003018_pt1 | contig 21061 bp, 7 predicted proteins | sample TergutLab28metaG_3_FD_92763 | JGI IMG/M metagenome (GOLD analysis project Ga0123353, IMG submission 92763) | Labiotermes labralis P3 segment gut microbial communities from Petit-Saut dam, French Guiana - Lab288 P3 | ecosystem: Host-associated > Arthropoda: Insects > Digestive system > Gut ... | reverse complement strand
CGACCGCATATAAACACCTTCATATCATATATGGAATTTCCGGTTTAAATAGTATGACAGGGATAGGGGGGGGAGGGGGGGGGGGGCGCGGTCGGGGGGGGGGGGGGGGGGGGGGGGGGGAGGGCCATTAGAACTGCGTTTCGTTTATTCGTTTCATCTGCTGTCTTGGTTCACGCGATGTACGTTACTTTAAACCCAGACGGCAAGAGCGGAAAGAAGGAGCGACCGTATAGGAGTTGACAGCACCCTTGATGACGTAAACTTAGAGAGTAAAGTTACACTGGAGGTTAGCTCGCAACTGCTAATTCACAGATCGTAGGAGTAAGGCACGCGTCCTGGTAGGCCACTTCTTTACCACAGCTTCCATCCAAATTTCAATTCAAGACATTTTGTCAGCTGACTACTTTGCGACATATTCCCAAAGCTGAATATAGTCCCTTGAAACGAACCAAAAGTGAAAAACCACATGTGCCAATACAGTCAGTTCTGCAAGAACGCGGTATTTGCCTTTCTGTGACACCTCGCGTTGAGGATGGCGTGATGACAGAGTCAAATCAGAAACAATTTGGCCCGGCATCCAACCTTAACCTAATAGCGAAGACGCGTATACAGAATTTCGCGTTAACCGGACAGCGTTCACCTCTTCATCAATCGTGACACAGCCAGTTCGCGTTAAATGGACAGAGTTCACCCCTTCATGAAACGCGACACAGCCATTTCACGTTAACCGGACAGCGTTAACAGGACAGCATTCACCTCTTCATCAATCGCGTTACAGCCAGAAGGAACACGCGTAGTAGCAGCATTTACCGCATTCGTCTATCATAAATGTAGTTTCCCCGTATACAGAAAAAACACAAATTTTGGTACAGCGTTCACATCACTAACGTACAAGTTCATTCCACCCTAAAATGGTGAGGTTAAAAAAGAAATTCCTCGCACAACAAGTGGCATAGGCTAAGTTCCCTGTGGCGTACTGTTACGATAAAGGGAACAAATTTTTCCTGCAAAAGCGCATTTAGGTTCCTAAACGAAATGCTTACATCCAAATTCATAAACATCTCTGGAAAACTGAAATGAAGCAGGTAAAATTTCATTCGGACCTACAAAAAAGCAACCCTCTAAATAGTTCGAACTAAATGAAAATCAACACGGCCGCACGAAGTTTGCTTCGGTGTTATCATATTGCTCATAGCGTATGAGATCGGAGGTTGTCACTGCAATGCAGACACATTCCCCATTCTGGGTAGCTGTCACAACGTCTCAGAAGAACACACTGCCTTCACATCCAGATCTACCCTGAAAATACAGACAGCACCTTCCTCTGCAACTTTCCTAACATATGCACCACATGATGCAGTGATATAATCCATGATATCACAAATTCAAAGCTATGCGTGTTATGAGTGCATAGGAGGTCGTGTGTTCTACAAAAGTCACGAATAGCCAAATCCACAGCTACACAATTGCAGGCCCACAACTACTGATTGCTCACCGCAGGCAAGACACACATTTGCTGCAGTCTGTGATTATGAAGATCGGGAGTTTGAACAAAGCCAGTCACATAAATTAGGCGCAGTTTCTGGTAAACAGATGGATACACGTATGGCGAAAATAGAAGCTGATTTTCGAAATTTTTCTTTCCGAAATCTAGTGCGTGAAAATATTCCTATACAAGTATGTGACAAAAGTACAGTTATATAAACATGTGTGCGGTCTTTCAGAATGAAAAGTCCGGGATGACATAATTTAGATACAGTTTCAGTACTAACGAGCATGGCCACCATTAGTAATCTCGCATTCATCGTTCAGGAACTCGTGTTGTTTTTCTATCATTTAGTGGGTCGATCAACAACATTCCTTCCAACTAAAACTATAAAATACTCAGTCTAAACAAAACTATATATTTCTCCATGAAATCAGCTGCATGTTTCGGCTAAAATACATGCCACCATCGGGCTGATTACGAAAACAAAAACGAAAAAAATCACAGCTGCATCGGTTTGAAATCTCAGGTTTAACAATGTAATGTTACATACTATGCATAACACAAAAAAATATATGAAGCCTGTGGAATAAATTGAATATAGATATAGAAACTGTAAGTAGATGTTTTAAGAAGACAGAAAAGGATATTACTATGCAATGATTATAAAATGTGATAAAATTAGGGTGGAGTGTCATACGCATTATTCTGAAAGACGGCCTGTAAATGTGCCTCCGTTGTTCAGTAGTGCCTCATGGGGACGTGAAGATATACTTGAAGGTTTCCAATTTCTATCACGTTATTCTTAGTTGTGTGTTTACGAACGTGTAGTTGGATCTTTCGGGTGTTTATTTATAATTCGAAAATTGATTTCTCTTTAACACTATTTCTGTATATTTTATATGACATTCACTTCACGTAGAATTTTCAGATGGTATTGGGCACCCCTGTTCCCAGCGACTGTTGGAAGCCTACACATTCCTTCCCCTTGGGCGGGTTACTCTATACATTTTTCGCGATGAAATCCCTCCCTGTGTCCAGATCCTGTCACAATTTCTTTAATAGAAGTCTTTCTTACCCACAACAGATATTATGACCGTTGAAACCCGTCTTTTCATGACCTCTAACTGCAATCCTAGTCCGTTGTACCTCTGCTTCTTAAGGTTTCGGTTCGGAATCTTAATGGCGATTAACCACCTAAGCTGTCAATTCTTTAAATTCAATAGTATAAACAACCAAATAGACGCAACAATAAATTGTTACTGTTGCATCTAGTTGGTTGTTTAGACTATTGTATTAGAGATACACGGTCACAAAAACATCAAATCTTTAAATTCAATTTACCGTCTAACTTTTCCTTTTCAAGCAGTGTCAGTTAAACTGATTAAACTATGATTTTTCTTCCTATGGGAATAATTCAGATCAGGTGGACCGATCATGAGAAAAATTAAGATGCATTACTCAGTCAACTAGGAAAGGAACATCTCACACAAAATTCAACGAAGGACAGCTAACTGGATTGGCCACATCCTGTGTAGTAGCTGCATACAAAAACACGTAATTAAAGGGAAGCTAAAGTGGACGTGAGGGCGAGGAAGAAGACGTATTGCATGACCTTAGGAAAACGAGAAACTACTTTAACATGAAACACGAAACAATAGAACGCACTGTCTGCAGAACTCGATTTGGAGAAGAGCGTGGATATGTGGTACGACAGACTATGTGATGATGACGCTTGCCACAATTACACTGTTTGTGTGTTCTACATTCTACGTACAGAAAATTACTTATATTTTCCAAATACCCTAACATTTTAACCACATTTAAGCTTAATGTTTACCATATTTTCTTTTGTTTCCGATGACTTCCAACTTGAATGTTCCCTGCGCATGTTGCTTACTTAACCCACCTGTACTAAATCTCAAGCGGTAGAGCACAAGTAAGATATTAATCGCCCGAACATGCATCATCCCTACCTTACCAGTGTTCCTGTAACAGCTTAAGTTTAATAACAGTACAGAAAGCAGCTGCAGCAATTTAACATTAGAAACTGGTTCCAGTAACGTAACTTTACGCTGTAAGAAAACAGCCGTGTTCCTATGGCAATGCTTTAAAGCATAAATTTCTAGTCCTATTGTGTGAAATTGCCTAGCTTTTAAACAGTTTTACAGCAGTTTGGGGAATAACGTGATTTACATGCGATGAGCAAAAGAGAGAAAGAGAATGTTCGTGCGTGACATTAACCCGAACCTTTAAAGAAACCCACATAAATTATTTCCAAATTCCAACTTTTGTCTCATTTCAGTTATTTATATGTACCCTTTATAACGGTAAGCTCTTTTCTAACGATCTGATCAAAATGAAAAAAGAGAGACATCGGAGGATATCGAAAACCAACACAGATCCTCCAAACTGCAAAAACAACTGGACGCATTCCGACCAGATCTGCGGCGCTTGACAGCATGCATCAATGCAGTAATTTCCAGACAACTGCATCATATTATTATTACGAGAAAATGATAATCCATGCTGATCCTTCGGAAAGCGACAGCAAGGAGATGACACAATGGGGTCTGGTGTGACATCTGTGTAGGAACGGCACAGGTCAGTTCTCTGTCACTAGCAGTGTGTCCGGGGAAAAGTTAATTTCTACAAGAAGGTGCCCCCTAACTATGAGCGGACTCGTATGGGGGCCAATGTGGGCTCCAAAATCGTCGACACATTTAAAACCACTTGGTTACGGTCATTTGGAGGTATGTAAGATCGCAAATGTACAGTGTTGCATATGCTAATGTAGCTCGGTTCTAACAGCGAACTGAAGAAGTCTGGCAACCCTTAAAACGGAAATACTGCGAAAAATTGAAAACAACATGAAGTTCCGTCCGCGACCACGCTCGAGATAGGGGGCGGAAATGTGCAACAAACTCTGTAAACTATTTCCCGTGGTTTCAAACTTTTCAGGAACTCTGTGTCTGAAATAACAGAGCAGCAGGGAGCAACACACTAAACCTGACAGACAGAATTGTGAAAACAAAATTTCGCAGCGACATTAATAAAATTAAAGATTTGACAGCACAAAGACAGACAGCCTGAAAGATAGATAAAGGAATAAACGGGCAGACGGATGGATGGACGGACATGATATAGACAGACATACAGACATACATACATACATACAGACAGACAGACAGACATACAGATAGACAGATAGATAGAGATTGATTGATTGAAGAATACATAAAAAAGTCAGATAACCAGCGAGGATGTGTCTCTGTAGAATGGATGCAAAAGTGTGTCGGTTTAGAGCTCAAGATAATTCCATGAGATATTTTAGCCAGACAACAATGTGAATCAAATCAGGTAACGTGTTCTGTAAGCCCAGAATGCATCTGTACGATACATAAAAAGTGTGAAGTGAATAAACTAAGAGGTAATAAAGCACAAATATTATGCTGTACTTGTTTGTGAATGTACAGGTCAACTGTCGACAACAAGAGGGCGCAGAGAGTATTAAGTTCAAGAATAACAGCACTAAAAAATTTACAGATTCAGTAACTATGGAAGAAATTGCAGCTAGCAGTACAAAACCTCATAAACCATATTTTAAATTTCGTTTATACACAATCAGTTGAAAAAGTCTCCTTGTTTCTTGTACGTAACCGAGAGTAAGAGGCTGCAGTTGAAATTCAAAAAGCCTCGGAATGTGACGTAGGCTTAATCCTTCTTAAAGAAGAGGAAGCATAAGCAACCTCATTTCCACGGAGGTGTCAAAGTACATACTGACAACTTAAAGCAAGTCTGCTGTTCTGCAGGACCTGACTTATGTATGGCACAACTCTGTCCATTCTTTTGGAGACAAAAAGACGCGAGCATGGTGCAAAGACCCATTAGTTCCAGAGACACGATCGGAAATCAATTAGAACATTAGAAGTCTGCCTCCTCCTACCGAACTTTCTCTAAACCACTCTTCCATTTCGAGCTTTCCTTTCACAAGCCAGACAGAACACAAGACAGAATCGACGGCAGAGATAAAGATTCGAGTCTTTCTGGATGTTACGGCGTGTCATTTTGAAAAAAAAAAAAAGACGTTTCGAAGAAGCGTATTGTCGTAATCTTCAGGGAGTGCTTGACGATGAAGAAGATGGCATTACGCTTCGTCGAAACGTCGGCAAATACTTTATCAATACATAAGGCGTAAAATCCCATAAGACTTCTGATTGCTATAAAATACCAAGAAAACACTGACTAGTTCCGAGACTATTAACACCACAAGGAGCCCATTAGTTAGACTATTTAGTTATTTCATAATCCCCTTTTTACGTACGGTGTTGACGTATTTGCAACATCGCCGTATTGTTTGAAACAACATAGGGGATTGTATGAAGTGTGACACCAACGTTAAATCAGGTCTGCTTTCCCACCCAATGACTGCAGTATTTTATTTCCTACCTTGCACCGTATCAATAAAGTGAGCAGTTAAAACAGTGCCCTTAAATTACGAAGAGAGCGCACATATTTTTTGTTAGGGCTATTATTGGACAATGCAAAGAAATTAACAGGACAGCCAAAAAATTGCAGTCTACCAAGCCTTCGATAGGAAAAAGTCACAAAGAACAACATATCAGAACCTCGGCCACGAACTCCTAAGAGCGAGTTTCTTTCAAGTTGTCATTTTTATTCATTCTTTCCTTTACATTCTGTTTCTCTTCATTGGCAAACCCTATTGTTCGTTTCCGTTAATAGTGGCCATGTATTCTGCATGGCAAATAAATACCATTATATCCAACGTCAGGGGTGCAAAAATCTGGGAGCAACTTCAAAATTCTTGGTGCCAGAAGGGTAACTTGAAGCAAGCTTTATACTAAGGATCCACAAATATACAACGTTTAGTCGCCCAATTAACCTTGCGCCGGGATTTGTGCATCCCTGATGTACGTATGTTGAACACTTCCTTCCGTTTATTATTAGGGAAGTATTACTTCCGATCACCAAGTTCCTAAGCATTACCCACATTAATGCTAAATTAGTTTTAATTTAAATAATTGGCTCTAAACAGAAGGTATACAGAGTGCGGAAAAACTCCATACCCAAACTTCGTGAGGTGAAAGGGGGGGGGGGGGAAAAAAAAAGATTTATTCGTCGGAGATGCGTCCTCGCAGCGCATCACTTCACGAAGTTTGGGCAAGGAGTTTTTCCGCACTATCTATAAGAAAATCTGTCATAAACGTAAGAATCGGAACATCGTCACAGTAACAAACCACAGTGCAGCACTGTTACAGTCTTCCTCTAAATGTGGTGGGGCAACGTGATTCGGCAAACAGCTGACAGAATCAGCGGAGTGGTGCATCCCCCTCCCTTGCGACTTAGGACCGCGATATGGATCCATGCTACTTCCCCTACATCATCAGTACCACCCCATACTTTACCATTCTTCCCCCCCTCTTTATAAAGTTTCAACGCACTTAACACAGAATCGTCCCATTAAACTCAATCTGCATAATACAGTGTAATACGATGCTCTCCTTGCGATACTGCCAGCAGAAAACTTTACCCTTACCGCATGTACAGCCTCAGTAATTACGTTACGCAGTAATTAAAATACGGACTGTTTTCCGAACCGAATCTCCAAAGATATTGGCAATATTATCCTGCACATTTCGGTTTATATTAAAATATCATGCACCAGACACATGCAGTGCTCCACGAAACGTCCACCGAAATGAAACGATTTACTGTAAGTAAAAAAAAAAATAATAACATTGTCAGCATATATAACGTCACTTAATAGGGGTATGTAGTCACATCTGAGGTATTCTTTAGAGAGGCCATCCCGTTGTGTATTATCAAATTTTTATAAAATATTATGCACCGTCAATACACAACATACATCAAAACAAGATGCAACAATTACAATTCGGTTATATTTGGCTACATGTTTCGGTCGTGACCGGCCATCTTCAGGCCAACTAAGAACAACATTTAAGGTACAGTAAAAATGTTACTCAATGGGATCCCATTTCGTTCACATTAAATGTGAATGAAATCCGAACTTAAAGTTTGAATGGAAGCATCACGATGTGCTCTCAACGTAATATAATGTTATACAGTGTACGTCAGCACAATCACTTTATTATATAAGATAATACAAGGCTACATGTTTCGACTATAACCTAGTCATCCTCAGGCCTATATTAACAATTGTGCTACCAGATGCTATGCACACTTTGGGATCCCATCGTTTTTACATTCGTGGAATATGTCTAATTAAAACGTTTGTCTAAAAGGTGTGATGTGCAAATAAAGGATTGCGGTACGTAATAGGTTATAGTCGAAACATGTAGCCTTATATTACCTTATATAATAAAGTGATTGTGCTTACGTACACTGTATAACATTATATTACGTTGAGAACACATCGTGATGCTTCCATTCAAACTTTAAGTTCGGATTTCGTTCACATTTAATATGAAAGAAATGGGATCCCATTGAGTACTATTTTTACTGTACCTTAATTGTTGTTCATAGTTGGCCTGAAGATGGCCGGTCACGACCGAAACATGTAGCCAAATATCACCTAATTGTAACTGCTGCATCTTGTTTTGATGTATGTTGTGTATTGACGGTGCATAATATACCACATCTGAGGCAACTTACAACATAAAGCTGTCGCTGTACACGCCATGAAGGCATAAAGGGGGAAGAAAAGGTACAGCTCCACCCATTCTTAACCTCGGCACTAGATGGATGAGAATGGTTACATCACGCTCTGGCCAATTTACCCCTGGGCAAGAACGCCGGTACCCACTGAATGGGGCAGGTCACAGAGCCGGTCTGCACGTTTCGGAGACTGCGACATGAGGTACGTGACGTAATAGTGACTTCCTGTTCTAAATAACGTTCAACATAAGCAAGCTGATTTTGCAACAGCGTGTGTTGCTGACTGTATATCTTGCTGACTGCAGAACCTTCATCATGTGCCGCAAGATAATATAGGGGTTGGGGTAAGGGGTGAAAATGTAAAGAGGGCATTATGGAACACGTGTTCTGCAGTGTCTGTTGCATTACGTTACCGCACTTTTCAATTCAGAACAGCAGTAATATAAATCTAACTCCTAACACGATTAACATGGACATACCCGCTCATAACGACATCGGTTTATGCGTCACCTCGCCTGTTATGTCAAATATTCTGTGGTACCGAATAACCCCTCACTGTTAACCATAACATTACATTCCTCGGTTTGAACAACACCCTCTTATAACAACACAAAATATTGTCCATTTCGTCACGTTGTAACACAGCTCGACTGTACATCTGGAAAGGAAGAAATAAAACTACAATTAGGAGCAGACTGCTAGTTTCTGTTGGAGGGTGCTTCAACACTGAGCGACGTGTTCGCCACGCGATGTATTGGTAAGTGTTCTCTCTTGCCATGCACCCCCCCTCCCCAAACCCCTAGGCTGCTCGCGATAGCAAGACCTTGTAGCATGCGACTCCTGACTGTGGGGCTTTGGCATGAACTATGTGCATACAACTAAACCCATGAGTGTCCGCAACCTCAAGTACATTAATGCCACTATTCACACCATTCCGACTGTCATCTGCCCGTCTGCATTGACCAGAAAGTTTCTACCGCATGAAGGCTTGTGTTTACAGTGCGGGAAAGAAATCCGCATAGTGCCAAGGTTTCTAAAACAGCTCAACCTCTGCTACCCTTTTAGGCCTTCATGGTGCGAATAAGGAAAACTTTACATTTGGGCAGACATCAATACAAGAAATTATGTGGCTGCCATCTCAGTGGCAACATTTTTGTGACCGAACGCACGCACCCACATACGTAATCTAATTGAAGATAATCCCTTACCTGCACCACGACGTCGATGGCTTGGTGGAAATTCAAAGACACACACACACACACACACACACACACTCAGAATTACACATGACCACAAATTCACTGTACTGTGAAGCGTTGGTTAGAATATTTATAATCACGCAATAACGTGTCCTGAAGGCGAAAGCAGTAGATTCATCCGAAACGTTAGTGTGTATATACCATTCTTCATGGTATCAAATTTTGTAAGAAGAAATATTTATAGACAACCTCGGCAGTGAAATACGCAACAAGTTTTAAATAAAAACCAAACCAAACTTCCAGCACACAATGTCCCCGTCTGACTACACGAAATCTGCCCTACTGCACGTCACGAAGGCATGTGGGGGAATGCAGGGACTGATACACACACACACACACACACACACACACGTCTATCGCTGATTGGTGGATAATCAGAGGAACAGGTACGAGAGTGGCTTCTCATACTAGTCTACTGATGTACATAGACACATCACCTCTCCGTCCGCAACAGAAATATGACGCCACGTGTTCATCGGTGACATTCGACAACGAACGTGCTACCATCTGTAGAGTATTTTGTCCACGAAAATACCTGAACTGTGGCGCCGAATTTCTCATCGTACCTCTGTTCTGGAAAGAGATTATTCGGTAAATATTTTAGGTACCCTTCAAAGAATTATCCGTCCGCGTCCCCTTCAGTAGCGGTAAAGTTTTCACTGTACACGCGAAGAAGGCATATAGGAAGGGTGGAGATATAGCTCCACTCACTTGGCACTAAATGGAGGTGTGTGGTCAACCTCATGTCCCAGCCGCTTAACCTCCCTTCCCCGTGGGAAAAGCACCTATACCTACTAAACAGGAGGCTGGGTGGGCCCCGGGGCCGGTCTGGGACGTTTTGGGATAGGAATGTGTCTCTGGTCCTACCGTCCTTCAGTAATGACACTCCAAATGTGGAACCAATTCCCTGCAGTTTCGCTATGACAAACCTGCATCAAATGCTATATGCCGATTTCTTTGGGTTTCGTTTGGTTCATTCTTTTACACGGGTTCTCACATGTGAAAGTTCTGTTCTCATAATTCCATAGCAAAATCAAATTCTATTCTTGGCACAAAATACAACTTTTATGCAACTGGACAGGTTGTTTTTAAAGATAGATACACAACTCCTCCGCTCGGTGCATTTTTGTGGGTATATCAGGCTGGTCGCCGAGATCCACAGATGTAACATCTGCAGAATTTTATCTTTGGCACCAACTGTAGGGGGGAAAAAAAGACTAGGGTAGAAGAACTATTTGTTGAACAAATGGATGCTGCAGAACGCACATGGAATGGCCCTTTGTAGGGTTACTCATGTGTTATGACCGTTAAAAATAGCCATTTCGGAAAGGTATTTTAGACACAACAAGTCCTTGGCATGAGTTAAATAAAGCAGTGAGAATGACTTTTCAAGCTACATATACCCACCACACCATAACCGCTGGAAATAGGCGCCATGTTCATAAAGAAAGGCGTGTCGGAAATAAACACACCTGCTACTGACATAGCATCGGACACTTTACATTTACTTCAGTTCTGTTCTGTTCTATTCTATTCCATTCTATTCTATTCCATTCTATTCCATACCTTAAGTGTTCGTAAGTGTGACCGGCACAAGAAATGTCTACAGAAAGGTAAATTTCAACCTATAACCTGCCATGAAAGCACAGAAGGTGTGTGGAGGTATAGCTCTACTCTTTCTTTAACCTGAGCGCTATATGGGAATGGGTGGTTGACGCCACGACCGGCCGGCTTTACCCATGGAAATGACACGTTACCCATTGTATAGAAGTGTGGTTGGGCCCCAGAGTTGGTCTGGACGGGCGCGGAAAATCTCGTCCCATCGGGATTCGATTCCCGGAACCGTCCAGCCCGTAGCGAGTCGCTACACCGACTATGCTGTCCCGGCCCACGAGCAGTGTCTACAGTGTTTCAAAATTTGCTCCCCCCCTCCTCCTCCCCTTTTGGGAACTGTCTGCCCTAGAGTGCTGAATCGAATTCTCCAAAGAATGATGTAATTACGTGAGGGATAATGGTATATTCAATGTAAAGCCTGTTTGGTATAAAGATATGTAAAATTAATTATGCTAATTAGATGTACCAGAAATTTTTCGTGTTCGCACTGTCATTTCCTTTGCGTTTCATTATGTTTCATGTGTTATGATTGTGGTTAGTTATTTCATGTTATTTTCTACACGTTCTTTCGCTGTCCCCGTAACTGGTTAAAAATAAAGAACTGAACTTAACTGAATTTATATTACATCCTCGCAAAACACATGCGCCAAAGAATAACCTCGTGAAGAACTACAGAGCTATATAAAACACACACACGTAAACCGATAGCACTAGTACAGTCAAATGCTACAAATCAACCTTTTGACGCCTAATGTCAACTATAGTGTTCGTACCGCACCGCTAACTTCTAAAAGTTGCATTTGATATATTTATTCAACAAATATAGGTACTGAATATTTAAAGATGGTATATACTCTCCGCTCTTTTCTCTTCAAAATGCAGTTTGTTTCATAATTCTAACGTGTTTGGTACCTGTATTATTCACATTTTATATACAGGGTGTGCTAAAATTAAAAAAATAATTCCGGCGCCAAAAGATTAAGGACGTGGACAGACAAAGTCTACTCAAAGAACGTAACAACGGTAGGATAAAATCGAGCTGGCCTTGTGCTCGTCAGGAAGACACATTGGTGAAAAATGGTATAGCAGCACCCCATTCTTAATTTCCACACCAGATGGAGGTAAGTACTCAGTTTCACGTCCCTACCGCTTTTACCGTCCAAGGACAGCCCCCTGTACCTTAACCAGTTGGTCCACATTACTAGTGTAGACCCAGTATTAAGAACACAGACATGACATCTGAAATAAACAACAATGTTTCGAGCCCGTGGTGTACAACAATGTCAATAAAAATAATTAAGGGAAACAAACACGTTTTTATTACGCAGAGACAAAATTAAATACACAAACTACGTACACACAGAAACAATTTCACAACATCCATGCACGTAGCGTTTCACAGAGAAGAGGACTTCGGTAATGAAGTCCTCCTAAACTGAAAGAGAAAAAAATAGACAGAGATAGTGAAACACTACGTTTTGTTTTCAGTTAGGTTTAATCACTTCTGAAGACGCACGCTAACTTTGTGGGTTCATTCTCTATCTACTGACATGCGAAATAAGAACGAACATGCTACTCTCAGTTAATGGCGTTTGAAATTAATTTGCGATAACCTATGATGGGCACCACAAAGTGGCTGCCTTGAGGGTTTGTCGATTTCCAACACACAAGGTTGTGTGAATTAATTAGCTCCCTGCGCTACCTAAGAAATAATGTGCAACATCCAACATACCAGTAACCACGTTGCCTGACTGCTTCATTTGGATACAGTCTTGAAAGCAAAACTGGCGCTTCTAGTTCATAACTGTGTCCTTCCAGATTAAAATCAACATTAGATAACTTCATGGCCTATGGCGCACGTAGGGGTCATTCAAACTGACCTTCCCCGAACATCAAAACGACAAGCGACGGCCGTGGGTATGCTGGGGTACACAGCGACGGGCTCGAAAATGCAGGCACTTGGTTTAACTTCAATTCCGGCAGCATAAACGAAAGGTTCGCGGCTCGATCCCCACTGAGGCAATTAATATCGAAAATTAAATACAAAATGCTCCAGGCGTGAGGCTCTCACAGCCGTGATTATAAGATCACCGTCTTGCGAGATGCGACGCGTTTAACCTGGTATGTAGTTCACAGCGTTTCGGAGGTATCTATTGCCTACATCTTAACGCTTCTACGCTGAAGATGGAAGTAAATGGATGCTCAGAAAATTTCAAGAACAGATAAACTACACGGCGTCACATCCCAGAAGACACGTTTGTCTCAAAATGTCAGTATCACAACGTGTCACCTCAAGATAGCAGTACAATTCCAAAACACTGCACCTATTACAGCATAATCTGCCTTACAGAAACAGGCAGATTCCAGCACGACCAAGTGGAAATGAATATTTCATACTTACAACGGCTAGATATGCAGCTATCCGTTTCTCCTATACCGTAAATCAAAACTACAATCGACAGTACCCGAGTATCCATTTGCGTAATTCTGATTAATAATACCTGGGCACATCGAGTCAACAACATTTCCGGATCACAATACAACTGAAGACGGCAAATCCGTCCAGCTCGGAAATTACGCTGCATTAGGCGGTAAGCCCTTCCTGACGTTTCGAAGAATCGCAGTTCCTTGGCCTTCAAAGGTTTAACCTGTCCAAGAGTGGGTGAGCTGTAGGAATTGTGCTCTGGTCACTCCTTCACAGAAGGAAATATAGGCAGCTAAGGAGTCTGTCGTCTGGTGCCTTGATCTAAGATTTTTGGAGTTTACGAAAGCGTTGTATCGTACACAGACGTGTGCTACGCGAGTTTTGAGGTTCTCATAGCGGTGTGGTTGAGGGTTTTTTTTGGGGGGGGGGGGCATGACGTTGCGTCAGTTGTTAAGAAGTTCCACACTTTTCGAACGACCCTAAATTCTTTCCCTTAAGGGTCTAGATTCTCGAGCATCCAGCCCCTGTAAGACAAAGAAAGTATGATTCGTCAAAAGACTCAAAACTAGCAGAGCTGAAGCCTTCAGAAAGGCCCGGTAGAAGACGTACAGTACCTATCGAACCTGAATAATACTTTTCGTTTCATGGCAAGGCCTACGCGACATGAAAAGCATGCGTTCGTAATAAATATTTCACGTGGGTTATTGTGGCTAACCAATGTGAGAACGGGTGGGGGAGGGGGGACAAACAGACTGCATTGTACACGAACCCAAACAGTGAGAAGTTTGGTTGGCTGGGTGAAGCTGACGGCCAAGAAACTGTGGAAGCGTGACCGAACAGCCTGTCAGGCAGGCCAGTAGCCAGACCATGAAAACAGCGGGTGCAGTGCCTTTCACATTGCTGGTGCACATACGTACATAATGCTCTGTTATACATATACTGTGTCATCATTCATCATTGTCTTACGACAGGACCATAGCCTCTTCCACAGCGGGTTATCCACAGACTGCGGTCTAGTGCGTCCTCTTTCTATTTACCATATACTGTGTATGTATGTTTATATATGTGTGTGTATATATATATATATATATATATATATATATATATATATGTGTGTGTGTGTGTGTGTGTGTATGTATGTAATGTATGCATAAGCGTAAAAGTGCTTTCCAACTCCTTAATTATATAATGCGCTCTGTAACATTGCACAAAACATCTTATATATATATATATTTGAAAATGAGTGGGGACCGCGGTGGCACAGTGGTAAAGGTGCTGTGCTACAAATCGGAAGGTCGCTGGTTCGATTCCAGATGGTGTCATTGGAATTTTTTATTGACATAATCCTTCCGATCGCAGTATGGCCCTGGGGTCGACTCAGCCTCTAACAGAAATGTGTACCAGGAACCAGATTCGTAGTGGGCGCAAACAATCCCCTAGCTACAGGCCTGCTGCTAGGGTAAGTCTCAACAACGGTTTTGGATACTACATCAATGTGCTGGCACCCACGCGGAGGGCCCAAAAAGTACATAATAATAGGACGGCACAGTGCAGTGCAAATAAATACACGTGTGACATGTAATAAGAAACGGTTTGTCAGAGGGTGTGTACACAACACTTAGGAGTGTCACGCTTCATAGCCACAAGACACTCAAGACGCTGAAGATGACACGGACGACGCCAAAACGTGTACGTCGCAACAAATGTACTAAGTGCTAAAGTCAGCAGGACGTTAACAAGGATCTAAGCCAGCAAGATGCAACCCAGAACACACCGTAACACAAATACACCAATCTGGCGTGCGCTCATTCGACTAGGTTCCGTGCTGCTGTCAGTAGACAGTGATCTGGGTCCCTGTTCGAGATCTGGCAGTAACACCTCAAATAATTATAGGGCCCCCCAACCCGATTATCGAGTTGCTAGGGCGGGGGGGTGGGGGTCGCGGTTATCAACGCTACAGCGCGCAGCCAAGCGGCAAACACGCGAAGGATACACGATACGGACGTGCCGGTCGCACAGGCGTACGTTCTACCTCCCTAGTTGCACTAACAGCCCTAACTCGTAAAACGCTTTATTACGTTTATAATTACACCACACATGTTCCCGCACTACATATCCATCGGATTTGTGAAGTCAATGAACTGGCAAGCCTACATGCGGTTGGTTCCTCATGACGGATTCCCATTTCAGATCTGACGCCCATCAAGCTTAACAACGGACTATGTTCCAATTCCGTCCATCGTAGTAACATAAGGCTGGACGTGATAGCGCAGTTGAACAACGTCTGTCGGGCCTGTTTGTTGTCAGAGAGTTGGGTGACAAATTCATATGTAAACTGGTTACTGTGACTTTGACGTAGCATTCACAATTTGGGGACACTCAGACATGAGCAGCGTGACAATCAATCGATTAGCATAACCACATCCCTAGCACGGGGGCAACATTTGTATATGTGCCCCAGGCAACCGCAACCATTCAGGGCCCCATGTCGGATTATCTTCGGTTAACATCAATTTCATTAGCACAATTCTAATAAATTGTGTTTGGGAGTCCGAGGGACGTCTGTGTGTTCGTGCGCTGTGCTATGTGCAGCATAACTGCACATACTGAACAAAATTAGTTACTTGTGCACAGTTCGGCGGAAGTGCCGATAGTCTGGCATACTATACTTTAACAGATACGAAAACTGTACGGCTTACAAGTTTGCTGAACGGTAACGGTAGCTTACAGAACCTGTGTGTCAGCAGCAGGGGAAGATAACGGACGGCACAGTACGATCCATGGGAAGGAACAGAAGGCGAAAAAAACCTCAGTTACGTAGATATTAGCTTGTGCTGACCGGTCACCAGTAGACGAGAGTACAGCCGGCTTCCGAAAGCCTCGTGCAGGCTCAGTAGTGTCCAGTACAATATGAAATGATGGGTACTGCGGCAACACAGATTTACAGGGCCAGGGGAAGCTTCGATATGGCGTACTAAAGCATACATATAGGCTATCAAAGCGTAAGTTACAACACATTGGCTGTAACCATGTCCATATGTGTGTGTGTGTGTGTGTGTGTGTCTGTATGTACATATATACACACATACTCGTATATATGCATATAAGCACATAAAGCTGTCTCACTCTCTTTACATATGTACGTGTGTAAGGGGTTACTTAGCAACATCACTCAGTAGCTCAGGTTATAGCACATGCCGGTGTATGACATTGTGACAAAGCGTGGAGAGATTGGACACAAAGAGGTTGCAGTGTAATTTCAGGCACTACCTAGACACATGCCTGGTGGGAATAAGAAAAACAATGAAACGCCTTTATTTAACTTAAGGAAGGCGGTTTTTTTTTGGACAAACCGTTCCAAAACGTTAAGTAGGCGGGATAGATTGTATATTGCCCTACATGTTAAACAGCCTGAAATACGAAAAGTCAAAAGTCTGATATTCACACATAAGACGATACAGCAAATGGCATATAAAATCACATTCTCGTAATTTAGACATACCAGGAATCAATAATTATTAAAATCATTCTGTCGGTGTGTATGCACGAAATGGCTTGAAAATCAATAAAGAGATTGTCACTGAAATTCCATATTGAAGGTTACCCCATTAGAGCGGTTTAGTCTTATTTTCAATCCGTAAACTTTCAGGACCGTTTTATATTAAGACCCACATGCGTTTCAGCGAGCACATCGAGTGAAACTCGCTAAATGTTTATCGGTAAAAGAAACGTCATGAACAAGAGTTGTGGAGGTGAAAAAACACGAATTTCACACCCAACAGGCCCATTTTTATATGCCTTACTGTTTGCGCGACTATCATAAACGGAACTGACGCTGCGTTTGTATGTCCGAACTTGCATATTGCACAACTGTCAGAGGTCTTCAGAACATCAAATTACCGGAGCCTTTCACAGTTCCTAATAATTAATCGCAGCCTGATTCCACCATACCTTACAGTTTTGCTTGTCTAGAAATACAGACATAATTAAAACACAGCCGAATGTGCTAATAAGAAAATTATCATGCCAAAACTTAAAAATCTGACATTCAGAGAGGACCGTGTATCGTGATCTATTCTTATAACAAAAGAGAACGAGATGCACCACTTCACAAATTTATTTTGTTTAAGAACTCTACGTGTTTCGGACAGATCTACTGTACATCATCAGGAGCCTCAGCACTCTATACACAGCAGGTCAGGACCTCTCTAGCAGAGTCAACATTACTAGCATGACAAATGCCTATTGCTGAGTATACAGTGTTGAGACTCCTGATGATGGACAGTAGATCTGTCCGAAACATGTAGAGTTCTTTATCAAAATAAATTTGAGAAATAGTGCATCTCATTGGCTTTTATTATATGAAGAGAACTTAAAAGTTTGTTTCTTCCCACACAGTGAAATAAAACCGAGCGGTTAAACCGCGTGCACATGCATCTGCTGTTTGCACTTGTTCTTGTAATACTACCGCATAATTTCCTATCGGTTTCCGTCTAATCGACGGTCTTGATAGGGATGGAACTTTGCTGAATCCCCAGTTAAAGGAAGGGATTTCTAACACGGGACTTGGTGGAGTTGGAGAGGGGATCCTATGGCTCGACATTGTTCAAATGTTGAAAGACATACCAGGAAATTCAAAAGGCACTGGTATAGATATATACATCATACATATTAATCTGTTACTCTCTGTACCATGCAAAGGAAACGTATTTCTGTTTAGTATTAACATTAATAAAATCTGCATTTTTCCACCAAGTGTATTTATATGTTCCATTTAACTCCTCACAATAAACAGCGATTATTCCCCCAAACAGCATTAATCGGCTGGTCTTTGTTCCTGTGTCACTGACACATCACAGCTGTGTATTTCTTAGGTGAGTCACGAGCTTCAGAGGGCTAACATGTGGAGATGGGCAATGCGTATTTCTAAGGAACTTAAGTGAGTTTATGTGGCTATTTTAAGATTGACAGAATTATTTTCACCTCCATCAGAGCTGAAGTCAGTATTAGATCCAGAACACAGCTTGACCACTGCTATTTGATCCCCTCAGTACTAAATCCAAAAGACAGCTAGGCCACTGCCGTTCAATTAAACAATAAAAGTTTAATCAAACGAAAAATTGAATTTCCTCTTACAACAATGTTGACTCACCCCTCACAACAGAGAGAATAATATGTGAGAAATGAAACCAGACCAGCAGTCTGAGAGAGAGAGAGAGAGAAAGAGAGGGAGAGAGAGAGAGGATGCTTGAAGAAGTCTAATAAATTGAATTAAAAACTTTCTGCGACAGCTAGGGTTCACTGGAGCGTGGAAATGTGGCGGGCTAAGGAAAATGATTTTAGGACTTACAGCGTGCAACAGATCGTTTTTCATATTGAACGCAACGCCGTTCTCGGTACAGAGTCCCCGGAGATGAAACGTCCTGACTAGTTGGCAGCCAAGCGTTGAGTCGCATGCACGTCCCAACACAGCGTTCAAAAGCACGTTTCATGCGTCAAAAATTATGTATTAAAAGCTTAATCAATTTTTAGTGTTCTTCAAAGCTTCCAGATTGTCTGAAAGCGCTTTCCGAATGGTTAAGTCGGCCAAGGCGTGAAGCTGACTGCTCACCTCCGACTAGTGTCGAGGTTAAGTATGAGTGAAGGTACACTTCAGCTCTCCCATATGCCTTGAACATGTGCACACAGACAACTACATTCTAATTATTAAGGTGCGGAACATGTAGTCGTCGAAAATGATGGACCTAGTTTCGAGACGTAATGTTATGCCAAGACAGGTACAGAGATGGATTTGCTGTAACGCGTTCATCAACTCTCTCACACACATTAGAAGATCCCATTGTGCGCACCGTTCGTAACCCTGCAAACATATGGACGGTATTCAGTTTCGTTTCAAATTCGCTAAAGCATTTCCGTAGTGGCTGCCACTACACTTGTGTAAATTCTCTCACGCAGATGACGTAATTCTCGGACTTTACTGGCGTAAACCACATATTTCATAAATCCCCATAGAAAAAAATTCCAGTGGAGAAAGGCCGTGGCGTCGGTCCGCCTCTTCCAATTCACCGATTAAGAAATATGACTTTCAGGGTACTTAGTACCTTTTGATTAAAGTGGTGGGAAGCGCCGTTTTGTTGACAATAATAATAATAATAATAATAATCTTTAATTTAATCAGTTACTGGTAAGACAATTATAACAAATCCACGCAAAAGTCTGCCGTGGTAGTGCTGTCAGCGCCACGCACTGTGCCACACTACACGTCAACTTCCAGGCAGTCTCGCACATGCTCGTCAATTTCGTGCTACCGCTGCTGTCACCAGATGCGGCAGTTGTGCCTGTTTACGTGACCATTCATGTGGAAGACTGCCTCATACGTGAACATCAATCACCGTAAAAAAATTGTCATCTTCATCAATTGCATTCAAAATCTTTCCGAGCATGTAGTATACGTAAAAAGCTGTGCGCTTGCATATATAGGAATACTTTACTAGTTAATGAGCACATTGTAGTAAATATCATCTCTATATCTCTCTTGCATAGAAGTTCTTACGACTGAAAGCTAGGTCCATTATTTTCGATGATCCTGTATATAACTTACCCAACTAAAATCATACCTCTTTTACGCAAGTGTGTACCATCATCTTTCTAATATACTGCCCCTTGCCAATCATAGATAAGGCTCTTACACCGACAATAAGATGGGCAGGGAACATAACATGCATGAGGAATATAAGAAATTCGTGGGGGTTCACCATGTCCTTGGCAAAATGGATACAGTCCACGTCCTTGTGCCCTTAAGTTAAGGTTCAATTATATCTGCGTGTAACAACGACGCCCTGGGTACACAAAGTCTGCAGGTACAGATCAACAAATTCTTGAAAACACAAAAAATGCAGATAGGTGGATACCTTTACCCTCTTTTAGCTTTACCTCAGGGGTGACAATCTACCGTATACACTGCCTGGATAGGCCCCGAAACCAATGTAGATGCAGCGGTTAAAAAAAAACACTTCCGGCCCTGTTGGGAATCGAATATAGGAACCTCGCTTATAAGACACTTTCTTGAATTTTAAATACATGGGTCCGTGCATCGTGAATCGAATTTAATAATTTTTTTAACAAGATGCGACTTATTCAGTTTATTACATTTCTGTACGCAGCTCTGCATGTTTCGGGTGTTGACACCCATCATCCAGTTCCAACTCAACGAGAGCGGATGGTAGTAGATCCGGTTAATCGATACCAGAAGCTGCATTTACAGTTGTACGAGCTCCTGATGATGGGTGTCAACACCCGAAACATGTAGAGCTGCCTACAAAAATGTAATAAACTGAATAAGTCGCATCTTGTTGGAAAATTATTAAACACTTTCTTGACTTCAATATTCCAGCAAACATATATGTTAATATAAGTCTACCATTTACATCTACGTCTTCCAAGTGGTCTCTTACCTTTGGGTTTCCGAATACAACTTTACAGGCATCTCTTTTACCTATATATTATTAATAACAATGAAAATACGTAGTCTTTTTCTTAAAATTTTGTGGCAAGTCCGTTTCGCACATTGCTAAAAATATCAACTGCCCTTACATTTACACTCAGCACTTTACAGAATTG
>Ga0123353_10003017_pt1 | contig 21064 bp, 13 predicted proteins | sample TergutLab28metaG_3_FD_92763 | JGI IMG/M metagenome (GOLD analysis project Ga0123353, IMG submission 92763) | Labiotermes labralis P3 segment gut microbial communities from Petit-Saut dam, French Guiana - Lab288 P3 | ecosystem: Host-associated > Arthropoda: Insects > Digestive system > Gut ... | reverse complement strand
GCCGCCGTACATCCGCGAGTTGGCCGACTGGCTCGACGACGACGCGAAGGTGCACAGTTGCAACGGCGAGCGGGCGTTCCGGGGCTTTGAGGTCTTCATGGGCGCCTGCCTCAGCGCCGCCCAAGGCCGCCGCATCGACCTGCCGATGGAGCAGGACGTCGACGTGCAGGCCCTGCTGCGCTGAGACTGTTAGGCTTTTAGGCTGTTAGACTGGTAGGCGCAGGCTTCGAATCATTAGGCCTAATCTTTCATAAGCCTGCGCCTAACAGTCTAAAAGCCTAACAGCCTAAAAAAATGGTTCCGTCACGAAAGCGTTTGCGAAAAACTAACTATAAAAAGGAGAAACACATGATTCTGCTCGGTGGTCCGACATTCTGTGACAGCGGTGATTTTGACGTGCAGGCGAAGTCCCACATCGAGTGGGGGTTTCGGGCGGCGTATTGTCCGCCGGTGAGCCTGGACGATTCCGCCGCCGTCCGGGCGGCCCGTGACGCGTATGCCCGGCACGGCGTGGTGATCGCCGAGGTGGGCGCGTGGTGCAACATGATCGGCCCGGAGGACGACATACGAGCGAAAAACCTCGATTTCGTCTGCCGGCAGTTGGCCTTGGCCGACGCCATCGGGGCGCGGTGCTGCGTGGACTACGCCGGAACGCGGCGGGCCGACAGCGACTGGTTCTTCGACCGCGCCAACTTCACGCCCGAGGTGTTCGACCTGATCGTCGAAACCGTGCGCGGCGTGATCGACCGCGTGAAACCGACGCGGACGAAGTTCTGCCTCGAAGTCATGCAGACCAGCCCGCCCGACAGCGTGGACAGTTACCTCGACCTGATCCGCGCCATCGACCGCCCGGCCTTCGGCGTGCATCTGGACCCGGTGAACATGCTCTATTCGCCGCGCGAGTGCTGGGACAGCGGCAAACTGCTCGCCGACAGCGTTGAGCGCCTCGGGCCCTGGATCGCCAGTTGCCACGCGAAGGACATCAAAGTCAGCGACGGCCTGTCGGTGCACCTGGACGAGTGCATCCCCGGCACGGGCCTGCTGGACTACCGGACCTTCACGACGGCCCTCAAGAAACTCCCCCACGACGTTCCGCTGATGTTCGAACACCTCCGCACGGCCGACGAGTACCGCCAGGCGAGAGATTTCGTCGCGCCGATGATCTGATGGAGAACCAATGCCCAAACTCAAACAATGCGTCCCCGACTGGTGTGCGTTCCGTCCGGGGATGGACGCGGCCGCGTACTATGCGGCGGTAAAGTCGATCGGGTTTTCCGGCGTGGAGATGGTCGATCCGTCGCGGTGGGCCGCGGCGCGGGCGGCGGGGTTGGAGATCGTGACCATGACCGCGCCGGGGATGACCAAGGGGCTCAACCGGCGCGAACATCACGCCGAACTTGTGCCGCAGATTCAGGACGTCATCGCGCAGGCGGCTGCGGAAAACATTCCGAACGTCATCGTCTTCAGCGGCAACCGCGACGGTCAGGACGACCGCGAGGGGCTCGCCAATTGTCGGCTGGCGCTGGAAGGCCTGGCCGATTTCGCCGGGCGGCAGGGGTCTCGTGACGCGGGCGTCCCGCCCGCGTGTGGCGAGGGCATCCTGCCCTCGCCGTCAGCCGTTCCAAACGACCTGTCGTCTTCCGGCGGCTTGGCCAATGGAACGCACAACGCGGGCGGGACGCCCGCGCCACGATCCGTGACGCTGCTGTTCGAAATGCTCTGCGCCCAGGACCACGTCGACTACCAGGCCGACCGCTCCGCGTACGGATTCGAACTGGCGAAACAAGTCCACTCACCGCATCTGCGCGTGTTGTACGATTTGTACCACATGCACAAAATGGGCGAGGACCTTTGCGGCGACCTGACGAAAAACGCGGCCCTGATCGCGCACCTTCACACGGCCAACGCGCCCAAGCGCGACTGCATCGCCGAGCACGGCCAGCCGGACTACCGCCCCCTCGTCGCCTGCGCCCAGCGCGTCGGCTACACCGGCTATTGGGGCCAGGAGTTCGTCTGCGGCCCCGAGCCGCTGGTGGAACTGAAACGCGCGTTTGATCTGTTGGAGAGTTTTTGGAGAAACGCATGAAAGAAATCGGTTTCTGGGATTACACGTGTCCGACGCACGGGTCGTTGGAGCATTACACCACCGACGACTGGGACGGCCTGCTGGACGACATGGCCGCGGGCGGGTTTAACTCGCTGGTGCTGGGCATCAAGTGGCTGACGACGGGATACCGCAGCCGCTTTTCGTGGCTGGACCAGCGGTCCGACAACGCGGCCATCGCGACCGACAACGCGACGATCCACCACGCCCTGGCCGGGGCACGAAAACGCGGCATCCGCCCGCGGCTGCTGGTGGTGGCGTCGATCTACCAAATGCCCGAGTTCGGCCGGGAATTCACGCCCATCGGCACCTGGGGCGAGATTGGCCATTACGACGTCGATCAGCCCGGCGTGGCCGAACGCATCCAACTGCTGTTCGGCGAAATCGTCGAGCTGTTCGGGCGCGAGATCGACGGCATCGTCGTCGAGTTGGAGTTCTGCGACGCCGCCGCGCCGCACCGCGTCGCGCCGTACAATCGTTGGGCGGCCGCCAACAACAGGCCGGACTTCGCGACGATCAAAAACGTCCATCTCGAACCGCGGAGCTACCCGTTCAACGACTGGCGCGACTACGCCACGCAGCGCCGCGTCGACACGTTGCGGGACATCGAAAACACCGTGCGGGCCGGCGGATGCGAGGCCGAACTGTCCTCGCTGGTCGAACTGGCCAACGGCGACGGCGTGTGCGTGTGCAACGTCAATCTGCCAATGTTGCAAAAGGCGTTGCCCCATTGGCCGCTGGTCACGTACGACAGCGTGTACGACCGCCGCGTGAACCGGCTGGCGTCGATGGACTTCTGCGTCCATCAGCCGCGGCGGCTGGGCATGGAGGTGTTCTACCTCACGCGCGGCGTGATGACCTGGACCTGGCCGCCCGACGCCACCTGGGACACGACGCTCCAGGAGCAATGGCGGATGTCCCTCGAAGACGCCGCCGCCCACCACCCCGACGTGCTCTGGTTCATGGGTTCCGACGCCCGGCTGGACGGCCTGGTCTGCTCGGACAAAAAACTCGCCCACTGGGGCTACGAAAATCCCATCACCGCCCGTCAGGCGCTGATGAACATGGCGAAACAGATGGGCGTGCGGGTGTAGCGGGGATTACGAGATGAATAAAGGATAGCCGTTGGAAGCCCCACAAACCATAGGTGAGTTATACGACCTCGCCCACAGCAGGAAGACGGGTGAGGATAAAAAAGTCACGTTGGATTACGCCAAGGTCAGCGACGTGTTGGCGAACAGAATCCAGCGGGAACTTCATCTTGACGTTCATGGCTTTGTTCACCGTATTGACGAACAGTACATCCGGCATGCCGACGATGGACATGACGCGGTAGGCGAATGGCGAGAAGACCAGATTCCGATCACCCGATCCGACTACGAAGCGTTGGAACACCTCGTGAATGAACCCGACGAGATCGCGATTATCGGAAAGACAAGACAAAACCTGCCCGTTCTACAACTCAAAAAACGAGTGAACGGGCACCTCATTATTCTCGAAGTGTTCCATGGCGGAAAAAGAAGCCGCTACCTGAATTTCCTGACGATGTACAAACGCAGAATTCGTCCCCAAAAAGGAGAAGCCAGTTGAAACGGCCACGCCTTTGCCATGCCCTCAGCCGAACGTCCGAAACGCCTTTCGCACCGAGTGCGAAATGCTAAATGCCCTGACAAAGGCATGCCGTAACAACCAGCTTCTATATGAATTATCGGCCACAAAACCGTGAAAATCAAGAGGAAATATGAAACGACAAGAAATCACCGTCAATGGATTAACGATTGAACTATGCGGCGAGACATTGGAGTTGGCGACGTTGCGTCGCGCGGCGAACCCCGGCGTGGCGGCGTGGGTGAACAATCCAGCGCCCGCGTCGATGTGGAGCGTGCAGTTGGTGGATGCGGAGGGTCGGCGGGCGGAGTTGACGTCGGCGAAGGCGGCGAAGGCGGACGTGTCCGTCGCCAGCAGCGGCGTGGCGACGCTCGTGTGGCGGGACGTTCGCGGACAGGACGCTCGCGACGCATCCGCCACCGCCGCCGTGGACGTGATGGTGACCGTCGCCCCCGGCGACGTGACCGGCCAGGCAATGTGGCGAATCCGCGTGGACAACCGCGCCCCCGCCTGGACGCTCTGGCAGGTCGTGTTCCCGACACTGGCCGTCGTGCCCGGCGGCGACGGGTCCGCCGACGAATTCTACTATCCCGACGGATGGGGCCGCCGCTTCAAAGGCCTGGCGAACATGACCGACCTCCACCGCCGCGCCAGCCGCGGATGGGACTGGGGAATGCAACTGGTCGCCTACGTCCGCCCCGACGGCCTGCTCACCCTGGCCACACTCGACGAATCCTGCTCGCCCAAATCCTTCCACCTCGTCCGACGCGACCTCGACCCCGCCGACGCGCCGGCCGACACCATCGCCGCCAAACGCGTCGAACTGTCCGTCACGCACTTTCCCGAAGACATGACTGTCGGCGGAAACAGTTTTTCCTCGCCGTACCCCGTCGCCGTCGCAGCCGTCGACGGCGACTGGTTCGACGCCTGCCAACTCTACGCCCGCTGGGCCCGACGGCAACCCTGGGCCGTCACGCCCGCTCACGCCCCCTTACCAAAACCCCCCGCGGCCGGCCGCGTCGCACGCGAAGTCCACTGCTGGCACGTCCTCCAGGTGCCCGATAAACCCGTCGAAACCCACCTGGCCCAGCTGCAAAAACTCGCCGACGCCCTCGACATCGACCTGGCCGCCCAGGTGTACAACTGGCACCAGGTGCCTTTCGACGTGTCGTACCCCGACTACTTCCCCGTCCGCCCGGAAACGCTGCCGGTCCTGACCGGACTGCGGCGGCTTGGCATTCGAAGCCTGCCGTATATCAACGGGCGGCTGTGGGACATCAACGCGCCCAGTTGGACCGACCGCCAAGCCGAGCGGTTCTGCGTGCACTACTCCGCCCAGCGCGTCAACCCGCGCACGCTTTTCCCGTACCTCGAAGAGTACGGCAGCGGGCAAAAGCTCTCGCCGATGTGCCCGGCGACCGACTTCTGGCGGGCGACGGTGGTGGACCTCTGCCGGCGGATCGTCGGCGAGTTGGGTTGCGACGGTGTGTACATTGACCAGATCGCCGCGGAAAAGGCCGAGTTGTGCTTCTCCCGCGATCACGGCCATGCGCCCGGCGGCGGGCGGTTCTGGCTGGACGGCTATCGCAAACTGCTCCGCGAGATTCGCCAGGCCGTCGGCCCCGACGTTCTGCTGACCACCGAATGCAACTGGGAAGCCTGCCTCGCCGACTACGACGCGCTGCTGAGTTGGGCGTGGTTCGTCCCCGACGCCGAAGTGCCCATGTTCCCCGCCGTGTACGCGGGCCTGGGCCAGAGCTTCGGCTGTGTGTGGTCGAAGGAGGACGTGCAACGGAACGACGGCAGAGTGTTCGCCCACAAAATGGCCCGCCTGCTGGTCTGGGGCGCCCAACTGGGATGGGGCGACCTGACCCTCCTGCTGGACCAGCCCCGCCGCCCGCTGCTGGACTTCATGCGCCGCCTCTGCGCCCTGCGACGCCAGCACGTGTCCACCTTCGCCCTCGGCCGAATGCTGCGGCCGCCCACTGTCACCGACGACACCGCCGCCCCGGCCGAACCGCCCGTGCAAGCGGGCCTGTGGCAAACCCCCGACGGTGACGCACGACAACTATTCGTCGTCAACCCCTCGCCGCTCCCCCGCCGCGCGATGCTCCGCTTCGACAACCAATCGCTGCTCGTGGAGTTGTCGTCACTCCATGCGGAGGTCTGGGCGGTATGATAAAATAAAGTCGTTTAAGCGAAATTCTTTATTTCGACAGAGGTATCCTGCGGTGGTTGGTACAACGAAGCTTCGGTGGCACGCGGGAGATGATTTTTAGAATATTTTCTCTACGAGTTCCGTCAGATCGTTCAACAATTTGCGTCGCTCCTCTTTGGCCGTTATGGGCACGAAAATATAAAAGAATGGCGCATCAAAACAGGCACCTGCTTGACCCTCGAAGACATTGTCGTATGGCACAGGTGGACTACCGTCGCCGACGTCCACATAGACACTCTTCGGATCCATGGGACGGGCAGAAGCATCAGCATATATAATCTTACAACTTCCTGAAGATAGCTGTTCATGCCACTCATCCCGCGCTTTCAAATCGTTCAGCTTTTGTTTAATTTTAACGTCTACTTTATGCCTTGTTGCATCCATGCCACGTATCCTCGCCAATATCTTCTTTATCATCTTGTTCTGGCGATATTCGGCGTATGACTTCCAGAGCGGCTTGCGGGTATGTTTCCGTGAAAACCACTCTTTGGCGGCCTCCGCTCCTGGTAAATCCTCCCGGGAGAAATCGCGGAGCATGGCAAAAACCTCGTTGTCGGAAGGGAGCAGGAAGGGCGATTTACCGTTGGTATGGCAGAACTCCTTCAGATTCATCCGGGCGAGTAGATCATTACGAGGACATTTCGTCATCCCGTCAAAGGCATCTTGGACGAGTTCGGTCCCGTACACGACCTTGTGATGGGAAAATACCCACCGAAATAAATGACTTCGTGCGTCAAACACCTGCTGGACCGCACTCAAGCCGCTTTTATGAAATGCTAACTGTAGAGATTTGTCGGGGTTTTGGCACACCCGGAGCGAGGAAATCAGACGCTGAATATCCGGAACGACATTCGATACCCCCGAGGCCCAGGAATCTCGCACGGTATAGTCCAGTTTGTCGACATCAATTGTGCCTTCCCCGTTCAGCAAATCGATAAAAACATTGGCCATACGTTCAAATAGTTTCCCCTGCGCATCTTCGTATGTGTATCCCATAATCATCCGAGCGGCTAACGCGGGATTGGCCCCGTATTTCTCAATCTCCTCGGCAAATCGGGACAACACCAGACAAGCGCTCGCTATTTCGTGCTCTTTTGCTCGTTCTTCCCTGTCAACGTCTTTATTGAGGCTGGAGTCCCACTTCTCGGCCCTATGTTGGCTTGCGAGATCAGTCAACAGCGTGGATATCGGATAATCGGTTGCTTCAAACGCGTACTCGAGTGCGTGAGAAAACGGAGCATGGCCAACATCATGGAGTAGACAGGCGATTTCGAAGGTCCTGCGCAATCCTTCCCATTTGCCGGATTCCTTCAACGCACCGATTACTTCCTTGCTTTCGGATTCGAGGACGTCACAACACTGGCTACCGAGATGAAAAGTTCCCAATGAATGGACGAACCGGTCGTGTCGCGCGGAAGGGAACAAAATCCTCATGCTGGTCTGTTCGACATACCGAAGACGCTGGAACTCAGGCGTATCCACGAAATCTTTGCAATAACCCTCCGGAATACGAATGTATCCGTGAACAGCGTCCCGGAACAGCTTGCTTCCCATCACGCGACCCCGGCATGAATCGGCTTCACGGTCGCGAGGTCGGTCAGTTTTAGTTCCTGAGCCGCTGAGACGAACGCCTCACATAATTTTTTCGGGATTTCTGGATTAATATAGTCGTGCAGGAATTCTGGAGTGTAACAGAAAAAATAGGCCGTTGTCGTTATGACTTTACCGTCAACTCTTTCCTCTTCCTCTATCCGAAAGTAGCTGTCCGGACGCAAGGACAACGCAACCAGCTTCTTGTAGGAAATGTCCATGTAATAATCGCGGCTGTACCGCTCTTTATACAACTGGCCCACTTTCTGATGGAAATCAATAAATGCGCGCAGAGGAATCGCACCTGTTGTTTCGCCCTTTCTAAGCTCCTTCGTTGCAGTGAACGCGTTGAAGAGAAAATTCAGCAATCCGTTGCTTGTATCCAATTTGTCGCACATGCGAGTTTTGTTTACCATGATCGCCTCACGAAATCAACACGAAAAATTCGTTTTTTATAACCAAACCGTTCGCCGTCATGCATGGGCCTGGCACTACCGGACCGGCTCAGCCTGTGCTCACGGTAACCGCCATGCAACCGGCCCCTGTCATGCCCCTTACTGCACTATAGGATTAAAGTAATCAAAAGCATAGAAAACTGGGAACATAACCACATCATTTTCGCGCCACTTAAATTTGTAACGCGGCAGAATCTTGCAAAATCCGCCCAAACGATTACGATGAGGCGGATCGCAAACTCGAAAACAAAAAGGAAAACGAGGAACATCATGTCCGACTCGAAGATTGTCAGCGTGCCGCAGTGGTTGATTCTGGGTTCGTTCCCCGCGCCGGAAGGGTACTCGGGGAATTTTCTGGGCGTGGCGGGGCTGGAGGGCGAGGAGATGTTGGCGGCCCGGCACGGCTGGGCCGAGTCCGGCACCAACGCGGTCTGGCAGGCGTGGGAAGGCGAAATGGTGGATTTCCTCCACCCGTCGCTGGGGTTCAAAATCACCACCTGCTGCTACGCCTACGCCATGTGCTACGTCTTCTCCCCGCGCGAGACCGACGCGACCCTGCTGGCCGGCAGCGACGACGGAATCGCCGCCTGGATCAACGGCGTGCAGGTGCACTTCAACGACGTCCACCGAGGCATCCTCGCCGGCGAGGATCAGGTGCCCGTGAAACTCAAGGCCGGGTGGAACAAACTGCTGGTCAAAATCTCGCAGGGGGCGCAGGACTGGGGATTCATCGTGCAATTCCGTGCCCCGGCCGACGTCGCGGAGGGGCTGTCGTTTTCGCTGCATTCGCCGGACCTGGGCGGCGAGGGCAAGGACGTGGTGCACATTCGCGACCGCCGCGGCGGCGTGTCGCTTCGTGCGTCGGCGGACGGGCTGACGTTCTCGCTGGCGTTGCGGTTGTTGAGCGAGTCCGCCAAGCGCGGCGACGGCGGGCGGGTGGACCTGCTGGGTGCCAACGACGTGGTGTTGGCATCGCAAACCGTGGGCAGTTTTCCCGCGTTCAGTTCGGCCGAGGTGACGCTCCACTGCGACGCCCGCCCCGTGCTGGCGACGCTGGCGACCGGCCAACCCGTGCGCGTGCTCTACACCGGCGACAACGGCCAAAGCCTGTGGTACAGCGAGTCCCGCCACCTGCTGCCGATCCTGTTAGACGTGGTGTCGGACCTTCGCGTCGAATCGCTTCGCGAACCGCTACCCGTTCCGCCGCTGTTCCGCGGTCAGCCGGGGCTGCTGGAAGTCCTCAGCGACCGCGAAATTCGCATCCATCCGCTCAGTCGCCCGGCCGTGCCGTTGCGGGCGGCGCAGGAGTTCACGTCCGCCCAGACGAAAACCGGCCGCGTGAAACCGACGCTCAAACTGCCCGTGGAACTGCACGACCCGGTCGCCCGGCTGGCGTTCGGTCCGGAGCGGTTCCGGCGGCTGGTGCAACTGCTGGAGATGTACATCGTCCGTTTCGCGCCCGACCTGTCGGTCGCGGAGGCGTCGATCTACAACGCCCTGGCCGCGTTGGGAGAGGGCAAGTTCGGACCGCTCGCGGCGGCTGTGGAACAAATTTTCGCCGACCTCACCCAGGCGGCGGGCAATCGTAAAAACGAGTCCCTCACCCTCGTCGGGCACGCCCACATCGACATGAACTGGCTGTGGGACACGGCCGAGACCGTTAAGGTCACGCACGACACGTTCCGCCAGGCGTTGGCGTTCATGGACGAATTTCCGCAGTTCTGCTTCAGCCAGAGTCAGTCCTCGACGTACGAATTCATCGAGCGGATCGACCCGGCCATGTTCAAGCGCGTTCAGCAGCGCGTGAAGGAAGGCCGCTGGGAACCGCTGGGCGGCATGGTGGACGAGGGCGACACGAACCTCTCCGGCGGCGAGGCCATCGCCCGCTCGCTGCTGCTGGGGCAGCGGTATTATTTATCGAGGCTGGGCCGGGCGGCGACAGTCGGTTGGCTGCCGGACAACTTCGGCCACGTGGCGCAGCTGCCGCAGATGCTGAACCTGGCGGGCATGACGTCGTATTACGGCCATCGGTGCATGCCCAAGAAAGGCCCGTTCGTGTGGGAGGGCGTCGACGGCAGCCGTGTGCTGTGCTTCATCACCGACACGTACAACGGCACGGTTCTGCCGGCGACGATGCAGTCGCCGCAGCAACTCAACCCGCAGACCGGCCAGGCCATGCTGGTCTACGGTGTGGGCGACCACGGCGGCGGTCCGACGCGGGCGGACATCCTCAACGCCATCGACTTCAACGACCTGCCCGGAACGCCGACGATCCAGTTCGGCACGGCCGGGGCGTTCTACAAAACCCTCCAGACCGACGCGAAAAAATTCGAGGTGTTCAAGGGCGAACGGCAGTACGTCTTCGAGGGCTGCTACACGTCGATCGCCCGAATCAAGGAAGGCAGCCGCCGCGGCGAAAACACGCTCTACGCCGCCGAACTGCTGGCCGCCCTGGCCTCGCTTCGCGGATACGCGTACCCCGCGGCCGCGTTCGAGGAGGCGTGGCACACGATCTGCTTCAACCAGTTCCACGACATCCTCTGCGGGTCGGCCACGCACGACAGCAACCGCGAGTCCGTCGCCCGCTACGACCGCGCGTTCGAGCAGGCGAGCGAAGCCCTGTACTCCGCCATGCGACACCTCGCCGCCGCCGTGCCCACCGACGAACACCGAGGCCAGCCGGTCGTCGTCTTCAACCCGCACCCGTGCAAGCGAAGCGACATCGTCGAAGCCGAAGTGTTCACCTACAACACCGTGCCCACCCTCACCGCCGAAACGTGGGGCCAGGGCGGACCCGTCGAAGCCAAAATGGGCAAGCCTCGCACCAAACTCGTCGAGGGTCCGCAAGGCCCGTACCTCACGCTGCACATGACCGATGCCGCCGGAAAGAACGTCGACGCCCAGGTCGTCGCGAGCAAAATCTTCCCCGGCGGGCAGCGGCTCAAGGTTCGCTTCCTCGCCGCCGACATGCCTGCCGGCGGGACGAAAACGTTCTACGTCAATTCGCTGGCCGTTCCGCCAAAGCCCGCGCGGGCCATCCGAATCGACGGAACGACCCTCGACACCGATTTCCTCACCGTCGTCATCGACCCCGCCACCGGGCACATCACGCGGCTGTTCGACAAAACCCTCAACCGCGAACTGGTTGCCCCCGGCCAGGCCGCCAACGTGCTGAAATACTACATGGAAAAACCGCACGGCATGACGGCGTGGGACATCGGCCCGATCGACTCGGTGACGCCGCTGGACGGAGTGGACAACATCACGGTGACCGAAAACGGCCCGGTTCGGGCGACGGTGGAAATCTGGCGCACGCACAGCCGCTCGCGGTTCGTGCAGCGCGTGCACGTCTACCGCGACCTGCCTCGCGTCGAGTTCGGCCTGGACGCGTACTGGTTCGAGCAGGGCGGGCCGAAGGTCGGCGTGCCGATGCTCCGCGTGAGTTTCCCGCTGAATGTGACGGAAGGCCGCTTCCTGTGCGACACGCCGTTCGCGGCCGTGGAGCGCCCGACCACAGGCCGCGAGGTGCCCGCCCAGAAGTGGGTGGACCTCTCCGACGCCACCGGCGGGGCCGTGCTGCTGAGCGACACGAAGTTCGGGTTCCGCTGCGACAAGAACAACGTCGAGATGACGCTGCTCCGCGCCAGCTACGACCCGGACCCGTTCCCCGACCAGGGTCCGCACGTCATCCGTTACGGCCTGCTGGGCCACGCGGGCGACGCCGCGACCGCCGACCTCGTGCAGGCGGGCCTGTGCTTCAACGTGCCCATGCCGGCCGTCGAAACGCCGGCGGGTCAAACGGGCGGTGCGGGCAAAGGCAAGGCCAGCAAGGGCGACGCCCTCGCCAGCGGCACGAGCCTGCTGAGTCTGGCCTCGCCGAGCGTCAAACTCTCCGGCGTGAAAAAGGCCCAGGACGACGCCAGCCTGATCGTCCGCCTGTGGGAGTCCGCCGGAAAGTCTGCCACCGCGACGCTGACGCTGCCCAAACCGGCGAAGAAAGTTCAACGCGTCGATCTGCTGGAACTGCCGCGAAAAGACGCCCCCGCCGCCACGGTGACGGGCAACACGGTAAAGGTCAAGGTGAAACCCCACGAAATCGTGACGCTGAAAATCACGCTGAAGTAGAACGCAAAGTCGAGTGGCCGTGAATTTGGCTTGCCTCTTTGCGCTGTAGGGCGTTGTGTCCGGCGCAACTGGCCGCAGGCCCTGCCAGTTTGCGTTGTAAATTGTTGTGAACAACAAAACGCTTTGTTGGTCACAGCGATTTACAGCGCAAACAGGCGAGCCAATGAAAACGCTTTGTATTTTGGAAAGGCGGTGACCATGGTTTTGCGAAACACAACACGACGCTCCCGCGAAGAACTGTCGCCCTGTCGCCAGCCCGTGGCCGCGGGCGACGCGAAAAAGGCGTTGTCGAAATTCATCGCCGCCTGCCGCACAACGGCGGCCGCGACGACGGTGGCGCTGGTCGTGAGTGCCGCGGGCTGCATGGGCGCGATGCCGCCGCAACGATTGCTCGGAGAACCGTCTCCGATCCAGATCGACGCGCAGCCCGACACACAACCGGCGGAAGAACCCGAAGTGAGAGGCGAACCTGTACCCCTGATGGGCGACATCGTGTCCGCGCGAATCACAACGGACGTTATTGACGAGTGATCGTACGATCTGGCTCGGCCTGTTTGCATTGCAGAACGTCCCGCACGAAAAACGGTTCCTCTCCGGCCTCGCGTGGAAGTCGCCGGTACACAGCCCCGGAAGGGGCGTCTTGGGTAGCCCAGGGCGAGCGGTACTCCGCGAGCCCTGGGTTAGTGTTTTTTTCTTTTTCCTTCATTGTGCCTGACGCCACTGGCCGGGGCCGCGCACGCGGGCCTGTCGGCTTCGAACGACGCGAACAGGGGAACGTGCGAGCCGTTCGATGCCATATACGCGCGACGGTGTGACCTCGGCCCGTGGCGTCAGGCACAGTTATAGACAAAAAACCTCCGTAACCCCAGGGCTCGCGGAGTACCGCTCGCCCTGGGCTACCCAAGACGCCCCTCCCGGGGCTATGACCCGGTACTGTCACGCGAGGCCGGGAAGGAATCGTTCTTCGTATGGGACGTTCTGCAACACAAACAGGCAAAGCCTAATTCACGCACATGACGATTTCGAATTCCTTCTTGTTCGTCGCCTTCGAATAAGATATTCTGTATCCGTGCGGCGGGAGATCGCGTGTGGAATTCTCCCGTGATTATTCCGGAAATCTCGTAATCCTTCAGGAACTCAACACGATGTCAGGACATTCTCATTGGGCGAAGATCAAGCGGGCCAAGGGCACCAACGACGCCCGGCGAGGCCGCGAGTGGAGCAAATTGGCTAGGCGGATCATCGTGGCGGCGAAGGTCGGCGGCGGCAATCCGGACGAGAATTTGTCGTTGCGGTACGCGGTCGACGACGCCAAGGCCGCCAACATGCCCAAGGACACCATCGCCAACGCGATCAAAAAGGGCGCCGGCGGACTGGACGCGGATAACTTCGAAGCCATCATCTACGAAGGTTACGGTCCCGGCGGTGTGGCGTTTATGGTCGACTGTCTCACCAACAGCCGCACCCGGACCGCGCCGGAAATGCGGAAGATTTTCGAACGCGGCAACGGCCAGCTCGGCGCCAGCGGGTGCGTCGGATGGATGTTCGAACAGAAGGGCGTGTTCTCCGTGGCCGCCGACGCGGCCACCGAGGACAAGCTCATGGAAATCGCCCTCGACGCCGAGGCCGAGGACGTCCGCAACGACGGCGACAGTTTCGAAGTGACCTGCGCCCCGCAGAACTTCCACAAGGTCAAGCAGGCGTTGGCGGCCGCGAACATCGCCACGCAGTCGGCGGCCATTTCGATGCTCCCCAAATCCACCGTCTCTGTCGAAGGCGACGCGGCCGCCGCCATCGTTCGCCTCATGGAAACCCTCGAAGACCACGAGGACGTCCAGAACGTCTACGCCAACTTCGACATCTCCGAAGAGGCGATGAAATCGGCGACGGAGTAAGTACCGTTATGGACCTGCAATCGCATCGCGGCCGTCGGACGCGGACGCGCGTTGGCCTGACGGTCGCCGTCGTGCTCGGTGTGGCGGTCGCGGTGGCGCTGGCGGCCGTCATCGCAAATCGTCACCGGGACCCGACGCTCATCACCAAACCGGGCACGTACGTTTCGCCCGGCGGGGCGAGCCGGGTGGTCGTCACCCCCGCGCCGGACGGAACCATCGACTACGCGTTCAGCAAATCCGGGCCGCTGTACGCCAGTCAAAGCAACTCGTCCCTGACGCCACGTTCAGGCTGGAACTGGTTGTCGCCGCCGGACTGGTTCATGGCCTGGGACGCGGAAGACAACCTGTGGGTGTTCGATCCGGGGATGGAGGTCGTGCGCGTCAGCTACGCCGCACGCCATATGGCGGGAACGCGGTCGCCCGACGAGTACGGCGGGTGGGAGGGCGTTCCGCCGGCGTTTCTGGCGTGCCTGCCGGAGAAACTCCAATACCAACACGCGTTCGCCCATCGAAAATTTCCCGACTTCTGGATGACCATCGACCTCAAGGGAAACGGGCCGCCCACCCACCTGTCCGCCTGCAACCGGCGGGCACGAAACGACGTGGTCTGGACCCGCGTCGAATTGGGCCCGAGCTTCGGATTGGACGTGACGTACCTTCGGACCACCGCCGCCGGCGATGAATACGAAGTCACCCAACGCTTCCCCCTCGACACGCCAACGCCGAAAACGAAAACGGTGGTCTACAACGGCACGCCGCTGACCGTGTTCGAAGACGACAGCCAGCACATCCAGTTCCTCTCTCGCGACGACCTGGACGAAAAGGAGCAGAACGCCGTCTTCGGCCCCGTGCCGGCCGGCGAACCGGCCGCCCTGCGGAGCGATCCGCCCGATCTGGTGGGGGCGCGATTGTCGGCCGTCAAACGGTCGTTCGCCTGCGACGAACCCATCGAGATTCGCCAGGAGTGGGCGGAGTGGACAATGGCCTTGAACTGGCAGCCGGCCTATGGCACCGACATGGCCTCGGGTGCGTTGTCCGAACGCGGCGCGGACGGTAACGGATGGAAATTCTGGAAGGTCGTGGTCAACGGAACGGAGTACCCGTTTACGGGCATGTTGCTGAATCCGCAGCGAGGGATTGGCGGCATTCACGATCTTCGGACCGATCTGGTTGACGGTCCGGCGTGGGGGCCGGGGATGTATCGCGTGCAGTTCATTGTCCGTGATTTGCCCGTGGTTCGGCTCCATGTGCCGGACGAGATTTTCGTTCCCCGGCTGATCGCCAGCAACGAGGTCCGTTTCGAGGTCACGGATCGGCCGTCGTCCTTTACGCCCGTCGTGATGCGGACGCTGACGTACGCGCCCGGCGACCGGAGCGACTCGGCGATTTCCTTCGAGCGGAACGAACTCATCACGCCGCCGGCGGAGATGGACATCGGGCAGGACGCCCGGCAGCGCGACGCCCTGGGTATCGACGCGTGGCTGGTGGTGTCCGGCGGCGAGTTTTGCCTCCACTTTTCCGAGATTCGGGTGTTTGAAGCCCCCGACGATGCCTTCGACCTGGCGACACCCAACGAGGTTCGCAAGCTGATCGGCACGGCCGGCGGCCTTGAGGTGAACGGCGGGCTCGATCCGGTCAAACATGCCGGTAAGACGTTCGCGTTCGTGACGGGGGCGCATCAGATGGGCCTGTTGGATATCGTTCGCGCGGGCCCGTCTCGGGACCGGCAGGGGTGTACCGTGCGGTACAAGTTCCTGCGGCGGGGGGCCGAGGCCGACAAGATCGTCGCCACGGCTACGCCCGTTGACGCCTCCATGCCGGACACGTGGCGATGGCGGATCGACTGCGACGTGCCGGTTCAGATCGTCCACGGCTTGGTGATCGTCGGCAAGGGCGAGGTGTTCGCCCACGGCGGGCATTTGTATCGAAACGAGGACCGGGAGGTCGAGGTCCGCGTCATCCGCAAGGACGGCCTGCTCCATCTGGAGCACGCGATCGGCCAACTGTCCGCCGGCACGGACAAGACGACGGCCGCCTACCCCCTCCCCACGCACGAGACACGGAACGAGGTGCGGGACCATACGCCGGTAGGCCTGCCCGCCGACGCGCCGCTGACGGTGCGCCTCGCATCGCCGGCCTGCACGCTCACGACGGGCAAACTGACGCCGCTCTGGGAGGGCGAATTCACCGACGGCGAGAACCCGCCCCGCCGCGTCATTTTCGCCGCCCGTATCGAACCGTGGGACGCCCCGAAAGGCGTGCCGTTCGACCCGGCGAAAAAGTAGCATGGGCGTCTCGCCCGTGCAACGGTTCCATCGCGGCAAGAGGTTCACCGGTCATGAGCATGCACACATGAATGGATATAAAAAATGTGCAGCCGTGCACATGATATGTGCAATTGATTTTATGTGTTGTTTGTGTATTTTCGAGTAATCGCTTGCAAAATCAATAGTTATATTTTGGCACGCCGCGTGCTGGTTGTCGGTTGGATTCGTACCGCCCGACAGCGTGGCGGCTTGGCTTGCAGGGCTGATTTACTGGCAAGCACGGCGTTGCCCCGGCTTGGCCATCCGTTGTCGGGCGGATGTTGGACAGGTTTCATAACCCGGCCCGGTATATTTTTCGGGAATCGTCTTTTTGGTGGCGAATTTCCACCGGGCCGGGATCATAATATGGGTGAAGGCGTCGCGCGGGCCGGCGAAGGCTCGTCGGTCGGCGCGGGCGGCCTGTATGAAAGGGAACCGAAATGAGACGCGCGTGGACAACGACGATCGTGGCGATGGGAATCATGGCCGTTTTGGCTTGGCCGGCGGCGGCCCAGACGACTCAGCCGGCGAAGGACGCCAAACCGGCCGTCGACACCAAGCACGCCGAGCAGGCCAAGGCGCTGATAGACGGCGGCGTGAAGTACCTGATCGAACAGCGGGACAAGGACGGCGGATGGTCGCTTGGCCGGGGCGCCGCCAGGCCCGGAGCGACGGCGCTGGTGCTGAAGGTGCTGGTGCAGGACCCCGCCTACGGGCCTACGCATGAAGTCGTCCAGCAGGGGTTCAAGGTGCTGCTGAGTTACCAGCAGAAGGACGGCGGGATTTACGACCCGCGCGAGAGTTGGAACAACTACTGCACGGCCGTGGCGGTTTCGGCGTTGGCGGCGGCGGGTCAGCCCGAGTACAAGGAACCGATGGCCAGGGCGGTGGAGTATTTGAAGAGCCTGCAAGTCGTTCCGGGCATGGAGAGTCCCGACGGTGACAAGATCGGCGAGGACAGTCCGTTTGTCGGCGCGGTGAATTACGGCAGGCCAGCCACCGAGGGCGGCGTGCGGCGGCCTGGGGACTTGAGCAATGTGTCCTTCTGGATGACGGCCATGCAGGACGCGGGGGTGGACCCGAAGGACGAGCACGTTCAGCGGGCGTTGAAATTCCTCAATCACGTGCAGAACCGCAGCGAGAGCAACCCGATGAAGTTCGCCGCCGAAGGCAGCAACGACGGCGGATTCGTGTACAGCCCGGTGGAGTCCAAGGGCGGCGCGGGAGCGGCCGAGCAGGGGCTGCGAAGTTACGGTTCGATGACGTACGCGGGGTTCAAGAGCATGTTGTACGCCGGCGTGGGCAGGGACGACCCCCGCGTGCGGGCGGCCTTCGACTGGATTCGCCGCTACTGGACGCTCGAGAACAATCCCAATCTGCCGGCCCAGCAGAGTCAAGAGGGGTTGTATTATTATTATCACACGTTTTCCAAGGCGTTGCGTGCGTGGGGTCAGCCGGTGATTCAGGGGCGCGACGGCAAGGAGCACAACTGGCGTGAGGAGTTGATCGACGCCGCGGCCGCCCGGGTGAAAAAGGACGGTTCATGGTCGAATGAAAAGGACCGCTGGGACGAGAGCAGCCCCGTGCTGGTGACGGCGTACATGGTGGCGGCGTTGCAGGAGGCGATGGCGGGCGGCAAATAAGCCAGCAGCCAATAGCCAGTAGCCAGTAGGGTTTGCGAGGCGCGATGGTGAAATCGAGCATCACGTTCGAGAGAGTGGTCTTGATGCTTCGCAGACTCGAAGATGGATAACGCATCGCACACGGTTGGTCTACCCATGAATAAAAACGCTTCGCGTCTGCGAAGCCGTGAGACCACTCTCTCGAACGAACGGAACGCTTTTACATTTGCGCACCGCAACCCCTATGTGGCTACGTGGCGATGTGGCTAAAACGATTCCCTCGAACAAATGACACAAATTCACCGAACATCCTCGAAGAACCCACCCGCCTTCACGCTCATCGAGTTGCTGGTGGTGATCGCAATTATTGCGCTCTTGGTGAGCATTTTGATGCCCTCGCTGGCCAAGGCGAAGGAGTTGGCCAAGACGGCGGGGTGCGCGATGCACCTGCGGAATCTCGGGCTGGGATTGGTGTTGTATCAGGGGGAGAACAATGAGTTCGTCGTGCCGTCGTACAACATGACCGGTGTGGGCGGCGAGGGGACGCCGCTGGACGGGTGGGGGCCGATTCTCGACCGCGACGGCCTGGTGGCGGGCAGCCAGGGGTTGGCGGGCAGTTCGTTTATGTGCCCGTCGGTGGACGATAAAAACGGCGTCGAGGACCGTTACAAGGACCCGAACGACTCCACCGGCTGGATGTGGTGGCCGAATTTCCGCTACGGGATCGGCAACGAGCGGATGAGCGAGGAGGACGCTCTGGCGAATTTTCACACGAATTTCCGTTCGATCCGGCTGGCGTATTGGATCAACGGAGACAACCCCATCGGCGGCGACAAGGCCGTGGACCCGGATGTGTTTTACACGGCGTCGGTCGGCTACACCAACGGTAGCGGGCAGACCCTTCGCCCCACGAGCACCTCGGTGTTCCGCAGTCCGGCCCGGCTGATCGCGCTGGCCGACGGCGTGTACGCGGGTCGGCAGAGCAACATCAGCCTGACGAATCCCAACAACCGCGTCGGTTGGCGGCACGGGAGCAAAAAGGCCGCCAACGTCGCCCTCGCCGACGGCCATTGCGCCACCGTCCACGGCGACAACTTCCCGGTGGGCGGCGACTGGGGGAGCAACACCGCAGGCCCCTACACGGTATACGCCGACCCGTGGAAAAGCCTCGCGCCGTGAGGATTGACGCCCAGACGCATTTTCAAATCCGAATTTCAAACGTCTCCCTTGCCGAAAACGTACCATTACCAAAGGGCGTCCGCTCTTTGGTCGATAGCAGATTGTGCCCCCGCTTGCGCGGTGGGCGGTGGCTATCAGGAGTATATTATGTGCGGCATTGTCGGATACATTGGGCTGAAGAAGGCGTGCGGCGTGTTGATCGAGGGGCTCAAGAGGCTGGAGTACCGCGGGTACGACTCGGCCGGGGTGTGCATCCAGCAGGGCGGGGCGCTGCACGTTCGCAAGTGTCCGGGGCGAATTTCCGGCCTGGAGCAGTGTCTCGACGACGCGCCGGACCTGGCCGAGGGCACCGTCGGGATCGCGCACACGCGGTGGGCGACGCACGGCCAGCCCAATGAGGTCAACGCCCATCCGCACTGCGACCAGGACGGCAAAATCGCCCTCGTCCACAACGGCATCATCGAGAATTATGCCACGCTGAAACAGTTTTTGATCAACAACGGCCATGAGTTCAAGAGTCAGACCGACACGGAAGTCCTCGCTCACCTGATCGGCCGATTTTACACCGACGACCGGACGCTCGAACAGGCCGTGCTGACGGCGCTGAAGGAAGTCAGCGGAACCTACGGTATCGCCGTGCTGAGCCTGTCCGAACCGGACAAACTGGTCGTCGCCCGACGCGGCAGCCCGCTGATCGTCGGCATCGGCAGCAACGAATTCATCGTCGCCTCCGACGCCTCGGCCATCGTCGAGCACACCGCGCAGGTGGTCTACCTCAACGACAACGAGCTGGCCGTCATCACTCGCGACGGCTTGCAGACGAAAACCCTCGACAACGTTGCCGTCTCGAAGGAAGTTTCGCAGATCGAGTGGTCGCTCGAGCAGATTGCCCTGGAGGGGTACGACCACTTCATGCTCAAAGAAATTTTCGAGCAGCCCGACGTGGTTCGCACCAGCCTGCGGGGGCGGCTGAATCTCCGCGAAAAAACCGTGCAACTGGGCGGGTTGGAGTCCGTCGCGCGCGACATGGTCAAGGCGCAGCGGATCATCCTGACCGGCTGCGGCACGGCCTGGCACGCGGGGCTGGTGGGCGAATACCTCTTCGAGGACTTGGCCCGCATCCCCACCGAGGTCGAGTACGCCAGCGAGTTTCGTTATCGCAACCCGATCGTCGACGGTGGAACGGTGGTGATCGCGATCAGCCAGTCGGGCGAAACCGCCGACACGCTGGCCGCGTTGCGGGAGGCGAAGGAAAAGGGCGCGCTCGCCCTGGGTATCGTGAACGTGGTGGGTTCGACCATCGCGCGGGAGACCGACGCGGGCGTGTACCTCCACGCGGGCCCGGAAATCGGCGTCGCGTCCACCAAGGCGTTCACCTGCCAGATCGTCGTCGAAGCCCTGATGGCCCTGATGCTGGGCCGTCGCCGCCACATGAGCCAGCAGGCGACCGAGCGCTACCTCGAAGCCCTCGACCGAATCCCCGACCAGATCGCCTCCGTGCTCGGGCAGAGCGACCTCATCCGCGACATCACGGCCGAGTACATCGACCGCGAGAACTGGCTGTTCCTCGGCCGCGGGTACAATTACCCCGTCGCGCTCGAGGGGGCGCTCAAACTCAAGGAAATCAGCTACATTCACGCCGAGGGCCTGCCGGCGGCCGAGATGAAGCACGGGCCCATCGCGCTGATCCACGAGGGCATGCCCGTGGTCTTCCTCGCGCCGCGATGCGCGACCTACGACAAGGTCGTCAGCAACATCGAGGAGGTCCGCGCCCGCCGCGGGCAGGTGATCGCCGTCGCCACCGAAGGCGACACCGAAATCCGCCGCTACGCCGAGCACGTGATCTACGTCCCCGACTGCCCCGTGCCCATGCAGCCGCTGCTGACGGTCATCCCGCTGCAACTGATGGCCTACCACGCCGCCGTCCTGCGAGGCTGCAACGTCGACAAACCCCGAAACCTC
>Ga0123353_10003016_pt1 | contig 21066 bp, 23 predicted proteins | sample TergutLab28metaG_3_FD_92763 | JGI IMG/M metagenome (GOLD analysis project Ga0123353, IMG submission 92763) | Labiotermes labralis P3 segment gut microbial communities from Petit-Saut dam, French Guiana - Lab288 P3 | ecosystem: Host-associated > Arthropoda: Insects > Digestive system > Gut ... | reverse complement strand
GGGGGGGGGGGGGGGTGCGGTGTGTTTCTCCTTTCTGTCTGTTCTTATTGGAGCGGAACTATGTTTCTTCCTGTAGTTTTCTCGGGGTTGTTAGTAGGGTCCCTCAGAGTGGGGTTCGGTAGGGTTGGGCTCCTCTCCCTTTTTTGTAGTGTACCCTCCTCCATGCCGGGGTGGATGGTCTTACTTGATGCCTAAAATGGAAATTTTAAGTTTTAAAAGTTTTATAAAAATGAAGCCATATGAACTAGTTGTTGTTACAGTGCCAGAAGAGAATCCATTTTGCTTCCGGTGTGGAACTAGTCCATTGTACTGGTTTGGTCTGGAAAGCAGGTGTTGAGCACTTCTTCAGCAGCACACAATGACACGTTAACCTGTTGGCTCTACTGGACTTTGATTATCAGTGCAAATGCATACATTGGTTTCACACTTTTAAAGTCAATAAAAGTTGCTCCAGTTTTCCTGCCTGGTGTGTGAGATTTCTCATTGAGTGTAGTCAGGAAGCTTGATGAGAGATGTCGGCTTCACAAGATAACAGCGTGCAACTTTTCAGAAAGGTCAGGTGATGCAGGTGGTGAAAAACAGCTTCATTAATTTTGAAGTACAGCAGTTCATCAAATAGCTATTTGCCATTTGATATTCTTTGTTTTCTTACCCTTTGTGCATGATGTGATTTCAACGCATGTTGGGTGGGTGGTGTTGCAGTGTTCATCCTCGTGAACGTTTCCTGCTGCTAGTAGATTATGCGTCTTTGTGCGTGTGCGCACATTTGTTTTCAATACCACTCCAGTGAAGTGTACATGATTCTGATTTGTCAGATTACCATGTTTCATTTTTTTGTGTCCAGTGTCATATGATGTGCCCTTGTGTTTTGTATGGATGGTACCATGGCAGTTTGTGTAGTAGCCAAAGGGTTTTCCAGTACCACATGTTCAGGTGCCCTGTAAAATTTAGTAGACAGATCATTCAGCTTGTCAGAAGAGTGCCTTGAGCTGCTTAAGTTACTTACAGTTTTTATCATTTGGGCCAGTTTTCTTGCCGCTGTTCCAGTAATGTGAAGTACACAGTATGTTACAGTGTCTGGCAATTTATGGTAGTATAAAATGACGTGTGGAATTGTTCATGTGTAGACCGTTAGTCCTTTAAATAGTGTGTTATGGCTGTCCCATTTGTGTGGTAACAGCTATGAATGGTAGTGTATCACACATTGTCATGCTAGGAAGCGGGGATGGATGCGTTGGCCCTGCATGGTGAGAGTCTAGGTTCTGTCAGTAATAAATGTGTTTGCCCCATTAACAGTTTGATAATTGAAGGTTGGAGTGTTCGCAATATTTTGAAGGATCATCCACCTTTCATCTTTGTCATGCAGAAGCAAAACCCCTTTTGTTAGCACCCCTAGTCGTAATCTGTTGGCTCGTAATTGTTCTCGTGTCTTACAGTGTGGTTGTTCCCTGTTGCATGCAGTGTACCAACAACACAGCTTTATGAACTCGGTACACAATGGGCATCACTTTGCTCGCAGATCTTGTAATCCTTAACTTCTTCAGTAGCAGAACCAAGGATGTTTCATCCCTGCGGTTTGATGATGAATTCATGTCTTAACTGCAGAGACAATGTGGTTGAGAAATTTGTGACCACTAATGGCATAATGTTGCAGGAGTGAGGACAGATGGCATTCTTTGCACTTTGTGGTCGTCCTGAAGGGTTGGTGGCACCCCTCATGCTTGCACTTTGTGGCATCCGAAACTCTGAATGATCCCGACGTCCATTCCAAGTGACAGATTTCCCATTTTTAAAGTGTGCACACCGTTCTGCCACACACAATGCTGGCCGATCACATTGTTTCTCTAAACTTCGACCAGCTGACGAATTTCTGCTGTAGGCACCCTTTGCATTCAAAAACAGAATTGTTTCCTTGCCCTTGCTTGGAGGACTATTCCAATTGAATTGCCATTTTTAACTGTTAGCCGTCAGCACACATGCAGTGTGAAATGATGACCTTTTGCAGTGTTGCCAGCTGAGTATAACCAAACTTTTCAACAATCTGATCAGCCTAAGTAATGACATGCACCTTGCAAACTTATTTTTGTTTGGCCCCCCCTCCCCACATGTGTATCCTAATTATATGTGAAACCATGAAAGATCAGTCATCTGACATACGTGGGCTGATCATTTAATTCTGGGACTGATTTTTTTGTGAGTGAATGAGTAGACTTAACAGCTAGTTGGTCTTGTCTCCTTCGAAGTAGTGTCCTTGTGCTTGTATGCACTTATTCCAGCACTCCTGCCACTGACATAAGCACCTTTGGTAGTCACTTTTTGTAATAGCCTTTAGTTGTCTTGTCGCGTTGGCTTGAATATCTTCAACGTAATTGAATCGGTGACCTTTCATTGTTTTCTTCAGTTGTGGGAACAAGTAGAAGTCACACAGAGCAAGGTCAGTTGTGTAGGGAGGTTGTGGGAGCGATGGAATGTTGTGTTTCGCCAGAAATTCATTTGTGGTGACAGCCCTGTGGGCAGGGGTGATGTCATGGTGCAGGATCCAGTTGCCGGAGCGCCAATTCTCAGGGTGATGTCTGCGCACAGCGTCGCGGAGGTGTTGCAGGACTGTTTTGTGGAATTCCTTATTTACCGGCTGTCCTGTAGGGACGAACTCATGATGAACCAGCCCGTCATTGTCGAAGAATGCAATCAACATGATCTTGATATTGGACTTCACCTGCCGCGCTTTCTTTTGTCGAGGAGATGATGATGTGCTCCATTGGGAGGACATTTGCTTTGTTTCTGGATCATACCCGTAAACCCAGCATTCGTCACCAGTGATTACCGAGGACATGAAGTTGGGATCGTTTTGGGCTCGATCACGGAGGTCAGTGCAGATTGACGCGTGATCGTCCTTCTGTTCTGCTGTTAGGAGACGGGGCACAAATTTTGCTGTCACACGTCTCATTTGCAAATCTTCAGTTAGAATTTTCTGGCATGTACCGAATGCTATTCTAACTTTCTCTGCAGCCTCTCTGATAGTCAGACGTCGGTCAGCATGAATGATTTCTTGCACACGTGCCTCGGTGTGGGAGGTGGAAGGCCTGCCTGGGTGGGGGTCGTCTTCAAAGGATCGGCGTCCACTTTTGAAACAGGAATACCACTCAAATGTCTTTGATCGACTTAGGCAGGACTCTCTGAAAGCTGCTTGCAGCATTTCGTACGTTTCAGCACCAGTTTTCCCCAGATGGAAACAGAAATAATGCACACGCTGCTGCAGTTTCTCCTCCATCATGAAATGCGGCGCACGCTGTTGTAGACGTTCACCCAAGGGCCTCCACAGAGCGAATGCGGGGAGATACTGACCTCCGGTTTTGCACGTACACTTGTACAGAGTTGCCACGTGTCCCACTCTGTTGCCATTTTGCTACGTATTATACTTTCCTGGAAAAAAAATTAGTCCCGGAATTAAATGATCGGCCCACGTATGATGTGTGTCACTGAGTGAGTTGTTTCAACATTTTGGAGGAATGCGTCTTATCGTCAGAGGTCCAGTGTCTGTGAAGAATACCAAAAATGGTTGATAAGCAAAGTTGTATGAAGACGATGTGACCATTGGTGGCCATATGAAAAGAAGGGCAGGCCAATAGGGAAGTGCAGGAGTGGCCTGGGTGTATAGTGGGACCACATTTGGACAGGCTGTAATAGGGCTGATCACTGTTAGCTTCTTTTGAAATATTGGGAACCATATAATGTTCAGAATACTACCAGAATCCTCAAGTGTACCACTGTCAAGACCTCAAAACTTGTAGTCATGTTTTTGACTAAAATCAGTAAATAGGTAAAGCTGATTATAAAGTTGCATTGTGTTCTACTAGCAGGCACATCCCATGAAAGTTAATGTGCATTTTGGAAATGGGGCAAGTAATTAATCATTGTGACATTGTACGGATAGAATGTAGTTACGGTGTTGGAAGTTGTGTTGAAGTGGATGTTTCTGATATTACAGTCTGCAACTAAGGACAGGGAGAGCAGGCTGTGTGCAATGAACAAGGTGAGGGGATGTGTGACTGCATGCTGCTTGTGTCATGGTGTGTTTCACTGTTGTAATTTGCTATACACACAAAGTTCTGTGTACCTGTCTTCGTGCTGGTGTTGTGTGTGACATGATCTTAGATTTTTAAACTTTCATAATGTGAAGGTTAAATTTAAATAATGCAAAGAGATTTTAAGTTCCTACCTTAAGCTAAGCTTGTGTATCCTTTACAAAGGTATACATGTTATTTCTGCTCTTTGTGGGAGTCATACGTACGGACGTACATACATACATACATACATTACATTACATTACATTACATTACATTATAGTACATTACATTTATTTATTTATTTGCTGTGTGGGGTAAATGTAATAGCCAGTGGTGCTCGTGGTCACTGTCTGGTAAAGGGTTAGTGTATGTAAAATTGTGGGACAAAAAGGTGGTGATCTCCAGCAGTGTTACTGAAGATGTTAGCCTCTTGTCACCAGGTCGCATCTAATATCATTGTTGCTCATTTCAGTTTTGGGATTCTTAACTGAAGATTCATGTGTATACTGCATTTGAGATGTGATTTTCAGATAGTGCCTTACATTAAGCATGTGGGCATAAACAGTTACATTCCTGCACTGAGTTCTGCATTTCCCTTTCCCTCTCCAGGTTCTATGGCTACAAAGCTTGAGCAGTCCAAAGTTTTATTTCTTAACATACTGATAGTATTTGAAAGAGGATAGTTCTGTGGTGGCTTGTACAAACCTCTATATTCATTCTTTGTGTGCGTGTGTACATACACATGTGTTGTGATAACAGAACTTATACAGACATAGGTTTAGACCATAAATATTTGCAGTGGTTGACATTTCTCAATCTGGGAGGGGTTTACTGTATCATTTGCTTTGTCCAGCATGACTAACTGCCAGAGAGTTTATGCAAATTATGAAACAGTAAGCCTTTTTATGGGGGAAAAGTCCTGGTGCTTAGTAAATCAATGTACCATGAAGGTGTATGAGGAATGGAGGTATAATGCCATGCGTTCTTGGCGTGGCACAAGTTGGAGGCGATAGGTTACCTGCAGTGCCATGCCACTTCACCTGCAGATGAAAAGCCTGTGTTACCTGTTGATTAGGAGGATGGGTGGTCCCAGAGCTGGTTAGGATGCTGTGGAGAAGAGAGAAATTTCTTGTGTCCAGGAATCTTGTGTTTGTTCAGTCTGTAGCTAAGGCAGTATTTGAGGTGAGACTAAGTCCTACATCTGGGGTCTGTCAGAACAGGTCGATGTGGAATAATTAATGAGCATGTAGTTTTATTTCCCTCCAGAATATTTCCCCCTGACTGTGGTATGCATTTTGCTTCACCATAAAGTCCAAAACATTAATATGGCACATCCAGACACACTGCATTTTATTTGGCAGTTAGGTTCTGGATGTCCTTGGCATGCTGACATTTTCCTTTGAGGTCAGTTGTCACTTTAGGAAGCAGAAAAATATTGGCAAGTGTGAGATCAGGGAATAAAATGGGTTACTGAACAACGTGTCATGATGAAGGCTTAACAAGTTGTGACTATTCTGTGAGATTGTGGCATAAAATTCAGCAGATCTTTTTCTTCACCAATCTTGATTCTTATTCTAATCCCAGTAAATTTTAGGGTTGTTTGATGATCTCTGGCCACAGTTAAAAAAAACTTTGCACCTACAGATTTTGAATGGTTGACCACTGTCCACCCCTACGATACCGTATGCACCCATGCTGATTGGTTTCAACCATTCAGAGACATGTGTAAAAGATAAGAGCTCCATTTATGCAGACTTCTTCTGTAGCTGTTTTCCAAACAAAACTTTGCATTCTGAATCTCTTTGATACTAAGGCAGTCATAAGTTAATGTGCAGAGCTGCTGTGGATGAACTGATTCACCTAAAAGTCTCTTTTCATAACATGAACTAACAGAGAGTGGCTATGATTGGTTCATACACCACACCACAGGTTTGTGATACCATCAGTTACATGTCTTTGTTGTTTGACCTCGTGTCACCCAACTTGCATGTAAACAAATGAACATTCACTTCTTCTGTTCTAGTCTTGCCAGCAGCATGATAACATTCAGCTTTGGCATCACCATGTGCACATATGCGTGTAACTTGTCCTGTTCGAAGTCCATGAACAGGGAAGGTGTTTCTTCCTGAGCAGTCCATGCTGCATAGGAACATAGAATTGGTCTTGCCATGTCCTCCTTCAGGTGTTAAATGGCTTTTGAATTTTTCACGCTGGGTGTCCCACTAGCTACACACTAGCAAATGCTGAGATGGTTCCCAAGATTCGAAGTTGCCACTACATGCTTCTCATGTTGCTCTCCTGACCTAAATTTAGTAGTAACCAATTTCATGTTTCGTTTACATGTAAAATAATCACTGCCACCAGGTAACAACCCAATTACAGTAAATAATAATAATAATTTCTCTTACATATCATGTCACTTTGCCAGTTTGGCTCACTTCTACCCCGAGGATGAAGGCAGTGTGTTCCTTTCCATTGTTGGGTGCTTCACACTGCCATCTGGAATACCATAATTTGCATGTTTCTCCAGATCAGAAGTTCTGGCCATGCCTCAGACCTTACAACATGGGGTTTGCTGCAGTAATTTTTCAGCAGTAGTGTTACCAGCAGAGCAGATAATAAATGAAAATTTGAGTAGTTCGATGGTTGTGATAGGTTGTTGTCGTCATCGATGATGATGTTTACATAAGAACTGATGACTTGAAGTAAAACAGGCAGAAGTGCATGCATTCAAAATGCTGGTCCATTTTGTACACGACAGTACAGGGCTGAAATACAATGAAATATAAATGAGTGAGAGTGCGCTGAACTCTGCTTATAATGAACATGGAATTTGTATGCAGCTATTCACTGTTAGTTGCTTAGCAGAGTTGCTAGAAGTGCAGATTTGTAAACCATACTGAGTGAAAAAAGCGTCACATTTGTACTTCAACAGAGTACTGCATTTAAAAGAACCCCCTTTTTAGTTTGTGGAGTGCAGCGTGTGCACAGTTGGCTCTTTTTAAACTTCGTAGGGATAAAGAACTCTGCCATAAGGCAAAGTAATCAAATAGTACAACCCCATATTCAGAAATTACAGACAAAATTGACACTGAATTTTGCATCTACCATGGAACTGTTGATCTGATGCTGACCAACCCTTGGTAGTCCAGGGGTTACGGTTGTTGCTGACTTGTAGTGTGAAAGTGAGGAGAACCTTGCCATTTACCGTTCTTTATTACTTCAATTAACTTGCACATTTTTATTGGCTAGTATTTAGCATTATTTTATTTTACCTTATTTCATGCCTAATTTGCTGTACAAATATATTTTTAGAAATATGATAAGAACGGTGTGCTAATTTATTTACAGTTACTGTTCGTAAAGTACACATTGACAGACGTAGTATCTCTGAACATGTGTTCCATCATGCGGAGATGCTAAAAGATTGTGTGTATTGCTGCACCATGACTTAGGTGCACCAGTGTGTGGAGACTCATTGCACAATGCATGGTATGCCTCAAATCTGACAGGTTAAAGGACATTCTTGCCAAATGATATTGATGTTTGTTTTACATCTTTCTTCTTACTAATTGTCAGTGTTGTGTGTTGCCTTGATACAATGTGCATAATGCTGGTTGACTTATGTTACCCCAACTTCTGTTACAAGTACCATCCTCCTTACTGTACACTCTCAGAAACAATAGCTGATGAACCAGTGGAATAAACTGATGTAAAGAATAGGGTTTCAGACAGTAATAGGCATATTCCTTTGTAACATTTGTCCTCTTCTGCACACACTGAGAAAAGAGCCAGAGCATCAGTGACATCATTAGCTCTGTAAATGTGTTTTAGTAAATAAATCAACACACTGTTCTCACATCATTTGTAAAAAATATATTTGTTTGCCAAATAGGCTTTGAAATAATATAAAAGAAAATAATAAAAGAAAAATGAGAATGTGCAAGTGGAAAAGGTACAAAAAAAAAAGAAGGTTGCTGACGGGGCTTGAACTCCAAAGCCTTTACACTAGGAGTTGGATGCCTTAACACCTCGACTGCAGAGGGTTGGAATGGTTAGTGTCAAATGGACTGTCACACAATAGAGACAAAATTTCAACCCTGATTTTCTGATCAGTTCTTGAATGTGCGGTTGTACTCATCTGATCGGTCATCTTACCATACAGCAGGAGTTTTGTATCTTCACAACATTAAACAATAATTGGAGGGGATGGAAGTGTTCACTCCCCTTGTAAATGCTATCAGGACTTCATTATGGGTAGGCCTTGTGCCATGGAGATGCATGCAGAAATGTGTAAAGCTTCTCTTGTAAAGTCTTACGGTTGTACATGTGCTTGTGCAGTGTGATGCTGTGTTCAGGGTGTAATTCCTGACAGGGTTCCCTCTCCTTGAGGCTAAACAGCCAACGAGGAGTAGCTGTTGACAGTGAATAGTGTAATAAATATGTGTTATTGAAGGGTGTGATGAAAGGAAGGGTGAGTGGTGAGCAAGTAGGGGTAATACTGGGTAGGCCTCAGGTGTACTCGTTGAGATGGGTATACAGTTAAGGTACAGGGTAGTGGGAGGTGGTGTTGAGTTAACGATGTTCTTGTAGACTGATACTTGCAGGGTATTTAGGTATGTGGGTAACATGGGGTGGGTATTCGCTTGTCAAGGGTATGTGACTCAGACTGCTATCTGTAAAATGTCATTTACATTAGAGTGCCTTTGATTGCTGCTAATGTTCTAGTGGCCTGTGTATTTGGGGCTTATATTTGTCACCGACATCTAGTGCCAGAAAACAGCTACCAACCGCATACCCTGCTCCCACTTTTTGCTTCTTCCTTTCCCCACTTCCTCTTCCTGCAAGTTTTAATTTACCAGAACTAGACTGTAGGGTTATGTATTGTTTATAGGGATGCAAAGGAGAGTGGAACTTGGTGGAATTGTTGTAGCAGAAAGGGAAACACGTGATTCTAGTTGGCACAGAAGTTGTACAATTGTTACCAGTACCGATTTGTGTGGTGGCCACATGTTCTGGTGACATGATATGCTGCTGGTCTGCAGTGAAGGATAGAATGTTTCCAGGCACAGTTTTAAATATTTACAGGGTTTTGGGAAAAAAGTAGTTTCAAAGGGAAGTAGATGAAGCATGCGTGACAATGTGTACTACACACATGAAGGTTCACTTTGCCTTTTAATTGGGGTGTTTGGTGAGTTCCATTTATAAAGGGTATAGTTACATGCATTGTGTTACAATCACCTTTGGGTCCCATCTGCACCTGCACATCCAGAAACTCACAACTTCATTCCTCTGGTTTTCCGGTGTGCAACACCCTGAAAGTGGTCACCTTTTTTGTGATCCAGTGTATATACTGTAACTGGTATAAAGAATTGACATGTGACAGTTCTGTCCTTGGGTGGATTGCACAGTAAATAATGGAAGGCATGTTATATTGGAATAGCTGCAGTGCCGGCACATCTGGTGTCAAATGTGGATTATCCTGGTTTGAGTGTGGCTTGATGTGTGAGTGTGATTGGGTGTTCATCTGTGGTTTCAGTTTGTTTGCATTGCATGTAAGTGTGAATTCCTCTGTAGTGTTTGTCTTTGTGACTTCATTCTGTGTGAGTATCATGCTGACTTGGGTCTCTGCAGTGTTAGGTTTTTTCAGGTGTGAAGGAATATTCTGATGGTCCCATTGCAATGTTCAGCTTTGTGGCTTCATTCTGGATGATCAGCGTGCTGACTTTGGTTGCTTTGTAATGTTTGGCTGTGTGGTTTCATTCTGTGTGAGTAGTGTGCTAACTTATGTTGCTCTGGAGTATCCAGATTATTTCTGGGGTCCCCCCTTAGCTAGTAACTGTGTGTGTAGCTGTGTCTGTTGGATTGAATTGGTAGAAAACTTTAGTGAATTCAGTGGAATGGAGTACATGTGTCTCATTCTAGAATTAGTAGGAGCAAGTAATACTGCGTCGGTTTCTTTGGTTTTCCCCATGTTACACACCTTGTCTTTGACTTGTGGAGCTTGCTTCAGCTCTCTTCTTCATGTCATCTGCCGAAAGTGTGCATTACATTTATGTAGCACAGTTTGTTATTGCTGCTCCTGCTGGTGAATCAGATGATGATCAGCAAACTGCCTCTTCCCAAATTCTGAAGTGACATACATGAATTAAGGAACAGAAAATTGTCATGTGGTCACCTAGAATCATGTGTCTAATTTTATGCATCTTCCCGAATTGCACATCTTTCTTCGTAATAATTGGAAGTCTATAGTTCAAAGCTGCATCAGTAATGCAGCAAAAGTGTGAAAGAAATTTGTATTGTGGCTGGGACAGTCATATTTTAAATACTTTACTTGTTTGTGAATCTGCAGGAGACAGGAGGAAGGCTGGAAGTGAAGGAACCACCCCCACGCGAAGAACCTCACGTGGAGCCCGTTAATGGGGTTGTGCAACCCCCTGTGGTCCCACAGCCAGACAGGCCTGGCCGAGTTACCAACCAGATCCAGTTCTTGCAGAAGAATGTCCTGAAGGCAGTATGGAAACATCAGTTTGCCTGGCCTTTCCATCAGCCAGTGGATGCCAAGAAACTGAACTTGCCTGTGAGTTGCACTGTGGTTTGCAGTGTTAACCTTGCATATATACTGAGCTGCTGTCATGTTGGATTGCAATTTGGTTTGATGTTTCCATAGGATTATCATAAAATTATTAAACAACCGATGGATCTTGGTACCATCAAGAAACGCCTGGAGAACAACTACTACTGGAGTGCCAAGGAATGCATTCAGGATTTCAACACGATGTTTACAAACTGTTATGTTTATAACAAGCCTGGTGAGGATGTTGTGGTTATGGCACAGACCCTGGAAAAACTGTTCCTTACAAAGGTAATGATGCACAAGCTTGTGTACCTTGAGGTAATGGTGCAGTTAGCCATACTGTGATTGTAATTATGCTGTATTCTTTGCTAAGGTGGCAGCCATGTTCAAAGAGGAAGTTGAGGTGGACCCACCACCTCCAAAGGGTCCGAAAGGGAAGAAAGGCCGCAACAATTTGACAGGTGCAGGTGGTGGGCAACGCGGGCGCCCATCCTCCAGTAGCAGCAATAGTGGTGGCGGTGCGGTGACATCAAGTGTTCCGAGTACAATCAGGGCATCTCCCAGCTCTGTGGTTCAGTCATCTCCTGCAGCTCCAGTGGCCACGATGACAGGTTCAGGTCATCTGCCTCTGGGCACACCGCCCCCCACTACGGTGCTGGGGAGTACAGCTACCACCACTGTTCCAACTCCAGGATCTGGTACCCTCACACATGGAACACACAACTCACTTCCACAGCAGGTAGGTGGACAGTTTTGCTTCCACAATATCTTGTGTTTGTGCAGGCATCCAAGGAAGGTTTTTTTTTGGGGGGGGGGGAAGGGGTTGTGTTACCATAATGAAGCATGTGTTTCTTGTAACCCAGTTGTAAGAAGTTTATTTGTAACAAAAGTTGGATGGTAACATGGACACGGGAGAGGATTTAGCATAGACATTATAACAGTGTGGAAATCACTGTTCAACAAATGTATGCAAGTTCTTGATGCTGCATTAGGATTGATGTTTCGTTGGATGCCTGCCTGTTGTGGATGTTGTTTGAGTAGGTTAGTGTGATGTGCTTGTTGCAGGTTGCACCACCAACTGGAGGCTACCATGCACAGCCGGCCCTCATAGCACAGACAATGGAGGGCCAGCCGCCTCCTGCAGGCACTGTTCATAGTCAAAGTGTGCCGACTCCTGTCATGCCCCCTGCTCAGCCCGCCAAGGTATGAAGGTGTTCATAGCTGAATACGGCAGTAATGTAGTTTTCATCTTATTTATGGCAGCACTGTCTGACTGCTGCATCTATTTTTAGGTGAAAAAGGGAGTTAAGAGAAAGGCTGATACTACAACACCAACTGCAAATTCTTTTGACCCACTTTTTACGCCCACAGAATCGAAATCTGCCAAGATCTCAACGCGGAGAGAGTCTGGACGACAGATCAAGAAGGTTGTTATACTTAATTTTCTTATTTTGTGGAGTAGTTTAGAACATATTGGTGGACACTTTAAATGCATGAAGCCACCTGATGATGATTCTTACTTTTATGATGAAGTAGTTGGGTGGTCTGATCCCATTGCAGCCTCAGCGGCAGACGGAGGACGGTCTCCCATTCCACCAGGCAGCATTGCCCCTCATGTCCTCCAGCTTGAGCAGCCAGGTATGTCGCCACCATGCTATTTCAATTCTCTACAAGAAGAGTTCCACTTTTTTTTTTATTTGGTTATATGAGGGTTTCACACTTTTCCGCTTGGCTGTCAGGAGGCCTGATATTTCAAAAACCATGAACTCAGTTGTATGTTGGGCATCACCCCCAGCTGTCAGTACCTGTCAGTGTGTTGGTGCTGTCACTTGTTTTCATTATTCTGATAACTTCTGCCATCCCTTGGTAATGAGCAGAACTGGTTTTTCCTGTTCTTGTTACAGTGGGGCCATATGTATATATATTTTGTAAAGGCCATGCTCAAATATAAATAAGGAAATTTCAAGTACCTTCAGAGGTGCGTTGATGATCAATTTTGGTGGCGAGGATTAGAGAATGTCCTTGCCATGTGAGGACAGCTGGAGTTGAAAATACATGGTCACTTCAGATGAATGCCTCGCAGTTGTTATGCCCCAACATTCTGAATGACGCGTATGGCTGATGGCATGGGTAATTAATGCCACAGCTCATAGAATGTACGTCGTTCCTAAGTTTGTTGAGCTTGCAAGAAAATGGTTTTTACATTTTTAGTGGCTCTGTAAGATAGGATGTTATATTAATGTCTAGTGTTCAGATATAATTCACACTTCCCCCCAATACACCACCCAGTAGGAAGGTTTCCTATATAACCAAAACACTGTCTTCCGCCATAATGACTTCAGCATCAACTTGAAGTACATACGTCACATTGTTGGCTGTTGCTATGTTTAATGACTCCATATGTATAAACCCACTGCAGCACCTATGATTGGAACAAGCATTGTGAAACTTAACAGTGGAATTGTCTTCCATTGTTTGGATCTTGTCTTGCTTTAATGCTGGCAGTTTATGTAATTTATGGGTAGTGAAGGGGGGGGGGGGCTGTAACTGGGAAAGTTTTGTTATAATCACACTGTGGTTAACAGTCAAGGTGAACATACTGTTTTGAGTTTTGTCAGCTCTTTTCTGCCTATTGTAGTTACTATGTTTCACTTTTCCAGCCTCAGCCTAGCAGTGGGAAACCAAAGGACAAACTAAATGATTCTCTTAAAGCGTGCAATGAAATCCTGAAAGAACTCTTCTCCAAGAAGCATTCGGTTAGTATGCATTTCTGTGTGCAGTATGGGTGATAAGTATGAAAGAAATTGAGACCCTGCAGTGTGGAGCTGTAGGTGTGGAATTTTTGCATGGGTTAGAAGTGTGTGTGTGTGCGCATGCATGTGCGCGAGCGTGCTTGTTTGTTTGTCCCAGATGTGTACCACACAATGTATGTGTTGAACTTTTGTGCACAAAATTAGCCAGTAAAAATTATAATTAATTGTACGTGGCTCACAATTGAGTGGTGCCTGCATTACCAGTTGTTCGATGAAGTGTTTTCTTTAATTGTATCTGCCGTGTCACTGTGGATGTTTGTGTATGATGGAGTGATATGATTTGGAATGTGGTTTAGTTAATGTTGGCAGAGCGCCTTAGCAGAACCTAATTGTTGCCAAGCTACACAAAAATTGGTGCATTTTATGGAACTTGACATATCATAACTTATCACAGGAGCTTGTAAGATGAAGCCAGTCCATATTTTCCAATCATGCTTCTTCAAGAGCCATTTTAATATCCCGTCTACATCTAGGTCTTCTTCAGCAGTGTGTATTACTTCAGATATTCTTACCGGATTTTATATGTTTCTTTTGGCATGTGTGTGCCATGTTCCATCATATCTGAACCTTCATTTGATTGACACAGTATTTGTAGAGAATTGTTATGCAGTTTTCTCCATCCTTCTGTTACATCTACAGCCAGACTGGGCACCACATAGTTTATTATAATTCAGTGTTCATTATGTGCAGAGAGTAGAGTATTAGGATCTGCAGTATTGTGTTGTGTGGACTGGACTGCAAAATAATTAACTCTGTTTAGTGTGCGGATTTTTTCTATCATCTGCTTATTAAGATTAATATAACTACTACAACAGTATGTTTTGGCTGTAGTTACAGCAAACCAGCCTCAGAGTGGTAGTTATGGTAAACCATTCTTAGAGCTGTACAGAATAATAATAATCAGCTGTGAAATGTTTATGTTGATGTAACTTGTATTGTGTTGAAGGAAGCAGTTGGCGATCTTGTGTTCAGATATGTTTGTTGTTGAATGTCCATATGTTGGTACTTTGCTATGATGTATGTTTCAAAACATGTTATTTATTAGTGTGCACTTGTTTAGGGTTATGCGTGGCCCTTCTATAAGCCAGTGGATGCGGATCTCCTGGGATTGCATGATTACCATGACATTATCAAGAAGCCCATGGATCTTGGAACAGTCAAGGTAGGTTTTATGTTGCTGAGTTTTTTTTGTTACTGTGAAGTATTGGATAATTATGTTTTCATATTCATTGCTATGAAGGCAGCAGAGCATTCTGTTTAATAAGTCTGTTGAGAGTCCTTCAAGTCATCACAGAGACAACGAGAGCTGAACTGTGATTACTTGTGTGTTCAGTAATTGTGCTTTGAACATGGACAGAAGTTTGAGCAGTTTTTGTAGCTCCACATTAACATTTCCTCTTGTAAATGAAGGAGTGTTCCCTGAAACATGGGTATAATGGTAAAGTTACTTCAGGACACAGCTTATATCTTTTGTGTTTATTAACTTCCATTTTCACTGCCCTGCAAATTGACACACTGTATCTTGGGTACTCACACTTCAGAGCACAGATTGGCTGGGACCTGGGTTTGTCATCTGTTCCTGTGTGTCTTAGAGGTGACCTTTGTAGGCTTTGTCCTGGCTACTTTTGAATCTGGAAGAAGGTTACCCTTCCCCTAAAGAACGCGTTTGAATAGAACATAACTCTTGTTTTAGTAAGTCACACCCCCTTTGGACTTTGAAGTTTTTTTCATGGTGAGTGTGCATAGCTGTCATTGTAATTAGTTAACTGTTTGCCACTTGTCACCCACTTCATTTTTCGTAACATCAGTAAATTGTCGTAACTCATATCTGACTTGATCGTACATAACTGTCGAGGCATTTCTTTCATTTGGAAGTGGTTTGTGTTGTATAGTCATGGTCATTTTCTGTTTAATCATTATTTTATCTGGCAACTATCAATTGCCATTTCCTGTTGCCTACTCCACTTGGATGACTGCCCACAGGCACAGATTAGGATGTGGGAAGTGACAGTGATTGTCACAGAAAATAAAGATCCTGTATGTGATTCACATGCACATCTAACATTCACCACTCATTTGTGACCAAGAATGTAATGTGAAGAGAGCAGCAGAAACCTGCTTGTGTGATGGATATGTTAGTGGTATTGAAGCTGACTGATTTTGTTCGGGGCAGTGCTTCCAGTCAAAAGCGTTTACTGTTCTCAAACTAAAGAAAACGTGACATAAGTGACTGTTACTCACTTTTCATAAGGGTTCCCCCCCTCCAGTTTGCACCTGAACCCTCTGACACAGGGACCAGTGATACCTGTAGGCATGGTAATGCCCTGTACTTGCTTGTGTTACAGTGAGCAGTTAACAGCAGACAAACTGTCACTTAACATAGGTGTTGCTGCATCAGGATACACAGTGTGTGAAGTAGCTGCAGGATTGTTATGGCCATGTGAATTTTGTAGCACAGCACAGCATTGAACAAAGTGAATGTGGTATATTGACTGGTACTGTCAGGATGGTTTTGGTGTAATGGGAAAATTTTGATAGTGCAGAGGAAAAGTTTGACTGTACCCTCATTGTGTAGTTGTGACTGGAATGAACAGTTAGTGAAGAATGTGGCGAATATTTTATCTGAGGTGGTTTCTGGATTAAAACATGACACTGTTGTGTGAAAGAAATATAGAAGTTGGAACTGTTGTGATGTGTTTTGCAGCAAAAGATGGACAGTCGGGAGTACAAGACTGCTGGTGAATTTGCAGCAGATGTCAGGTTAATATTTACAAACTGCTACAAATATAACCCTCCTGACCACGACGTAGTGGCCATGGCACGAAAACTGCAGGACGTGTTCGAGATGAGGTCAGTAAAATGTGGTATTATTTGAAAGTTAATGACCCTGTAGAAGAATTCATTTGATGTAAGTTGTGATGTTGCTGGATTTTTAAAATGCCGAGTATTGAAACATAGATGGACATCATTTTACGTGATGAATTACGTAACTTTGACCACTTGCGTTACAACAAGTTTCATGACCCTCACTTCTGTTCAGTTTACGGTGAGTTGGGTATAACATTTTTAGCGGTGTACTGCAGTGTGATGCTGAAAGTATTTTCCTTTGGCTGGTAGACGTGTCATAATCCAGCAGACATGATCATTTTGGCTTGAAATTCAGTAATTCAGTTAGCTGAAGGGAAGGTACTGTGACTGGTTTTTGGCTGGAATAATGTCCTTAACGCAAGGTGTTCATTGCACGGATTACATGAAGACCAATTCCTCAGCAACTGTCTAAGAACTGTGCCTTCTGTTCCTGTTCTTATTTTGCACTGTGCATTAGGTTTGTACTTTCTGATATTTCGTTCCATTTGTTTACATCTTATGTTGATAACGAATGTTGCTGAATGCTAAATCCATTGGAATGTTTTGCCTGGTCCAGCGTTATAAGTTATGCAAAATTTAGGAACTTGGAGGCATTTTGTGTTGATTTCCAGGTTATTGCAATTAAGGGAAACCGTTGGTGAATATAACTGTTGAGGGTGGATTTTGTTCCAAAAGTAGACTGTATTGTGAAACTGCTTCTGGTGTTGAGTAGGTATGCAAAAATTCCTGATGAACCTCTGGGTGGAACCATGGGTGTGGAGAAGTCCAGCACATCCAGCACAACAGGGTCAGAATCAAGTACAAGTTCCGACTCTGAGTCTGATGATTCTGAAGCAGAGCGTGTGCGGAAACTGGCTCTTCTCCAGGAGCAGGTAAGGCTTGTGAAATGCCACTGGCGCATGTTCATGTGTTGGTATGGCAAGTTTAAATAGTGATATTCACTTACCTGGATGTACGTGAGAAACTACACATCAATGTCTTGGTATTTTGGATGTGAATCCTTACAAGTTTGTGCAAGAGAGCTTCGCAACAAAACACGTTGAGAACATTATTCTGACGTTCGATGTATACGTGGCATGAAGGTAGCATTCATTCACCATTGACATCAAGGCATTCATTCCAATGTGGCAGTGAGGCTTGTGTACTGGCATAGTAGAAACTGGTATACAGTGTGTGTAGACGCAAGGTGATGGCTTTCATCACTTAAGTATGTGATGCATATTGCCTGCCAGGCAGGTGCTTCGTAGGGACCCAGAGAGTTCAAAATCACTGGACACACAATTCAAACTACAGGGAGTGTGGTTCATAACCTCTATCCATAGCACAATGAGGAGTCACACTTCTGGCTGTGTGAGGCCCAGTGGTTTTCAGCTGTTTGGACCCCTTAAGAAGCACCTGACTGGCAAGTGATTGGCAGGAAGCCATAGTTGGGCAAATGCTTAAATGTCATTGTGTGTGTGTGCGTGCGTGCTTGCATGCGTGAGTGAGAGACAGAGAAGACTTGTAATGCCCCCTACCCATGGTGCCGTGTATACATTGAAGTGAGAGGAAATAGGCTCAGACTGTTGTTTACCTCCTTCTCTGAAACTCCCTTGTGTCTCGTAACACAGATGTGCTGCTTTCTCCTTGACATCTTACTTTTTGGTGTAGTTTCATGGTGCATATATTGTGGGCATGTGCTACAGACAGGAGAAGCTGTGACCCTTCCATTTTGCTGGTGTTCAGATTCTAGCACACAGGAATTACAGATTTAACCTTTATAATGCAAAATTTAAATGGAACCTGTCAGGGCTGTTGCCTGATATTTTATCATGCGGAAGCATTTAAATGTAATTTAAGGGTAATTGGAATATTACTTGGAGTGAGAGTGATAGAATGGCTGAATGATGTGTGTTTTTTGGGAAATAAAACACATTATGCAGCACTTAAAATGGTGTAAACATCCTCACTGCACAAATATGTAAAATGCTGTTCTGTACTTTCTATTTTTTTAAGTTTTTTGTTATTTTTTGGCTTTTGTGGGTGAGTTTTCCATAGATACTTTGTCTGTGATTAACACAACCTGCATGGAGCTTGCTGGCTGTGCATTCTGTTGTTCCCTGGAGATGATGTGATCTTTGGTGCTGAACTGGCTGCAAGAGGGGCTTAACTGGACACCGAAAATATGCAGGAATCACATTGATATTCTTTCAGTTAAATAATTGCCCATTTTGTACACTAATAAATGACCATTTGTTCCTTTGTGTTAGATTTGAGACATGTGATGCACAATACTGTGAAATGGGTTTTTTTATTTTTTAAGTGGAATATCAGAAAAGCAGTTCGTTAACAGGTCTAGCAGTAGTTACGTACTCATGCACACACACAGGAAGGACTAAGCCTTTGCTTTTATGAAGCTTACTGTGGACACTTCAGCAGACCTTGCGTATTTCTTTGCATTTTTTCTCAGCAGTGTAGCTGTGATTTATCATAACCATCATAGAGCATGGAACGCAGCTTTATATATCTGGTGTGTGGAGGTTGTTTTTAGGGTTTTTCTCTACAGTGGAGTTTGTCAGATTGTGATTGAAGTAAATCTGTTGTAAGAAACCCTGTCTGCTTGTATTCAGCATTTCCACTTAATCTACTAGAAGTAGAATGCATGGCAGGATGCAGACTGATTCAAAATAAGGACTACAGCTTTGGCAAAAATTTATAATAGCTCTGGGGCCCACCCAACCCTCTCTTTGAGAAGTACCATTGTTTTCTGTGAAAACTAAAGCAACCGCATTGTGAAGCTGACTATCATTAGTCAAGATTTAAGAATGATGTGCTGTACTTTTGCCTGAAAGACAAAGACTTCACATTTTTCCTTAAGTCAGTGGGAACAGCAGGAAACGGGCCTTGACTTGGTAAAATTATATATCTTTTGTTTCGAAAGTAGTACAGTATATTGAATTTGTTCTTACAGTTCATCTTGTTTTGATTTTTTTTTCAGTTGAGTGCCTGTTTGGCTTAATCCCACAAAAGGAAATTGCATGGTGTCATTTTGGGATGTGGCAGGTGACATCCTGTTGGTCCTTATGATTTCCTCAGCAGTCACTGTATTTTATTCGTGCTTGTTTTATTCTGTCCCAGCTGAAAGCCATGCAGGACCAGATGAGGAAGCTGGTGGAAGAAAGTACAGTGAAACGGGGGAAGAAGAAGAAGGAGGAAAAGGAAAAGAAGAAGAAGAAAAAGCCTGAGAAACATTTAAGTTCAGTGAAGGAAGTGCGTTCTGCAGTGGTGAATGACACTGTGGGTGCTAGCATTGCAAGTGTAGCGTTAGGGGCAGGAGATGTGAAGTTGCCAACAGACTTGCATCATAATGTGAGCACAAAGCAGGCGGGCAGTGCTCATCACGCCGCTCCGGCCGGTCCTCCTGCGCCTCCGGCTGTTCCTGCGACCACCACTGGTGCAAAGAACACTAAAAATAAAACTGCTCGTGGTGCAGGAAAAACAGCAGGGCCAAATGCACAACCCAAACGGCCTAAAGCAAATTCACGGTCAGCTGGTAGTAAGAAGAAGAACTCTGTGGTGCCACCACCAGTGCAGTTTGATTCAGAGGATGAGGACAATGCAAAGCCAATGTCATATGACGAGAAGAGACAGCTCAGCCTCGACATTAACAAACTGCCAGGTAAGTTGCCATTATGCTGTTAGTGGTATGGCTCTGGTTGGTAGAGTCTGATCCCATTCTCAGCACTGGACAAAGAGCTGGTTTGAGTTGCTGTGCTGGGACTGATGTGTAGGAGGTACTGGAGAGTTGTTGGGCTTGGAGACATTTATAGGGGGCATATCTTTGCGGGGCTTGATATTAACCAAACAAAAACGTTGTGGTATGCTGTGGCAGTGGTCTGAGGTGGGATACCATGGAGTCCTATGTGTCAGATGTTGAATATTTACATTATCGAATGCTTGTTGAATAAATGATGCACTTGGGTAAGACTAGAAACGCGTGCTTTTAGAATGACAGGTAACAGTGCTGCAGCCCATATTTGCTCCTTCCACATGCCCACACCTTGAGCTTCACTCCAGGCTGCATGCAAGGCGTGTGCTCAGGCATGTGCCATAATTGTGATCAGGTTCTACTGCTGTTGTCATTTTGTGTCCACCCATTCCAATGCTGTCTGTGCTGGGAATCAGCAGAGGGGGTTGACGTGATGGCTGGCTCATTGAAACGGTCGATGTTTACTATGGCAGCATTATTTGTCATCTAGCGTGCAGTTTATCTGTGAGATTACATGAACCATGCAAACACAAACTTGCAGAGTTTGTCTTCTGTTTGACCTACATGTTAACGAGTTGAGTGAGTGCTGACGTGTGGTGTATGTGTCGCCGTCAACTGTGTCCAGACTTCCTACTTGTTGGAAGAGAGATTTGAGTATCACAGCATGCATGAATTGGTTGTGCAATACCCCCTTTAACAGAAGATGTCTGAATGTATTTGGGAAGACCCCCCTGACAACATGAAGTACAATACAAATTATCACCCTCAGGTGCACGAGCTAGGATACTATGATAGTATGGTCAGTATGGTGGTGACTAAGCTGCAGGGTAGGAATACAGGGAATTGTGATGTCATTCCTGTCAAAGATGAGGTTTCTTTCTAATGTGGCAATGGCAAGACTAGCAGTGGGCTATGGGGTCTTCAGGGGGGGGGGGGGGGGGGTTGGATGGGGTTTGGGTTTTTTTTTGGGTTTAATTTACAAAAAAAAGGGGG
>Ga0123353_10003015_pt1 | contig 21078 bp, 16 predicted proteins | sample TergutLab28metaG_3_FD_92763 | JGI IMG/M metagenome (GOLD analysis project Ga0123353, IMG submission 92763) | Labiotermes labralis P3 segment gut microbial communities from Petit-Saut dam, French Guiana - Lab288 P3 | ecosystem: Host-associated > Arthropoda: Insects > Digestive system > Gut ... | reverse complement strand
CGCCACGCCGGCGACCTCGTCGTAGCCGAACCAGCGCAGGTCCAGCGACTCGTCGCTGATCGCGGCGACCGCGCCCTCGGGCGCCACCGCCGCGTACTGGACGTCCAGGTGCCAGGCGCAGGGTGTCTCGTGGCGGTCCAGGCGGACCGGCTGCGGGACCAGCAGGCGCAGCCCCTCGATGCCGGACTCCTCGACGCCCTCGCGCAGCGCGGCGTCCGCGAGGGTGCTGTCGTCGGCCTCGCCGTGCCCGCCCATCTGCAGCCACATCCGCAGCTTGGCGTGGAGGGTGAGCAGCACGCGCTGCCGCGGCGGGTCGACGACCAGCACGCTGCCGGTCACATGACCCGCACGGCAGGACTTCAGCACGCCGTCGGGATGGGCGGCCAGGTGCGCCAGGTACTCCTGGCGCAGCTTCTCCTGGTCCGTGGTGGGCGCGGGCCACGCCTTCAGGACGCCGACCGCGTCCGCGTGCAGGGCGCTCACTTGCCGGTGTCGCCCTCGCCGCCGTCCCGTCCGGAGTCGGGGTCCGTGCCCTTCGAGCCTTCCTTGCCTTCCGTGTCCTTCGAGCCTTCCGTGCCTTCCGTGCCCTCGGGACCCTTGGCGTCCTTCGTGCCCTCGGCGTCGTCCTCGGCGCCGGGCGCCTCGGCGTCCTTCGCGTCCTTGGTGAGCGTGTAGTCCACCGCCTCGCCGGCCGCCTCGCCGAGCATCTTGTCCAGCTCGGAGAAGTCGAAGGTCTCGCGGTGCACGAAGCCGTCCGGGTCGTCCAGGTCGGCGGCGGTGGGCAGCATGTCCGGGTGGGCCCACAGGCCGTCCCGGCCGTCCATGCCGCGGGCGTCGGTCAGCGACGCCCACAGGCGGGCGGCGTCCCGCAGCCTGCGCGGCCGCAGTTCGAGGCCGATCAGGGTGGCGAAGGTCTGCTCGGCGGGGCCGCCGGACGCGCGGCGGCGGCGCAGCGTCTCGCGCAGGGCGCCGGCCGACGGCAGGTGCGGGGCCGCGGCCTCGTGCACCACGGCGTCCACCCAGCCCTCGACGAGGGCGAGCGCGGTCTCCAGCCGGGCCAGCGCGGCCTTCTGCTCCGGGGTGTCCTGCGGCTGGAACATGCCCTGCTGCAGCGCCTCCTGGAGCTGCTCGGGCTGCGACGGGTCGAGCTGCCCGACCGCCTCCTCAAGGCGGGCGGTGTCGACCTTGATGCCCCGGGCGTAGCCCTCGACGGCACCGAAGAGGTGGGCGCGCAGCCACGGCACGTGAGCGAACAGCCGCTGGTGCGCGGCCTCGCGCAGCGCCAGGTAGAGCCGCACCTCCTCCTGCGGGACGCCCAGGCCCTCGCCGAACGCCGCGACGTTCACCGGGAGCAGCGCGGCCTTGCCCGCGGGGCCCAGCGGCAGGCCGACGTCGGTGGAGCCGACGACCTCGCCGGCCAGGGTGCCGAGCGCCTGCCCGATCTGGGAGCCGAACATCGCGCCGCCCATGGAGCGCATCATGCCGAGCAGCGGGCCGGTCATGGCCTGCATCTCCTCGGGCAGGACGTCGCCCATGGCGCCGGCGACGCGCTCGGCGACCGGGTCGACCAGCTCCCGCCAGACGGGCAGGGTCGCCTCGACCCACTCCGCGCGGCTCCACGCCACCGCGGTGTTGGCGCCGGACGGCAGCGAGGTGACGCCGTCGAGCCACAGGTCGGCCAGGCGCATCGCCTCGGCGACCCAGTCGCGGTCGGCGCGGCCGACGCTGCTGTCCTTGACGCCGTCGGGCGTGCCCTGGGCGACGGTCTGGCGCGCGATGTCCTTGGCCATGTCCCAGTTCACCGGGCCGCCCTCGTAGGAGAGCATCTGTCCGAGCTGCTGGAAGGCGGCGCCCAGGTCACCGGGGTTCAGGGAGCCGAACATCGCCGCGAAGGGGTTGTCCCCGCCGCCGAAGGGGTTGCCGCCGAAACCGAAGGGGTTGGGGGGTCCGGACTGTCCGCCCTGGCCGCTCCCGCCGCCCTTGCCCTGCTTGCCCTCGTCCCCGTCCTCAGGCTCCTCCGGAGGGACGCCGAATCCGAATGGGATGTCACTCACGGGATTCCTCGGCTCTGTGTCGTGATGGGGTGTGTGTGGTGGGCTGTACCTCCAGCCTAGACACCTGTCCGGCAGGATGGCTGCGTACGTATCTGAGACAACCGTGGGAGACACCCGGTGAGTTCCCCAGAAGCACACGTTCGCCCAGAGCGGAGCGCCGGTCGGAGCGCCTCAGGACCGGTGGTCGCGGTCACGGGGGCGGCCTCCGGGGTGGGTCATGCCCTGGCGCTGCGGCTCGTCGAATCGGAGCAGGTCAAGAAGGTCCTGGCGATCGACGAGCGGCGCGGGGACGTGCCCGGGGCGACCTGGCGGGTGCTCGACGTGCGCGACCCGGCGATCGCGGAGAAGCTGCGCGGCGCGGACGTGGTCGTGCACCTCGCGGTGGATCTGGACCTGGAGTCCGACCCCAAGGCGCGCTCGGCGTTCAACGTGCGCGGCACGCAGACCGTGTTGACGGCGGCGGCCGCCGCCGGGGTGCGCCGGGTCGTGCTGTGCACCTCGGCGATGGTCTACGGCGCGCAGGCGGACAACGACGTGCCGCTCGCCGAGGACGCGCCGCTGCGCGCCACCTCCGAGGCCAGCTTCGTCGACGACCTGCTGGAGATCGAGCGGCTGGGCCGCCGGGCGCCGCGCGCCCACCCCGGCCTGAACGTGACGATCCTGCGGCCGGCGGTCCTGGTCGGCGGCACGGACACCGCGCTCACCCGCTACTTCGAGTCGCCGCGGCTGCTGGTGGTCGCCGGCAGCCGCCCGTGCTGGCAGTTCTGCCACGTCGAGGACCTGGTGTCGGCGCTGGAGTACGCGGTGCTGGAGAAGGTCGACGGGGAGATGGCCGTGGGCTGCGACGGCTGGCTGGAGCAGGAGGAGGTCGAGGAGCTGTCGGGGATCCGCCGCATGGAACTGCCGCCGGCGATCGCGTTCGGCGCGGCGTCCCGGCTGCACCGCCTCGGCCTCACCCCGTCGCCGGCCGGCGACCTCGCCTACACCATGCACCCGTGGGTGGTCAGCGGCAGCCGGCTGCACGACGCGGGCTGGCGGCCGAAGTGGACCAACGAGGAGGTGCTGGCCGAGCTGCTGGAGGAGGTCGCCGGCCGCAACTCCGTCGCCGGGCGCCGGCTGGGCCGCAAGGACGCGACGACGCTGGGTGCCGCGGGCGCCACCGTGGCGCTGGTCGGTGCGGCGGCGGTGGTCCGCCGGGCCCGCAAGCGCCGCGGCCTGTGAGCGCCGGGACCCGCGACTGCTGCGGCCCGTGAGCGGCGGGTCCGCGAGCGTCGCGGCCTGAGACCGCCGCAGGCGCACCGGCACGCGGGACCTGGACACCGCGCCGACAATGGAAAGCTCTTTCCGTATTGCGGGAAGGTGAGGGAGCATGGAGGGCATGGCAGCCATGTACGAGGACCGCGACGCGAACGACGGCCCGATCCGCCTGCTGGCGATCCGCGACAGCGCGCTGTCGGTGGACGAGGTCTTCGCCGCGGTCGGCGACGACGCGGCCGGCGGCACCGTGCTCTTCGTCGGGACCGTGCGCGACCACGACGGGCGCCCGGATGCGCAGGTGACGAGCCTGTCCTACTCTGCCCACCCCTCGGCGGGCGCCGAGCTGCGGCGGGTCGCGGAGAAGGTGGCGGCCGAGTACCCGGTGCGGGCCCTGGCGGCGGTGCACCGGGTGGGCGATCTGGCGGTGGGCGACCTCGCGGTGGTCGTGGCCGTGTCCTGCCCGCACCGCGGCGAGGCGTTCGCGGCCAGCCGCCGGCTGATCGACGACCTCAAGAGCGAGGTGCCGATCTGGAAGCACCAGACCTTCGACGACGGCGCCGACGAGTGGGTCGGCGCCCGCTGAGCCGTCCCCGCCGCCCCGCACCCACTCTGATGACGTAACCGTCCGTTAGTGGGATTTCCGGTTGCGTAACCCGGTGCCCCGGCTCAGCGTTGACGCACTGGGTGGTTAATCTGCTCATAGGTCTGATTTGGGACCTCTGGGGTCGATACGGGGTCGGGAGTTTCGTCGTGGGTGCACTCGTGTGGTTGCTGATTCCTGCCGTCGCGGCTGTCTTCGCCGCGATCTGGGCACGCTGGGCGGTACGCAAGCGGGTCACGCACGACGGTGCCTCGCTGGCCGGCTACGAGCGCTTCAGGGCGGCCATGGAGACCGTCTCGGACACGAGCGGGCGCCCGGCGCCCGCCGCGGCCGGGACGGAGGCGCAGGAGGCCGCGGAGGCCGCCGGCACCCCGGCCGAGCCGCCCGTGGAGCGCGGCGGCCGCAGGCGCCGGATCATCCTCTCCGGGCACGGCGCGAGCGGCGGCCACAGGCGCCGGACAGCGGCCGCACAGGCTGCCGTGGGGGCGGGCGAGGAGGACTCACCCGAGAGGCCGGTCACCCGTTCCTTCCCGTAGGGTCGACTCCATGCCACGCCGCACCGCGACGTTGATCGCCTCGACCCTGACGCTCATAGCGCTGCTGTGCGTGGCGCTGCTGACGCCCACGCCGTACTCGGAGATGTCGCCGGGCCCGACGGTCAACACCCTCGGCGACTACGGCGGCGACACGGTGATCCAGATCTCGGGTCACCAGACGTATCCCGCGGACGGCCACCTGAACATGACGACGGTCCGGGTGACCGGCGCCGACTACCGGATGAACCTCGTCGAGGCGCTGCTGGGCTGGGCGCGGCACGACGACAAGGTCGTCGAGCACGACACCCTCTACCCGCAGGGCCAGACCGCGCAGCAGGCCGACCAGGAGAACGCCGAGGAGTTCAGCCAGTCCCAGGACAGCGCCAAGGTCGCCGCGCTCGACGAACTGCACATCCCGGTGCAGTCCCGGGTGATCGTGGCCGCGGTGGTCAAGGGCGGCGCGGCCGAGGGCACGCTGCACGCCGGGGACGTCATCAAGGCGGTGGACGGCACCGCGATCACCCAGGCCGACCAGGTGGCCAAGCTGGTCACCAAGCACAAGCCGGGCGAGCAGGTGAGCTTCACCATCGTGCGGGCCGCGGACGTCAAGTCCTCGTCGGCCCCGACCCACCAGGTGACGATCACCACGCGCCAGTCGCACGACGAGGGCCCGTCCCGCGCGGTCGTCGGCATCCAGGCGGGGGTCGAGCACCTCTTCCCGTTCACCATCGACATCAAGCTCGCCGACGTGGGCGGCCCGAGCGCCGGCATGATGTTCGCGCTCGGCATCATCGACAAGCTCACCCCGGGCAGCATGACCGGCGGCCAGTTCGTGGCCGGCACCGGCACCATCGACGACAACGGCGCGGTCGGGCCGATCGGCGGCATCAGCCTCAAGACGATCGGTGCCCGCGACAAGGGCGCGAAGTTCTTCCTCACCCCCGCGGACAATTGCGAGGAGGCCGCGAAGGACGTCCCCAAGGGCCTGACCCTGGTCAAGGTGAAGACCCTCGACGACGCCATGACGGCGCTCAAGGACATCAAGGCGGGCAACGACGCGGCCCTGCCCAGCTGCAAGAGCTGACCAGGGCCGCGGCGGGCGCGGCACCGGCGCGGCGACGGACGCCGCGCGGCACCGGCCGGGGGTCAGTCGAAGGTCGCCGACAGCGCGTCCGCCAGGCCGGGCACCAGCTCGGGACCGGTCAGCACCTCGGTCGGGGAGTCCTTCTCGCGCAGCCGCACCGCGGACTCGCGGGCGCCGTCCCGCAGCACCGCGACGGTCATCCGCACCTCCTGGCGCTCGGGGTGCCGCGCTACCCAGGACGCCAGCGCGGCGTCGTCCAGGCCCTCGGGCATCGACGTCTCGGCGGACGGCGGCAGCATCAGCCGCTCCACGGTGAGCGCGCAGCCGGCGATCACCTCGGGCCAGGCGATGGTGGCCAGGAAATCGTCGAGCGGGGTGCCCGACGGCAGCTCGTCCTGCTCGATCGGGGTCAGCCCGCCGGAGGCCTCCTCGTCGCCGAGGCCCAGCTGGTCGGCGAGACCGGGCTCGTGGGCGCGCAGATGGGCGGTGTCGACCAGGGCGAACAGCCGGGCCGGCTGGTCCCAGCCGAGCCCCGCGGCATAGCTGTCGATCTCCAGAACGGCACGGGTCAGCGGGGTCGCCGCGAGCGGCGTGCCCTCTTCGGGGGTGTTGGACATGGGCCCCATCCTGCCTCTTCCGTTACCTGAATCGGGAACCGGCCAAAGCGTAGGTAAGTTGCACCAGTGGGCGTCCGACCCGGGACGCCTTTTTCACGACAGTTCGAGGTGCGCACCTTGGTATTCCAGATGCCGGACCGCAGCGGAAGGCCGTCAGGACCGCGGGTGAGGACGGTCCGCGCGTCCCGGGGCGCCCGGTCGCTGCTCATCACCGTCGGCATTCTCGCCGTCCTGATGATCGGGTTCGTCATGTTCGCCGGGATCTGGACGGACCTGCTCTGGTACCGCTCGGTGCACTTCTCCTCGGTGTTCAGCACCATGCTGTGGACGAAGGTCGGGCTGTTCTGCGTCTTCGGCCTGCTGATGGCGCTGGTGGTCGGGGCGAACATCTACCTCGCGCACCGGCTGCGGCCGCCGCTGAGCGCGATGTCGACCGAGCAGCAGAACCTGGACCGCTACCGGATGGGCATAGCCCCGTACAAGACGTGGGTGCTGCTGGGCATCAGCACGGTGGTCGGGCTCATCGCCGGCGGATCGGCCGCGGCGCACTGGCGGCTGTGGCTGCTGACCACCAACGCCACGCCGTTCCACATCAAGGACCCGCAGTTCCACAAGGACGTGTCCTTCTACACCTTCGACCTGCCCTGGTACCGCTTCCTGCTCGACTTCGGCTTCGCGGCCGTGGTGCTGTCGCTGGTCGCGGCGGCGCTGGTGCACTACCTGTACGGCGGGCTGCGGATCACCTCGCCGGGCGGGCGGGCCACCGCGGCGGCCACCGGGCACCTGTCGGTGCTGCTGGGACTGTTCGTCTCGCTGAAGGCGGTCGCCTACTGGCTGGACCGCTACGCGCTCGCGGTCAAGCCCAGCGGCCTCAAGTCCACCGACAACTGGACCGGGCTGCGGTACGTCGACGCCAACGCGTACCTGCCCGCCAAAACGATCCTCTTCTGCATCGCGGTGATCTGCGCGGTGCTGTTCTTCGCCACCCTGTGGCGGCGCACCTGGTCGCTGCCGATGATCGGCTTCGGCCTGATGGTGCTGTCCGCGATCCTGATCGGCGGGCTCTACCCGGCGCTCGTGCAGAAGTTCCAGGTGCAGCCGAACGAGGCCGCCAAGGAAGCGCCGTACATCCAGAAGAACATCGACGCCACGCGGGCCGCCTACGGCATCGACGACAGCGAGGTGTCCGACTACACCGGCAAGAGCAGCAGCACCGACAAGGCGGCGCTGCGCAAGGACGTGGCCGGCGCCGCCTCGGTGCGGGTGCTGGACCCGAACGTGGTCTCGCCGACGTTCCAGCAGATGCAGCAGTCCCGCGGCTACTACTCGTTCCCGTCCACCCTCGACGTCGACCGGTACACCGTCGACGGCCAGGAGCAGGACACCGTGGTCGGGGTGCGCGAGCTGAACATCAACGGCATCCCCGAGAACAACTGGATCAACGACCACTTCAAGTACACGCACGGCTACGGCGTCATCGCCGCCAAGGGGACCACCGCCACCGGCTCCGACCCGGTCGGGCAGCCGGTCTACACCGAGCAGAACCTGCCGACGTCCGGCAAGCTCGGCCCGTACGAGCAGCGGATCTACTTCGGTGAGCGGACCACGCAGTACTCCATCGTCGGCGGCCCCACCAAGGAGCTGGACTACGCCGACAAGGGCGGCGAGCGCACCACCACGTACACCGGCAAGGGCGGTGTCAGCCTGGACAACCCGGTGACGCGGGCGGCGTACGCGGTGACCTTCGGCGAGCCGCAGATCCTGTACTCGGGCGCGATAGGCCACGGTTCGAAGATCCTCTACAACCGCACCCCCAAGGAGCGGGTGGAGGCGGTGGCGCCGTGGCTGACGATCGACGGGGACCCGTACCCGGCGGTGGTGGACGGCCACGTGGAGTGGATCGTCGACGCCTACACCACCAGCGACGGCTACCCGTACGCCTCGCGGACCACGCTGGGCGAGACCACCACGGACTCGCTGACCGACAACCAGCGCACGGTGGTCGCCCACCAGAACCAGGTCAACTACATCCGCAACTCCGTCAAGGCCACTGTCGACGCCTACGACGGCACGGTGAAGCTCTACCAGTGGGACACCGAGGACCCGGTCCTCAAGACCTGGATGAAGGCGTTCCCGCACACCGTGCAGCCCCGGAGCGCGATCTCCCCGGACCTGATGTCCCATCTGCGCTACCCGCAGGACCTGTTCAAGGTGCAGCGGCAGCTGCTGGCGAAGTACCACGTCACCACCGCCGCGCAGTTCTACAGCGGCAGCGAGGTGTGGCAGGTGCCGGACGACCCGGCCTCGAAGTCCGGCAAGGCCGTCCCGCCGTACTACCTGAGCCTGAAGATGCCCGGGCAGGACAGCCAGGCGTTCTCGCTGACCACCACGTTCACCCCCACCAGCCGGGACAACCTCGCCTCCTTCATGGCGGTCGACGCGGACGCCACCAGTCCCGACTACGGCAAGATGCGGATCCTCAAACTCCCGCTCAACTCGCCGGTGGAGGGCCCGCAGCAGGTGCAGAGCAAGTTCAACTCCGACGGGCGCTTCGCCCCCGACCTGAACCTGCTCAAACGCGGCGACTCCACGATCGAGTACGGCAACCTGCTCACCCTCCCGCTCGACGGCGGCCTGCTGTACGTGGAGCCGGTGTACGTCCGCGGATCCGACCCGGCCATCAACTACCCGCTGCTCCAGAAGGTCCTGGTGGACTTCGACGGGACGATGGCTTTCAAGGACACGCTCGACGAGGCGCTCGACGCGGTGTTCCAGACCAGCGGCTCGCCGCCGGCCGACTCCGGCTCGACCGGCGGCAGCGGCGCCAAGCCACCGTCAACCGGAGGCACCGGTACACCCGAATTGCAGAAGGCGCTGGCGGACGCCCAGCAGGCGTACGACGACAGCCAGACGGCGATGCAGCACGGTGACTGGACGGCGTACGGCGCGGCCCAGAAGCGGCTCGCCGACGCGCTCAAGCGGGCGCAGGCCGCGGAGAAGGGCACGGCGGCCCGCGCGACGCCCACCCCGACCCGCTGACCAGGGCTCATCCCCGCGTCGTGATACGGTGGTTGCACACGACGCGGGGTGGAGCAGCTCGGTAGCTCGCTGGGCTCATAACCCAGAGGTCGCAGGTTCAAATCCTGTCCCCGCTACTGCATGAAGAGGCCCGGAGTCAATCGACTCCGGGCCTCTTCACTTGTTAGGGGGAGCTTCGCGCTGAGGGGTTTGGAGAACCGCCTTGTCGGGAAGTCGACAAAACGCTGAAGTGACCGATTGGCTTGCGGTATACCAGGTGTACGCCGGTATCGGGTGGTGCGACGATGGAACTCATGGGGGATGGTGCAAGGCTGCTGAACACTCGTCAGATCCATGAGGGGCATGGGTCGGCGGGCGGTCCGTCGCTGCCCGCGACCGCGGCAGGGATGCTGCCCGCGCCGCGGGGGGCCGAGCCCGAGGGCGACGGCCGCACGGACGCCGTGCCCGCACTGATCACCGAACTGCCCGACGAGGAGACCCTCGCGATGCGCGAGGAGGCCGAGATCGCGGCCCGTCATCGTCGTGCCGCCGACCAGGGCGACCCGGCGGCGATGAGCGCGCTCGGCACCCTCCTGCTGCGCCGCGGCGACCTCGACGGCGCCGAGCCGTACCTGCGCGCCGCCGTCCAGCACGGCGACCGCGCCGCCGCCAACAACCTGGCCCTGCTGCTGCACCAGCGCGGCTACGCCGACGAGGCGGCCGGCTGGTGGCGGATCGCCGCCGTCGCGGGCTCCGCGGCCGCCGCGCACGCGCTCGGCCGCCACTACCGCGAGCGGGGCGACGAGCCCGGCGCCGAGTACTGGCTGCGGCAGGCCGCCGACGCCGGGCACGCGCTCGGCGCGTACGCGCTCGCCGACCTGATCGAGCACCGCCAGGAGGACGGCGCCGAGCAGTGGTTCCGGCTCGCCGCCGAGCACGGCCACCGCGAGGCCGCCTACCGGCTCGCCCGGATCTGCGCGGACCGCGGCGAGAACCGCGAGGCCGAGCAGTGGTACCGGCAGTCCGCGGCACGCCGCCACCGCCGGGCCGCGCTGCGCCTCGGCACGCTCCTGGAGGAGCGCGGCGAGACCGCGGAGGCCCAGCGCTGGTACCTGACCGCGGCGCGCGACGGCGAGGCCCGGGCGGCCTGCGCCCTCGGCTTCCTGCTGCGCGACGCGGGCGACATCGACCAGGCCGCCACCTGGTGGCGCCGTGCCGCCCAGGCCGGCGACGGCCAGGCGGCCAACGCGCTCGGCGCGCTGCACGCCGAGGAGGGCGAGACGCAGACCGCCGAGCGCTGGTACCGCACGGCCATGGAGGCCGGTGACGTCAACGGCGCGTACAACCTCGGCCTGCTGTGCGCCGGCCAGGGCCGCGGCACGCAGGCCGAGCAGTGGTACCGCAAGGCCGCGTACGCCGGTCACCGCGAGGCGGCCAACGCGCTCGCCGTGCTGCTGCTCCAGCGCGGCGACGCGGCGGGCGCCGAGCCGTGGTTCTCCAAGGCCGCCGAGGCGGGCAGCATCGACGCCTCGTTCAACCTCGGCATCCTGCACGCGGGCCGCGGGGAGAACGACGCCGCGCGCGGCTGGTACGAGCGGGCCGCCGCGGCCGGGCACGCCGAGGCCGCCCTGCAGGTCGCCATAGCGCTGGAGCGCGAGGGCGACCACCACGGCGCGGAGCGCCACCTGCGCTGCGCGGCCGGCGGCGGCAGCCCCGAGGCGGCGTTCCGGCTCGGCGCGCTGCTCGACGCCACGCGGGACGCCGGCGGGGAGTCCGCCGACCCCGGCGGGGACGCGGCCGGTGAGGAGGCCGAGGAGTGGTACGAGCGGGCCGCCCGGCAGGGCCACCGCCGCGCCCAGGTGCGGCTCGGCATGCGCGCCGCCAAGCGGGGCGACGCCGAGCACGCCGGGCACTGGTACCGGCTGGCCGCCGAGGCCGGGTCGCGCAACGGCGCGTTCAACCTCGGTCTGCTGCTGGCCCGTGCGGGGCAGGACGCGGAGGCCGCCGAGTGGTGGACGCTGGCCGCAGACGCCGGCCACGGACGCGCCGCGCTGCGCCTGGCGCTGCTCGCCGCCCGCCGCGGCGCCCTCGCCGAGGCGCAGTCCTGGTGCGCCCGCGCGATCGCCTGCGGTCCCGCCCCGGTCGCCGAGCGCGCCGCACGCCTGCGCGACGCCGTCACCCACGAACTGACGGCGTGACGGCCGTCCCGCCGCCGACCTGTCACCCGCCCGGCCCAGCCGGGAAAGCGATTTGGTCGGTGCGGGGCGGCTGGGCTACAGTAAAGGCACAACGACGCGGGGTGGAGCAGCTCGGTAGCTCGCTGGGCTCATAACCCAGAGGTCGCAGGTTCAAATCCTGTCCCCGCTACCACACAGGACGAGGTCCGGAAACACGGTTTCCGGACCTCGTCTTTTCTTTCATCACACTTCGGGCAAAGTCCGGGCAACCTGCCTGGCCGCCGCGGGTGCGGCGCGCGATCCTGGGAGCGTACGACGGCCGGGCCGAGCCTGGAGGCGGTATTGCTGCGCAGACGGCGGGGGCGGGCCACGGCCCTGACCGTGGACTCCGGAAGCTGGGCTGCCTGGTGCGCGGCCGCGGCCGACGGCCGACCGGACGAGGTGCGGCACCTCCTCACGCAACTGCGCGCGGTGCTGACCACCGGCCCTTCCGGCGCCCGGGCCGCCGCCCTGGACGCGCTGTCCGCCGCCCCGGCCCGGCTGCTGCTCCTGCTCGACCGGCACGCCCGCCCGGGCCCGCCGGTCAGCGGTCCCTCAGGCCCGCTGCGGCTGTTCCTGGACTCCCTGGACGCCCGGGGCACGACCCGCCAGGCGGCGGTCGAGGGCCTCGCCGGCTGCGGGGGGCCGCTGGCCGCCGCCGCGCTCGCGCTGCGCACCGACGACTGGGCGGTCGAGGTCAGGCAGCGCGCGACGGGCGCGCTGATGGTCCGCAGCGCCCCCGACGAGGTGGCCGCCGCCGTCCGCGTGCTGCTCCGCATGGAGCGCCGTCACCGGGCCGGCGGGCTGCTGGCCGACTACCGGGTGGTGCTCGCCACGCCCCCGCACCGCCGCGCGGTCCGCGCGCTCGCCGCCGACGCCGATCCGCCGGCCCGCCGCTTCGGCGTCGAACTCGCCCTGGACCTCGGCGAGTACGTGCCGGGCGATCTGCAGCGGGCCGCGCTGTACGACGGCGACCAGGTGTGCCGCCGGCTGTGCGCGCAGCGGCTGCTCGAACTCGATCCGGGCCAGGCGGGCCGGCTGCTGACCGCCAAGGGCGCCGGCGTACGGGAGCTGGCGGTGGCGGCGCTGCCGCCGGACGTCCCGGCCAAGCACCTGGTGCCGCTGCTGGCGGACCGGGCCAGGATGGTGCGGGCGCAGGCCCGCTGGCAGCTGTACCAGCGCGGCGAGCCGCCCGCCGAGGTCTACCGCGTGCAGCTGCGCAAGGCCGTCAAGGCCGCGGGTGCGGCGCCCCGGCTGCTGGCGGGGCTGGCGACCGGGCTCGGCGAGTGCGGTGACGCCTCGGACGCCCGGCTGCTGGCCGGGCTGCTGGGCAGCGCGCACACCCCGGTGCGCCGCGCCGCGGCCCGCGGGGTGGCCCGGCTGGCCGCTCAGGACCAGCTGGTGCCGCTGCTGGCCCCGCTGGCCAACGACCCGGACGCGGGCGTGGCACGCGAGGTGTTCGAGGGGCTGAGCCGGGTGCCGCAGGACGTGCCGCCGGAGACGCTGTGGATCGGCCGGACCCGCACCGAGCCCGCGGTGCGCCGGCTCGCCGAGCGGATCGGCGCCCGGCGCAACGGACTTGCCGGTGACGCCTACGCGCAGTCGGGGCAGAGGCCGCGGTAGGTGACCTCGACCTCCGAGACGGCGAAGCCGAACCGCTCGCTCTGCGGGAGCGCGGCCAGCGGGTCGCCGAGCGGGTGCACGTCGCGGATGGTGCCGCAGCGGGAGCACACCAGGTGCTGGTGCGGGCGGTGGGCGTTGGGGTCGTAGCGCTTGGCGCGGCCGTCGGTCGCGACCTCCAGGACCTCGCCGATGGTCACCATCTCGCCCAGGGTGTTGTAGACGGTCGCCCGGGAGATCTCCGGGAGGCGTGCGGTGGCACGGGCGTGCACCTCGTCGGCGGTGAGGTGGACGTGCTCGCCGTCGAGGACCTCGGCGACGACACGCCGCTGGGCGGTCATGCGCCAGCCGCGTTCGCGCAGTCGTTCCAGCAGGTCGCTCATGTGTCCAGCTTAACAGCGGGAGTCCTGGAAACGAATAGATCCGTGACTGGTCTCTCTCTTGACTTAGACATTGTCTATCGTAGGATCGTGTTCACGGTCCCGGGTCGATGACGATCCCAGGGCCGGTGACGGCAAGCGCGCAGGCCGCGGTCCATGGCCCTCCGCACCTGATGACCGCTTGACCGCTGAGGCCGATGGGGCCGGACGCCAAAGGGCTCCGGCCCCATCGCCGTCGAAGCGGGTGTGGCCGTCAGGCCGGAACCGCGGAGCGGGCCGTCGCCCAGCACTGGACGATGTCGCGGACGGACACCACGCCCACCGCCTCCTGGCCGTCGAGGACGATGAGGTGGCGGAAGCCGCCGCGCAGCATGGCGGCCGCGGCCTCCTCCAGCGTCCACTGGGGTGCGGCGAAGACGACGTCGGTCGTGGTGTGGGCGTGGCTGGGTTCGTCGTCGGGGTCGAGTCCGGCGCCGATCGCGTTGAGCACGTCGCGTTCGGTCAGGATGCCGAGACCGCAGGTGTCGGGGTCGAGGACGATGGCCGCGCCGACGCGGCGGGCGGACATCAGCTGGGCGGCCTGGCGGAGGGTGTGGGCGGGGCCGATGGTGAGGACCACCGTGGTCATCGCGTCGCGGACCAGCATGAAGGGGCACCTCCTTGGGGGTGAAGCCTTCCGTGGGGGCGTGGCGCCGGCGCTCTGGAATCTCCCCGTGAATGAATTCACAAATTCACAAACTCCGGCACCTTCATCGTCACATGCCCTCCGGCGCCGGGCAAGGGGGCGTGCGGGAGCTCAACTCCCGCGCGCCGAGAGGGCGGTGGCGCCGGTGCTGCGTCAGGAGGGTGCCGGGGTGGGCGTCAGGACGGCCTGAGATAGTTCAGCAGCTCGCCGTGCAGCAGCCCGTTCGAGGCCGCGGCGTTCCCGCCGTACGGTCCCGGCGTGCCGTCGAGCGAGGTGAACCGACCGCCGGCCTCGCGCACGATCACGTCGTTGGCCGCCATGTCCCACAGGCTCAACTCGGGCTCCGCGCAGATGTCCACCGAACCCTCGGCGACCATCATGTACGGCCAGAAGTCGCCGTAGCCGCGGGTCCGCCAGCAGTCGCGCGTCAGGTCCAGGAAGCCGTCGAGCCGGTTCTGCTCCTCCCAGCCGCTCAGCGAGGAGTACGCGAACGAGGCGTCGGCGAGCTTGGCGACCCGCGAGACGTGCAGCCGGGTCGCCGAGGACAGGCTGCGCCCGGTGTAGGCGCCGCCGCCCTTGGTCGCCCACCAGCGGCGGCCGAGCGCGGGCGCCGACACCATGCCGACGACGACCTCGTCGCCCTGCTCGCCGCGCACCGCGAGCGCGATCAGGGTGGCCCACACCGGCACGCCGCGCACGTAGTTCTTGGTGCCGTCGATGGGGTCGATGATCCAGCGGCGGGCCCCGCCGCCGTCGCTGCCGAACTCCTCGCCCAGCACCGCGTCGCGCGGCCGCGCCCGGCCGAGCTGGCCGCGGATGACCTCCTCCGCGGCCTTGTCCGCCTCGGTGACCGGCGTCAGGTCGGGCTTCGTCTCGACCTTCAGGTCGAGGGCCTTGAAGCGGGCCATCGTCGCGGCGTCGGCGGCGTCGGCCAGCACATGGGCCAGTCGGAGGTCGTCGTTGTAGTCGGCCATGAGCCGAACAGTAGCGATCCCGTCCGGCCGCGGCCATCGGCGGGCCCGGCCGCGGACACCGAAACCGCCGTGCGGCAGCGGCGTCGGCCCGCGGCGCGCCGGGCGAGCCCCGCAGCCGCGAGCAGCCCCGGCGCCGCACCGGCCGGACCCTGACGCGGAACCTTGACAGACCCCGCGGCCGCGTCAATTCTCTTCGCACCCCCGCGCCGGCGGCCCCGGACGCGGCGGCTTGGGAGGCGACGATGCCGACAGCCAGGGACTCGCTCCTCGACGCCGCGTTCGCCGCGCTGGGCAACCGCCCGTGGACGGCGGTCCGGATGGTCGAGGTCGCGGCCGCCGCCGGGGTGTCCCGGCAGACCCTCTACAACGAGTTCCGCAGTAAGGACGGTCTGGCCAGGGCGCTCGCCCGGCGGGAGGCCGAGGCGTATCTGGCGGGCGTCGACCGGGCCCTGGAGCTGGCCGGGCGGGACGGCGGCGACCCGGGGGAGTGCTTCGCCGCGGCCGCCGGCTGGACGCTGCGCAGCGCCCGCCGCAGCCCGCTGGTCCGCGCCGGGCTCACCGGCCCGCGCGCCCACCGCCCGCCGCTGCCCGACCTGGTGGGCGCGCTGCACTTACGGGCGGTCGACGCGCTGGAGGCCGGATTCCCCCAGCTGGGGCGGGACGGCATCGCCTGGGCCTGCGAGGCCGCGATCCGGTTGACGCTCTCCTACGTCATCGCCCCCGCCCCGAGTGACGAGGACGCGTGCCTGCGGGTGGCCCAGCTGGTGCGCAGCCTGCTGGAGCGCCCAGAAGGCTGACGGGCGCGGCCCGCCGGCTGCCGGCGGGCCGCGACTGCCTTACGGGGGTGGCTACTTGGTCCAGCCCATGGTGTTGTAGGTCCAGTCCGCGAGCCCCGAGGCGCCGAAGTTCGCCAGGCCCTTGCGGACGGCGAGGATCTGCGGGCGCTGGTACAGCTCGATGGAGTGCACCTGCGCCCAGAGCAGCGCGTCCGCCCGGTTGTACAGGGCGTTCGACCGCGCCTGGTCGGTGGTTCGGGCGGCCTGGTCCAGCAGTTGCTGGATCTGCGGGGTGGTGACGCGACCGTAGTTGCCGTACACCTGCTGGCCCTTGGGGGCCTGGAAGGTGGAGTAGAGCAGCGTGTGGAAGACCGCGTCGACGTTACGGAAGCTCACCAGGTCGAACGCGCCGGTGTTGACGTACTTCTCGAAGTAGTCGTTCGCCGGGACCTGGTGGATGCGGACGGCGACGCCGGCCTGGGCGAGCTGCGCCTGCACGAGCTGGGCCTGGTCGGTCGCCGAGGAACTGGAGCCGGCACTGAGCACGTAGTCCAGGGTGAGCTGCTTGCCGTCCTTGGTCCTGGCCTTCCCGGCGCCGTTGTCCTTCCAGCCGGCCTGGTCCAGCAGCTGCTTGGCGCCGGCCAGGTCGTACGTCCCCCAGCGCCCGCTGTTGTCGCGGTAGCCCAGCTGGTTGGGCATGAAGAAGTGGTTGCCCAGCGGCGAGACCGGGAACGGCAGGTCCTTGGAGAACGCCTCGACCAGTCCCTTCCGGTCGATCGCCAGGTCCACCGCCTGGCGCACCCGCAGATCCTGGAGCGGGCCGCGCGCGCCGTTGAAGGTGATGTGCACCTCGTCCCAGCGGGCGCCGTGCCGGATGTCGGTGCCGGGCGCGCCGGACAGCCGCTTGTAGTCCTCGGGCTGGATCGCGGAGGTGTAGTCGATCTCCTTGTTGAGGTACGCGTCGGTCTGCGCGGAGGCGTCCAGCGCGCGGTAGATGATCGCGTCCAACTTGGGCTTGGCACCCCACCAGTTCGGGTCCGGCACCGTGGTGACGGTCTGCGCCGTCCTGTCGTACGAGCCGACCTTCCAGGAGTTGCCGGTGATCGGGATCTTCGCCAGCCAGCCCTTGTTGAACAGCTCGGGGGTGGCGATGGAGGGCGCGGGCAGCAGCGGGCGGAACAGCCGCTGCCAGTCGGCGTACGGGGTGCGGAAGGTGATCCGCGCCTCCTGGTCGTCCGCGCCGCGGGTGACCGAGGCGATCTGGTCGTAGCCGCTGGTGTCGGCCACCAGGTAGCGGTCGTCCTTGCCGTTGAGCGCCTTCCACTGGGTGGCGAAGTCCTGCCAGCTCAGCTGCCGGCCGTCGGACCACTTCGCCTTCGGGTTGAGCCGGTAGGTGACGACCTGCGGGCTGGTGGAGGTCACCTTCGCCGAGACGAGGAAGTCCTTGTTGAGCACCGAGTCGCCCTGCGCGTCGAAGGTGAACAGGTTCGGCTCGACCTGCTGCACGATGCTCTGGCCGTCCCCCTGCGTGCCGTCGACCTGGTAGAAGTTCCACTGCGAGACCCACTGCTGGATCGCCATCTTCATCGTGCCGCCCTGCCGCACCTTGTCCGCGGGCTGGGCGTTGACCTCCTGCGAGCCCGCCGCCGGCGGCGCGGAACTCTGCTTCGGCGACGTCGAGTCGTGGGAACTGCTGGTGCACCCCGCCACCGCGAGCACCGCCGCGAGGGCGACCGCGCCTGCGGTCGCGGATCTGCCGAAGGTCCTTGGCATGAGCAACTCCTCCTGTCGTGCAGCAGTGTGCAGCCGGCACTCAGGTCCCAGCAGACCCGGAGTGGGCACACCGTAGACCGGCATGCGGACAGCGCGAATCGCTCTCCGGGATGTTGACATGATCTCTTCACAATGCGGCAATGTGAGGACTCGAAGATCGGAAGGACCCCGACGGAGAGGACCGCCCCCGTGCTGGCGTATCTGGCGAGAAGGCTGGGCTACTACGCGGCGCTGCTGCTGGTGGCGATCTGCCTGTCGTACGCGCTGGCCGCCACCGCGCTCCAGCCGCGCGCCTACTTCGAGGCCCGGCAGCCGCCGCCCCGCCCCGCCGCCGTCAACGCGCAGCTGACCGAACTCGGCATCAACGACCACACCCCGCTGGCGGAGCGCTTCGGGCACTGGGCCGGGCACGCCGTGCACGGCGACCTCGGCCGCACCATCGACGACGCCTCCGTCAACGACGAGTTCGGCCGCCGGGTCGGGGTGAGCCTGCGGCTGCTGATCGTCGGTACCGTGCTCGGCACGGTGTTCGGGGTGCTGGCCGGCGCCTGGACCGCGGTGCGCCAGTACCGGCTCCCCGACCGGCTGGTGACCCTCGGCTCGTTCCTGCTGCTGTCCACCCCGGTGTTCCTGCTCGCCGTGCTGCTCAAGATCGGCGCGATCCGGCTGAACCAGGCCCTGGGCTCGGACGTCATCCAGTTCACCGGCGAGAAGACCCCCGGCCTTCAGGGCGGCCTCCTCGCGCACCTCAAGGACCGGGCCGTGCACCTGCTGCTGCCGAGCCTGTCCATCGGCCTGATCACCGTGGCCCTCTACAGCCGGTACCAGCGCAACACCATGCTCGACGTGCTCGGCTCCGACTATCTGCGCACCGCGCGCGCCAAGGGCCTGACCCGGCGCAGGGCGCTGCTCCGGCACGGGCTGCGCACCGCGCTGATCCCGATGTCGACGTTCTTCTCCTACAACTTCCTCGCCCTGTTCACCGGCGCCATCTTCACCGAGGCGATCTTCGGCTGGCACGGCATGGGCGAGTGGCTGGTCGCCTCGATCGCCAAGGACGACGTCAACTCGGTCGTCGCCGTCAGCACGTTCGCCGCCGTCGTGGTCCTGCTGTCCGGGTTCCTCGCCGACCTCCTGCACGCCGCGCTCGACCCCCGTATCCGCCACTCCTGACAGGGCCCACCCACCTATGGCAACCGCACCCGAGGCCCTGCTCGCCGGGGCCGCAGACGACGGCACCCTCGTCGCGCCGCCCGGCCGCACCCGGGTGGTGCTGCGCCGCTTCGCCGCCCACCGCACCGCGGTCGGCGGGCTGGTCGTGGTGGTGCTGCTGTTCGTGCTCGCCTTCGCCGGCCCGCACCTGACCCGCTGGGGCTACAGCGACGTCGACTACACCGCCCTGCGGTCCGCGCCCTCGTCCCGGCACTGGTGGGGCACCAACAGGATCGGGCAGGACGTGTTCGCGCAGACCGTACGGGGGTTGCAGAAGTCCCTGGTCATCGGGCTGCTGGTGGGCGTGCTCGCGACCGGGGCGGCGGCCGCCGTCGGGGCCTGCGCCGGCTACTTCGGCGGCTGGACCGACCGGCTGCTGACGTTCACCACCGACCTGCTGCTGATCTTCCCCAGCTTCCTGATCATCTCGATCATCTCGCCCCGGCTGAAGGGCGGCAGCTGGCTGGTGTTCGCCTTCCTGCTCGCCCTGTTCGCCTGGATGGTCACCGCCCGGGTGGTCCGCTCCATGACGATCTCGCTGCGGGAGCGGGAGTTCGTCCGGGCCGCCCGCTACATGGGGGTGGGGCCGGTGCGGATCATCGTCCGGCACGTGCTGCCGAACGTCGCCTCCTTCCTCATCATCGACGCCACCATCGCGGTCGGCTCCGCGGTGATGAGCGAGACCGCCCTGTCCTACTTCGGCTTCGGCGTGCAGCCGCCCGACGTCTCGCTCGGCACGCTCATCGCCGACGGGACCGGCGCGGCCGTGACCTACCCGTGGATGTTCTTCTTCGCCGCCGGGCTGCTCGTGGTGTTCGTGCTCGCGGTCAACCTCATCGGCGACGGGCTGCGGGACGCCCTCGACCCGACCTCCCGCGGCCCCGGCGGCGGACGGCGGCGGCCGTCCCGGCGGGGCGCGAAGGCGGGTGCGCGGTGAGCGACCACGTGCTCGACGTCCGCGGACTGACCGTCGACTTCCGCGGCACACCCGCGGTCCGCGGCGTGGACCTGGCGCTGCGGCGCGGCGAAGTGCTCGGCCTGGTCGGCGAGTCCGGGTCGGGGAAGTCGGTGACCGCGCTGGCGGCCATGGGCCTGCTGCCGGACAGCGCCACCGTCGGCGGCTCCGTCCGGCTCGACGGCGCCGAACTGGTCGGCGCCTCGGACGCGGCGCTCTCCCGGCTGCGCGGCAACCGGATCGCCATGGTCTTCCAGGACCCGCTCACCGCGTTCACGCCCGTCTACCGGATCGGCGACCAGATCGTCGAGGCGATCCGCACCCACCAGGACATGCCCCGCGCCAAGGCCGCGCGGCGCGCCGTCGAACTCCTCGACCTGGTCGGCATCCCCGAACCGGCCGTGCGGGCCCAGGCGTTCCCGCACGAGTTCTCCGGCGGCATGCGGCAGCGCGCCATGATCGCGATGGCCGTCGCCAACGACCCCGACGTGCTGCTCGCCGACGAGCCGACCACCGCGCTCGACGTCACCATCCAGGCCCAGATCCTCGACGTGCTGCGCACCGCCCAGCGGGAGACCGGCGCGGCGCTGCTCCTGGTCAGCCACGACCTCGGGGTCATCGCCGGCACCGCGGACCGGGTGGCGGTGATGTACGCCGGGCGGATCGTGGAGACCGCCGACGTGCGGACGTTGTTCGCCCGCCCCCGCATGCCGTACACCCTCGGCCTGATCGGCGCCGTCCCGCGCCTCGACGGCGGGCCCGACGCGGACGGGTCCGCCCCCGGCGTGCTGGTGCCGATCCCCGGCAGCCCGCCGCTCCCGGACGCCCTGCCGCCCGGCTGCGCCTTCGCCCCCCGCTGCCCGCTGGCCGAGGACCGCTGCCGGCAGGCCGAGCCCGCCCTGCTGGACGTCGGCGTACCGGGCGAGGCCGAGCCGCCCGGGGACCACCGGGCGGCCTGCGTGCGGACCGCGGACGTCGCCGGGCTCGGGCCGCTGGACGTGTTCCCCGTGCCCGAGGCCGAACGCGCCGCCGCGCCGCGCGCCCGGGAACGGCCGGAGACCCCCGAGGTGCTGCGGGTCAGCGACCTGGCGAAGACCTTCCCCCTGCTCAAGGGCGCGGTGTTCAAGCGCAGGGTCGGGTCCGTCCACGCCGTCGACGGCGTGGACCTGGACATCCGGCAGGGCGAAGTGCTGGGCCTGGTGGGCGAGTCGGGCTCGGGGAAGTCCACCACCCTCTTCGAGATCCTCGAACTGGCCGGGACCGAACGCGGCACCGTCGAACTCATGGGCCGTCCGGCCACCGGCCTCACCCGCCGCGAGG
>Ga0123353_10003014_pt1 | contig 21088 bp, 19 predicted proteins | sample TergutLab28metaG_3_FD_92763 | JGI IMG/M metagenome (GOLD analysis project Ga0123353, IMG submission 92763) | Labiotermes labralis P3 segment gut microbial communities from Petit-Saut dam, French Guiana - Lab288 P3 | ecosystem: Host-associated > Arthropoda: Insects > Digestive system > Gut ... | reverse complement strand
TGAACAAATATGTAAATTATTCTTTTTACGATGACGGGACATTTAAATACACAAGCCTCATTGTGCACCCTCTTGTAGTTGAAGGCAACTATTCCGTGTCGGGAGGAGAAATCCATTTTACAATCCTGAATACCTATTTAATTCGCAATAATGACGCAAGGGACATTGAGGAAAAAAGACCCGTCAACAACAGCTTTTCGGCAAAATATGAGCTGGGCACTGATGGAAACGGGGAGTACCTAATCATTGGAGTAGTCGATTTTCTTCAAAATACTACATTTGATGACTTCTCCACTGAAAACGCAGAAAAAGAAAAGTCCCGAAAACAGACAGTAGATTATGCCGCTTTACACCCATTGGACGAGCTTAATCATAAAGAACCTGTTGTAATGCCATAAATCACAGCAGGAGGCGCACCAAAATGAACGACCCAAGCACCCTGGCGGGGCTGTCGGAGCAGTACCGGGCACTGCTTGCCAGCCCGGAGCTTATGCATCAGGTGTTCGACCTGCATCCGATCCCCATTGAGATTTTCGCGCCGGACGGGACAGTGATATTCGGCAACCGTGCTTTGCTGGAGCTTAACAATATTGCGGACGCGGGCTTGCTTGTGGGAAAATACAATATGCGAAACGACCCGGTATGCTTAGGCATATTCGGGCAGGAGGTCATGGATCAAATTTTTCGCGGGGAGGCCGTCACCATCCCGGATTTCCCCGCGCCCATCCGGGACGTCGCGCAGCGGGGCGTCATCGACGAGAAGCCGTGGGAAGCGGCGACAATGGATTTGTTTCTCCTGCCGGTTTGGGACGGCGGCGTATTCACCTGCACGATTTGTTTTTTCACCGTCAAAAACAAATACGAGGGCCGCGCGGACGTGGTCAGGGCCAAGGCGTATATCCGGGGGCACTGGCGGGAGAAGTTCGACATGGAGGCGGTCACGGCGGCGGCGGGCCGGGTAAACGTCACCTCTCCCTCCGCCACCATGAAAATACCATGGAAATGGTAAGGAGTCGCCCTCCTTAAATGCCTATTCCGTGCGTCAATCGCCTGTTACACAAGGATTTCCTGCACCCGTTTTTTCGACCGAAGTGCATAGCGAAAAGAACAGCGGTCGAACTAAACAATTGAAACGATTCGCATTTTGCTTCCGGCAATTTGCCCCCGGCAAAGCTCCAGCAGTGCTCCCATAAAAATCTCAGGTTCGCCCCCAACAATGCGTTTTAAATGTGCACTCAAACCTAACATCCACTAGCAGAGTCCGTCGAACATAGCGTGCTTCAGCAACAAACGCAACCCCCGTCCAAGGAAAACACACATTAATAATTACCCCTCCGTTTTCTTCGTCCTTTTAACCTGCCCACGCCCCCCTAGACCATATATTCCACCCGCCCTGAAACCTTAAAACGCTCACGCGTGACATTTTCTTGCACATCCTCTTTACTGTGACGGCGATTTCGCAGAAAGGAGAAAAAGCTATGGACTACATACCAACATAATGTAAAATAGAAGAGCACACTATAATTCAAGGATCAAAAAGCCATCTGTATCAGATTCCTTGAATTTGTGTGCAAGCAGGTGGCTTTTTGATGCAAACCTAATCGAAGGAAAAACTCTATGAATAAAGAAAACAACAACACAGACGATATAACACTTCTCAGTATGAAGCAGGTACTAGAATGCCTTAACGTAAGCCAATGGGTATATTACAAGCTGACCAAACCGGACAACTGCCTACTGTTTCGCTAGGCAAGCGGCGGTTAGTCCGTCTGAAAATGCTAAAAGAATACCTCGAAAGCGCGGAAACCGAAAAGGTGGCGGTATATGGCGGCGGGAGCTAAACCCCGCCGCTCCAACGGCGAAGGGTCGCTCGTCCTACGCAAAGACGGACGTTGGATGGTTAAGCCACCGAGATACACGGCGTCAGAACGGAAGTATTGGACGAAGGAACAGGTTTTGCGATTTCTCGAGGTAGCGAAAACGCATCAGCACTATACATTGTTCTTGTTACTGCTCAGTTATGGGCTGCGGCGCGGAGAGCTGCTCGGCTTACGCTGGCAGGACGTAGATTTCGAGAACGATGTCATCAGAATCCGGCAGGCACTAAACCTGCTAAATTACGAAGCGACCATCGGACCGCTCAAAACGAACGCCAGCAAGCGCGACCTCCCTATGCTGCCTTCTATAAAGGAAACACTGCTTGTCCATTACAAGGCATCGGAGAAATATGATGACGACTTGGTATTTCACGCGTCTACGGGAAACCCAGTCTATCCGAACACAGTGGCCAAAATGTTTAAAAAGCTGGCAATCAAAGCGAGCCTACCGCCCATTTCACTGCATGAGGCCCGCCATACAACAGCGACCCTACTCGCCGAATCATGGTCGTCCCCAAAAGAAACGCAGACTATTTTAGGACATTCATCCATCACAACAACACTGCAAATCTACACCCATTCCCGCCTCCAGCGGGAAGCGAACGCGCTAGACGCATTACTACAAGGCATTCTTTGATTTGTACTAATGTACGATAATGGGAAAAGTGTGTCAGATAGTGTGTCAAAACCTAAAAAGCGAGCCATTTCCGACTCGTCCTTCCCTGTTATCTTTCTAGCCTAAAGCCTTGGGGCACTAAACAGCTGAGCTAACACCCCGTGCATTTTAGTCTACCATATATACAAATAAATGTTAACACATCAATATTTTCCCCTGTTAATTCCGCAAGCTAGCATTACCACATTACGCGCATATACACAAATAATCATATCTTTTTGGGAAAATAGTGTGTCAGAAAGTGTGTCAACTTTCATCTGGTTATTAAAACGCTTAGACGCGTAGGGAAACGGAATTATACATACCCGATGATGCTTCCGTAAAGTTTTTCAAGCCCCTTGACTAAACTGGTGTACGGTGATATAATCTATTCAGCACAACAAACGCCGTCCACGACACAAGGGGATATTGATACACATAAAAACCAGACCGAGGGGGTTTCAGTATGGAAAACAGGGAGTACGACAAGATAGTAAAAGAGATGGAGTACAGTTTGTCGGCGAGGCACTCTTTTTCGACCTTTTCATTCACTACCGTCCTAGCGATACTTGGCCTAGCCTTTACAAGCAATATTGACAATGAATGGCTATTCTTAGCCCCTTTCTTTTTAATCGTGCCCTTCACAGCGAGGAGCATATACCTGCGGCAAAACACACGCCCATAACAGCGCTTTCCTGCGGGTTTTTTATAAGGACGATTCTGTGTTTGGAAAAGCGTCCAAGTACTGCCCAATAAGAAGAAATCGATTCGACATCATTATAGAGTTCTTCGTGAATTCCGAAATGATTTTTCTTTCATTATGCTGTTCTGCCGTATTTTATTACAAATATCCAACGCCTCTTGGAGAGTTCCTTTTTGCCGACTGGCTAAAATGTTTAATCCCCATCACCCTGTCTGCTTTTGTCGCCGTGCTCGTTGTGTCTACCTATAACTATGGAAAAATGCTAAGGAAGTATCAAGAGAAATGGGAGAAGGCTAAAGCTGAAATTACAAAAGCGCAAAGTGAATGAATACCATTACGCGAATCCGTCCAAATCGCGCAATTAATAAGCGCCGGTTTCATAAATCGCTTAATTGTTTCAAAGCTGACGTCGTTTGCCAGCGTACAGTCAAGGCAACGAACGCCCCTGCTTCCAAAACGAAGCAGGGGCGTCTCCTTTTTATGTCAAACTCCTGCATTTTCAATGATCACTGAACAAGATCAACTTGTCCCCGCCGGTCAGGGCCACTTGGTGGCGGACTGGCCGCCCGTAAACAGAACTTAATCATGTTGGCACCTCTTTGAAAGATATTGAGCAATTGCATCCGTAAAATGCCCGCTCGCCGATGTATGCCACGCTGTGCGGTATCTCTATACTCGTGAGCGATTCGCACTACGCGAAGGCCCTGTCGCCAATATGGGTCAGCCCTTTGGGCAGCGTAATGTTTGCCAGCTCCTTCCGTCGTGTCAGTTATGTTTGTTTCCCAGCGCCGTAAAGAAATTCTTCAGGGCTTCCTTCAGGTCGCCGCCCCGCGCGAAGGATTCCTCGCAGTCCAGCCGTACGCCGTTGGCCCAGACCGCCTCCATCTGCCAGCCGTATTTCGCTTGGGCAATGAGACCGAACGGCGGCATCATCGGCCAGGCATAGCTGTGCTGCCGGGCCGCCAGGTTATACCGGGCGTAGATAACGCGCAGTCGCGCCATGTCTTCAGGGAATACCGCGTCCTTTCCGCTTAACCGGAATTCTGAACCAGAATTCCACGCCGTCCTCCGTGTTCCTGCACCCATAGGTACCGCCATGCAGCGCAACGATGCTCTTGACCGTGGAAAGCCCGACCCCAGTGCCTTTCCGGGCATTGTCGCCGCCATCGCTGATTTTGTAAAATTGCTGCCAGATTTTCTTCATCTCCTTTGGAGGGATGGAGGAGCCGCTGTTGTATACGCCGCACAGGGCACTGTTTCCTTCGCGGCGCAGCCTGCACACGATCCGCCCGCCCTCCGGTGTATTCTTGATTGCGTTGGTGAGAAAATTGAACACCGCCCGCACGATATAGGTCCGGTCCGCCTCCATCGCGATGTCCTCGCCCTCCAGCTGCATGGAAAGTGCCCTGCCCTCGGCGAGGGCCGCCACTTGGTCCATGGCGTCCTCCGCCGCCTCCCGCAGGGAAAACGCTTCGTACTGCAGGCACACGCCCATGCTCTCCAGCCGCGCGTTTTGCAGCACTTCGTTGAGCCGCCCGCGCATGCGCTCGATCTGCTCGATCATCTCCTCGGCGCTTTGGTTTTTATCCTCCAGGGTCTCCCCCTCCAAAACCTCCTCCCCCTTGAGCATCACGCTGCCCATGGGGGTCTTCAGCTCGTGGGCGACGTCGAGCAGCAGCTGGGCGCGGCGCTGGGCCTCGTGGCGCTCGTGGCGGGAAAACGCGATTATATTCGTCAGCAGGATGAGAACCAGCGCGATATAGAGGCAGGTCTTTACGTCATTCGCCTGCGTGTCAAGCCGCAAGCTGATCCAGCCCCCCTGCTGGTTCCTGGTGATGGGGGAGCCGATGGCGACATGGACCGGAATGTCTATGTCGCTCAGCGTCAGGGATAAAAGCGGAGCCGCGGCGGCATGTATATACCCTTGCTCCAGCGCGGGGGAAGCGTCGACCTCGTCAGCGCCCAAGGCCAGCACCTTTTGCGGCAGCCTGTATTGGGCGGATAGGATGTTCCATTCGTCGTCGGATATGCGCTCGAAATACGCATTCACATCTACATCCGGATGCGTCTCGACAAAATACGAATAGGCAAGATACTTGGCCGCGTATCGCTCGTTCCATTCCGTTTCCGTGAGCGCCGCCGCGTCCAGGTATCCCTCCTGCGGTATATCGGGCGGCTCCGGCTCCGCCGTAAAATCTTTATACCACACATCTTGGACATACATGTACCAGAAATAGAGGTTTGCCGAATATTTTGTTGCGTAGAGGCGATACCACTCCTCGTCCGTGAGCCCCTCGGCAGCGTTATGCGCATCCAGCTCCGCGGGCGTGAAATATTCGGGCCCGTCGTCCGGCCACTGCTCCTTTGTACGTAAAAAAATCTCGGCGGCGTCTCTCCTGTTTTCTTCCCATATCCCATACCGGTCGCTGAAATACCGCATGGCGTGCTGCCGGTCCCATTCCATTTGCGTAATGGAGCCGGTCGCGAAGGGGATGTTCAACGTAAAGCGGTCCGAAAACAGCGAATTGATTTTTTTGCGTAGGCCCTCCTGTTCCGGAACGATAAACACAACGTTTTCCAGCGCATCGTAGTCCTCGCCATACCAGTCGCGATACCAGCGAATCCAATCGAAAAGGATACCGGGAGAATAGGCGTCTCCCCTGGTCTGCGAGGCGTATTGCAGGAATTTTGTATTGCTCGCGATGAAACGGTACAGCTTTGCCGCAAGCATCGGGATTTTCTTTGAAACCAGCCTTTGCGGCGCAGCGCCCTCGGCCCGATCGGCCCCGAAATCCATCTCGGAGAAGACCGTAGCGTTAACGACCGCCGGGTAATATTTTGTTAACAGGCTGCTCCCGCTTTCCAATACGTAGTTAGCCGCGATATCCTCAGTCAGCCATCCATCGTAGTAATTGTTATCTATGCTATCTATACTGAAATTGTGGGCCCCCTCGTCATAAAAGGAGACGAGGGCCGACAATGCGGGATAATACCCTACGGAAACGAACAGCCCCAGCAGAAGCAAGCTATAGACGCCCACCAGGGCGGCCGCGCCCGCCGTGCGGCGGAGAACCCGCTTGCGATAGGGCAGGCCGCGGGCTTTGCGCCTGCGCAGGAAATGCCAGAGCGCCGCGGCCGCGGCCGGCGGCAGCGAAAACACCAAAAACAACAAGGGATAATAAAGTATCGCTATAGAAAACATGCTATTTTTCCTCCTCAAATCGGTAGCCAAACCCGCGCACGCTGACGATCACGTCGCGCTTGCCCTCGCCCAGGGCGCCGCGCAGCTTGGCGATGTGGTTGCGCACCACGCCGCTGTCGTAGCCGTAGTCATAATTATAGCCCCAGACCTTATCCAGCAGCTGCTCGTTGCTCATCACCCGCCCGGCGGATTCCATCAGCGCGTGCAGCAGCTTGAACTGTGTGCGGGGCAGGCTGACCGGCCTGCCGTCCACGGTAACGCTGTGCGCATGCAAATCCAGCGCGATGCCGTGCATATCCAGGCGGCTCTCGGTGTGCAGCAGACCCCTGCGGCGCTCCAGCATGGCCTTCACCTTCAGGAACAGCGCGCGCTCCGAATAGGGCTTCGGGACGTAGTCGTCGGCCTTGGTGGCGTAGCCCTGCTCCATGTCCCGCAGGCCCACCCGCGCCGTGGTGTAGATGATGGGGACGAACCCGTCCATCTCGCGGATCTGCTCGCCGATATCGAAGCCCTCGTCGTCCCGGGACATCTTCACGTCCAGCAGCACGCAGTCGAACTCCTGCTCGGCGAACAGGCGCAGGGCCTCCTGCTCGCCGCCGGCGCAAAGCACAGTCATACCATTTTTATTGAAGTATTGCGACACGGGCTTCGTATACGTGGAATCGTCCTCCACCATCAGAATGCGGTAGTTCATGTTTTGTCCCCCCTTGCAAAATCTGTCGGCATCCATTTTATCAGATGAAAGCGATTTTTGCAAGGGGGGATTTGAACGTCCCGGTTTTTTTACCTCAGGCCGAAGCACAGTCCCCCGTTGATGGTCAGGTTCATGTTGTCGGTGATGTCCCAGCTGAAGCTGCTGTCTGTGTGGATGTCCAGCGAGAACAGCCCCAGGGCCGCCTTGATGCACTTGAGGATACACTCCAGAATGAAGTCGAAGAGCATCGTCCAGCCGGAGTTCGGGGTGTAGGAGACCTCTTCGGCGGGCTCCTGTCCTTCGTCGGGGATCTCATCCCCGGGAATTTCATCCTCCCAGCTCTCGTCCGCCTGCCCGCAGCCGCAGCCCGTGCCGTGAGCGGAGCCCGGCCCGGCGATGGCCGTCTGCTCGTTGATGATGTTGATCGTATGCTCGTTGTTGATGATGATCGTGTGCTCGTTGTTCACGTTGATCGGCTGCTCGTTGATGATATTGACCTCGTTCGTGCAGCCGCCGCCATCGCCCGGCTCGTCCTCCGTCTCGGGCTCCTCCTCCATGCTGAGGTCTTCCATGCCGGTTTCCCAGCCCGCCTCATACCCCTGCGCGTAGCCCTCCTTGTACCCGTTTCTGTACTGGCTGGTGCCGGTGGCGCTGTCGTCGTAGCTCATGTGGTAGTCGCCGCAAAATGCGTCCCAGTAACCCGAGTCATAGCCCGCGTTGTAGCCCGCGTCAAAGCCGTCGTCGTAGGGGGCGGCGTAACCGGTGAGCTTCAGCGGCGCTGCCAGCAGCAGCAGAACCAAGAGGATCCCCAGAACCTTCATTGCCTTTTTCATGTCTGTTTTCTCCTTTCTGATGGCGGAGCTTTCTGCCCTCGCTCGATGTCATTATTATAGCACTGCTTTGTTGTGCGAAAGTATTTGGGGTGTGGTTGTTCTGTTGCGGTTTTATATCGGTTTTGCATCGGCGGAAGATCATAACTAATATAGTAAAACCCCTTGCCGGAACGAAGGCAAGGGGCTCTTGGACGGCTCTGCGGTTTTATGGCTTTGCTATGTCCCTAAAAATATCTCATCGATGTCCTTATAATACGGCGCCAGGGAGCTGCCGACGCCGCAGGCCTCATGGGTATGAATGCGGTATACGGGCAGGCCGAACATGTCGGCGGCAATCTGGCAGGCCTGCGGGCTCTGGGAACCGCCGCGCGGCGCATACGCCGTTAATGAAAAAATTTACCGCTTGGAGACGCCTGTCTCCCGGGCCAGGTATCGCCTATGTTTTTTCCCATGGCTTATCTTTCCACCAGCAGTACGCCTTTGTTCAAAATGCCGGCCGGATCCAGGGCCTCCTTCAGCCGGTACATCAGCTCATAGGAGCTGCCGTGTTCCTGCGGCATCCACTGGGTGCGGTATTTCCCGGAGCCGTGGTGGTGCGCGATGCTGCCGCCGCGCTTGAGGGTCTCCTCCATAATCACGCGTATCACGGCCATGTAGTCGCCCTCGGCGGCCTCAATCGGGTTTTTCAGCATCAAAAAGCCGAAGGTGAAGTAGATATTCGTGCCAGTGGTGTAGCTGTGGGAGGAGTGCCCCCCGATGGCGATCAGGTTGCGCGCCTCCTCCGGCAGCCGCTTCTTCACCGCCTCATAGATATCGCCGATTTCGCTCCAGAGCGCGGAGATTTCGCAGGTGTCCGCCACCGCGCCGTATTTGGAATAGGTGGGTTCGTCCATCTTGTCGCACTCGTCGTTGCGGGTTTGCAGCCAGGCCTCCACCGGCTTCTCCCCCAGGTCGATGACGTCATAGCCGGAATTCTTCACAATGTCCTCAATGGCGGCCCCGGTCACATCGCAGATGCCCTTCGGCCCCTCCGCCATAAAGAGCAGCAGACAGTAATCCTCCGGGTAGGCGCCGCCGAAAAGAGTCTCCACTTCGCTCTCGTCGTGCAGGCGGACCACCGCCGGCCGGTAGCCCTGGGTGATGATCTTGCGGATCACTTCCAGGCCGTTCTTCATCCCCATGATGCCGTAGGCATGCATCCAGCGGTTTTCGGGCTGATAGGGAAAAATCTTCAGGGTCGCCTCGGTGACAAAGCCCAGCATCCCCTCGCTGCCGATGAACATGTGCCGCAGGTCGGGGCCGCAGGAACGGCGCGGGTTGTCCTTGATGCGGATGACCGTGCCATCCGCCAGCACCGCCTCCAGGCCGACGACCAGATCCTCTATGCCGCCGTAGAGCGTGGAAAGCTGGCCGATGCTGCGGGTGGCGATCAAGCCGCCGATATGGGCCATGGGCAAGGACTGGGGAAAGTGGCCGCTGGTATAGCCACGCTTGTTGAGGTAGTTTTCCAGGTACTCCAGCGGGGTGCCGCAGCGCACCGTGACCGTATAGTCCGTCTCGTTGAGCTCCAGTATCCCGTTCATGTCCGAGCCGTCCAGGATCACGCCGCCCGGCTGGGGCTCAATGCTCCGGGTCACGCTGGAGCCGCCCGTGCGGGGCACGGCGTCCACGCGGTTTTCGTTTAAGAATCGCAGTACCTTGACCACATCCTCCGTATTCTGCGGTTTGACAACGCAGGCCGCGCGGTTGACAAAGAAAAATCCCTTGTCGCGCTCATAGCGGCGGTAACCGATGTAGTCCTTTGCGCAGGTCAGGACGGCTTCCTCCTCCGTGATGACATGCTCGTTTCCCGCCAGCTGCTGCAGGCTCTCGACCAATTGCTCTTTTTCCATGGGCAACTCCTTATCTATAATCATTTATAGTGAATCGCATTATCATCATCAGTATATCAGGGGCGCTATGATATGTCAAGAGGTTCGGACGACCGAAACAATGAAAAAGGGTACAACACTCCCCTTGGGACAAAGCCCGACCCCCGCCTTTGCCCCGGCCCGAAAAATTGCCCATTGCGCATGGCATGAATCATGTGTTATAATGTGGATTACTGAGACATGCATCGGAGAGCGGCAAAAAAAGGAGGATTCAATATGGCGCATTTTCTGATTGCGGGCGCGGGGCACGGCGGCCTCTGCGCGGCGATGCACCTGGCCCGGGCGGGCGAACGCGTTACCGTGGCGGAGCGGCAGCCCGAGGCGTCGCTGGGACATGACTGGATGGATTGCTTCGAATTCGGCGTGCTGGAGCGCAACGGCTTTCACAGCCTGCCCGAAAGCGGCAAGGTTCAGCCGTGGAGCAACACGCTGTATGGGCCGGGCAAACGCTGGCCCAAGCTGCCGTCGGACGAGCCCGTCACAATGGAGGCGTGCTTCGAGCGGCGGGAATTGTTGGCCAGCATGGCAGCCGATTGCCGCGAGGCCGGTGTGGGCTTCGCATTTGAGACAGAAATCACTGGCCCTCTGGTTCGCGGCAACCGGGTGTGCGGCCTGCTTGTCCGGGCGGGAGGCGTGAAAAAGGAGCTGCCTGCCGATATGGTGATCGACGCGGCGGGGGGGCTTTCTGTTTTGCGCGGGAACATGCCAGAGGACCTCCTGTTTCCCGTGCGGCTTGGACCTAAGCAGCTGTTCCATGTCTGGCGCGGCTATCTGGAGCGCCTGCCCGGCCCCGATCCGCAGGTCCCGTACAAGACGATCCTGGGCCACCAGGGGCGCAAGGGGATTTCCTGGGTGATCGCGTACCGGGATTCCATGGATGTACTTGTGGGGCAAGTGGGCGAGCCGCTGGCCCAGGCGGACATCGACGAAGCCCTGGACGACCTGCGTGCGTTCGAGCCCCTGCTGGGCAGCAAGATTCTGCGCGGCGGGTTCGCCACAATCCCCCTGCGCCGTCCCCTGGGAATGATGGTGGCGGACGGCTACGCCGCCGTGGGCGACAGCGCCTGTATGGCCGACCCCTTCTGCGGCTCCGGCATAGGCGCGGCGATAGACCAGGGAAAGCTGCTGGCCGAGGTGCTGCTGAATCATTGCCGGGGAGACTTCAGCGTGGGAAAGCTGTGGAACTACCAGTACAGAACCTTCACCGAAAAGCCGCCCGCCCTGGCCGGCTTCGGCACCAAGGACGCGAAGGAGCGCGCGGCGTCGGAGATGCTGACGCAAGCGGTGCTGACCCTGCGCCCGAAACAGGTGGACGTGATGTTCAAGCGGGGGATCATCTCCATCGACAACATCGACGGCCCGAAGGTCGCCATGGCGCTGCTGGGGCGCAACCTTGACCACCTGCCGCTGCTCGTCAAGCTGGCGGGCGCCGGCGTCAAAGGCGGGAAGCTGGGGGCAATTATAGAGAACATACCCGCGGAATACGAAGCGCAAGCCGTGGCAGAATGGCTGCGGGCGTATGAGGGGGCAATGACAGCATGAACATCTGCATGTACGGCGCGCAGGGGCATATCCATACCGTCCTGGACCATCTGGCGCAGGCGGGCGGCGACGCCGTCACAGCCATATGCTGTGAGCCCGGGGAGGACATCGCCTGGCTGAAGGAGCGCCTGGCGCAAGTAAACCAGACTGTCCGCGTATACGGCGATTACCGTGGGATGCTGGACCGCGAAAAGCCTGACGTCGCCGTCACCAGCAGCCTCCCGGATAAAAACGCGGGGGCGGCGCAGTACGCGCTTTCGCAAAACATCCATGTGTTCTGCGAAAAGCCGGCCGCGATCACCATGGCGCAATTTGAGGGTCTCTCGCAGGCGCTGCGGGGCGGCGGCGCGAAGCTTTATACCATGCTGACCGAACGCTTCGAGCCGGCGTTTTATACGGCGTACCAGGCCGCGGCGGACGGCCTGGCCGGCACGGTGCGGCTGATAGACGCCAGGAAATCCTACAAGCTGGGCGTGCGCCCGGACTACTACAAATCCCGCGGGACCTATGCCGGGACGCTGTCCTGGGTGGGGATCCACGCCATCGACCGGATCTACCGGGCGTCGGGAAAAAAGTTCCGGACTGTGTTCGCGCGCTCAAACAGCGAGTTCAACCATGACAACGGGGAGTTGGAAATGTCCGCGGTCTGCTGCTATGGGATGGAGGGCGGCGTCCTGGCGTCCTTCACCTGCGATTATTACCGCCCCGCCGCCGCCGAAACCCACGGCGACGACCGGCTCCGGATTGTCGGCACCCATGGCGTGATCGAGGTGATGGGCGGCGAGGCGCGGTATTTGCACGACGGCGGGTCGGAGACGCTGCCATTGTTGGAGCCGCCGCGGCTATTCGAGGAATTTTTGCGGTACACCCGCACAGGCGAATCCGCGCACCTGACGACGGAGGACTGCATGTACACCACCTACGCCGCCCTGAAAACCATGGAATCGTCCGACACCGGAACAATCGTCCGTCTTTAGGAGGAAAACACATGCGCAGGATCGATGTGATTCTGGCCGGGTTCAACGGCTACGGGAAATTTTACGCGGATACCCTGATACAGAACCCACACCGGTTGGATTATGCTTTCCGGGCGGTGATCGACCCGTTTTTGTCGGAGGAGGGCAAAGCGGCGCTGACTGCCCTGCACGTCCCGTATTTCGACACCCTGGACGCCTTTTACGAAACGGGCACGGCGGAGCTGGCCATCATCTCCGCGCCGATCCACCTGCATAAGCCCATGTGCGAAACGGCGGCGAGGAACGGAAGCGCCGTCCTGTGCGAAAAACCGGCGGCGGCGCGGCTTTGCGAGCTGCTGGAGATGCATGAATACGAGACGCGCTATCAGAAGGATATCTTCATCGGGTTCCAGTGGTCCTTCGCGGACCCGATCCTCAAATTGAAAAGGGATCTCCTGCGTGGAGAATATGGCCGGGTGCTTTCGGGCAAGGCCATCGTGCTGTGGAACCGGGACCTGAGCTACTACAGCCGCTCCACCGGCTGGGCGGGCAGGATGAAAAGCGAGGACGGCGCGTATGTGTACGACAGCATCGCCAGCAACGCCGCCGCCCACTATCTGAACAACCTGCTGTTCCTGCTGGGAGACAGCATGGATGCCGCGGCGGAGGCGGCCGAAATCCAGGCCGATTGCCGGAAGGCCAATCCCATCGAAACCTTCGACACCTGCGCCATAAAATTGCGCACAGTAAATGGGCAGGCCCTGTTGTTCCTCGCCTCCCACGCGGCGGACCGCAACATTGACCCCATATTCGAACTCGTGTGCGAAAACGCCGTGATCACCTGCGATTTCTCCAGAGAGCACGGGCTGCTGTCCGCCAGGCTGCCGGACGGCCAAGCCAAGCATTACGGGGCGCTCAACACCCTTGAGCAGGAGCGGCAAAAGATCGTCCGCACCATCCAATGGCTGGGCGGCGCGCCGGGGGCGGAAAAGCCCGTCTCCACCGTCATGACCACACGGCCGTTCGCAAGCGTGATCGACTATATATTCGAAAACACAGAATTCAAGCCATTTGACCGGGAGGTCATATTTGATCAGGCGGCCAACCGGTATTATGTGCCGAATCTGTCAGACGACCTGATGAATTGCTATAACAACCACGAAATGGGAGGAATTCATAGCGTGGATGCAGATTTGCCTCCGATAAAAAATGATTGAAAAGGATGCGGCTGTATGCTATAATGTGGAAAACAGAGGTTGGAGGTAACGCAGCCATGCAGACCCTTGGATATTACAACGGAAGCTATGGCCCCCTGGATCAAATGACCATCCCCATGCTTGACCGCGCATGCTACTTCGGAGACGGCGTGTACGACGCCGCCTACAGCCGGAACTACAGGATTTTCACGCTCGATGAGCACGTTGACCGTTTTTTTTGCAGCGCGGCCCTGCTGGACATAGCGCTTGGGTCTACAAAAGAGGAGCTGGGGGGCATTCTGGACAGCATGCTGCGGAAGATGGACAGCGGCGAATGCTTTGTCTACTGGCAGGCGACACGGGGCGCCGCCCCCCGCAGCCACACCTACCCCGACCCGGCCCAGCCCGCCAACCTGTGGATTATGCTGCGCCCGGCCAGTGTGCTGCCCTTGGAACGCAAGCTCAGGCTGATCACCGTGGAGGATACGCGCTATCTGCACTGCAATATCAAGACCCTCAACCTGCTGCCGAACTGCATGGCCGCCGAACAGGCCAAGCGGGCCGGGGCCGACGACGCGGTCTTCCACCGCAGTGGCCGCGTGACGGAGGGCACCAGCAAAAACTGCCACATCATCAAGGACGGCGTGTTTATCACCGCTCCGACGGATCATCTCATCCTCGCCGGGGTTGCGCGGGCGCATCTCCTCCGGGCCTGCGCGGCGCTGGGTATCCCCACGCAGGAGCGCCCCTTCACCCTGGAGGAGCTGTTCGCCGCGGATGAAGTCGTGATGTCCAGCGCGGGCTGCTTCGGCCTTGCGGCGGAGTGTGTGGATGGCAGGCCCGTGGGCGGCAAAGCCCCGCAATTGCTGGCGAAGCTTCACCGTTATTTATGGGATGAGTTTATCGCGGAGACGGAGTGAGCCGATTCCACCACGATATGAAAGGTGCGATTTTCCATGAACAAGACAAAGACCAAAGGTACATATCTCGAAAAAATATCGAACTTTGAGGAAATGCTTTCCACATTTGCCTTCGAAATCCCTGAAAACAAAGAAGGGTGGTTATCATTCGTTGTACAAACCGCTACCGCAATAGATGGTCCTGTTCAGCAGCCACCAACGTTTTGGAGGGTGTTCTACAAAGAATGCGGCGGCCTCACTTTGACTTCTCTTCGGCGGAAGGTGATGGCTTTGCTGAAAGCGAATGGGCACTTTGCAGGCGAACAAATCTGCGATATTGTGCTTGTTGTATTTACAGCGTTACATGATGGCGGCGATTCGTCTGTTTCCCGCTTCAATTTGATATTGGAGAATATTGTTGACGGAACTATTTGCAGCGTTTTGTCTTTCACGGGGGACCCTACACGAACCATGGCTCTCACCCTCAAAAAAGATATAGGGCTTGGGAATTTTACAATTGGCAGATTTCCGTCAGAACTAGTGACATATCGTTGTCAATTGGCAGACTGCGATTATGCACAGAGATACAAAAAACTGTTTCAGCATTACATCTTGTCCATATATGACGAACCGCATCCGTGCAAGGCAATTGATTTGACAGAGCTGGCTATTAACATGACGAAAGAAAAAATCTATTCGCTTATGGATCACTACTTCTTCTGCATGTCGCAGCTCGTTTTTGAATTGTTTTTCGAAGAATTTAAGAAGGCGCAAATAATACCGCAGGCGTTTGGAAGCGCTTGGCTTCCTGTGGACGAATTGGCAAAGATAACCCCCGTACAGAAGCTGACAATCTGGTTGGAGGTAGGCAGGCAAAAGCTCGGCTGGGTAAGCCCAGACGTGGCTGGGTCAATTTCTATTGGCTTGGGAGGCTTTCATGTCGGGCTACCCTATGTTCGCTCAGAACTAAAACAGCATTTTGGAGAGCTAAATGAAACCACAGCCTTGGCAAGCACGATCAAGGTGTACTGCTCGTATCTTGCGAAAGCACGGGTGCTTGAAGCGGAAGAAAACGCCGCCGACGCCTTGCTGAATTGCGTAATTGCCCTGGACCTTTTGCTCGGCAAAGAGGGAAGCTCAACAGAGAGCTTCTCAATGCGTTGTGCGGCGCTTACTTGCCATGCGTTTGAGCGCGACTATAATGATCTGAAAAAAGAATGCAAGGAAATATACAATAAGCGCAGCAAATATGTACACGTGGGGGAAACGCCCTCAATGGAAGAAGTGCAAAAAGTGAATGTATTATGCAGGGAAATTGCATTGTGTTTGTATCGCATCAAAAAAACGGACTACGGCAGCCAAGATGATTTTTATGATACGTGGATATTACATGTAGATATATTAGCGGCAAAGATCAACGCTAACCAGCTTCCAACAGAGGACGAATACAAAAATGCTGGTGCCGCTAAAAGTAATCAATATAATTATGTGAAAATGGCAAGGGGAATGTAAGAGACACTACATCGCCGCCACCAGCTCCTTAAAATGCTTCCCCCTTGCCTCGAAGTTCGGATAGGCGTCGAAGCTGGCGCAGGCGGGGCTGAGCAGCACCACATCCCCGGGGACCGCGTTGTCCCGGGCAAGGGCAACCGCCTGCGGCAAATCGCGGGCGTGCAAAATCGGCATTTGGGCAGCGTCGTATTGGGGATGCGACACAATTGCCTGCTCAATCGCCCCGGCGGTGGGGCCGGTCAGGATCAGCAGCCTGACCTTTTCCACCACGGCCTGCGCCATGGGCTGGAAGGGGATTTGCTTATCGTAGCCCCCGGCCAGCAAAATGACCTTCTGGGCAAAGGCGTTCAGGCCCGCGAGCGTGCGTGATGGGCTGGTGGCGATGGAATCGTTGTACCAGCGTATACCGGATTTTTCAGCGGCCAGCTCAATGCGGTGCTCCACGCCGCCGAAATTGCGCGCAACCTCCCGGACCGCCCCGACGGAGACCAGGTCATAGACCGCCGCGATGGCTGCCAAATAATTTTCCACATTGTGCTCGCCGGGGAGCTTGATCTCGCTCTTGTGCAGGAGGGGCTCCGCCCCGGAGCCTGAGGCATAACAGAGCATCCCATCTTTCCGGAGAAACGCGCCGTATAAAAGCTCTTCTTTATAGCTGAAAAAGCGCAGCTCGCCCCGCACTTCGTCGGCAAAGCCCCTTGTGACAGCGTTGTCGCGGTTCAGTATTGTCTTCGAAAAGGCGTCCTGGTGGCGGAGGATGTTGCGCTTGGCCTCGACATACTCCTCCATGCAGCCGTGGACGTCCAGATGGTTGGGCGTCACGTTGGTGACCACGGCGACGTCTAGCCCTGAGCGCATGGAGATCAGCTGAAAGCTGGAGAGCTCCAGCACGGCGATATCGCCGGGGTCGATCTCCTCCACGATGGGCAGCAGCGCCCGGCCGATGTTCCCGCCCAGATGCACCCGCCGGCCCTGTGCCTCCAGAATCTTCGCGATGAGGGTGGAGGTGGTGGTCTTGCCGTCCGATCCGGTCACGGCGATGATAGGGCAAGGGCACAATTGCGCGAAAACCTCCATCTCGGAGGTGACGATTACGCCCTGCTCCCGGAACGCCTTCAGCGCCGGTAGGTGGTAGTACATGCCCGGCGTGCGGAAAACGATGTCGGCGTCCAGGTTGTCCAGGTATGCCTCCCCCAGGCGCAGCTGCGCGCCGGCGGCTTCGAGCGCGTCCGCCGCGGGCCCAAGCTGCTCCCGGCTGCGTTTATCGCAGGCAATCACATGCGCTCCCTTGGCGGCGAACTGCGCCACGAGTGGCGTATTGCTCACGCCGACCCCGCAAAAGGCCACGCGTTTGCCCTTGACCGATTCAAAAAACCGCGCGATTCTACTGTCCAAGGATTTCCCTCCCCGAAAATTAGCTGGGGCAAACGCCCAAAATACATTATATACGGGAACTTCGCCTATGTCAATATTGCGCGGCGGTGTTGACAGAGCAAATATCGATCTTTGGAACACATTGCAAGGAGGACGATATGTATTACTCAACAGCGTACCCGTCACCGGTGGGAACGATTACGCTGGCCTGCGACGGCGGCAATCTTGTCGGGCTGTGGATGGAGGGACAGAAGTATTACGGAGACACCATACCCGAAGCGATGGTTGAGAAAAACGACGTGCCGATATTCGACGCCGCTAAAAAATGGCTGGACAGATATTTCGCGGGGAAAAAACCCGATATTGCCGAGCTGCCGCTGGCCCCGATTGGCGGGGCGTTTCGTCAATCGGTTTGGAAAATCCTTTGTGAAATACCATACGGCCAAGTCACGACATACGGCGGCATCGCAAAACAGCTGGCGGTGAAGATGGGGAAGGAAAGCATGTCAAGCCAGGCGGTGGGCGGGGCTGTCGGGCACAACCCCATATCGATTATTATCCCTTGCCATCGGGTTGTCGGCTCAAACGGCAGCCTGACAGGCTTTTCAGGCGGCGTTCCAATGAAAGTGAAATTGCTTGAACTGGAGGGCGTGGATATGTCAAAGCTTTTTGTCCCGAAAAGAGGCACGGCACTCTAGCGGCGGGAGGAGAGATGATTATGTGCTAGAATGGTGACAGCACATCAGAAAGGCGGAAACCAACCATGAGAATCGATCATCAGGCTATACTGATTACGGGCGCGAGCTCCGGCATCGGCCACGCAACCGCGCTGGAGCTCTCGAAGCATCACAACCAACTGGCGATCGCCGCCCGCAGGGGAAGCCTGCTCGCGGAAACGGCCGGACAGATCCGCAAAAACGGAAGCGAATGCATCTTTTTTGCGGGCGACGCCCGCGATCAGGCGTTTGCGGAAATGGTGGTCGCGGAAACGGTTCAAGCATTCGGGAGGATCGACATCGCCCAGCTCGGCGTCGGGATCGGGCCGCCATCCAACACGCTGACAGCCGATGTGGACACAATCATGAAATGCATGGATTTCAATTACCGCACGTTCATCACGTTCTGGGTGCCGCTGATCCGGCAGATGAAAACGCAGGAAGGCGAATGCATGATCGCCAATGTGAATTCGCTCGCGTCGTATTTCGGCATCCCCATGCAGGGGGACTATGTCGCGGCGAAGGGCGCGATCCGCCTGTTTGTCGAAACGGCAAGGATGGAGCTGCAGCATTTCGGAATCAAGCATATCCGCCTGCAGACGATCCACCCCGGGTTTGTGGATACCCTGGCCTGCAAGGACGACGGTATCCCCGAGAACAACCTGATCAGCGAGGCGCAGGCCGCGGAGTATATCCTTGATGGATACGTAAAAAACAAAAAAGAGAACCTGTTCCCGGCGGCGACCGCGCTCCCCGCAAGGTTGGCCAGGCGTATTCTTCCGATGCGGCTCGTCACAAAAGTACAATTGAGCCAATGCCCGAAAAATTGGTAAAGCGCCTGGGCGTCACCCACCTGCGGGAGGGCCCGCCCATGCAGGAGCAGCCCGATTTCAGCCTGCCGGCGTCCCAGTGGAGCCAGTGAAGGGAGTGGGCAGGAGGGACGTTTCTTGTAAAAAAAGCGCAAAATGTGCTTGCATATCAAGGGATTATGTGGTAGAATCAATGCGATAAAGCAGGGGCGTCACAGAGCAGATCAGGGACGCCCCTGTCGTAAGGGCAGCACAAAAACGATGAAAAAGGGATACAGGGGATGGTTTGCGCACAATGCGGTGAAGAGGTGAATGACGACGCGAAGTTCTGCAAGCATTGCGGATCGGCCGCGCCGGCGGCTTTTCCGGGCTATGACGAGGAAGAAGAGGAAGAAGACGCACGCTTTATCGACAGCGCCCCCCCTCTGACGGAACAGGCGCCTGCCGCCCAAAGGCCGGTTGTGCGGGATGAATATCCGTCCGCGAAAAAGAAGCGAAACAGCACGGCGGTAATTGTTGTGCTATGCGCTCTTCTGGCCGTTGCGGCTGCGGCTATCGCGCTGATGTATATTAATAGCCACGACGCAGCTGTTGCGGGTGGGGCAGAGTCCATGTCAACCGCGCAGCGGCATGAAACGGAAGCTTCAGAAATATCGTCAACGACGCCCGGCACATTGGTGCTTGCTTCAGGAGATCCTGTGAAAGCCGCATATGCCATAGCCTCTTCGGAACGCAAGCCGATGCCCGACACCCAGGCTGGGAAAATAGCCACATATGGCGCGGCGAACGCGCTTGAAAGCAACAATGGGACTGCGTGGGTAGAAGGTGTTGACGGTGATGGCATAGGGGAATGGATACAGATCCATCTGTCACAGCAAGCATCGCTTGCAGGGCTTCGCGTTAAAAACGGCTATTGGAAAAGTGAAGGGCATTTGTTGAAAAACACCCGCGTCGCCAGGATCCTGGTCTCCTTCAGCGACGGGAAATCTGAAGAATTTGTGTTGAACGATCCGTTGGAGCAATTGCCAAACGTTCTGAGCACGAGCGGGCAGAAAATTGCGTTTGCCAGTCCGCACGTGAGCGACTATGTGAAAGTAACTATCCTTGCCGTATATCGTGATGGCGCGGTGGATCACGATACGTGCATTACAGAGATAGTGCCACTGGCCAATTTGACGCAATAGAAGTTGCTATATACAATAGTTGCGGCACAAAACGATGAAAAAGGGGTACAGGAGATGGTATGCGCAAATTGCGGGGAAAAGGTGAATGACGACGCGAAGTTCTGCAAGCATTGCGGATCGGCCGCGTCGGCGGCTTTCCCGTCCTATGTCGCGAAAGAAGAGGAAGCGGCTTTCCCGCTCTATGTCGCGAAAGAAGAGGAAGAAGAGAAAGAAGTCGACAGCGGCCCTCCGCGGGATGAATATCAGTCCGCGGGAAAGAAGCGGGGCAATACCCCGTTGATCGCGGTGCTCTGCATACTGCTTGTCGTTGCGGTCGCGGCTGTCGGGCTGGTCTACAACAACAACTATGAGGCCCTGCTTGCCGCGATTGGCTTTCGCCGGGAAACAGCGACTGAGCCGTCTGCGGGCGAGACAGAGCCCGCCTCTCCGGTGTGGGCGACTGACCCGCCATACACCTTCCCGAGGGCGACCGAGACCACGTCAAGAGGTTCCGGCGCGGTGACAATCCCCTCAAAACTTTATAGGATTGATACCAGGAGCCCCATAGATCATACCCCTTTGCGTATCCGCAGCGGGCCCTCCGTGGAATTTGAGAAAATCGGCATCATCCCCGACCTCCAGGTGGTCGTCGTCACCCAGCTGGCGGACGATTGGGCTTTCGTCACCTATGAAGGGATCAGCGGGTGGGCCTATTTGGAGTTTATGGTGCCGATCGACTAGGCGCCCCTGCCGGCCGCTCCTCCCGAAAAAATCCCAATACCTGTGCACATTAGCGCGCTAAACTCCCATATCTTGTGTTCACACCGAAAAAGCACAGACAATTTTTTCAAAAAGCATGGACAAACCCTGCCGGATACGTTATAATAGATTTATTAGCCTGGAGTGACAAAGCTTACATAGGAGGTTCTTTCGGACATGGAACAGGAGTACCCATTCCGCCCGCGCGGCAGGCACGGCTTTGACCGCGAAGACGTCATCAATTATATAGCCCAGGCGCAGCAGCGC
>Ga0123353_10003013_pt1 | contig 21091 bp, 18 predicted proteins | sample TergutLab28metaG_3_FD_92763 | JGI IMG/M metagenome (GOLD analysis project Ga0123353, IMG submission 92763) | Labiotermes labralis P3 segment gut microbial communities from Petit-Saut dam, French Guiana - Lab288 P3 | ecosystem: Host-associated > Arthropoda: Insects > Digestive system > Gut ... | reverse complement strand
CCCTTTTCCTTGTCCCTGTAACTATACACCATGCTTAAATACGTCCTTCCGGTCTTTTTATTGAATGACGGTTTGAGAAACATAAAATCAGCCCCTTTACTGTAATATGAATATTATACCATACTACATTTGACTACTATTATTTTTTATCAAAAATATTTTTTCCACTAAAAAAACCTTGCGGTGCAAGGCTTTCAAAATAATTACCATTTTTTGTGTGTCAAAAAGGGGCGTATCTGCCTCGTGCAATTTCACCAGAGTTATGGACAAAAAAATAAGGCAGAGCGTGAGTTTTTGTAACTTTTAAACAGCTTTGCGCATTCTTGACAGAAGCAATTAATTATGCTATACTATCTATTACTTATACACACTACTATCTACTATTCTATTTGAAATAAAATTTAAAAATGATAAGGGGGGAAATCTATTATGGGTAAGGTAACATCAAAAACTTCAACGGTAAAAAACCTGGCCACAGCAAAAATAGCTACCCAGCAAACCTCCGGGTCTGCAATGGCGGAATCCTATGTTTGTGTAGGATTTGGGTACAACCTTCTTGAAAGCCCGTTTATCAGTCCGGAATTTATGATTACTTCAAACAAGATCATCGATATTAACGCAAACGAAGTCATGAATTATGCGCAAACCATATTCGGGCAATCTACTGTTATAGCAGGAAACTCGGTAAAAGACGTTTATAAGGAGTTTAATTTGAAGATAAGCGCGAAAGCGGGGGCCGGCGCGTTTTCCGCTTCAGCGTCAACAGAGTTTTCGCAAAGTTCCACTGACCATGAAGAAAGTGCTTATACGAAATTGTATGCCTTATTTGTAAAGGACAGACAAACGATAAACATACCGGAAAGCAAATACAGATTTACGGATCAATTTGTGAAAGACCTTAATGGCTCGATGGATCCTAAGGCACTGTTCCAAAAATACGGAACGCACCTTATAAAGGATGTTTTCCTTGGCGGCAGGCTTGAATTGAATTATACAACAAAAAAAACAGTTGCAGATACAAATTTCAGCATAAAAGCTGAAGTTCAAGCGTCCTATTCTTTTGTGAGCGGTTCAGCTTCTACTGGGTACAATGAGAAAGTAAAAAACCTGTCCGAAAAAAGTGATTTAAATGTCAGGGTTGTTGGTGGTAATTCTCCCGCGATTGTTGGAATTGGAGATTTAAAAGATGCTTATAAATCATGGTGTGATTCTCTTGAGGATCCCAAAAAACGCGCTCCTTGCGGAATAACTGCGTATGATAGTCTGATTCCAATATGGACATTTTGTAAAGATGCGACCCGACGTGCGAAAATTGAAAGTCAATTCCAGAAATCGATGGAAGATATAGTGCTACCGGAAGATTCTTACATAACGGATATAATAGTTGTGTCTGATAAAAACGAGAATGTATCCAAAGCTAAATGCCCCGTAGGATACCAACGTATAGATGTAGATTTAAATAAAGGAGCGGGCGGAGAGTTTATATATTTCTGCGTAAAACGTGGAAAACGTGGAAATGCAATAACGAATATTCTCTGCGAGATGTCAGATAGCGCGAAAAACGAAGCGACCTTAAATATTGCACACAAAGGCGTGACAGCGTCTTACCGCAGAAATGGCGCCGATTTAAATAAAGGAGCCAAAGGAAAGTATTTGTATCTTCTTTACACAAAAGATACGAAATATAATCCAATCAGAAACATAACGGTATATTTGAATGGAGAGAGTTTGCACGAGGAATGGAACGGCAGAATGTGCTACGTAAACACGACCGAAACGGCTGACTTGAACAAAGGTGCTGGTGGAAGGTATATCTACACTGCATATAAGACCTAAATCTACATATGAACAAATAGTCATATTAAGTACGGCGGGCGTATTCGTGCCCGCCGTACTTTCTGTGCGCCCAGCGGGCGCACGTTCTAAGGGGTAAAAGTCCCTAGCTCACCCCGAAAGCTATTTCCCGCCAATATGTAAATCTTTACATATCAGCGGTAAAAGCCATACAATTGGAAACAGTACTGCAACGACGAAAGCCGTATGGAGAGACTTGTGTTCCATCCCGATTACACATACTCTGACTTTGTAGGGCAGATACTACCAAATGTGACCGAAGGGAACGTTAGCTACGAGTTTATACCGGGTCCCTTCACGCGCTTGCTTAAGAAAGCGCATGACAATCCCAGCGAGGAGTATTGTCTGATTGTCGAAGAAATAAACAGAGGTAATGCGCCAGCCATATTCGGCGAAGTGTTTCAACTACTTGACCGTGATAATGAAATTATCTCTGAATCGTCCGTGGTCGCTTCGATTGGTGTTGTGAATGAAGCAGACCGCGCTGCTGCCCTTTCAGATGTCCGTTATACACATGAGGAAGTTTTTTCGCGGTTGAAAGAGAGCCTGAATGAATAAGATATTCACGCTTGACTATCTGCCGATGTTTGAACAGGATCTTAAGGAAGCACGGGACTATATAGCCAAGAACCGTCCCGCAGAATATATGAAAGAGCAAATTGAAAAAATTTGATGGCGAAGGTTATCAAGAGAGGGTATGAACGGTTGAAATAGATGGAGGTAGCGTATGCTTGGCGCAATCATCGGAGATATTGTAGGTTCTCGTTTTGAATTCAATAATCACAGAAGTAAGGACTTCAACTTTTTTGGCGATGGTTGCTTTGTTACCGACGACAGTATTATGACGCTTGCCATTGCAAAAGCGATTATGGAAGCGGCAAAAACAAAAGGTAATCTGCCTTATTACGATGACGAATACCAATCTACGCTCTCAAAACTAACGGTTAAATATATGCAGGAAATTGGTCGGAAGTATCCGAATTGCGGTTTCGGTGGTTTGTTTTACAAGTGGGTTTTCAGTAATAATCCGGAGCCGTATAACAGTTTTGGGAACGGTGCGGCAATGCGGGTAAGCCCAGTCGGATTTGCTGCTAAGTCGGAATCTGAAGCGGAATATTTAGCAGAGACGGTAACAGCCGTTACTCATAACCACGAAGAAGGGATAAAAGGAGCAAACGCGACTGTGGTAGCAATTTGTATGGCAAAACAAGGAGCTTTGAAAAGCGAAATCCAAGAACGGATAACCCGTGACTATTATCGGCTGGACTTTTGGATTGATGATATCCGCTCGAAATATCAATTTAACGAAACCTGCCAAGAAACCGTACCGCAGGCGATTAAATGTTTCCTTGAGTCAAAATCATTTGAGGATGCCATCCGGACAGCCATCTCGCTTGGCGGCGACAGTGACACCATTGCCGCTATAACAGGGGCTATTGCGGAAGCATACTACGGCGTTCCCACCAATATAAAGGAAACAGCCCTTAGTTACCTCGACGAGGAACTTCGAGCTATTTACAATGAATGGGAATTGTTTGCCCCTGCTGCTGATGAGCGATTCAAAATGTTAACTTAATCTCGCAAGAATTCTCCCACCTCTATAGGTGGCGAGATGGATTGCATAAAATGTAAATAATACAATAATACACCAAAATTACTTGGCAATAACTTGTATATATAATATAATTAGTAGTATCAAAGTAAAGGATTGTAAAAAATATATAGAAAGTCAGGGTGAGGAGCATAAATAAAGCATACAAATTCAGATTATATCCGAATAAAGAACAAGAAGCCCTCTTATCAAAGACTTTCGGTTGCGTCAGGTTTATTTATAACCGCATGCTCGCCGACAAGATTAACCATTACGAGCAAACAAAAGACATGCTAATAACTACGCCTGCGCAGTGCAAAATTGAATTAGGTGTAGAGGTTATGGAAAATACAGAAAGGAACTGGAGTTATTTATGTTACAAGCTTTATTTGTTTTCATCCTAAGTGCCATCTCTATATGTGTCTTATATTTTATAATTAAAATGGCAGTAAAAAACGGAATTATTGAAGCCCATGAAAAAATGAATGGGCGTAACGTCCAAAAGAATTCCGCAACAGACAACCGCTACCCCATTTTTGGTGATGATTCAAACAAATCAGAGTTGCAAAAGAAGATTGAAAGTGAAGCTTTTGCGTTATACGCTAAAAAGAAATTGCCAATAGATTATAGTGCAACGATAGAGCGTCAAAGAGAAGAAGTTAGAGAGTATGTGGTAAATAAAATAATGGAGCGAGGCAAGGAGAATTAATCGCAATGGCGACACGTAAAGAGCTTCTCATATTTGGGATAGTGGTCCTTGATGATTTGCAGTGGCGCGAATTCACGCTCAAAGGTAGCGGGGTCAAGGACACTGGCGGCAACCTGATAATAAATCCGTTGATCTCCGGTTGTCGCCACAAAGTCCACCTCGTCACGCTTTCAAGCAACTCCACGTCGGTTATTTTCTTCCGAACGACGATATCCTTGAGTAGTACGGTATTGTAGATGCCCCGGATATAATCGGACCACACTTCGTCGTCGGCTATAACTTTTTAAAGTGAACTTTAAAAACTATATTAAAAAATGGAGTTTTTAAACAGGATGCGCAATCTGTTTCAGTCGGTGACCACCGAATACGGCCAATCGACAATACCTCCAAAATCATATACGCATGTATAGCCGAGCACAACCAAGGCGTGAGCAGCCACAGCGCTGCGGATTCCGGTACGGCAGTAAACAAGGATGATCCGACTTTTGTCGGGCAGCAGTTTTGGCGCCATGTCGCTGACTTCCGTATGCGGGATCAGTATAGCGCCTGCAATGTGGCTTTCCTCATATTCAGCTGTGGTTCGGACGTCAAGGATGGTTACATCCTCGCCATCTATCATCTCTCTTGCCTCCACGGGCGTTATCTTTTGATACTCTACAGACCCATCCCATGCGTTCAACCCAAAAACGGCAACGATTACAACTGCTATATTTATAATCAGAAGCAGCGGCACACCGATTTTGAACTTAGCGTGCTTTGTTTTATGGCGAAACACATACATCCCAAATAGCGCGCCGAGCCCGCCCATGAGCGCCGCCAGCAGCAGAAGATTTTTTTCGCTGATACGGGGTTGTCCGCGTTTAGATTTGCGCTTATCTATGCCATATATGGCAAAAACGATAATATTCCATATTCCGAGAATTGTTATAGCATAATTCACCCAATCCATATAAATACCCTTATCCTTCCAACCAGTTCCACAAAATTAGATGAAGTCCGAAACTTGTCAAAATATAAAAGTTTCGGACTTCAATGTTAGAAACTTTTTCTAAAACATCATCGACTTTCTGTTGTCGGGCTGACGGTATGAAGCGTATATGACTTATCAAATGTGATGGAGAGAAAATAGGTAGGGTTAACTTCCTGAATGCCTTTTTGAATGAATTCTTTGATTTCATGTTCTTTAAGACGGCATTCCGGTAACAGTACCAAATCAAAGATAACATTCGTATGTGTGTAACCCGGAACGATTCGAAGATCATGCATACCTGATACACCGGGAAGCAACTTTATCAGCCCTAAAATCGTTTGATGCAGTTCATCGATCAAAGGGTCGTTTACTCGAATCGGATCCATATGCACGACAAGATGAATGTTTAACGACTGACTAAGTGTTCGTTCAATGTCATCGATGAGGTCATGACTTTCCATGAGATCTGCGTCGGCGTCCACTTCAATGTGAAGGGAGGCGAAGATTTTCCTGGGGCCATAGTTATGGACAACCAAATCATGGAGTCCCAATACACCCTCAAAACTCTGCGCTTTTTGCGCGATTTGATCGACCAGCTCAGGATCAGGGTGTTCACCAAGTAAAGGGCTTGACGTCTCTCTTACCAGTTGAATGCCTGTCCAAATTATAAAAAGGGAAACGAGGCATCCTACGATGCCGTCGAGCATAAGTCCCGTCAGTTTACCGATCAGGAGACTCAAGAGAACGCAAGAAGTGGCCAGTACATCGATCTTACTGTCGGTTCCGGACGCGAGCAAAGCCAAAGAGTGAATCGCTTTGCCCGCTTTAAAATAGAAAAGAGATTGCCAGATTTTAACGGCGATCGCTGCAAGCAAAATGACAATCGTTATTAAGCTAAATTGCAGAGGGTCAGGCGCGAGAACTTTTTTCGAGGAAGAAATGAAAAGCTGAACACCGACGACAATAATCAGGGCGGAAATCAGAAGGCCGGTCAGATATTCAAGCCGGGCATGTCCGTAAGGATGTTCTTTATCTTCCGGCATTGCAGAAAGTTTAAAGCCAATCAGCGTGATGGTCGACGTTGAAATATCCATTAAGTTATTAATTCCGTCAGCGATGATCGCAATACTGCCCGTAAAAATTCCAATACAGATTTTAAGTACACTAAGCAAAGCGTTTGTAATAATACCTACAATGCCGGCTAATTTACCGTATTCCTCTCTTACTTTCGGATCTTCAACATTTGTGTAATCCTTAATGAAAGTTTTAAATAGAAGTTTTCCCATAAACAATTAATCCGCGTTGTCTGAGGGATGCTGTTTGTGCAGCGCTTCATCAATCCCTTTGACCAATTGATCCGCACAAGATGTAGATTTGCGGCCGCATTTGATTCCGGAAAGTTTTTCTTTTACCTGAGAAGCAGGCATGCCTTCAAGAAGCGTTGACATTGCCTGCAAATTACCATTGCATCCACCTGTGAAATTTACTTTTTTAACGATATCATCTTCAATTTCAATCATAATCTTTGTCGGACATACGCCGCGTGGAATATACGTATATTTCATTGCACACATCCTTTCTTTGTTGAAATAGTATATCATAGTATAGTCTATTTAAACAGGAAGATTTTGTGCTTCTGAAAAGATTTTAAATTATCTTATTATTTTTTATGATATAATGGTTGGCAAAACCGAGTTCAAAAAAATAAATTGACACAATCATTTTTATGATATAACGAATTTATAACTACAAAGGATGGTATTACAATGAATGCATGGCATGATATTAATAGCAGCAGAATAAATGCTGCGGATTTTTTAGCGGTTATTGAGATTGAAAAAGGCAGCAATAAAAAGTATGAGCTTGATAAGGAAACCGGTATGGTGATGTTGGATCGGATTTTACACACCTCAACACATTATCCAGCCAATTACGGTTTTATCCCTCTCACTCTGGCCGATGATGACGACCCGCTTGACGTACTGGTACTTTGCTCTGAACCAATCAATCCGCTGGTATTGGTGAGGGTCTACCCAATCGGTGTTATTTCAATGATGGACAACGGACATTTTGACGAAAAAATCATAGCGATTCCGTTTGAGGATCCTACGTATAATTCATATCGAAGTATCGAAGCGCTTCCGAACCATATTTTTTCTGAAATGCAGCACTTTTTCCGAGTGTATAAAGAGCTGGAGGGAAAAGAAACGGCCGTCAATGAAGTCATGGGTATGAAAGAAGCAGTTGAGGTCATACAAAAGTCGATCGATCGATATAAAGAGGTCTTTGGAAAATAGCGGATACCTTCCTCAAATGATTAATGAATAGAAAAAGGAAAAATATAATGAGTGGCAAGAAAAAAATGACAATCGATGATTTTAAAAAGTTTAAGGCAGAGGGGAAAAAATTTAGTTATGTAACCGCATATGATTATACGACCGCAAGCATCATAGCTGAAAGCGATTGCAATATTATTCTCGTTGGAGACTCGCTCGGAATGGTCATGCTGGGGTACAAAGGCACTGAATCTGTGACGATGGAAGATATGATTCATCATATCAGACCTGTTGTGAAAGGCGCTCCAAACACCTGGATCGTAGGCGACATGCCGTTCGGTTCCTATCAGGTCAGTGATGAGCAGGCTGTGAGCAGTGCTGTGAGGCTGATCAAGGAAACCAATTGTGACAGTATCAAGCTGGAAGGCGGGGTTGAGATGCTGTCCAGAATTAAGGCGATAGTCTGCGCGGGAATCAACGTGATGGGGCATATTGGCCTTACACCTCAAACTGCTTCTTCACTAGGAGGGTTTAAAGTCCAGGGCGGAACCCCGGAAAGCGCGGCGAAACTGATTAAAGACGCGGTTGAGCTGGAAAAAGCCGGCTGTTTTTCAATTGTTTTAGAATGCGTGCCATCGATGGTCGCGAAGGCTGTGTCAGAAGCGGTTCGGATTCCGGTTATTGGAATTGGCGCCGGCCCTTACGTGGACGGCCAGGTTTTGGTAACCCAAGATTTGCTGGGTATGTACGGGGATTTTAAACCGAAGTTTGTCAAACAATTCGCGCAGGTTCGCAAGGCGATGATGGATGGCCTGAACGCGTTTCACCAGGAGACGGTGACGGGCACATTCCCCTCTGAAGAATATTGCTTTAACAGGGAAATGGAAATACCAAATTATATAGATCATGATTAATGGAGAAAGAGGACAAAATGGAGTATAAAAGTGACATTGAAATCGCGCACGAAATGGAAATCAAAAACATTGAGGAAATTGCTAAAGCTGTCGGCATTGACAGAAAATATATTGAATTTTATGGGAATTACAAAGCGAAGATCGACCATAGTCTTTTAGAGGATAAAAAAGACCAAAAAAACGGCAAATTAGTTCTGGTAACGGCGATTTCCCCTACGCCTGCCGGTGAGGGAAAAACGACGACGACGGTTGGGCTCGCGGATGGGCTGGCGGAAATTAAAAAAAATGTTTTTGCAGTGCTTAGAGAACCGTCTCTTGGACCGGTATTTGGCATGAAGGGCGGCGCTGCCGGCGGCGGATATGCGCAGGTCGTTCCGATGGAAGATATCAATCTCCACTTTACAGGAGACATGCATGCGATTGGCGCCGCAAATAATTTGCTGGCCGCGATGATTGATAATCATATTTACTATGGCAACAGCCTTGGCATCGACGTAAGAAAAATAACATGGAAACGATGCGTTGACATGAATGATAGACAGCTTCGTTTTATCACAGACGGTCTGGGCGGAAAAGTAAACGGAACGCCGAGGGAAGATGGTTTTGATATTACCGTTGCGAGTGAGATCATGGCAATCCTATGCCTGTCGAAAGATATTGAAGACTTAAAGGATCGTATATCGCGCATTATCGTAGGATATACCTATGATGATAAGCCGGTTACCGCAGGACAACTAAGAGCCCAGGGCGCGCTTGCCGCGCTTTTAAAGGATGCGCTTAAACCGAATTTGGTTCAAACTTTGGAGCATTCGCCGGCATTCATTCACGGCGGCCCGTTCGCGAATATCGCTCATGGCTGTAATTCGGTTATGGCGACAAAAATGGCGCTAAAAATGGCGGATTATGTGGTAACAGAAGCGGGTTTCGGAGCTGACCTTGGCGCCGAAAAGTTTATTGATATCAAATGCCGAATGGCAGGGATCAACCCGTCCGCTGTGGTCATCGTCGCTTCGATTCGGGCGCTGAAATATCACGGCGGTGTGGAGAAAGCGAATTTTGGAATCGAAAATTTGACCGCGCTTGAGGCAGGGCTTCCAAACCTTTTACAGCATGTAGAAAATATCACCCATGTATTTAAGCTTCCGGCTGTTGTTGCAATCAACAGGATGCCGACCGATACAGAAGCAGAAATCTCTCTTGTGGAAGAAAAATGTAAAGCGTTTGGAGTCAATGTAGCGCTGAGCGAAGTATGGGCAAAAGGAGGCGCAGGCGGCGTCGCGCTGGCCGAAGAAGTGGTCCGTCTTTGTGAGCAAGACAGCAGGATGGAATTTGCTTATTCACTGGAGATACCGATCGAAAAAAAGATAAAGGAGATTGCTTCAAGAGTTTATCGCGCAGACGGCATTACAATTCTTCCGGCGGCGAAAAAACAGCTTCAGCAGTTAGAAGCCCTTGGATATGGAAATTTGCCGATCTGCATGGCAAAAACGCAATATAGTTTCTCAGACGATGCGAAGTTGTTAGGGGCGCCAAAAGGCTTTACCATTACCATCCGAAACGTTAAGGTCAGCGCTGGCGCAGGGTTTATTGTCGCGCTGACAGGGGAAATTATGACGATGCCGGGACTGCCGAAGACGCCGTCAGCGGAAAAAATAGACGTTAGCAGCAGCGGAAGGATTTCAGGATTATTCTAACATGATTAAAAGGAAGATAAAGATATTACCAGGGATTGCCGCATGCGCCATCATCGCTTATCCCGCATGGCTTTTAGGCAGGGCTTTTCCGTTTATCGGCGGCCCTGTCATTGCGATACTGGCGGGAATATTCATTGCGAATCTATTTCCGGGGTTGATAACGAATGAGAGAATCAATCTGGCGGAAGGCATCCGGGTTACATCAAAAAAGCTTTTGCAATACTCGATCATCCTGCTTGGGTTTGAAATGAATTTGTTCAATATCTTTAAGGTTGGCGGACAATCTCTGCTCGTTATGATTTTCACCTTGGCGGCGGCATTTATTACTGCGTTTTTTATGGGCAGGTTTTTGAAGCTGTCTGGCAGCCTGGCGACGCTGATCGGTGTCGGTACGGGTATTTGCGGAGGATCTGCGATCGCGGCAACCGCTCCTGTTATAGGCGCAAAAGACGAGGACATTGCACGAGCCATATCGACAATATTCTTGTTCAACATCGCGGCGGTCTTTATATTCCCGGCACTCGGACATCTGATGGACATGAGCGATATCCATTTCGGAATGTGGGCGGGAACGGCGATCAATGACACTTCTTCGGTGGTGGCCGCGGGAACACAATGGAGCGCTGCTGCAGGTAATGATACTGCATTGCAGTTTGCCACGATTGTAAAGCTGACAAGAACGCTGATCATCGTTCCAATTGTTTTGTTTTTAGCTATATATACTTCATGGAGGCAAATGAAGTCAGAAGCGGGAAAGTTTCGCTTTACAAAGGTATTTCCGTGGTTTGTCATTTTCTTTATTCTTGCGGCAGTGATCAACACCTTTACGGGGCTTCCCGAGGCTGTTTCGAAGGAGTTGGTTACGATCGGCAAGTTTGTGATCGTAATGGCCATGGCAGCAATTGGCTTTAATACAAATTTGAAATCACTCTTTTCAAATGGAATAAAACCAATGCTGTTTGGACTTTGTTGCTGGTTTGCGGTAGCCACTGTTTCGCTTATCGTTCAGCGTTATATCTCACTTTAGAGACCGTTTTCTCTAAGTTCGATCGTTAGGGCGTTTTTGGTATACCGCTTTCACAAGGAACATTGACCTGGCATTTGCCGCAGCCATATCGTAGTTTATCCTTTTTAAGGACTTCATCCAAAAAATCGGAACACGGCTTATGGATTTTTCCTTTTTCAAGCGATATGGCATGAACAGGACAATGCTTTGCGCATTTACCGCACATCGTGCAGTATTCATAAATCTCTGTATACGGCCGGTCGTCCTTTTGCAGGTTCAGTTCAGTTATAACGCTCCCGATGCGGCCAGCTGTACCTTTTTTTGTGATTATTCCTTTTGAAAGACCGAAAGTCCCTAATCCGCAGGCAAAAGCTGCATGCCGTTCAGACCAGTTTGACGTAAACGCGGCAGGCATTGCTGTTTTAAACCTTTCATCAGCGGATGGGGCAAGGCTTTTATAACCTGCTGCTGAAAGAGTTTTTTCGAGGTATATGGAAAGCTCTTTTACAAAAATCTGTCCTTCTATTCTTCCGTGGAGCCATTTGTCGGACGGCCATTCGTAATCTTTAGCGTTGGAAACCCGGACCTGTTCCGTATAGGGTAGAAAAAAGGATATAACCGTCTTTGCTTCCGGCAGCCATTCCGCAGGGGTTAAAAACTGGTTGCTTATTATATCATCTGATTTAAAGCTTTCATAAATCTCATCATCGGCTGAACCGAAAGCAAATATTGGGTCGTCAAATATTTTAACGCCCGCATACTCCGGTTTAATCGCTGCTTCCTTTGAAATATAATTTATCGTGGAATTTCGAGTAAACTCTACTGCGCTCTCAATGATTTCATCTCTTGTCATTTTGGTCCCTCCTTTGCGCCAAAGTGGCAAAATCAATCCTTTTTACGGTTTAAGCTTGGGGAGTGATGGATTTTTGGCCGATAACAATTTCAACATCGATCGTAATTTGTTTGATATCATGAAATTTTATTTTATCCGTGTCGATATTGAACATCATTGGGGTCATTTTAAGAAAGTTCTCAAAATCAGACTTGGTTACAGGCAATTGATAAAATAAGTTTTCTTTGTCCAAACAAACCATATTGTTCTGAAAGACTTGCAAAACTTGTTCGTTGGAGTAATCTTGATTGATGAGCTGCTCTTTAGCACATTCACGGATTTCTTTTAAATAGTATTTGCCCGGAACAACTTTGATTAGAAAACCGTTATCGCTCATGATTCGTGAAAATTCACTGTAATTGGCTGGTGTGAAAATATTCAAAATCAGATCTATAGAGTTTGATTTTAGTGGAATATTTGACAAATCACTTACAATCCATTTTATATCGTTATTTCCTTTAGCCGCTAAAACAATCGCGTCTTTGCATATATCCATTGCAAAGACGTCGCCGGCTTGCTTGTTATTACCAAAGAGTTTAGAAATAAAAAACCCTTCGCCGCAACCAACGTCAAGTACACTTGTGTGAGATGGCGTATTGAAGTACTTATTGATAGAATGCTCAATACTTTTTATCAAAGGATCGTAAAACCCGGACTGAAAAATGGAGCGTCTGTTTTCAAATAAAGATTTTGTATACTTTACCTTGTTTTGATTTGGAACGAAATTAACATATCCGTGTTTTGACAAATCAAAACAATGGTTTTGTAAGCAAACCAAGCTGTTTTCATTTCTAAATTCCATTTGAGAATCACAAATAGAACATCTGAAAATCGTTTCAGACGATTTAAAACGATTGTATGCTTTTGTAATATTCATCATAATTTCCTTATAAACGATTCATTTTTTCGTTCCATAAAGTGTACTCGCCATACATTTATTGTACCCAAAAATGTAAGTGCGTCAACAACATTTGTCAGGATTCCAGCAGTCCGTACTTGAGTTTAATACGATCAAGCTTTTCAAGCATGGGCCCGGATATTATCCAAAGGAAGAAAACGGTTGATGCTGCGTGAATCAGATCAAAGGGTATCCCCATCAAATAAGCAGTGATAAACATTTCTTTTGTTGGCGCTCCTTGAAAGATCAGTACCGCCGCGCTATTCATAATGCCGCCGTAAATCAGGAATGTGGCGAGTCCGCCGAAAGTGCATAGAGCGACACAGCTTCGTCGAAGGATCCCTTTTCGAAATAGTATGCCTCCCAGAAAACCGATCATTCCAAACGCCAGCATCTGCATGGGCGCCCATGGCCCCTGGCCGTAAAAGAAGTTGGACACAAATCCGGAAGCCGCGCCAACGAGAAATCCTGCCTCACCGCCGAAAGCCAGCCCCGTTATAATTGCGATCGCAATTACAGGTTTAAACTGCGGCAGCATGAAAAACGCCACCCGTCCTGCCACGCCGAGTGCGCACATTACGGAAATAATTACAAGTTCCCGTGCTTGCGGTTTTTTGTTCTCAAATATCATGAAAAACGGGAACATCGTCTCAAAAATAATCATCATGCTGATCAAATAATACTGTCTGTCGTTCAGATAATGTATGCCGATAAAAATAGTCAGCGGAATCACCAGCAAGATCATGGCGACAGCCGTCAATGTACGTTTTGTAAGCGTTCTCTGTTCCGAAGGGGTTTTAGGCGCAGGCTTTTTCGAGGGAATCGGGAAAGGTTTATCATCAGAATCATCATGCGTCTCAGGTGGCGTCTTGGTTTTCAACTTAAACTTGTCCTCCGAACAGGCGCCGCCACAAGCCGAAATAAGGTCTTCAGCGGTTATCGCTTCAGGCAGCAAGTGGCGTGCCATCCGGTTTGCCGATGTCGTATAAAAACTGTTGCCTGCGAAGAATTTTCTGGGTGTGTCAACACTGATGATCATGCCGTCAAACATCATAGCGCAGCGATGGGCATACCTGGCGCAGAATTCCACATCATGACTGACTAGTATAATAGTCGTACCGCCAGCCATTAGTTCATTTAGAATTTCGGCAAAGGACAGTTTAAACTCCGCGTCGAAACCTTTCGTCGGTTCGTCCAGCATCAATATTTTCGGTTCGGTAAGAAGCACTTTTGCGAGGGCGGCGCGCTGCTGTTCGCCTCCGGAGAGGTCATAGGGGTGCATGTGGAGTAAAGACTCTAGTCGGCACGTGGCAGCGACACGCTTTAATTTATTCTCTTTTTGTTCTTTCGAAAGGCCCCGCTCTGTGAGCATTTCCATGAGGTCCTCCCGCACTGTCTTTTTGAGAAAAAGCGCCTGGGGGTTCTGAGGCAGTACGCCGAGAAGCCCGCTGTATAAATTTTCCACTTTTCCAATCGGTATGCCATTGATTTTGACACCCCCGCGATAAGGATTTTTGCGTCCGGACATGATCGATAGCATTGTAGATTTACCCACGCCATTGCCTCCTAGAATTGTCAAAAGTTCTCCTTTGTATACCTTGCAGCTTAAGCCCTTCAATATATCGGCGTCTTTTTTTTCATATCGAAACCACACTTCGTCAAGCTCCACCACAGGATCCTTGTGAAATGCTTCCGTATTGCTGAAATTGACAATCAGGTCTCCGTTTTCTGACGTCCATTGGTTCAGCCATTCCCGCCCGTCACGCACGGTTATTGGGCATGGCAACTCGCTGGGAACACTCGCGTAAACACGCATCGGCGCAGGCATTGCAAGAAACATGCTGTGCCCGTAAGCTTTGAGTTTTGCTCCGGCCTTTGCGGGAGTATCGTCACAAATAAGGGTTCCCTCGTCCATAACAAGCACACGGTCGGCTAAAGGAAGCACCTCCTCCAGCCGATGCTCGGTTATGATAATCGTCGTCCCAAGTTCACGGTTAATTTTGCCGATTGTGGCAAGAAAATCCGCCGCCGCGATCGGGTCAAGCTGGCTTGTGGGTTCGTCGAGTATCAGCACGGATGGATGCATTGCCATAATTGACGCAAGATTTAAAAGCTGCTTCTGACCACCTGAAAGCTCTGTAACGCTTTTGTGAAACCAGCTTTCAATGCCAAAAAATGACGCCATTTCAGCCACGCGAAGCCGAATCGTTTCCGTATTAAGCCCAAAGCTTTCAAGACCGAACGCCAGCTCATGCCAAACCTTGTCTGTGACGATCTGATTTTCAGGGCTTTGCATCACAAAACCAATTTTTGAATTTTGGACACGGCTTTCAAGATCAAGAATTGGTACGCCTTCAAACAAAATTTCCCCGCTTAGGCTGCCACGGGGCGCGAGTACAGGCTTGAGTTGCCGTAGAAGCGTAGTCTTTCCACAGCCGGATGGTCCGCATAGAGCCGTAAACTGGCCTTGTTTGAACGAAAGGTTGAGATTTTTTAAAACCGGCGTTTTTGACTCCGGATAGCTGAAGGTCAGATTGCAGAGTGTAAAGCTTTCCATCTTCTGCCCTCCCTTATATTTAGAATAACCGGCGCGGCACAAAGCGTGACATACACCAAATAGAGAAACAAACTGAGCGGATTTACAGGCACGCTTTCTATTGCGGGATAGTATCGGAATTTCATTCCGCCGAGAAATGCACCCACAACAATAATCCCGGCACAAAGCGATATCAAACACAGGATAAGCCGGTCGCGTTTGTCAAATCGAAAGTTGGAAAAGGCTGTACGTCCGGATAGCCCATATCCTCGGCTTTTCATAGAATCCGCCGTCTCAATGGCGTTTTCGAGCGCCCAGGTGACCATGATCGAAATGATCTGCAATCCATGCTTTGCACGCTTCAGAACACTGCCCCTGCTAATATCGCGTCCGACGCACTTCTGTGCATCTGCAATGATGAGCATCTGAGTCTTAAAGCGTGGAACAAAGCGAAGCGTCATCGACAGAATCAGCGATGTTGCCGGAATGATCCGTCCGAACAGATAGATGATCTTGTCCGACGTGATCACCATATTAAAGCAAGCAAACCAGCAAATCACAGTAATCAGCATACATCCGGAAGCGATTCCGTAAGCAATGGATTCCAATGTCAATGGATTGCCGTCCCATAGATAAGTCAGGATCGTCATGCCCTGATGGTTAAAAAGCGGGTTCATGACCGAGACAATGATAATGACGGGCAGCATAAATTTATTGCAGAAGCTCAAAGCTTTTCGCCCTTTCAGGCAGATCAAATAGGCCAGAGCGCCAAGCAGCGAGATTGCCAGCGTAACCGGGTGTGTAAAGTACATTGAGAAAGCAAGTATAAACGTAAAATACAAAAAGCTGACGACCGGGTGCAGGTCGGAAATTACGTTCCTCATTTCAGCGTGCCTCCTTAATGGTTCTGCTCAAAACGCACCGCGTTTTGCTAAGCAAGACCTTATGCAAGGCTTTCCCAAATCTATGGTTTGGTGAAAGCTACTGCGAAATGGTTCTTCTCAAAACGCACCGCGTTTTGCTAAGCAAGACCTTATGCAAGGCTTTCCCAAATCTATGGTTTGGTGAAAGCTACTGCGAAATGGTTCTGCTCAAAACGCACCGCGTTTTGCTAAGCAGACCTTATGCAAGGCTTTCCCAAATCTATGATTTGGTGAAAGCTACTGCGAAATGGTTCTTCTAAGCAGATTTGGTGAAATCTACTGTATCCATTCGAAAAAAATATATCATAAACAAAGAAAAATGTACAGTCAATACTATCCAACCGACAAGATTCCGACAAGATATAATATGTTTACAAGGGCAATCCAATATGATAAAATTTCCATTGATAATTTAAAAGTGGGGGCACAAAATGAAAAAACGTATTTTATTTCTTTTGCTGACAGTCTCTCTGGTCTTAGGCATGTTTCCGATGACGGGTATGGCAGCATCTCAGGACGCTCAAAATTGCGAAAAATTAGGCATATTAAAAGGTACAGATTCACAGAAAGGTGTGGATGATGAGTATCTGTCTTTAGACACCCAGAGATATCAAGCGGTTGTGATTATGGCCCGCTTGCTTGGAATGGAAGATCAAATCGACGCAATGCCGGTTGACGCTCCAAATTTCACTGACGCGGAAGGTCAAAGCGGTTATGTGAAAAAAGTCATGGCGTTTGCCAAGGCTCACCCAGAGCTTGGCTTTATCGGTTATGAGGATGGTTCTTTTCACTCTGAAGAAGTGTTAACCGCGCAACAGGCATATAAAGTGTTGCTGGTTGTTCTCGGGAATGTCGAAAATCAGGACTTCACATGGAATCAGGTATTCTCTTTTGCGGGGGAACAAGGTCTGACGCAACTTAGCAATTCCAGCACAATCACAAACGCGAACCTGGCGACAGCCCTTATTGAAGCCCTGAAAGCGAACATGGCTACAGGCGGCAAAACATTGGCGGAAAAGCTGGTTGACCTGGGCGTAATCGAGGGAAAGCTGGTTGGCGAGATAGGTATTCTGGATGAACCTGTTCCGTTGGCAGAGAAGAAAGAAGAAAAACCGGCCGCAGGAGGCGGTGGCGGCCCTGGCAGTGGCAGCGGTGGAAGCCCTAACGGCAGCAATGGTGACAATAATGACAATGGCGATGACAATACTCTGGATGTCGTTCTGACAGGCGTAACGCTTACGGCTGAGACCGTCCGCTCAGGAGATACGCTTACAGTAACGACTAGCCCAAGTAACGCTAGCATCGCCTCTTACATATGGTACACAGTAGACAGCACTGAAAAAGAAACGGCAATCCCCGGCGCAACGGGAAATAGTTTTGTTGTAACCGATGCTCAGATTGGCTATAAGATCAAGGTTGTTGTTACTGAGAAGAGCGGAACCGCAACGAAAACTGCAAGTGCCGGTATTGTTCAGAAAGTTCAAGATAATACTCCTGCAGTGCTTGAAGCCTATAGCGTAATTAATTCTGCTGCGTGGGCGGCGAACGGTGATGATACTGTTCTTAGCATTTCATATCTTGTTGATGGTTCTTCCATAACTCTTGACGCGATACCAACTGTACTACTGCAAGATATTAAAGACAATCCACCGGCTCTATATCAATTGACAATAAATGAAATAAATGGGAAGATAGAAAAAGTTACAAGGATTGATGATACTGCTAAGGAAGTGATTGTTTATGGAGTTGAAGTAATAGCTATCGATAACTTCAACCTTTTTGTCAGTCTCTCGAATGATGATTATAAAATCCCTGTTCAAAGCGATGCGGTTGTTTATCAAGCAGCTTGGAACCCGCTTTCTTCACTTTATGAATACACCCAATCTGATGGAATGATATCTATTAATCCTACTTCTTTAGTATGGGTTTATGATACGAAGCAGGATGACGATAAGGATAAAGTCGCTACAGTGGTTATCTGGGCAGATCAAGATAATTTAAGAGAAGTTGATAAACCATCAAGCGGCGGTGGCAGCAACAATTCGGATGTCGAAACGTTCGGTGTAATTTATGCCTTAGAAGAGGGAAGTATTTTTAATAACGCAAAGGTGATGATGGTCGGTCAGGACAATAAATACAAAAAATGGTTACTTGCAAAGGCTTCAAAGGTAAACATCTATAACTCAGACAAGAGCAGCTCTGGTATTGACATTACCGACAATGCATCATTTAAGTCGATATACAGTAAGGTTGTTCCCAATGCGGCTTTGGTAAGCTATAAGCTGAACAGCAACGACGAGATTATTCAACTTGATATGGCTCATGACGCAAAAGTGTATGTAAACAGCAAGACACTTCTTACCGACAAAACAAGGAGTAAGAGCTATACTATCGCGAGTGACGCGGCGGTATTCTTTTATAGGGCGGATACAGATCCGGCTGATATCGCTGATATCTCAGTCGTAAGTTTGGATGATATAAACTTCACGGATATGGAGCAGAAGTATAGCGATGGTGTTGCCGGACAATATATTTTGAACAGCGCTGGAGATGAAGTGGTCGCGATTCTGCTTCTGGATTTAAGTAGTGATGAAAGAAAAGATGTCTATGGAGTAATCAATTCCGTTATGTGGGTGAAGATCGGTAGCAATACCGTTCAGAGAATTAAAGGTTATGTAGATGGTGATTACGTAACATTTGAATCTACAACAGGCACACCGGCCATTGATCTTAGTAATGCAGCCCCGGCATTGTATTTATTAACTCAAAATGCAACAAATGGTAAGGTGAGGTATGCGGCAAAGGTTACGGTAGATGATGCAGAAGTAATTGTTTTTGGAGCTGAAGCTGCCGACAAGTCTCCTGGAGATGCTTATTACAATAATATTATCAATCTGCAGGGTGGCTACAGAATCCCTGTTCAAAGCGATGTGCTTGTTTATAAAGCAGAATGGGACAGCGCCAGTGGGCTTTATAAATACACCAAGTCTTCTGGAATTATATCTATCGAGCCTAACTCTTTGATATGGGCTTATGATACGAAGGATGATGAGGATAAGAATGGAGCCGCTACAGTGGTTATCTGGGCAGGCCCAAATGATTTAAGGCCTTCTGATAGACCATCAAGTGGAGGCAGCGGTGGCGGCGTAGGCTTCCCCGGCGGCAATAATTCGGGCGTCATATAAATAGAAAAGTAAAACAATGCTGGAAACATTAAATTTCTGGCATTTTTTCTTTTTATACCCATAGTGGCTCAAGGCAACGATAGCCCTTAAAACCATGTGTAAAAACACCGGAGATTGAAAACCACCTAAATAGTGTTGACCTCCCCATTTTATTATTATAATATAGAGCATACAGATAGCTAATGTGGCATCTGCATTTTGAATTATAAGGAGGAGGGTTATAATGAGAAAATTTTTATTTTTTATGCTTGTGCTCACGCTGGTGTTCACACAGGCAGCTCCGGCGCTATCTTCTGTTCAAGCCGTCGACGATCCTGTCAAAGTAGACAAGATAGTTTACGACAACTTTTCGGAAAAGTTTAGTGCAAACAACAAGACCGGCTATGTTATGAATGGCGTGATGCTGAAAAGCGATTCCAAAACTGGCTGGTTTATTGTTGTTGACGATGAGGATTTAGCGGGGACACTCGAAATCGCGTATAAAATCGGAAGCGGTTATTTCACCGTTAATCTTGCAATCAACGGAGTTGGTGAATATCGCATCGGCGACGGCAGCGGTAAGGACGGCATAAACCAAGTTAAGGTCGGCGAGTTTTCGGCCACCAAACTCGAGCCGGCAGCCACGGTATTTATGAATGGTGTCGTATATACGGTGGAAGGTGAGGATTGGGACAAAGCCCCGGCGCAGAGCATAGCCGTTGACGAAGATGGGATCATCTTATTTGTCGGTTCTGACAGTGATGTTGAGAAGTATATCGGGAAGAGCACAGAAGTGATCAACTTGGAAGGGGACGTCATGATGCCATCCTTTGGTGACGGGCATGTCCATCCCCCGGGAATCGCTTTGACAAGGTTCTCCGAAGTCTTTATCGCTGGCGCGCAGACCAGAGCAGATACACTAGAGAGGATCAAAGATTTCATGATCAGATACCCGGACGCGAACGTGTACAGGGGACGTGGGTTCCAGATGGGCATCGTCACCGAGGGAAGCATGCCGAGAGAATGGTTGGATGCGCTTTTTGTTGACCCGGAGGTTATCGCGGCGAGGGGAACCACCGACCCCGTGCCCATGACGTTTACCTCTACTGATGGTCACAACCGCTGGCTTAACTCAAAAGCTATAGAGATGTGTGGCATCGACGAAAACACAGTGCCAAGTACCGGCAGGATGCACCAGAATCCGGAGACACGCATGCCGACCGGGATATTTACAGACTGCCCAGGCAGCCTTTTCAGGAATATCCCTGGCATTTTGTATACGGAACAGCAGCAGATCGACGCCAGGGCATATTTCTCGGATTACATGAACGCGTGGGGCTACACTTCCTTGTACGCAGCGGGCGGGTCGGAGAGCGAGGTCTTGCGTCTGCGCGCGATGGAAGATGAAGGAACCTGGAAACTGCGGTCGAACATTTCGTTTGCTGCCGGCAGACCAGTGAATGAGGATGGAGATGGAACGTGGGATGGAAACTATGATGTGGACGCAGTGGTACAAGACTTTGTCGAGACCAGGGCCAGGCTGCAGAACGGTTACGTTGTTATCGTGACGGCGACCACCGAGAAAGTCTTCAACGACGGCGTGACCGAGGGGGGCACGGCCTATCTGTCTCAACCCTATGCGAACAACGCAGAGGAGGGGATGG
>Ga0123353_10003011_pt1 | contig 21099 bp, 12 predicted proteins | sample TergutLab28metaG_3_FD_92763 | JGI IMG/M metagenome (GOLD analysis project Ga0123353, IMG submission 92763) | Labiotermes labralis P3 segment gut microbial communities from Petit-Saut dam, French Guiana - Lab288 P3 | ecosystem: Host-associated > Arthropoda: Insects > Digestive system > Gut ... | reverse complement strand
TTTCCAGTCTACATAGTGTCACATCCCAGACAGTAGTATTCTTTTTAATCACCTCTGTGAAAACCCAGAATTTTACGTTAATTTTTCTATCTGCAATTTTCAAATGGTTCGATGTTCATTGGAAACTTTTCTGTGCTTCAGGTGCTGGAAAGCTTCAAGATCATGGACTACAGTTTATTAGTAGGGGTACATAATTTAGATCAAGCGGCCAGAGACAAAGCGGTGAGTTTCGTGTTATAATGATATGAGAGGAGACTCTGTAGTGATGTCTGTGTTACTGTTTGAGTGTAATATGGCATTGCGATTACAGCAAAAGCTGGTTTATGTGGCACTGGATGATCTGGAAAGCACTGTTAACCAGAAATTTACAGAGGCCCATTACATTCTTATAGGAGCAACAACCAGCACTGGTTTTGAGAGTAGAGAAAGCAGAAGTTGATTGAGAAAGAGATCACAGCAAGGGTGTAAAAATTGCAGGTGCCAGGTCAGAGTGGCAATGGATGTGAGTCCTCACTTTGCAACTTGCTTCGTGTTTTAGGCAACTAGAATTTGAGGCTGCATCTAGATTTTTGGAAAACTTTGCACCCGTGGTGAACAGGTTAAAATTTATGTATGTGTACAGTTACACCATGCTATATAAGGGGTGATGAAAAGGGAACAGAAAGTATGCCAGTGAAAACAGGGCAGGATATCAAGTGAGCATTTAAATGGATAGACTGTCCATGAGGTTGCTAGGTTTACTAAAATATGTGTTAGTTGTAATGTTCTGATATTCTGGTACACTGCAGTATCTGGCAACCCCTTGGTCCTGGAGGGACTGAATAAACCAGCTTATATTGTGTTTGCTCTGTGTGAAAAATGTGTGAAGCCTACGGAGTTTCAGTATTACAGAAAATTTGAGAACCAAAGTATTATCACATTATAATGAATGTTTAGTTTAATTTGTTGGTAGAGATATTTTTTTTTTCTACGTCAAATTTTCCTCCCATTTCTGAGTTCCAGAATGTATTGTACCAAGCTTTGTTTGGGAGTAATTTTTAATTTATAACTGATTTAATATAAAAGTAACATTCAGCAGGAACAGAAAGCTAACACACGACATGAATCTGCGGACAGTGAAGACCAAGAAATTACATCTGAAGATAAGGAGCGAGAAAGAGGGGCGGTTGCTCTTTACCGATCACGGTCTATAAATAGGCAACGGTTAGTTGCTCATTCAACAGCCATGGAGAGTATTCAGGCTGAGAGTGAACCCATCGATGAAGAGGAGGATGTTCCGTAAGTGAAAATTACTTCATATGTTACAGTGAGGGGTTGATAATTATTTTAGAATGTGGCAGTTGGACAAATAATTTGGTTCTAGATAAAGGTGGCCCAGTATTCTGTGCCACATCGCTGTGGCTGTCTCCTGTGATAGAATGCAAGATTATTTTTTTCCTGTTGTACTGTTTTACTGTTGACCCTCGATTCAGGCATGAAGTAATGGACAGGTTTGAATTTTAAAAGTTGTCAATTTATATGACTTATGAACTGTGTTGATCTTAATTGCTTTGCATATGGTTTGCCAGTGTGCTTGTGTCACAAATTGCCAAGTGAGATTTGCAGAACTAATATCTCTAAAACAGCAAGTGGGAAAATTAGTCTCTGGCCATGTAAGTGTGTTTTTTAAGGCCCGTTGACAGTATTGTGCAAAGTGACTTTACCCATGTCATGTCTGTCCATCTGTCTGTCTTTCCATCACCCTGTTCATCTGCATGGAATTATTTGGATTTTAATGAAATTTGATATTTTGGTATTTTTCTTTGAAAATCTGCCAAGAAATTTCAAGTTTCATTAAAATCTGAAAGGAATAATGGGTAACTTACATGAAGATGTAGGTACATTTATGATAGTATCTCACTCAATTGTAAAATAAGAAGTGTTGCGGACGGATGTCAGAGAGAAAACCCAAACACACATTTTATGTTCAGTAACTTTAAAAAAAAAAAAATTATGTAATTTATGAGATCATGAGGAAGCATATGGTAGAGCCAGACATGCCAGAGAAGACAATGCATGTGCCTTGTATGCTGGATAACTACGGCTGCCAACACACACACTCAGAATATAGGATATATATTTTGTTTCCTCAGTAACAGTGGTTAAGCAAACATACCTCAATGTTACATATTGATTACATTGCCTGTCTTGGTTATCCCTGGTTACAGTTGCTGATTTTTACTTCTCTTATGTAAAGCAAATCTTTTTCATCTGTTCGTGGTCGGACAATTAAGTTCGCGAACTCGCCACCATGTGCTTGCCATGGCAGCACTGGACAAAAGCCTTAGTATGGTATGATGACGTTGACATATCAGCGTTTCACAGCTGTGTTGTTGATCCATGGCAGTCTCTTTCTGAGTGGCATCTGTTACTGTCTGCGTGTGTTTTTGTGTGCCGCTGCGAGAATGTCGGAGCTTGAATTAAAGCAGCGAATGAACATTAAATTTCTTGTTAAACTTGGAAAGAATGGAAACGAAATCAGAGAGATGTTAGTGCAAGTTTATGGGGATAGTGCTATGAAGAAAACAGCGGTTTACAAGTGGGTGAAACGTTTTTCTGAGGGAAGAGAAAGTGTCACTGATGAAGAGAGATCAGGACAGCCAGCAACAAGTAGAACTGAAGAAAACATTGCAAAAATTCGTCAAATTGTGCCTGAAAACCATCGGCTGACTGTCAGGAGCATAGCAGAGTGAGTGAACATCGGCAGAGAAACAGTTAGGAAAATCTTAACTGAAGATCTCGACATGAAGGTGTGTGCAAAAATGGTCCCAAAGGAGCTCACCAAAGAACAAAAGTAAAGAAGAGTCACAATTTGCCAAGACCTTTTTGGAGAGGCAAGATGACATTTTGGGCCATGTCATCACAGGTGATGAAACATGGGTCTACCAATACGACCATGAAACAAAGTGGCAAAGTGCACAATGGAAGACTGCCAATTCCCCACGACCAAAAAAATTCTGTCGGTCCAAATCAAGAGTCAAAACTATGTTGCTGACTTTTTTGATATTAGAGGGATTGTTCACTGTGAATTTTTACCAACTGGACAAACAGTCAACCAAGTTTACTATTTGGAAGTACTGGAAAGACTGCGCGAAAAAGTTAGACGGAAATGACCTGAACTGTTTGCCAACAACTCATGGATCTTGCATCACGACAGTGCACCTGCTCACACGGCACTGTCTATGAGGGAGTTTTTAGCTACTAAACAAATAACTGTGTTGGAACACCCTGCCTATTCACCGGATCTAGCCCCCGATGACTTTTTTGTGTTCCCGAAGATAAAGGAAATATTGAAAGGCAGGCATTTTGATGACATTGATGACATTAGGAGTAATACAACGGCAGCTCTGAAGGCCATTCCACAAAACCAGTTCCAAAATTGTTTTGAAGGGTGGACTAGGCGCTGGCATCGGTGCATAGCTTCCCAAGGGGAGTACTTTGAAGGTGACCATGGTGGTATTCAGCAATGAGGTATGTAGCACTTTTACCAAGATGAGTTCGTGAACTTTATTGTCCAGCCATGTATTATGAACATTGCTCACATATACCCTAACAGGAGGTACAGATGTTTAATGGTGGCCATGAAAATTCTATGAAGACATGTGGAAAATTCATAAATTTATGACATTCTCATGGAAGTGACTATGAAGGATATGATCTTAGGTCATCAAAGGTGATTGCTTGGTTTTATTATAGTGTGTGTTCCTGAACTCATAATGAGTGATGAGTGACATATTAAAACATATTGAATATTATATTCATCTGTTGCCTCTGTGTCATTACAGAACATTTTTGTCAATTTCGTATTTAGAAATTTTACTAAAATCTGTCAAGAGGTTTTGGTTGTGGTTAAAATCAGAGAGTATGTACTTTACCAGAAGGGTGATTTCCTTTTTAAAACATAACATGAAGGTATTTCACTAAGGGCTATGTGAAAATGTTTTGGATGAAAGTTGTTGGGAACATATATTTGTATCTAAATTTAAGGTTTTTGGTCAATTGTAAGAGTATTTGAAACTTCTACAAGCTAAACTAATGACTACACTTGGAATTTTGTAGATTCTTAATACTTTCACGTGTTATATGTTACTATACATTGATTGCCTGCATCCTACTGTTTGTTCGTTTACTGTAATAACTATACTGTGTATTCTGAGAGTGGAATGTTCGTATTTAAACAGGTATGTTCTGTGTGCATTATGGAGTGTTGATGTGAGAACTTGTGGTACATCATCGTCCAAGAAGGAATTTTTATGATGTATATGGTTTGCAATAGTACTCACACGTTACGAAGAAGACATTGTTTACTTTTGGAAAGTTAAAAGTGAAAATTGTAAGAATGTTGTGTTTCTTGACACATTAATCATATCAAGAAAGTAATCAGCAGTTAGGCTTACAGATTATGTATCTGTACCAGCCCAGATTATTTGTATGCTGCAAAACCACACGCACTTCACAAAACAGTTACTTCAAAAATCATTTTACATCTTGTGTTTGGGGTTTACCTTTGGCCTTCTTGGAAATTTATGTAGCAGTTATATGTTACGGGACTGTGATGCCATGTATAGTGTAACACAGTCATTAGACTTTGGGTCATGCTTACAGAGAGTTTACTCTGAATACCATGTCGTCACCTGAGTGAAGGTTGGACAATACCAAGAACTGACAGAAACATCTGTCTACATAATATTTTGTAGGTTATGGTGTACTAATTCTGTTTTATGTTGTGGCAGACCTGGTGGAATCCCTGCACGGAATTCACGGGGAGAACGGTTGCTTTTATTTATTGGAATCATCGACATTCTTCAGAGTTACCGGCTAAAAAAGAAGCTAGAACATACGTGGAAGGCCATGATTCATGATGGGGTAAGTTTCCCTATTTCTCTCTCACCTGGTTTTACATGGTACTGATTACTGCAGAATGGAAAACTGAAACTGAAAGGACAGAACTGCATATATTTGCATCATATGCAGAAACAAGGTTGTGTGGTTGTATGTGTGCAAGTCCACAATATTTTGGTAGGTAAGTTGCAGGACATTGCAGAAATTTTTAGTTAAATTAAACTCTAGCTATTTTGTGCTGGGTGTGTGGAAATTGGCACTTCGGTGTTGCTTGTAATTGTAGTTTGTATTTTATATTCAGGTTAGAGATGTGTTAATATTGTAGAAGTCCTTTTATGCCGAACAAGTTTACGTGTGTGATGTAATTATTTCAAATTTGAGATGTGAGAAAACAGTAAAGCATAACTCCTTAATTTGTTGGTCCTGCCTATTTTTAATGCTACGTGTATTAATATTATTTTACCTTCAGGGCAGTCAGTCTGATTTCATAATGGTTGCAGGACACAGTTTCCGTGCATCGACCGGGATTCTATGCACAGAGGTTTCAGGATTTCATGGCCAAGACTGTATTCAAGAAAATTCCCTCACGTAAGTACTGTTTTCAGTTCTTTATTTGTTTGAAATAAGTGAATTTGCCAAGTGGGGGGAATCGTTCGCCACTTTTATGTTTTGGAGATCCTTACTGGTGCCGTCAGTAATTCAGAGTTTAAGGTCATTGTATTGCCTTCTTTTTGTATACAGCAGTGTCATGTAATAGTTACAAGTAGAAGTAGAAATTGAGTTGGAAGAATTTATTGTACATTATAAATATTTTATTTTGTATACAGAATCTGTAAGTTTTGTTGCGTCTTGTTTCTGTACAATGGTAATTGAATTTAAGGGACTTCACTGGTGTAGAAGGCTTCTTTAAGCTGATAAGTGGATCGTATTCATTTAAACTTGACCACAAAAATTACAGGTTTGCTGTTCTGCAGACTGGATGCATATGACTAAAAGGGTAAATTTCATGTAGGTTTAAATTAGAATCTTATTACGGCAGTCTTATGTGTTTTTCAGTTCTTAAAATTTTTTAATATTGTATTGTTTCATGTGTAAATTAGGTAATATAATTACTCTTCCTGTTATTTCTTGCACATTTTGTTAGATGTTGTTACACAGTATTGAGCTATTTTGTTGGATTTGTAAATATGAACATTCAAAACGTACTGTGTAGATAGTGGTTTGTATTTTTTAGTGTTTTATGATACAAAATATTATTTTTGTTTAGAGGTTAGAGGTATTCAGGTTTAGGTTAGGTTAGATACATACAGTCTGTAAGCAGAATTGCAGTATTAGCCAGATGCTGGTAGTCTGACAGGTTGTACATAAGAACATAGTAATATACTATACATGCAATGACAAACACAGCCGAGGCCTTCATCTGGTGCACTATTAAATTTGAAAGTGCTGCCTGTGTGGAATTAGGTTCTTTGCTGATCTGTTGTGTAACGGTCTTAGTTTGATTAGTTTTCTATGATTACTGGTGCATGAATGTAACTGTTGAGGTTGGTTTTAATGCATATTAGCATGTTGATATATTTATGATGGGTTTTATTAAATTAACATTTGAAGTCCAGAAATTTATTTTGACTGCCTTCTGTGCAATCTCTGATATTTTCATGTGAATACAAATATTAACATGATACTTGAATAATTAAAGTTGGTGCATTTACAAGAGATACATCAGCTGTTTAAAGCCCAGCGTCGGACACTAAAATACTCTTCATTTTTCCATACATTGTATTCATATGATTCTCATAATAAACAGCACTGTTGTCGCTCTGTAACATCAATAGATTGTTTGTTGCAATGGACACGTGTGTTCCCTGTGAGGTCAGAACTGGCTTTTATACATAATTTACATGAATGTTGGTCTTAAGAAGTTGCAGTTTGAATCCTGGTGAATTGTTTTGATTGAGTCCCTGTCACAAGTTTTTCAAAGTGCAAATCAAAATTGAAGCCCAGGAGAGCATTACTGAATATCTTTTGAGTCATGAATGTTATTGCATTAATGTAAACCTTGAGATTATATGATATTATACAGATTGGTGCATTAATAGATTTAGGTCTTAAAAAATTATGACTTTCATTCCAGTACAGCTATTTTAAACTTTGCAAGATTCAAAGTGGTCATGCTGGAGAAAGTGTTTTATGTGGTAATTGCAAACTGATCAGGACATAGTGTCACAGCCTTTTTATGCATATTATAACATGTATGATCCCTGCATAATGGTGTTTATTATTATGGCATTTTAGTTAGATGTTATCCATTGTCTACTTTGAAATATGTTTGTGGGGTTGTTCATTTGTGTGTGTTAGGATCCGGAGTAGGGTTTGGCATGTAGATGGTTTTCTTGTAAAATGCAGAAATGTTACATCTAAAGCTGTGGGCTAACATAACATTTTGCCAGTGAATGAGTACATGTGGTGGCAAAAATTTTGCAGATTTTTCACATCTTGTGTGGTAAACAAATACTAGGTGTATGAGTGGCATTACAGGTTCAGGGATGATTGTTAATTCTTGAAAGGCAACCCCTGATGTGGATGGCTTGAAGTGTTACAGAACAGAATGTGAGGCAGTTGCAGGAGTTTGTATGCTCTGTTTATTAAGTAGTAGGATTGTGGAGAAATACTCTTTCTACTTGTCTCAGTGATGAAGATGCACTGAAAATTCTGTCACACCCCTCACATTGAACCCAGAATAGAGAGTGGAATAATGCAATACCTACATGAGCTTCATATAATCCAGACTTTCTCTGAAGGATCATCACAGATGTTGAGAACTTGATATGTGTTGTTGAGTCCCCAAAATGGTTGACAGCTGTTTGTTAAGGTTTCACCATCATTCTGAAGAGCCTGAAGTTCCATTAGCATTACTTGAAAATGAAGGTGCAAACAAGAATCCGTTTGGACGGACAGGGCATTGTGCCCCAGGAGCTTAATATTGAGGGCTGTGGTCAAGGAATGGTGCAGTGAGGTGTTTTATCATTCCAATGAGGTAATTTGCCTGAAATGTGGGCAGCCAAAGACCAGGTGCTGCTGTGCAACTGGTGTGTTCAACCATGTCCCATCATGCATACTGCTGTGGTGATTCCCGCCCATCATACTTTGCCAGTTTCACTCAATGTCATATTTGTCTTTTTTCTGTAAAGAAGGATCAGCTGAAGGTTTGTCATTTCAAAGATATTTTGAAGGTTTGGAAATTGTATTGCAGGAGTTTCCAAAAAGTGAGTTCCAGAAATGTTTCAGATAGCTGTACAGATGTCAGCAGATGTGTATAGTAGTTGAAGAGCAATGTTTTTGAATGCAAGTTTGTCTGAAAAAATTCTTTGTGCCATTAGATTTAAGATGTGGCTCCTGTTGCCAACTTTTGAAGCTGTTTTGGCATGCGGCTAAAGTTGTAGTAGTTTTTGGATTGTTATCAAGTGATGTTGAATTTGAGATTTATTTAGGAACCTTGTGTATGTATGTTAATTTAATGTTATTTTGATCACAAGTATTTGCTTTAAATCATCCAATTCTAGCCTGTTTTGGTTTCCTTTGACTTTGATAATGGTGTATTTAAGAAGCACTGGGAAAAAGTACCCTCAGGTGTAATCTGCTTTGTGCACTGAGTTGCACAAAACAAGATGACTAAGTACACATATCACTTGGTAGTTCTTGCCTACATGGTGGAACATAATAGAATCTATGGATTTCCAAATTTATTGGTATGTACAGTGCTTCTATCCTCCACAAATAATATATTCGAATCATGTATATCTGATGTACTGAACTCTTGTCTCTACTTCGTCTCAGGTGTCTGCAGAACATGAAGTTTTGTTCAGCAGTTTGCTACTGAATTGCCAGTAATTCCATTCATGAATGTTTACTTTATAAAAAGGTTTCTGATTTTTTGTGAGTTCACTTAATTTTTGGAAATTAGTTTTTGTTTCTTCGTTGAGATACTGTTGAATTTACCCCTAGTACATTTTGTACATTATTTAGGCAATTTTTTGAATCATACTTATGCTCAGTTTTGCCTGGATTTGTTAAATGTGAAGCCTGATAATTATGGACTGCTCCTTTTTATGCTGCAAGGCCTCACGGTGTTATGGAGGCTAAGAGGTAAACATTAGCTGTTTTCTGCAGGCTGCTGTTTGTTGCACTTGATACTACTGTATTCCAATGTTCATCTTCGTGTCAAGTCAAGTCCTTTGTGCAGGTGTACGCTACCCATGCTCAGTTCTGGTACTAAACATCAGAAAAAATTATAAACCATGATTGACTTTTGTTGGACTTAGGTTGGAATGACATATGATGCATTGGTCAAGGTAAAGGTAGTTTTCCCTGTGCATGCCATGAAGGCAGGTAGAGGGAGTAGAGGTATAGTGCCACTCATCCTTATCTTTGGCCTTAGATAGAGGTGAGTGGTTAACTCCAGCCAGTTTGAGCATTTTGGAGAACAGAAAATTCTCTTATCCCTACTGGGATTCAAACTCAAGACTGTCCAGCCCATAGTTAGTGGCCATAATGAGTAGACTACTCCAGCTCCATGATGCACTGGGGACACATGAAATTTGTCTTTGGCACAGCAGCTAAACCTGTCCCCTATGTGAAGACATGAATTAACTTTGTTTTTCTCTTTGAATTTAGCTACACTTCTTAGGCATTATTAGTTAAATTTGTTTCTTATGATCATTGTATGAGTTCTGATTGGCACAAGAATAACCTTGGGTCTGAAATGAGTTTTGTATCCATTTGAATCAAAAGTACTTGTGTATAATAGTCACTTTATGAAGGAAGGTGAATTTTCAGATTAATACTCTTTTTGTAGCCACTAAGTGGTTATGAATGATAATTTGAAAGTAGCTAGTACCTGTACAGTTTCAAATGACAAACTCCTCATTTCAAAGCCTGAAACTTTTTGTTTCGTTCATTTTAATGTTATGTTCGGAATTCACATAGACTTTTCAAATTCTACACTTGCCCTCCTTTTATGTATGCGTAATTAAGAAGGTAAGAAGTTCATAAGAACATTGTAATGTAGCATTAATGAAAGTACAGAGTACACACATTCGGTGGTGATGGCTGGCATGTAAGATGCTCGCAGAATGGCTTTTTTTGGTGTAACCATATTCAGCTTCTTGACACTGCCTCTTTTTTGGGTGTAACCACTGGGCAAGTATACTCAGCTGCTGATTTTTTTTTTGTGCTTGAACATTGTGTACTTCAGTTCTCAGACACCCCCCTTTTGTTGCTTTGGCTGATATTTCCCATGTTTATGATTGGATGGATATATTGAAAAAAGTTTTAGTGAGGAATTCAATTTGCATTTTCAAACTAAAGTAAAGGAAAGACACATACCAAAAATTTGATATGCTGAGCATGAAGATTAAAGCATCTATTTATAATACAAAAATAGTAGACCTTTTAAAGGCCTGCAGTCACATATGCAATTGCATGTAGGAAAACGCCTATAGAAATTCATTGAATATATATACTAAGCAACAAGGAAATTTACTGCATGTTTAAGACATGTTGCAGAAGCCCTCTTTAAACTCCACAAAATTATGTTCATTTTATAGTATTTTCTTGGCTGTTCAAATAATACTCATGGTTTTCATAAACCATTTTATGAAATTTAAATACCCACCCTGATGGGGTAAAGGTTAAGCAAAAAATGATACTCATTTAGGAAATACCAAATCATCTAGAAAATCAAGAAAAAGGTATCATGATACTCACATGAATGTTTTGCTTTGGAAGGGAAAAAGTGCCAGTCTTTCAGTTTCCATTACATATTACAAGTGAAATATATATATTGTGAATTTTGTGTCCATAATTTAGAAAATCGTGATATGGGTATATACATTTTAGAAGTGACTGTTGAATATCGAGGTTTTCAAGATGCTACACCTTGTTTATTATGCCTTAAGAATATTCCAACTAAAAAAAAAACATATATTACAGTTGTCCTTGACATGGAGGAAAACTATTCAGCAACTTTTATTATTAGGACATTTGTTTTTCCCCAGTGTATGTTATATTGTAGAAATGGTGATAAAACAAATTTGGTGTATATCTCTGAAGATTATTACAAATTTATAGCATAGTGCCATGGAAAAAATGTATTTTCAGTACATCAGATTAAGTGTTAAGATTTTTGCATTAAACATCTGGAGGAAGCTGTTCGTTAAAAGTTGAAAAATTCTCAGGAAAAAACTTCATTAGTTACATATTCTGTGGATGAAGTTTTTGAGAAAGCTGTTTGCAAAGTGTTGTATAAGCTATCTATGGAGCCCAGTGCAAAATTTTATATTATTTTGTAAGGGTCTGATGATGGTGTATCAGAACTATACTCATTAATTTTGTGGACTCTTTCTGTTGTCTAATGTATTGAAATTAATGTAATAAATATGACACTGTGTTTTGGGAGCAGGATTGGCCCTGGTCTTCAGGCTTGCTTCTAAAACATAATATTATCACATAATTATAAACGCTGTTCTACAACACAAGCACAGTCCAATCAGTAAGTGAATCACATGTGAGAGAGTTTAGAAATGATGTCATTACACATATCACTGTAGATTTGATGCTTGATCTTCAGCACAGGTCACAGTAGAAATCTTCTTTTGCTTGTGGTGATGTCTAAAGGATTCCAATGTTAGAGCTGCACTGGCTTTTAAATGCCTTTTTGTTGTGGTGGGTGAAGGGATTGCTGTGTTGCCATACTGGTCCTTGGTTTGTAGGCATAATTTCTGTATGGTTTATTTTTCAACCATGTACCCTTCGCAGAAACCCATGTTGTTCCTCAGGTAAGTTTTGGCATTGTGTCCCATCACTCTTAATACATTGACTCACCTTTCTTATTACCATATTACTAATCACTACCCTTATCAAACAGTTTACATTCTTCTCATTTTTTATTACTTTATGCAAGGTTTTTGGTCATACATATTTCTAAAAGTCGAGCCATTTTATAGTCTGTGTTGGTCATTTGTTTTTCTTGAGATGAGAATGGTTTCTGAGCTATTCAAGAAAATTCCCACATCTGATGGAGTTTGAAGGTTCATTACCATGTTCACTAGAGCTCGTTACTCGTCCATATGCTGAGGCAGTTAAATCCAGTTGACACCTCCACACACACACACACCCTTCCAAGTCTACAAGGAATTAATATTATTGATTGTCACATAAAGTCAAGAGTTTAGCACTGTACAATGTAGCATGCAGAATGGGTCTAACAGTGAGATGTATAGAGTGTGAAAATGGTTTGCAAAATCACTTTAGATGACAAGTTTTGCATGAAAACATTTTAAATCAGACTGAATTATCAAGAAATATCGATTACAAATAGAGGATATCTATGAAATGACTGAATGTTTAGAGCTTTTCAGGACCAAAATAACTCATGGAATGTAATTACAAAGTTAATTGAAAAAAATCTGAAATTTTGAAAATGTCTGCCTTCAAGGAATGTGACACTGTGTAGTCTAGTGGGTGTGTCTTTGCCCTTGAAGGTGGAGGCAGTGGGTTTTTCTGAATTGTAGTACTACCAGACTAGGTGGCATCACATCCCAATAGACAGTAGTCTTTCTGCAGTCTCCACTCTTAGAACATCAAATTTCACATTTATGGATTTGCATTGATTTGTGATAAGTGGTGGGGTAATACCATGCTGATCTCCTGGATTCAGAACCAACAAGAGGGGATGAGGGAAGCCAGTACTAATTACCGGGACCTGGGGCCTGGAGCCTGACTGTGTTGCATATGTTTGTGTCTTTCTCAGTAATATCATTATTTGTTGATTGACAAATTATCCCTTTCAGGCCAAGCCCCAATTAACCCTGCAACCAACTGTCAGTCTTTCCAATTTAGTGTAAAGATTTTTAGCCAGTCTGCCCTAGATAGGGAAAAAATTTATTCACTGGGGCCTGAACCCGCCCTCTGCAGCTCTGCCTGGACTGCATGAATTAATCTGTATCGATACACTGATGCTGCACATTACACCATAAAAAGTCAGAGGTAGAGTTAAGTATTTTGTAAATGTGTAGTATACGCAGTGCGGTCCAAAAGTTTTAGGACTGATTTTTTTAAAAATTGAAGACACATGAGGAAGACTTACCTTTTTTTAAATTCAAAATAAGCTCCATTGGCAAATATACAGGCTTTTGCGCGGTCATACAGTTTCTGAAAAGCTGCTGAAAATTCCTCTTTTTGGACCTTTAATTCATCAGTTACAGCTTCTTGGATCTCAGCAACATATGCAAAGTGGAGTCTTTTTAACTTCATTTTCAACTTGGGGAACAGAACGTAGTCCGGTGTAGATAAATCAGGAAAGGGTTTTAACTTTTTTGTGGGTCAAAAATTGGCAAACGCAACTTTGTGGGTGTGTGCATTATCATACAACAATAAAAAATGTCGAGAGCAGAATGCAGCTGGGTGAACCCATTGAATGCCCTTCAGGAGGCGATCTTTTACTCCTTTATAAAATTCTGCATTTACTGTTTTTCCCTCTGGTATGAATTCTTTGTGCCCTGCACCTTGTGAGCCGAAAATAATTATCAACATGGTCTTCATGCGGGACCTTTGGAATTTCAGTTTGTTCGGATGAGGGGATGTCTCACCAACTCATTCAGAACTCTTGTTGCTTTGTTTCGGGGTCATAGGCAAAACACCAGGTCTCATCTCTCATAATAATTTTGTTCAAAAAATTTTTGTCTGCATCGGCCATCATGATAATATCTTGGCAAGATGTGACTCGAGCTTCGCTTTGCTCAGGTATCAAGGAATGTGGAACAAAACGTGCACACAAAATTTCTCTTTCCCACATCCTCTTTCAGAATCCAAAGAACTACAGTCTTGGGGATGTTCAAAGATTCTTGCTATCTTTCTTGATGCAATCTGATGGTCATTTTTTACCAAATCAGCAACAGCAGCCATGTTTACCTCAGTTTGAGTTGATTTTGGAAGGCCACCTCTCTCGTCATATTCTACAGGTCCATTCCGTCTCTAAATTGAGAATACCACCTAACAACGCTCGATCTGTTCAGAGCCTTATTCCCATAACACTTTTGCACCAATACTAATGTTTGTCACAGATAGACTGGCTTTGAAACAAAAGTTTATGGCAACTGACTGTTCATTTCTGCCATCCATGACTTATGCAGAAAACTGACTTTACAAGACAGGTTATAACTCGTACACTGTCGAAGATAATCAAACGAAACTCGGTGTGTGAACGGATGTTGGTTGATAGTACTTAGTGGGTTGGCCGATAGATCGCTCTAGTTCTGTTATTTAAAAAAAACCAGTCCAAAACTTATGGATCACACTGTGTAGATGGTTTAAAATAAGTGATGAAAATTCATAGTAGCGTTTTGCATAATTTACCCTACCTTGGTACTTGCTGACAAAGTTTATAGCCATGCCTTTATATGATGTAAAGTAACAAAGGTTGGATTCAGTGGTGTTTTAATATTTTTTTATGTTTAGCTGATTCCTGTTCTGAAAGAGATTGTAAAACTGAGGGGTTGTAGGGTTTACTCCAAGATAAATATTTTGTATTGCATTAAGGTTGACATTTGAGTTGAAATTTCTGTTAGATGGGTTCGGACTATAACTGTTTGTCCTTGCATTTGCTCATAGTTTAAAAGTTTGGTTGTAGTATTGACTGTTACAGTTTTATCTGAAAATTTTGTATGAAATAAGAGTTTTTGCAAGACTTTTTTTTAAAATATCAGGGTTGCCACAATGCATTTTGAAATTTAAAATTAGTGCACCAACAGTGTGTTAAAGAAATCAGAATCCACTGATATTTTGTAATGGTACAAGATTGGTGGCAAAGTGACTGTATTAGTTTGTCATACAAGGTACAGTTAGTGCTAGTCATGCTACAGGGGAGAATGTATTCTTTCTAAGGCACCTGTAATGCCTTCAGAATATCCATTCACATTTAACAGAATTCATGTTCCTGTGAAAGTTAGTTTTGGATTAAGTATCAATAAATCTTAGAGACAATGACTCATAATTGTTGGTTTTGATTTATGAAACTCATGTATTGCACATGTTCATTTGTATTTTGGTTGTTTAAAAGTAGGAAAATTAAACAAATCATTCATTTAAGCTACAAATAGACAATTGGCATTGTATATAAGGAGGTATCATCAACATTTTATTGGGAGTTCTTAAGAACTGAAAACATTAACATGCAAGTTTAATGAAATGGCTGATGAAACGGGTCATGTGGTAGGGTGTGATTTTTATTGCAGCCCACATATGTCAAGTGTGTGGGTAGTAAGACGATATCCTAATATGGTTCGGTGTGTGTGTTTTTATGCATACGTTCCTTTTTATTTCTTTGTTAACATTTCCACTGCTAAATTAATGCATAAAACATCAAGATTTGTGTTTACAATGACAGTTTCTCCCCTTTTCAGATTATTTTTGCCATTTGTCATAAGCATAGTTGGAATAGTGGATGTATGATTTACAGACTGTTTTAATCCTTTGCTAAGGTAGACAAATGTGGGCACTTTACATGTCTTGGGTTTGTTTTTTAGCTGACATTACAAATTTATTTCTTTGGAGAAGTATGAGGATAATGGTATAATTTGAATTGAATCATGGTCTTGGTGTGTTTACAAGTTTAATGATCATCCTTAAGTGTTATGAAGTTTATTGTTGTTAAGGTACAGTGCCTCAGGCAGGAACATATAATGCCTCAGATTGTACACTTTATTATATTTTTATTTCTGAGATAGATTGTTGTATTATCAGTCATATTGAAATAGTTTCAGAATGTGGAATATGTAGACTAATAGTGCTGATTAAGAAGTGCCCTAGCTTTTTGTTTACACCACTATATGTGCAGTTCTGAATATAGTAAATTACAGACTAACAGAGCAAATAGTAGAATATTACTGTTGATTGTGGGAACAGAAGTTTTTACAAAGTTTCCTCTTAATAACCTTATGTAACTGTCAGTTAATGTATGATTGAGTAAAAAATGTACTTTAAAGAGTCACGAATTTGAAGGGAATTTGAGGTAGTTGTTGTAGTAATGCTGAATACTCATCTTCTGGGATGTTTTGTCATGTTGACTGGTAAGTAGTTACAGAAGTTATGAAGGCATTTGATTCTTCAAATTGTCAGTAACTATTTACCACTTGATGTTGCTAACATCCTAGAAGATTTGAATCTTTAATATTTTGAAGTTTTTCATTAATTTATAAAATGTGTGGAAACGAATACATAGTAAACCACTGGAGATTATATTTAAAGGTCCTGTTTGCTGGTGAATATTTTGTATAGTGCTCTGTGACATGGGATGTGTTGCAGTTCAATCTGTGATTTTTATTAGCCATTTCTAATATATTGCAGCCATATGGCTTGATTCTTACATGCATATGCGTATGCATATTGTGCTTTCATGATATGATTAAAGAACATTGTGCTTTGAAGTCCATGTAGGGTACAGGAAACTTAAAATGAAGATCTTCTTTTGTCACAGATAATTGGCCATTTTTGTACAGATTAGTGTATATTGTATGTTGTGTCTATTAGTAACATAATGACACATGACAGTAAGTTTGTATGTTATGGGATTCCATTGTCCATGCTTGTGAGCTCACCTGTCACATGTCATAGAACTGATTGGTAAATGCTTTTGCTGTGAACTATAAATACAAATGAAGTATTAAAGGCAAACAAAAACACTTTAATGTTTGTCATCAAATGCTACATGTTCAGTGCAGTGAACCGTCATCAGGCATGTAATTACAACAGTTTTTAAGAATATAAGTTCTCTTGCAAAATGCATTATTGGTTAGTGAGATCTCAGTAGTTTGCAGATATTAAAATATACCACATATTTGTAGCATTATATAGAAATCAGTTCTTTGTTTTGTGTAAAGCGTAGTCGTCGTTGCATTCACTATGTACTAGCAGGAACTGAACAGCTAAACAAAATATGGAATATTGGGTTTTACCTTAGTTATCATAGTTATATAAATAGAAAACACAACAATGACAATGCTACATGATAAAAAGATTGATTTTTTTTTGCTACCATTACATGGTATATTTTAATATTCATAAACTAGTGAAATCTCACTAACCAGTAATGCATATTGCAAGAGTACATTTACTTTTATAAATTTTTGTACTGTAAAGACAAATATTAAGGTATTGTGTTTGACTTTAGTACCTTTATTTATATTGAATATAACACAATGAGATGAATCGGAATAAAAATTGAATATTAGGTTCTCACATTTCCAGAATAAAAATTCGACTTTTGTAGTACTAGTATTTTCATCTCCTGATTTAACGTTTTCAATATAGACCACAAATATCTCTATTCCATTTTATTCATTCCATCCTGATTTTTTTTAATCTTTCATATGGCATATTCTACAGCAAAGTTGAAAAACAGTGGTAACAAAGAATCGTCTTGGTACCCACCATTCTATAAATAGCATATGCACATGCTTACATATGAATTGTTTGTAGCTTTGGAAATGGGAAATTTTTAAAATCAGGATCATCCATTGTTTCTATAATGACGGTATGAGAACAAGTGGTATGACAAAAATTTGATTACAGATTTGAAGGTATTAATATGTACTCAATATAACAAAGGTTGCAAATTCTCATTCTTATCTAGAAGTTTATGAGTACATACCATACTTAGAAATTTGGTATTTAAAGGAAGGTAGCAGTGATTAATTCTCAGTACTGCAAGGATATGTAGTTATTATCTTAGGTGATTTGATCTACATTCATACGTGACTGTGAGGCAAGTTCATACAATGGAATTCAGTGAACGTGTAATTGTGGTTTCCTCTATTCTCTTTCTGTACTCTACTGTCTTTCTGTCTCTCTGTGACTGCGTTCTGCTCCACTCCGTTGTTCTCCTCTGCTAGTGGATTTGCCAGAAATTAAAGGCAACCATCGCAAGTTTCGCACCCTGGTCACCAGCTACATAGGTTGGTACTGGATTGTCGGACTTTACTTCTCCTGCATGTCAAGTTTTGGTTTACTTCATACAGTGACTTAACATCACAAGTTACATAACTAGTAGCAAAGCGGGTATTTGTGTTTGTAATATAATGCATTATGGGTTTTTCCATGCACAGTATTGTGCAAAGTTCAGACATGTACTACAAAAATTATAATATAGTACGCTGTTCACATACTATTATTCAAAGACCACAAACACAGTACCAAGTAACCTTAAGCATAAATGTTTCTTAAGTGTGTAACTGATTATTTATGCTATATCAAAGATAATTGTTACAAATTTCACTGCAAAATGAAGTAGTCTTGTAACCATAAAATGTTATAGAGTGGAAGCATTTTGTGCACATTTCACAATTTATTTGTTTTTTTGTAATCATGTACTGTTATTCAGAACATTACAGGTACAAAACAGTGAACGAATTCTAGAGACATTTTTCTAAATCATAGGCATGGTGACATGTTGTTGTTGTTATTATTATTATTATTATTATTATTACTACTACTACTACTATTACTGATGTCTTGCTTAAAAACTAATTGTTGAAATTCAAAATTCGTTTTGAACTTTCACTGCTTCACTGCTAATATTGCCATATTAGCAGAGAAGGCTCTGTGTGAAGCTTTGTTAAATTGTGAACAGTATGAGGGGTTTATAAAAACATAATTTTTTGTATTTGTAATGCCTGCTTTTTGTGTTGACCAGTTTTGCACTTGCAGAGAGCTTTGAATTAGAAGAAAAAATATTAGTTTTAATTAACTCATTGTACTACATGATACAGGTGATGCAGAAAATTGTTCTACAGTGTGTTGTTAAAGTAGTGTGATATCTGCCAGCTCAGACCACAAGTGCAAGTGAAAAAATCAATACCCTGTTCACAATACTACCATTAAAAGAAAACTGACACAACCCATAGCCATTTGTGAATAATGCTTAAGTGTTGTAAATATAACTTACGCATTATTTTTTCATGACATATTTAATGATATGGTGTCAAAAAAAATTGGTAAATATTTTAACACTCTGATCCTGCATGTACCAACCATAAAGGTAACTGTGCCTTCCTGATGGTTGCCCTCATTTGAAGTATGTTATGCTGTTATCATTAGTATGAAATTTGTAACAAGTACACTTTTCCACAAACTTGTGTTAAGTCATTGTATATATGTGTCATTGATGGGCCAGTTTTATAATCACATCATATTAGCAAGTGTATGTGCACATTCACGTTTGTTCATTGCCACATATATGGAAATGTAACTTACTGTTTGCATCCCATGTTACTGGCTGCAGCTTTACTGTGCTTTATATATAGCTTTTAGTAGTAATCACTAATGTTCTTTGTTACTAAACTTTGTTGCAGTATCAGTTATTAAAAAATAAATTTGACAACAGTAACACACTAGAATTTTTACAACTAATATTTGTGTATGAATGGTTTTAAGTTGGTAAATCTTCAAAACTGTTTAATGCTTTTCCTATACAAAACCATTCAGGTATTGTTGCAGTCTGTATTGTGCTTTCACATTATAGTAAGGAATAACTAACTACCTAGCTAGCTAACTGAGTAACAACATGGAGCAGAGGCCATCTTGAAAAGCTACTAGTTCTTGGTTATTTGAGAAATTCCCTGCATTTTGTGGGACTTTTTGGTTGATTAACTTGTTTACAAGAGCCTGCCACTTGCCACTATTCTAACCCAGATTAATACAGATCAGATTTTCCTGTTGTATTTGTTTAAGATCCATCCATGCCCAGGTCTGCAAAGTGGGATCTTTCCTTTATGTTTTAATACCAGATTCTGTGTGCATTTGTCTTTTCATCCATACATCCCAGATGTAATAAGAAGGACTGTAATAACAAATTACATTATTGATTGAGGACATTTATGTGTGCTGCTAATGACAGTTAATATTAATATTATATGTATTGCTTTTAAATGAGAGCTTTGTTGGTGGAAGGACAGTTGAATGTGTGAGTGCATGTGCACGCACACACACACACACACACTGCTAACTTGACATCTCTCATGTAATTTTTTGATACAGGTTTTTGTATCATCATCATATGCACCATCACCACCAGTTATTGATTCATATTAAGTACATTAATTTCTCTGATATGAAATAATACTGGAATTTGGACTTCTTATGAATTCATGGAATTGTGGACTGTATTCATTTCTCATTACCAGAACCATTGTTTGCAGCCTTAAATTCTTGATGTTAGTAGGATGGTTCTACTGACTATTTCAGGTATTTAATTTGAGTGGAGTGGAAATGCATGACTGAATTTTGAATGAACATAATAGGAATTCTTAGTAGGTTGTTTGAAATTCTTTTTATTGCATTATCTGTATATTTTATACTTTATGTACTGTGCACTGATATTAGTGCAGAACTCCCATCCTCCTGTGAGAACACACATCAAATGTAGTTTTGCACTTGTGCCATTTTTCATTTTGTGTGAGCAGTTAGTGTGTGATGGGTAGAAAGGCAGTCTTTCTTGTTGGTTAGGTTATGCTGATTAAATACTAGCTGGTTTAGTTCTCGAATTATGACGGATGTTAAACCTGATGTGCTTCATGAGGTACAGTTCATATGCTTGTTATTGAAGTGAGTGGATTTTGTGCTGTTGTAATCACAACTGTCCTTACGCTTTGTAAATCTTTAAGCACCACTTGTTATAGCATGTTGCAGTATTGGAAGTGGTCATGATGGAAATACTGTGTGGTGGGTTGGGGCAAGACTTACAAAATAGCATCATGCATAGTTACAGCAATAACATGGACAGCATAAATCTGAATTATTGTTTGTGGCAAACAGTATGCAAAACTTATTTATTTAGTAGTTTAAAATTGTTTCCTCCTCTTCCCTTTTATTGCATTTTGAAATATACGTAGTTTACACACGAACAAATGCACTATTTATTAACTTGGTTAAAGGTTTTAAATTTACATTAAAATACACAATAATATCACTCCCACACAACACACATGCTGCTGTACGACATGTTGTCACATCACCTAATATATATAATGATGTAATTTTACTGAGTGTTTTAACATAAATATAACTTCAGTTAAGTACAGATGATGATCATTAAAGACCGAAACATGTAGGATTGATATTATTGTGTATTTTAATGTAAATTTAAAATTTACCCAAGTTAATGAA